>Ga0075421_100000003_pt1 | contig 156263 bp, 142 predicted proteins | sample SoiMetdeltSBSDD5_FD_75292 | JGI IMG/M metagenome (GOLD analysis project Ga0075421, IMG submission 75292) | Bulk soil microbial communities from a Populus tree surrounding site in Tennessee, USA - Soil MetaG P. deltoides SBSDD5 | ecosystem: Environmental > Terrestrial > Soil > Tree plantation... | reverse complement strand
TCGACACCGCACTCACCGCCCTCTGGCGCCTCGCGACCCACGATCCCGCCCCGCCGCTGCCCGTCCCCGTCTCGTCACCTCATGCTGCCGTCCGGTAACCCTGACTTATGAGGCCCTACGTCGACGGGGCTGCGCGTGCCCGTGGCCCCGGCGCGCGAGCGAGGCCGAGCAGCGCCAGCGCCGCGAGATTGATGCCGGCGCTGAGCCACCAGGCCAGGCCGTAGCCGCCGAAGCGATCGTAGATCCATCCCGCGCCCACCGGGCCGAGCGCGGCGGTGGGGGCGGCGAGCCCGAACAGGAGCCCGACGAGGGAGCCCGCGTGAGCGCGCCCGAAGAAGTCCGCGACGAGCGCGGGGAAGATGGTGGACACCGTGCCATACGAGAAGCCGAACAGGAGCGCGGCGGCGACGAGCCCGGGCAGGTCGGCGGCCCGATCGAGGGCGATGAAGGACACCGCCTGGGCGGCGAGCGCGCCGGCGAGAATGGCGCGCCGGCCGATCCGGTCGGACAGCCATCCCATCGCGAGGCGTCCGGCGACAGCGGCGAGCCCGAGGGCGGACACGAGGGTGGCCGCGCGCAGGGCGTCGATGCCGAGGTCACGCGCGAGCGGCACCAGGTGGACGAGCGGCACGAAGACGGGGATCCACGTGAGGCCGAAGATCGCGAAGAGCGCCCAGAAGGCGCGCGCGCGCACCGCCTCGCGCATCGTCCAGCCGCCCAGAGCGCCCGCCGGCGCGGGCGCGGGGGCGCCGTCGGGGTGCAGCCCGAGCGACTCGGGATCGCGCCGCATGACGAGGGCGACGCCGGCGAGCGCGACGAAGATGGCGGCGCCGAACACGAGGTAGGCGCGGCGCCAGCCCAGCCCGCTCACGAGCCAGTGCGCCACCGGAGGCAGCACGAAGGTGCCGAGGCTCCCGCCCGCCGAGGCGAGGCCCACCGCGAGCCCGCGCCGGCGCACGAACCAGCGGACCACGGTGGCATTGCAGGGCACGTAGGCGGTGGACATGCCGAGCGCGGCCACCGCGCCGTAGAGGACGTAGGGCTGCCAGAGGGCGCTCACCAGGCTCATGCCCGCGAGGCCGGCCCCGAGGAGCAGACCGCCGACGGCGATCACCGCCCGCGGCCCCCAGCGATCGGTCAGACGTCCGGTGACGAGGCCGAACACGCTGTAGACGAACGCGTAGAGGGAGAACGCGCCGGACAGGCTCGCCCGGCTCCACGAGAACTCGGCCAGCAGCGCCGCGAAGAAGACGCCGAAGGCGTACTGGGTGCCGTAGGCGAGGAAGAGGACGACGAAGGCGCCGCCGACGATGACCCAGCCGCGGTACGGGCGCCGGCTCAACGGCCGGGGGGAACGGAGGGCGGCGCGGTGGGGTCGCCGGGGGGCCGGCTCGACTTCACCGAATCGAGCATGACGGGGGTCTCACCGATCGGCGTGGTGGCTTCCACCTTGATGACGCTGTTGAGCCGTCCCACCGCGTCGCGGATGCGCGCGCCCGCCTCCAGCATCTGCACGCCCCACTTCGCCTCGCGGCTGTCCGGGGGCAGGCGCCCCGCCAGCAGCTGGAGATAGCCCAGGATGACGGCGAGGGGATTGTTGATCTCGTGGGCGGCGGCGCGCGCCACCAGGGTCGCCGCGCGCAGCTCGGAGGCCTCGCGGGCCACCGCCTCCGCGGCCATGCGTTCCCGCGACTCGCGCCAGATGATGATCTCGTAGCGGCGCTCCTGGAACCGCACCAGGTGCCGGGTGGTGTCCACGAGCACGACCTCACCCCGGTGGGTGCGGAAGGGCGAGCCGAGGGTCTGCGCGAACCCGCTGGCATCGGTCTCGGCGAAGGCGGCCTCCTGCAGCCGGCGCGCCTCGGGCTCCTCGGGCCAGAACTCCCGTCGGTCGCGGCCCACCAGCTCCTCGCGGGCGAGCCCGGAGATGGCGCAGTCCGCGCGATTGGCGTCCACGATGCGCTGGGTGTCGCTGTCGATGATGCGGATGGCGTCGGTAGCCTGATCGAGAATGGCCCGGAAGCGCGCGCGCTCGGCGCTGACGCGGAACTGCTCGGTGACCTCGTGGAAGAGGCGCGCCATCACGCCCACGCCGACCACGCAGGTGACGAAATAGGCCTGCCACACGTCGCTGAACCGCTCGAGGCCCCGCCGGCCGATGAGGGCGAAGGAGAGCACGGTCACCGCGTATGTGCCGCCCCCGAGGGCGAGGGCGTGCCGCGCGCGCAGGCCGCCGTCGTTCCGCGCCCACTCCCGGATGAGGACGGCCACCACCGCCGTTCCCGTCAGCGAGAAGATGCCGGCCGGCATGCCGGAGCCGCCGATCCAGAGCCGATAGGCGATGCCCGCGCCGGCGGCGATGACGGCAGCGGGCGCGCCCTCGAAGAGGCCGATGAGAGCCACCGGGACCAGGCGGGCGTCGATGTAGATGCCGGGCGAGATCTCGATGCGCGCGACCATCATCGCGACGGTGAGGGCCCCGAAGGCCAGCCCGTACACGACCGCGCGCGCGGTCCGCGTCCGCGGCGCCTCGCCCTGCAGCCGTCCGTAGGTGTAGGAGTAGAAGAGCAGCCCGATGACGAGGATCCCGACCGCTTCCAGGAGGTGATGGAAGTTCATCCCGTGCGGGCTCCGCGCCCGTTGGGGCGGGGGAGCACCTCCCGCAGGTACTTGCCCGTGTAGGACCCGTCGATCTGGGCGACCTGCTCGGGGGTGCCTTCGGCGACGATCGCGCCGCCCGCCTCCCCGCCCTCGGGGCCGAGATCCACCACCCAGTCGGCGGTCTTGATCACGTCCATGTGATGCTCGACCACGAGCACGGTGTTGCCGCTGTCGACCAGGCGGCTCAGCACGACGAGCAACTTCTTGACGTCGTCCAGGTGCAGCCCGGTGGTGGGCTCGTCGAGGATGTAGAGGTGATCCGAGGTCTGCCGCGTGCCCAGCTCCGCGGCGATCTTAAGGCGCTGCGCCTCGCCGCCGGACAGCGTGGTGGCGGGCTGTCCGAGACGGAGATAGCCGAGCCCCACGTCCTGGAGAAGCTTGAGGCGCCGCGCGAGCACAGTGTGGACGCCGAAGAAGTCCACCGCCTCGTCCACGGTCAGCTCGAGCACCTGGCTGATGTTCTTGCCCTTGAGGAGGACCCGCAGCACCTCCGGCCGGTAGCGCCGCCCCTCACAGTCCGGGCAGGTCACGTAGACGTCCTCGAAGAAGTACATCTCGATCTTCTGGTAGCCCCCGCCCTCGCACGCCTCGCAGCGGCCGCCGGGGACGTTGAACGAGAACGCGCCCGACGTGAGGCCCAGGGTGCGCGCCCGGGGCAGGCTGGCGAACAGCTTGCGGATCTCGTCGAAGACCTTCACGTACGTGACGGGGTTCGACCGCGGGGTCCGGCCGATCGGCTCCTGGTCGATCAGGCGCACCCCCTTGAGGTACTCGAGGCCGCGCAGGTCCGCGTGCTCGCCCGGCGTCTTGAAGTCGGCCTTGAAGTGGCGCGCCACCGCCCGGTAAAGCGTGTCGTGGACGAGGGTGGACTTGCCGGAGCCGGACACGCCGGTGACACAGGTAAGGGTGTGCAGGGGCAGGCGGAAGAGCACGTCCTTGAGGTTGTGGGCCCGCGCGCCCTTCACCACGAGGGCCCGGCGGCCCTCGCGGCGGGTGAGGGGAAGGGGAATGCAGTCGCGCCCGGAGAGATAGCGCGCGGTGATCGAGTGCGGATCCTGGGCGAACTCCGCCTGGGTGCCCGCGAAGGTCACGTTGCCGCCGCGGTCGCCCGAGCCGGGCCCCATCTCGACGAGGTAGTCGGCGGCCTGGATGAACGAGCGGTCGTGCTCCACGACGACGACGGTGTTGCCGGCGGCGGCGAGCTCGGCGCAGAGCTCGGCGAGCCGCGCGGTGTCGCGCGCGTGGAGGCCGATCGACGGCTCGTCCAGGATGTACAGGGTGCCCACGAGCTGGGCGCCGAGCTGATTGGCGAGATTGATCCGCTGCGCCTCGCCGCCGGACAGGGTCCGCGTCTGGCGGGCGAGCGCGATGTAGCCGAGGCCCACGCGCAGGAGGAAGGAGAGCTTGGCGCGGAGCAGCCGCAGCACGTCGCGGCCCACCGCCGCCTCCAGCGGCGTGAGGGAGAGGGCCTCCACGAAGGCGGCGAGGTCCTCGACGGTGCGCTCGCACAGCTCCGCGATGGTGGCGCCGCCCACGCGCACGGAGAGCGCCTCCGGCTTGAGCCGTGTCCCCGCGCAGCGCGGGCAGCGCGACTGGCTCCGGTACCGCGAGAGGAAGACCCGCACGTGGAGCTTGTAGCGGTACGACTCCACCTCCTCGAAGAAGCCCTGGATGCCGCTGAAGCCGTTGGCGCCGGCGTAGACCCACGCGCGATCGGCGGATGGCAGGTCGCCGTACGGCACCGTCACGTCGACCCCCCGCTTCTTCGCGGCCTTGAGCAGCTGCTTCTGGTACCAGCGCCCGGAAGGGTGGGTCCACGGCTCCACCGCGCCGTCGGCGAGGCTCCGCGTGGGATCGGGGACGACGAGGCGCTCGTCGTAGCGGAGGATGTTGCCGAAACCCTTGCACTCCGGGCACGCGCCGATCGGATGGTTGAAGGAGAAGAGGAGGGGCTGCGGCCGCGTGAGGGGCGTCTCGCAGCGCGGGCAGCGGAACTCGCGGCTCACCGGCACCACCGCGCGCCCAAGGACGTCGACCTCGGCGCGCCCTTCGCCCTCGGCGAGCGCCGCCTCGAGCGACTCGGCGACGCGCCGCCGCGCCTCCCGCCCGAGGACCACGCGGTCGAGGACGACGAGGATCGGCTGGCCGGCGGGCGGCTCGGGGAGATCGGCGGCCCGGCCTGTCGCGTCGGCGAGCTCGTGAAGGGCGCCCCCCAGCTTCACGCGCGCGAACCCGCGTCGCAGGAGCGCGGCGTAGATCGCGCGGGGATCGGGGCCGGCCGGCGGCGCCAGCGGGAAGCAGACGAGGGCGCGGGCGTCGGGGTGGTCGCGGAGGAGCGCCTCCGTCACGCTCTCGGCCGCGTCGCTGCGAGCCTCCTCCCCGCACTGCGGGCAGTGGACGCGCCCGATCCGCCCGAAGAGGAGCCGGAGGTAGTCATAGAGCTCGGTCGCGGTGCCGACGGTGGAGCGGGCGGTGCGGACGGGATTCTTCTGCTCCAGCGCGATGGCCGGCCGCACGTGCTCGATGCGGTCCACGTCGGGGCGATCCACCCGCTCGAGGAACATCCGCGCGTACGTGGAGAGCGACTCGACGTAGCGCCACTGCCCCTCCGCGAACAGGGTGTCGAAGGCGAGCGACGACTTGCCCGAGCCGGAGACCCCGGTGACGACGGTGACCTTGTCGTGGGGGATGGCGAGCGAGATGTTCTTGAGATTGTTCTGCCGGGCCCCCTCGATCCGGAGCCAAGACGGCTGAGGCATTCGAACAGGTCCTCCTGAGGTGTTGAGTCTACAGGAAGGTCCGCGTGGGGAGCAACCGCGCCGCTTGACACGCTCGAAGAGGCCGGGTACGCTGTCTGCCGAAATGAGAATGATTCCTGGAAATGGCGCCGCCCCCGTCCCGCGCGAGAGCCCGGCGGGTGCGCTCCGCGCGCGCGGGCTCCGCCTCACCGAGCCGCGCCGCGTGGTGCTGGAGGTGGTGCGCGCGACCGAGTCGCATCCCACCGCCGAATGGGTGCACCGCATGGTCCGGCGTCGGCTACCGCGGGTGAGCCTGGGCACGGTGTACCGGAACCTGCGGCTCCTCGTCGGCGAGGGGCTGGTGCAGGAGCTGCCCGGGCCCCACGCTCGCTTCGACGGCAACCTCGCCCGACACCACCACTTCACCTGCACCGCGTGCGGCCGCATCCTGGACGTGGACGGCCCCCTCTGCGAGCCCCAGACGCGCGCGGTGTCGGCGCGCGTCGAATCCCTGACCGGGTTGACCATCACCCATCACCGCATCGAGTTCTTCGGCCGCTGTCCCGCGTGCCGGCCCCGCGGCCGTCGCGAGCCGGGCCGGCGCCGTCCCGCGCGGTCCCGTCGTTCACCCTGACACAGGAGGACGCATCATGGCAGGCAAGAGTCTGAAGGGCACCCGGAGCTTCGAGAACCTGAAGGAAGCCTTCGCCGGCGAGTCGCAGGCCAACCGCCGCTACCTCTACTTCGCGCGCGTGGCCGACATCGAGGGATTTCCCGACGTCGCCGGGCTCTTCAAGGACACCGCCGACGCGGAGACGGGGCACGCGTTCGGGCACCTGGATTTTCTGAAGGAGGTCGGTGATCCCGCCACCGGCGAGCCCATCGGCAAGACCGAGAAGAACCTCAAGGCGGCGGTGGCCGGGGAGACCTACGAGTACACGCAGATGTATCCCGGCATGGCGAAGACCGCGCGCGAGGAAGGCTTCGCGGAGCTCGCGGAGTGGTTCGAGACGCTCGCGAAGGCCGAGAAGTCGCACGCGGGCCGCTTCAGCAAGGGCCTGACCCAGGTCGCCGGAAAAGATCCCGCCGACGCCATCTAGCGCAGCGCCCCTTGGGGCCGGGCGACCGCGTCGCGGCGCCCGGCCCGAGCCTTTCCATGACCCTCGACATCCGAAACGCCGACTTCTGGAAGCAGGACAGCGTCGACACCGAGCTCCGGCGCGTCTACGACATCTGCGCCGGGTGCCGCCGCTGCCTGCCCCTCTGTCCCTCCTTCAAGGTCATGTTCGACCGCCTCGACGTGGACGCGGTGGACGGCGACGTGGAGAAGCTGCCCGCCGCCGACGTCAAGGAGGTCGTGGATCTCTGCTATCAGTGCAAGCTCTGCTACAACCACTGCCCCTATACGCCGCCGCATCGCTGGCAGGTGGATTTCCCACGCCTGATGCTGCGGGCGCGCTCGGCGGAGGCGCGGGCCAAGGGCGTGACGCTCCAGGATCGCTTCCTGGGCAATACCGAGCTGGTGGGCCGGCTCGGCAGCCTCACCGCGCCCGTGTCCAACTGGATGAACGCGTTCCCGCCCAACCGCGCCCTCATGCAGGCGGTGGTGGGCATCCACAAGGATCGCAAGCTCCCCCTTTTCCACCGCGAGACCTTCTCGCGGTGGTTCGACCAACGCAAGCGTCCCGCGCCGACGGCGCCCGCGGAGAAGCGGGTGGCGCTCTTCGCGACGTGCTCGGTTGAGTACAACGACCCCGCCACCGGCAAGGCGGCGGTGGCAGTGCTCGAGCGGAACGGTGTCGACGTGACGGTGCCCTCCCAGCGCTGCTGCGGGATGCCGTACCTCGACGGGGGGGCGGTGAAGGAGGCGAAGGCCCTGATCGCCGACAACGTGGCCTCGCTCGCCCGCGCCGTGCGCGAAGGCCGCGAGATCGTGGTGCCGGGCCCCACCTGCTCGTACATGCTCAAGCAGGAGTACCCGTGGCTCGACGGCTCGGACGACGCCAACCTCGTGGCGCGCCACACCCGCGACCTCTTCGAGTATCTCGCGGGCCTCCACGCGGAAGGCCGCCTCGACACGCGCTTCCCGCGGCCCCCCGGCAAGATCGCGTATCAGCTGCCCTGCCACCTCAAGGCGCAGAACATGGGCACGCGGTCCGCCGACGTCCTGCGGCTCACTGGCGCCGAGGTCGAGACCATCGAGCGCTGTTCGGCGGTGGACGGGACGTGGGGGATGAAGAAGGAGTACTTCACCCTGTCGATGAAGGTGGCGGAGCCCCTCTTCACGGGGATCGAGACGGCCGCGCCCGCGCGCGTCGCGACCGACTGTCCGCTCGCCGCCTTGCAGATCAACCAGGGCACCGGACGGACCGCCCAGCATCCCATCCGAATTCTCGCCGACGCCTACGGACTGCCCGTCGACGAAGCGTGAGCGCCATGGACAAGATCCGCCTGGAAGACGTCGTCAACTTCTTCGAGTACGAGAAAGTCCGGGAGGCGCGCCGAGCCCGGGTGATCGACCTGAAGCGGCGGCGCCGCGTGGACGTCGGCCCCTACCTCTCGTTCGTGTTCGAGAACCGCGAGACAGTGCTCTTCCAGATCCAAGAGATGTGCCGCGCCGAGCGGATAGCCGCGGACGCCAAGGTGCAGGAAGAGATCGACGTCTACAACGAGCTCCTACCGGGGCCGGGCGAGCTGTCGGCCACGCTCTTCATCGAGATCGAAGACATGGCCCGCATCAAGCCCACCCTCGACCGCTTCCTCGGGATCGACCGGGGGCAGTGCGTGTGGCTGCAGATCGGACGCGAGTTCGCTGTGCCCGGTGAGTTCGAGGCCGGACACTCCGACGAGGAGAAGGGCAAGCTCAGCGCCGTCCACTTCGTCCGCTTCCGGCTCCCCGCGGCCGCGCTGCGCGCCTTCGCGGAGTCGGAGGTGCATCTCGTGGTGGACCATCCCGCCGAGCGCACTCGCGCGCGCCTCGAGCCGGAGACGCGGGCCGCCCTCGCCCAGGATCTCGCCGGGTGAGGCCGGGGCGCCGCGGGCTCGCGGGGCCCGTCGCCGCCGCGCTTCTCCTCACCGCGTGCGGGGACTCCCCCCCGGCTCCCTCCGCTCCGACGGCGCCGCCTTCGACGGGGACGCGGACGACGGGGGCCTCCGCCGAGAAGGGCAAGGAGGTCTGGATGGCGCAGTGTATCGCCTGCCACAATCCGGATCCCGGCAAGGACGGGCCCCTCGGCCCCGCGGTGAAGGGCTCGTCACGTGAGCTGCTGGAGGCGCGGGTGGTGCAGGGGAACTATCCGCCCGGCTACACGCCCAAGCGCCCGTCCCGCGTGATGCCGCCAAGGCCGGACCTGGCTCCGAGCATTTCCGACCTCGCCGCCTATCTGCAGTGACGACGCCGCCGGAGAGGCCTCCCGGCCCCCCCGGCGTGCCCTCTGACCGGACGGTCGCGCGGCCTCGCCGGCTGCGGCTAGCGCATGACCTCGAACCAGACGTAGTACACCACGGCGAGGATGAAACCCGCCCACAGGGTGCCCGACACGGTGGCGAGGGGCTTGGCCGCGCCCTTGCCCGGGGTGCCCTTGAGGGCGTTGATCTCCACGAGGATCAGGATCACGATCGCGCCGATCCAGAAGATGAGCCCCGAGCGCGGCACCGCGAGGGTAAGGTGGCTGGCCGCGCCCATGAAGAAGAGCATCGGGATCGACAGCAGGGTGTTGGTCCGCGACGCGAGACCGGCGCGGGCGCCCGAGGGAGCGGCGGCGGGATTCGCCGGCTTGCCCGCGGCGACGTCGAGCGCGTTCTGAATGACGATCTTCTGCTTGGGATGGATCACGAACCAGACGTTGGCCCACATCAGGGAGCCGATGATGCCCCCGAGGAGGATGGCCCAGCCGTAGGAGCCGGTGAAGAAGCCGCCCTGATGCGCGCGGATGAACAGGTAGATCCAGCCGGAGAGGAAGGTGAACATCGCGCCCCAGCGGAACCACCACATCGCGCGCGGCAGGAGCTTCTGCTGCGCGCCGCTGCGCACGGGCGCCTCCGTCTCCGCGAAGAACGGGGTCTGGACGAAGTTGAAATAGTAGAGGAGCCCGATCCAGGTGATGCCGGCCAGGAAGTGGATCCAGCGTAGGAGGAAGAGCAAGCCAGCTTCGGACATGAGTGCCATGAAGCCCTCCTCGGTAAAGGGGGTTAGGCCACCGCCGGTGCGCTACTCGTCCTCGTCGTCGTCCTCATCCTCCGATTCGTCGTCCTCGTCGTCATCGTCGTCGAGGTCGTCGTCCTCGAGGTCGTCGTCGAAGTCGTCGTCGTCGTCATCCTCGTCGTCATCCTCGAGATCGTCGTCGTCATCCTCGTCGTCGTCGAGGTCGTCGTCATCCTCGTCGTCTTCGAGATCGTCGTCGTCCTCGGCCGGACGCTCGGAGACGCGCGGTTCGTCGTCGTCAGTCCATGGCCGAGTGCCGAGCCATGCCATGAATGGTTCCTCCAGACGCCTGCTCTGCTTGACTTGAGAGATGAGAGTCGCTACTGTTGGACTCCGTTCGGCGGGATTATAACAAACGCGTTTTTCGTGTCCACGCCATTTTGGCGGCGTAGCTCAGGTGGCAGAGCAGGGGTCTCATAAGCCCCGTGTCGGAGGTTCGAGTCCTCCCGCCGCCACCATCCCGGAGGCGAGCATGAGCGATCTCATCTTGGTTGAGCAGGCCGACGGCATCGCGACCGTCACCATCAACCGTCCGAAGATGCGCAATGCGCTCAGCCTCGCGATGTGGACGGCGATGGGAGAGGTGACGCAGCGGCTCGCCGCCGACGATTCAGTACGCGCCATCGTCTATCGCGGCGCGGGCACGCAGGCGTTCGCCTCGGGGGCCGACATCTCCGAGTTCGAGGAGAACCGCAAGGACACCGAGACGGCGCTCCACTATAACAAGCAGACGGAGGCCGCCTACGGGGCGATCCGCAACTGCCCCAAGCCCACCGTGGCCATGGTCTACGGCTTCTGCATGGGCGGCGCCATGGCCCTCGCCATGGCGTGCGACCTGCGCTTCGCCGCCGAAGGCTCGAAGTTCGGCATCCCCGCCGCGCGGCTGTCCATCATCTATGGGCTCGAGCCCGTGCACCAGCTGGTGGATCTCGTGGGCCCCGCCTACGCGAAGGACATCCTCTACTCCGCGCGCACGGTGGAGGCCGACGAAGCCGTCCGCATCGGCTTCATCCAGCGGCTGCTCCCCGTCGCCGAGCTCGAACCCTACACCTATGAGTACCTGCGCAAGGTTGCCGGCAACGCCCCCCTCTCCATCCGGGGGACCAAGACCCAGGTTCGCGCCATCTTCGAGGGCATCACTGATCGGCACCGGGACGAGCTGCGTGCGCTCGGGCTCGAGACCTTCAACAGCCAGGACTACAAGGAAGGCACCCGGGCTTTCCTCGAGAAGCGCGCCCCCCGCTTCCAGGGCCGCTAGGCCGGTTTCCGCCGCGCGAGGCGGTCGCCGCTGCGCGTCGTCGTTCTCACCTCCACGCCCCTCGACCCCCGCGAGGGAAGCGGCACCTTCGTCGCCCTCGCCGGATTCGAGCAGGGCCTGCGACGCCTGGGCCACGAGGTCGAGATCCGACCCTTGCGGCGCCGCACCGGCTTCCACACCTTCGACCGCTGGCTCTACAACGCCGAGGTGGCGCGGCGCCCGCCCGCCCGCCCCGATCTGGTGGTGGGCTGTGACCTCGACGGGTTCCTCTGGGCGCGCCGCCGCCGCGTGCCGTTCGTGGTCATGCTCAAGGGCATCATCGCCGACGAGCTGCGCAACGAGCGCGGGTGGGTGCGCGTGCTCCTCGGGATCCAGGCGCGCTGGGAGCGGCGCAACACGGAGCGGGCCGACCTCGTGCTCGTCCCCAGCCACTACTCGGCGGGCGTCGCGACGGAGGTGTACGCGGTGCCCCCCGCCCGCGTCGCGGTGGTACCGGAGGCCATCGATCTCGCCGAGTGGGAGGCGCGCTTCGCCGCAGCGCCCCGTCTCCCGCGCGGCGGCCCCACCGTGCTCGCGGTGGGGCGCATGTATCCGCGCAAGCGCTTCGTCGATCTCCTTCACGCCGCGGCGCGGCTGCGGACCGACTTCCCCGCCGCGCGGGTCCGCGTGGTGGGGAAGGGGCCGGACTGGGACGCGGTGGTGCGTCTGCGTGACGAGCTGCGCCTTGCGGAGACGGTGACCCTGCTCGGCGACGTGACCCGCGACCAGCTCGCCGCCGAATACGTGAGCGCCGACTGTTTCTGCCTGCCATCGGTGCAGGAAGGGTTCGGCATCGTGTTCCTCGAAGCGATGGCGGCGGGCCTGCCCGTGGTGGCCTGCCGGGCGGCGGCGGTGCCGGAAGTGGTCGCGGACGGGGTGACGGGTGTGCTGGTGCCGCCCCGGCATCCGGCGGCCCTCGCGCGGGCGCTCGCGGAGACGCTGGCCGGCCCGGCGCGGGCGCGCGACCTCGGCGAGGCGGGGCGACGGCGCGTCCGGGAGTTCACCCTGGAACGGGTCGCGCAGCGCTTCCTCGACACGGTAAGATCAATAGGAGCGACCTCATGATCCCCGGTGCCGTCTACGTCACCCGAAAGTTCACGTTCTCGTCGGCGCATCGCTACTGGCAGCCGGCGTGGAGCGCGGAGGAGAACGCGCGCGCGTTCGGCGCGCTCACCGTCGCGCACGGCCACAACTACGTTCTCGAGGTGACGCTGGCCGGCCCGGTGGACGAGAAGACCGGCATGGTGATGGACCTCGCCGAGCTCAAGCGCCTGGTGGGCGAGGCGGTGGTGACGCGCTTCGACCACGCCGACCTCAACGCCGATCCCGCCTTCGCCCAGGGACGGATTCCCACTACCGAGAACCTCGTGCGGGTGTGCTGGGACCTCCTGGCGCCCAAGCTGGGCGCGGAGCGGCTGTACCGGCTGCGGCTGTGGGAGGATCCTGTCTTCTACGTGGAGTACCTCGGCCCGTGAGCGACTACCAGCTCACCCGCGCGTATCACTTCAGCGCAGGCCATCGGCTCGCCAGCCCCGCGCTCTCGGAGGCCGAGAACGCGCGCCTGTACGGCCAGTGCTACCGGCCGCACGGCCACAACTACACGGTGGAGGTCACGCTCCGGGGCGCCCTCGATCCCACCACCGGCATGGCCGCCGACCTCGGCGCCCTCGACGCCACCGTCGCCCGCGTCCTCCTGGATCGCGTGGATCACTACGATCTCTCGACCGCGGTGCCCGCGCTCGACGGCGTGGTCACCACCGGCGAGAACCTCGCCCGCGCGTTCTGGGACTGGCTCGCCGCCGCGCTGCCCGCGGGCAGCCTCGCGCGCGTGACGGTGGTCGAGACCTCCAACAACACCTTCGAGTACTGCGGCTAAAGGAGCGCTTGGTGAACAATCCATCGAACGTCGAGCGTCTCATCTACGACTTCCTGAAGGAGCTGGGTGAGGATCCGACGCGCGAGGGGCTGGAGCGCACGCCGGCGCGCGTGGCCAAGGCCTACCAGTACCTAACGTCCGGGTATGACCAGCGCGTCGAGGACATCCTCAACGACGCCCTCTTCACCGAGGAATACGACGAGATGGTCGTGGTGAAGGACATCGACTACTTCAGCCTCTGCGTGCCGAGCAAGCAGATCGTGGACGCCGTCGAAGGCGCCCGGCCCGCGCGCGAGATCAAACCGGGCGATCGGCTCTGGACACTGGACCGCGGCAGTCTGGCGGAGACCGAGGTGGTCCGTGTCGGCGCGCGCAAGACGCGTGACGTCGTCGAGGTCCGCACGAGCAAGGGGACGATCCGGCTCACGCCCGATCACCCCCTCATGACGGATGGCGGATGGCGAGAAGCCCAGGAGCTCGGGCCCGGCTGCCGGGTTGAATGGATCAACCCGCGCACGCTGTGCCGGGATCCGCTTCCCCCCCGGCCCGGGTACGCCCTCGGGTACGTGCTCGGCGCGGTCGCGTCGGATGGCAGCGTGCAGGAGGGGCGCCGTATCGCTCTCGTCGTGAAGGACCGCATCTTCGCCGAGAAATACTGCCGCATGCTGGAGGAGGCGTTTCCCGGCGTCATGGCGTCCGTGGAAGACGTCAGGGTGCCGTCGGGCTTCCGCGGTCGCGAGATCCCGATGCATCGGGTACGGGTCGTGTCTCGCGCCATTGGGGAGAAACTCTGTCGATGGCTCGACATTTCCGGGCGCGGCTCCCGGAGCAAGACCAAGACGTTCGCGTTCCCGCTGGTCGTCACGTCTTCCCGGGAGATGATGCAGGGGTTCCTCGACGGATACTGTGATGGCGATGGATCCGTGGCGAAGTCCGGCCGCACGATCGTCAGCGGCAACCGGCGGTTTTTGTCCGCGCTCGCCAGCTACCTGGAGACCCCTTTGAGTGCTACCGGCACCGAAGGCACTTCGAGCATCTGGGTCTCGCATCGCTGGGATCGCCCGGGCTGGTTTGGCAAGCACGGATTCAAGCAGCAGAGCGATTTCTACGTGCCGAGCGATAGCACGTTCGCCGAGGTTGTGGACGTGCGGCGGATCGTCCCAGCCAAGAAGCCGTACACCGTCTACAGCTTCAAGTGCGAGCCGTATCCGACGTTCCTCGTCGGCGGGCACCTGACACATAATTGTGAGCATCATCTCCTGCCCTTCTTTGGCCGCGCGCACATCGCCTATATGCCGTCGCGGAAGATCGTGGGACTCTCGAAGATCCCGCGCCTCGTGGAGATGTTCAGCCGGCGGCTCCAGGTGCAGGAGCGGCTCACCACCCAGATCGCCCACACCATCAACGACGTGCTCCAGCCCCGCGGTGTCGCCGTGGTCATCGAGGGGCTGCACCTCTGCATGCTGATGCGCGGAGTCGAGAAGCAGAACTCCAAGGCGGTGACCTCCGCCATGCTCGGCGCCTTCCGCGACCGGCCCGAGACCCGAGCGGAGTTCATGGAGCTGATCAAGGCCCGCGGTACCTCGATGCTATGAGCGGGCGGGCATGAGCGACGCGCGCCTCGCCGGCCAGGTCGCCCTCGTCACCGGCGCCGGGCGGGGGATCGGCCGGGCCATCGCCGAGACGTTCGGCGCGCAGGGCGCGGCGGTGGCCCTGGCCGCGCGGTCGTCGCGCGATCTGGCGAATGTCGCCAACGCCATACAGGCGGGAGGCGGCCGGGCCCTCGCGGTGCCCACCGATGTCCGTCAGGAGCCCGCCGTCGCCGCCTGCGTCAAGCGCACGGTGGCCGACCTGGGCCGCCTCGACGTGCTCGTGGCGGCGGCGGGCGTGGCGGTATTCGGCCCCGTGGCGGAGAGCCGGCCCGCTGACTGGGACGAGATGATCGCGGTGAACCTGCGCGGCGCCTATCTCTCGTGCCGGGCCGCCTTGCCCACCATGCTGGCCCAGCGGCGCGGTACCCTCATCCTCGTGGGCTCGATGGTGACCGGGCGCACCTTGCCCGGAAGCGCGGGCTACACCGCGTCCAAGTACGGACTCCTGGGGCTCGGCCGGGTGCTCACCGAGGAGCTGCGGGGCTCGGGCGTCCGGGTGGGGGTGCTCTCGGCGGGGGCCGTGAACACCCCGCTCTGGGACTCCATCCCGGGGGCCCCCGAGCGGAGCCTGATGATCACGTCCGCCCAGGTGGCGGAGGTCGCCCTCCTCATGGCCACCCTGGCCCCGAACGCCTCGCTGGAAGAGCTCACGCTCATGCCCGCCCGGGGCGTGCTCTGAGCCCCGTCCAGCCGCGACGGGGAGTCTGATATATAATTGGAAGCGATGGCGGGACACCCGCCGCGACTCGTGAACTCCTCAAGGAGGCAGGCATGGTGACACTGACCGAGACGGCCGCGAAGAAGATCTCCGAGCTCCGGCTCGAAGAGGGCAAGCCCGAGTGGGGGCTGCGCATCCGCCTGGTGGGCGGGGGCTGCTCTGGGATGTCCTATGAGCTGGGCTGGGACGACTCGGCCGCCGCCGACGATAACGTGGTCGAGTCCCACGGCGTGCGGGTCTTCGTCGACGCGCGGAGCCTGCCGTACCTCGATGGCAGCGAGATCGACTACGTGGACAACAACATGCTGGGGGCCGGCTTCGCCATCAAGAACCCCAACGTGAAGTCGTCCTGCGGTTGCGGCTCGTCGCACCAGTTCTAGCAAGTCGCTACCCGTATGAAGGTGCAGGTGCGGTTGTTCGCCCGGTACCGTGAAGCGGCCGGGCGCGATCGCTTCGAGGTGGATCTTCCCGAGGGCGGTACCGTCGAGGCGGCGTGGGACGCGGTGACGAGCCGGTTCCCCGCGCTGTCGGCGTACCGCCCTTTCACGTTGTTCGCGGTCGATCAGGACTATGTCGCGGCCGACCGCGCCCTCCGGCCCGGTGAGGAGCTCTGCCTGTTCCCCCCCGTGAGCGGCGGGAGCGACGCCTCCGTCGACCTGGTCGAGCTGACCACCGCCCCCCTGTCCGAGCCCGCCCTGGTGGCGGCGGTGGAGGACGGCGGGGCCGGCGCCATCGTGCTGTTCTCGGGCGTGGTCCGAGACCAGACGGGCGGCCGCCGCGTGAAGTTCCTCGAGTACGAGGCGCACGCGCCCATGGCGGTGGCAAAGATGCGCGAGATCGCGGCGACGGCGCGCCAGCGCTTCCCCGGCGTCCGCAAGCTGGCCATCGTGCACCGGATCGGCCGGCTCGAGATCGGCGAGTCCAGCGTGCTCATCGCGATCTCGACCGCGCACCGGGGCGAGGCCTTCGACGCCTGCCGCTTCGCCATCGACACGCTCAAGGAGACGGTGCCAATCTGGAAGAAGGAGTACTTCGAGGACGGCGAGGTCTGGGTCGGGCTCCAGTCGGAATGTGACCACCGCCACTAGCTTCATCGACGGCGTCCGCGCCACCACTCGCCGCCACGAGATGCTCCGTGGCGGCGATGTCGTCTTGACGGCCGTCTCGGGCGGCGCGGATTCGGTGGCGCTCCTCGACGTGCTGCGGGCGCTCGCCCCCGAGCTTGGCTTGGTCCTGTACGCCGTGCACGTCGACCACGGCCTACGCGCCGAGTCCGGCGCGGACGCCGCCTTCGTGGCCGACCTCTGTCGGTCGTGGGGCTTGCCCCTTCGCGTCGAGCGCGCCGAGGTCGCGCGCCGTCCCGGCGAGGGCTGGGACGGAACGGAGGCGGCCGCCCGCCGCGCGCGCTACGCCGCGTTCCGGCGCGCCGCGGCCGCGGTCGGCGCCCATCGGGTCGCCACCGGACACACCGCCGACGATCAGGCCGAGACGGTGGTGATGCGGCTCCTCGACGGCGCCGGCCCGCGGGGGCTCGGCGGCATCGCCCCCGTGCGCGGGCCGTATGTCCGCCCGCTCCTGGATACGCCGCGGGCCGCCGCGCTGGCGCATCTGGTCGCGCGCGGCATCGCCTGGGTGGAGGACGCCACCAACCGGGAGCTCCGCTTCGTGCGGAACCGTGTCCGGGCGGACGTGCTGCCCTTCCTCGCCGAGCGACTCGATCCCGGCATGTCGGCCTGGCTGGCGCAGGCGTCCGCCCGCGCCCGCACCCTCGTCGCCGCGCTCGAGGGCGAGGCCGCGGACGTGCTGGCCCGGCTCGGATCGCGCGAGGCCGAGGGAATCGTCCTGCCGACGCGTCCGCTGAGCGCGCTGTCGGGTGATCTCGCCGCGGAAGTGCTGCGCGCCGCCGCCGCCGTACTGGGCGAGGGCGGCGCGCGCCGTGCGCACGGCGAGCGGGCGCTGCGCCGAGCGCTCGACCCCCTCCGCCCGCGCGCCGCGCGTCTCGGCCGCCTCGTCTGCGAGCGCAGCGGGCGCTGGATTCGCGTGGGGCCCGTGGCAGTTCCGGGTCTCGCCGCGCGCGGGTGGTCCCTGCCGGGGACGCTCGCGTTGCCCGAGATCGACGTGGGGCTGGAAGCCCGGTGCTTCATCCGCGATCCTGGGTGGATGCCGGAGCGCGCCGCCGATCGCGTGGCCTTCGACGCGGACCGTCTCCCCACCGCCGTGATCGTGCGGGCGCGCCGGCCGGGCGACCGCTTTCTGCCGTGGGGCGCGCCGACCGAGCGGCGCCTCAAGACCTTCCTCATCGACGCCGGCGTACCCCGCTGGCGCCGGGCCCGCATCCCGCTGCTGGAAGCGGCCGGCGAGATCATCTGGGTCGCCGGCCTTCGCCGCGGACGCGCCGCGCCCGTCATCGACGCCACCCGGCGTATCCTCGAGGTGACACTCCGCTCCCCTCTGGCCATGCCCGCGACGCAAGAGTAAGATGACCGGCGGAGGTCGGCCGATGTCCACATCACTCGCACGCGTTTTGGCCCTGGTCGCGCTCGCCGGGCTCGTCTCCCTGGGCCTGCCCGGCGCGGGCCACGCGCAGGCGCCCGCGCCGGACGCCACCCGCGTCCTCGAGGCGCTCGAGACCGCCTTCGTCACGGTGGCCTCCCGCGTCATGCCGGCGGTGGTCAACGTGACGGTGAAGTCGAAGCGCGGGCCGGTGTCGAGCGAGGCGCCCGAGCGGCCCGACACGGAGGAGCGGTTCAAGGAGTTCTTCGGGCCGGACTTCTTCGATCGCTTCTTCCGGAAGCGCTCACCCCGCGAGGAGGGCCGCGCGTCGGGGTCGGGCGTGATCATCGACGCCCAGGGCCTCATCCTCACCAACGCCCACGTGGTCGAGAACGCTGCCGAGATCGAGGTGGGGCTGTCCGACGACCGGAAGTTCAAGGCCACCCTGGTGGGCCGCGATTCCAAGACCGATCTCGCCGTGCTCCGGGTCGAGGCGCCGACCGGCAGCCTCCCCGTCGCGGAGCTGGGGGATTCCGACCGCCTCCGCGTCGGCCAGTGGGCCATCGCCATCGGCAATCCCTTCGGGCTCGACCGGACGGTGACGGCGGGAATCATCTCGGCCACGGGCCGCACGCGCGTGGGGGTGGCGACGTACGAGGCGTTCATCCAGACCGACGCCTCCATCAACCCGGGGAACTCGGGCGGCCCGCTTTTGAACCTGCAGGGGCGCGTGATCGGGATCAACACCGCCATCGTCGCGAGCGGACAGGGGATCGGCTTCGCCATCCCCATCAACATGGCGCGCGAGGTGATGGGCCAGCTCATCTCGCGCGGGCGCGTGGTGCGCGGATGGCTGGGGATCGTAATCCAGGACCTCACGCCCGATCTCGCCGCCGGCTTCGGGCTGCCCGACACGGGCGGCGTGCTCATCTCCGACGTCATGAAGGACAGCCCCGCCGAGGCGGCGGGGCTGCGCGCGGGTGACGTCATCGTCGAGTTCACCGGTGCGCCGATCAAAGAAGTCATCGACCTGCAGCGGCGCGTGGCCGCGGTGGAGCCGGGGCGCCCCACCGGCCTGACCGTGATCCGTGATCGCCGGCCCACCCCCCTGACCGTGCGTATCGGCGAGCAGCCGAACGAGGAGGTGCAGGTCGCGGCGGCGCCGCGTGAGGAGCGGCTGGGCCTGACCGTCGAGGCCCTCACCGCAGAGAACGCCGACCGCTTCAATCTCTCCGCGCGGGCCGGCGTGGTCGTCACCGCGGTGAAGCCGGGCAGCGCGGGAGCGGACGCCGGCATTCGGGCGGGTGACGCCATTCTCGAGATGAATCGCCGGCGGATCTCGAGCGTCGAGGCCTTCCGCGACGTCGTCGCGGCGGTGCGGCCGGGCGACCTCGTGCCCGTCTACATCCAGCGCGGCGGCGGCGGCAACGAATACGTCGTGCTGAAGGCGGCCGAGCCGGGCAAGCCCTGACCGCCGTGTCCGCCGCGCCTGATCCCACCCACGTCTACCGGCCGCTCCCCGTCGTGCTCGTGATCGACGACGAGCCCGGGGTGCGCGAATCGCTCCGTGAGGTCTTCAAGCTCGACTTCGAGGTGCTCGAAGCTGAGGACGGCGCCGCCGCCCTCGGCCTCGTGGGCTCGCGCCGCGTCGACGTGGCGATGCTCGACGTGCGGCTGCCCGGCGAGCGGGGTCCCGCGGTGCTTCCCAAGCTCCTCGCCCTCGACGACTCCATCGCGGTGATCCTGATGACTGCCGTCCCCGACGTGCGGACCGCGGTGGACGCCATCAAGGGGGGCGCCTACGACTACATCGTCAAGCCGTTCGACGTCGACGAGCTGCTGCTCCTCGTCAAGCAGGCGGCTCAGCAGCGCGTGCTCGAGCGCGAGGTCTGCTATCTCCGTGCCGAGCTCGACCGCGCCCACGGCTTCGACTCCCTGGTGGGCCGTCACCCCGCCATGGTGCGCCTCTACGAGCAGATCGCCCAGGTTGCCCAGACGCATGCCACCGTCCTCGTGACGGGCGAGAGCGGCACGGGCAAGGAGCTGGTGGCCCGCGCCATCCACCGGCAGAGCCCGCGGCGCGGCCAGCCGTTCGTGGCGGTGAACCTGGCCGCCATCCCCGAGGGGCTCTTCGAGTCGGAGCTGTTCGGCCACGAGAAGGGGGCATTCACGGGCGCCCACGCGCGCAAGCTCGGACGGTTCGAGCTCGCGCACGGCGGCACCCTGTTCCTCGACGAGGTGGGAAGCCTCCGCGTCGATCTCCAGGCCAAGCTGCTGCGCGCGCTGCAGGAGCGCGAGGTGGAGCGGCTGGGCGGCACCCGCACCATCCTTGTGGACGTGCGCGTGATCGCGGCCACCAACGAGGACCTCCGCCAGCTCGTGCGCGCCCGCGCGTTCCGCGAGGACCTCTTCTACCGCATCAACGTGGCGTCGCTCGCCATTCCACCCCTGCGGGAACGCAAGGATGACATCCCGCTCCTCGTCGAACACTTCATCCGGAAATATGCCCGGGAGTTCAAGAAGGACGTCCGGGGGATCTCGCGGGGCGCGCTCCCGTCCCTCGCCGCCTACGAGTGGCCAGGCAACGTGCGCGAGCTTGAGAATGTGATCGAGCGCTGCGTGGCGCTGGCCACGCGCGCGGTGATCCGGCTCGACGACCTGCCGCTGGATCTCGCCATCCACGACGAGCCCGCCCGCGCGGCGGGCGGCGGCGCGCCCCTGCCGCTCAAGGAGGCGCGCGACCGGTTCGAGCAGGTGTACATCCTCCGCGCGCTCGAGCGCGAGAACTGGAATCAGAGCCGCGCCGCCCGCAGCCTGGGCGTGCACCGGAACACCCTGCTCGCGCGGCTGGCCGGCTGGGGCATCCGCCGGGATGGGGACACGGGGGGTGCGGCGGGGAGCGCCGCCCGCGGGAGCGGATCGGCATGATGCGCCGTCGCCTGCTCGCCGCGGCGCTCGTCACCGTGCTTGTGGGCGCCGTCCCCGTCGGGGGGGCGCCCGCCGTGGCCGCCGACGCGCCGCTCATCCTCGCGCTGACGCCCTCGCGGGATCCCACCGCGCTCCAGGAGGCGGGCGATGCATTCGTGCGGACGCTCACGCGGCTGTCGGGCGTTCCCATGCGGGCGAAGGTGGCGTCGGACTACGCCGGGGTGGTGGAGGCGTTGCGCAACCGGCACGTCGATCTCGCCTTCGTGCATCCGGTGGGGTACGTGCTCGCGCATCGCGAGGCGGGGTGCCAGATCCTCGTGCGGGACATCTGGCAGGGGCGGGTGGCGTACACCGCGCGCTTCTACGTGCGGGCGGACAGCGGCATCCGGCGGGTGGAGGACCTGCGTGGCAAGACGGTGGCCTTCGTGGACCCGGCGTCCAGCTCCGGCTACATCTATCCGATGGTGCTCCTCGTCAAGCAGGGGCTCGTCCGCGACCGCGATCCGAAGTCGTTCTTCAAGGACGCCCTCTTCGCGGGCACGCACGACGCCGCCCTCCGCGCCGTCCTCCAGGGTCGGGTGGACGCGGCGGCCTCGTTCGACAAGGCGCCCGAGCTCTACCTGAAGGATCCTGCCCAGGTGGCCCGCCTGACCCATGTGGGTGAGACCCCGCTGATCCCGGAGGCGGGCATCTGCGCGCGTCCGGGGCTTCCCGCCGATGCGCTGGCCCGCGTGAAGAAGGCGCTCCTGGCCATGAAGGGCCCGGAGCACGCCGCCGTCCTCAAGGACATCTACAACATCGACGGCTTCGAGGAGGCCGCCGACGCCGACTATCAGCCGGTTCGGGAAGCCGTCACCCTGATGGGGCTGAGCCCGCCGAAATGACCGCGAAGGCGTAGAAGGCGGCCCCGAGCCGCGCCAGATCGACCAGCCGGCCGGCCGCGCCGGGCTCGACGTGGCCCACCGCGCCGACCACAACGAGATGCGCGGGGCGGCCCGCGCGGGCGGCCGCCGCGGCGAGTCGCATGCTCTCGCTCACGGGCACCGCGGGGTCGTCCCGTCCGTGGACGAGGAAGAGCGGGGCGCGGAGGCTGCTCACCTGGTTCTCGGGCGACAAGGCGTCGAGCAGCCGCTGCGCCGAAGGCGGGAGCGCCTCGAGCAGCGCGTCCACCGCGCGCGGATCGCGATTCGTGGCGAGCCGTCGGCCCGCCTCGTCCACGAGCTCTGGATTCGCGGCGAGGAACGCCGCGATGGCCGCCGCGTGCGGATCCGTGGCCTCCCGCGGGCCGGGCGCGGCGCCGCCCAGGAGCGTGAAGCGCAGTAGCTCCCGCGCGGAGGCGTATCCGCCCAGCGTCAGGACGGCCGAGACCGCCGGCGCGAGGGCCGGATCGCCGGCGGCGGCGAGCGCCGGCCCTGCCCCCACGCTCACGGCCAGGAGGGCGATGGGCCCGGCTCCCGTCTCCCGGAGCGCGCGTCCTGCTGCCACCACCGCGTCGGCGTCTTCCGGCCGCAGGCGGAGCCGCATCAGCCCTTCCACGGACGGCACCGCCACCGTCCAGCCCGCCCGCGCGAGCAGGCCGGCGGCCGCCCGCACGCGCTCGTCGTCCTTTCCCGCAGCGGTGAGCCCGTGGACGACGACGAGGCCGGGCCGGCCCGCGGGATGGCCGGTCGTGTAGAGATCGGCGGCGACCGGTCTCCCGCGGTCCGCCGCCGGCAGCACGGTCCGGATGGGGGGCGTTGTCACCGCGGACAGCGGCCGCCAGCGGCCCTCGGTCAGGAACTCGGCGAGGAACAGGCCCACGCGCAGGGCACGGCCCGCGGTTGGAATCGACGGCAACGCGAGGACGACGGCGAGGACGAGAACGGCGACGCGGAGGGACGAGCTACGCGTTATTCCGGCACTTGATCAGGCGCCAGCCGTTGAACAGGTTGACCTTGGTCGAGATCTCGGGCTTGAGGCCCACCTGGGCGAGCAGGGGCTCGAGGGGCAGGTTCGACTTCCAGCCCAGGCGGGTGCACACCGGCGCCACCATGTCCTCGAGGCGACCCATCACGCGCCGGTCGCTCCGGAAGTGGTTGAGGACCACGATGTTGCCGCCGGGCTTCACCACGCGGCGCATCTCGCGGAGGACTCCGACGGGGTCAGGGACGGCGCTGATGGTGTAGGTTGCCACGGCAGAGTCGAACTCGTTCTCCGGGAAGTCCATCACGGTGGCATCCATCGCCCGCAGCGTGACATTGCTCATCCCCAGCTCGCGCACGCGCTCCTTGGCCTTGCGCAGCATCTCCTCCGAGAGGTCGATGCCGGTGATCCGGGTGCGAGGGGGAAAGAGCGGGAGATTGAGGCCGGTGCCGATGCCCACCTCCAGCACGTGCTGGCCGGGACGGATGTCGCAGAGCCGGATGGCCGCCTCCCGGCCCGGGTGGAAGATCCAGTCGAACACCAGATCGTAGGCCGGCGCGTACAGCTTGTAGGCTCGCTTGACCTGCCGCTTCTCCAGCGCTACGTCCACGTTTGGTACCCTCCTCGAGTCCGTTCCCACCGTGCGGCGTAGTGCAGCCGCCGAACATTTAACACAGGGTCGGAGTGATTGCCAAGTGCTTTCTGAGGTCTTGGAATTATAGCAGAAACCGGATCATCAGGGTCGCCAGACCCAGAAAGGAGAAGAACCCGCACACATCGGTGAACGTCGTGATGATGACGCTGGAGGCGATGGCGGGGTCGATGCGGAACGTCTTGAGCGCGATGGGGACGAACACCCCCACCGCGGCCGCCACCAGCATGTTCACGACGAGCGCGACGCCGATGATGAGGGCGAGCAGGGCCTGGCCTTTCCACAGGTAAGCGATCACCCCCATCACCGCAGCATTGGCAAGGCCGGTGGTGAGCCCGAGGACGGCCTCCTTCTTCAGCACCCGCCACAGATGCGCCGGGGTCATGTCGCCGAGGGCGAGCCCGCGCACCACCACCGTCGCGGTCTGGGTGGTGCCGATGCCGCCCATCGAGGCCACGATCGGCATGAAGATGGCCAGCGTGGCCAGGCTCTGGATGGAGCTCTCGAACAGGCCGATGACGGAGGCGGCCAGGATGGCGGTGCCGAGGTTGATCAGGCGCCACAGTAGCCGCTTGGGGAACACCGCTCGCGCGGGGTCGAATACCGTCTCGTCGCCGGCCGCCCCCGCCAGGCGCTGGATGTCCTCGGTGGCCTCCTCGCGGATGACGTCGATGACGTCGTCGACCGTGATCACGCCGAGGAGCCGGTGATCCTTGTCCACCACCGGGAGGGCCACGATGTCGTACTTGGCGACCAGGCGGGCCGCCTCCTCCTGGTCGGTGTCGGGCGTCACCGTCACCACGTCGTCCTGAGCGATGAGGCGGATGGGCGTGGCGGGATCGGCGGTGAGCAGCCGGCGGAGGGGCAGGACGCCCACGAGATGGTCGTGGTCGTCGACCAGATAGAGGTAGTGAGCCGACTGGGCCGCGGGCGCCTTCCGCACGTGGTCGATGGCCTGGGCGGCGGTCGCGTACTCGTGGGTGGCGAGCACCTCGGGCGACATGATGCGTCCTGCCGTCTTCTCGCCGTACTCGAGCAGCTCCTGGACGTCCTCGGACTGCTGCTCCTTCATGAGGTCGAGGACCTTCTCCGCCTGCTCGTCCGGCAGCTCCTCGATGACCTGAGCCGCGTCATCGGGTGGCATGCGGTCGAGGATGCCGGAGATCTCCGCCTCGTCCAGCGCGCGCACGAGGTCCAGCAGGGTCTGGTCGTCGAGCTCGGCGAGGACGGCGCCGGCCCGCTCCCGGTTCAGGAGGCGGAACAGGGTGACCTGCTCGGGCACCGGCAGGTCACGCAGGGCGGCGGCCACGTCGGCGGCGTGCGACTCCTCCAGCGTCTGCGCGAGCCGCTCGTGGCGGCCGCCGTCGAGCAGGTCGCGCACGGTCTCGGCGAGGCGCGTGGTCTCGCTCATGGCGGCGGCATGGGCCCAGGCGGGACGGGGGGAGCGGGCTTCGGGGCGGCCGGGGGCGGCGCCTGGCGCTCCAGGGCACGGATCCGGGACCGCAGGCTCAACTGCTGCACGAGCGCCACCATGGAGGCGAACAGCAGCCCGGCGAGAGTGGAGAGCAGGATCACGAGGGCGAGCGCGACCGATTTCGTCCAGAGGAGAAAATTGATCTCGACGGGGTTGCTGTTCTGCATGGCAAAGACGGCGAGCGCCGCCCCCACCAGGATCATGAACACGTAGACGATGACCACGCGCTACCCCCGGCCGTTGACCCCGAGCGCCCGCAGGAAGCGCTGGATCACCCGCTCCTGAAGCCCCCGCCCGGCGCCGTTGTCCGCGTCGGCGAGCCGGTCGAGTGGAATCACCGCCTTGGCCATCGTCCGGTGCCCCCCCGCCGAGCCCAGGTCGCCGAACGCCTCGTGCGCCACCTCGCCCGCGCTGCGGACATAGCCGACGTTCCGGATGGAGATGTGAAGCTCCGCGCCCACGATGCCCGACACCACCGACCACTCCACCCCCTCCGCCTGCAGGCCGAAGTCGGCGAACTGCGGGACCAGATCGGTCTCCGCGACGCGGCCCAGGTGGGAGAAGAACACCTCGTGCACGATGCGCCGGCGCGCGAGGCCCTGGGAGAGCACGTCCAGCGCCGTCTCCGACAGCTCAGGGCGATCGATGCGGCGCAGGGCGTTGTGATTCGCGAGCAGGTAGAGATACGCGAAGGCGTCCAGGTCCGCCTTGGTCCCACCGCGCTCCAGCCCGAGGGTGTCCGACTTGATCCCGTAGAGAAGGGCGGTGGCGAGACGCTGGCTGATCTTCACGTCGGCGGCTCGAAGGTACTCGACGAGAATGGTCGAGGTGGCGCCGTAGTTCGGTCGCACGTCCTTCATGCGCGCCTTGATCGGTCGCTCCACCGGATGGTGGTCGATGACGAGGTCCACCTCGCCGATGGGCTCCTCGAGAAAGGAGGGCTGTACGTCCACCATGGCCACCCGGTCGAACTGGTCGAGGGCATGCGCGTCGATCTCTTCCACCTCGATCTCGAGGATCTTGCACATGGCGAGGTTCTCGGGCCGCGTGATCGTGCCGAAGGTGCAGAGGGGCGCCGAGGTCCGGGTGCGGCCGAGCAGCGTCTTGAGCGCGAGCGCGGAGGCGATGGCGTCGGGATCGGGATCGTCCTGCATCAGGATCAGCACGCGCTCGGCGTCCTCGAAGCGCTCGCGGACTCGCGCGACCCGCGCGCGTGTGATCGCGCGCTCGAGGGCGGGCCGGACGAGCAGCTCGCCCAGGGTGGAAAGGGGCACGGAGGTCGCGCCCGCCACCGCCCGCGCGTCCTCGGTGACGGCGAGGAGCGGGACGTCGGGCAGGGCTTGCCGGGCCGCCGCCACCGCGCGGGCGAGGCGGGTGCGCGGCGTGCCGACCACGATGGGGCCCCGGTGGCCCTTGCTCGCGCGCGTGTACGCCTCGGGACTCGCGATGTCGCCCACGAGGACGGGCCCCCCGGTGTGGGCGAGCCGCGCGCGAAGCGCCGGCCGCGCCACCAGATACACGGGCGAATCCCCCGGCAAGGTGGTCGTTCCCGCCACGTCCTGGAGAAGCCCGTCGGGACAGAACAGCACGTAACGCATCATTTCATTCTGGGCCCCGGGTCAAGGGCGGCCAAAGCGAATTCTACTTCCCCGGCTTCGCCCGATACGCGGCGCGCCCGGCGCGCACGCCGGCGCGGAGCCCGCGGGTGAGGAGGCTCACCTCGCGCTCGATCCGCACCCGGGAGTCGAGGACGGCCCGGCTGAGGCGATCCAGCGATACGCCGAGAGTCTCACGAGCCTGGGCCGCGCGCTCGGTCACCGCTTCCGCCACACGCTCGAGGCGGGCGCGGGCCGGCCCGCTCGCGCGCCCGGCCTGCGCGCGCACCTCGTCGAGCATCGCCTCCAGGTGCGCCAGGCGCTCCTCGAGCTCCTTGATCTGGCGTCCTACTGCAGGGGCGGCCGGGCGGCGCTTGCGCTGTTCCGTCATGTTCGTTCTCTGGCCTCCGTACCTCTGGTGCTCAGGTCTAACCCAATCGACGAAGCGCGGCAAGAGCCTGACGACCGAAAGGCTACGTGCATGCTAGATTGACCCATGGTATCCGAGCCTCACGTCTTCAGCGACCTCGCCTTCGTCTTTCTCGCCGCGGTGATCGGCGGCTCGGCGGCATGGGCGCTGCGCCAGCCGCTCATCCTCGGCTACGTGTTCGGCGGGCTGATCATCAGCCCGTTTACCCCCGGCCCCTCCGTCACCGATCCCCGGACGTTCGACCTCTTCGCCGAGATCGGGGTCGTCCTGCTGATGTTCTCCGTGGGCCTGGAGTTCTCGTTCCGCGACCTCATGCGGGTGAAGTGGGTCACCCTCGTCGGCGGTCCCCTTGGGGTGCTCCTAGTCGTGGCCCTGGGGGGGCTCACCGGCTCGCTGATCGGCTGGGGCCTGATGACCGGCATGGTCGTGGGCATGGTGATCTCGGTCTGCAGCACCATGGTCCTCGTCCGCTTGCTCCTCGATCGCGGCGAGCTCCACTCGCGGCACGGCCGGATCATGATGGGTATCTCCCTCGTCGAGGACCTCGTCGCCATCGCCGTCATCGTCCTGCTGCCGAGCCTCGGCGACTTCGCGCCGGGACGCATCCTGGACGCCACCTTCCCCCTCCTCAAGGCCGTCCTGATCCTAGTACCATTCTTCTTCCTTGTGGTGCGGGTGGTCCCGCCGCTCATGAGCCAGGTGGCGCGGATGCGGAATCCCGAGCTCTTCCTCCTCGTCGCTCTCGCTATCGGGCTCGGCACCGCGGCGTTGACCCAGGCCTCCGGCCTTTCGCTCGCCCTCGGGGCTTTCCTCGCCGGGCTCGTCATCAGCGAGTCCGACTACGCGCACGAGACGCTGGCCCGCCTGCTTCCCCTTCGCGACACCTTCGGCGCGCTCTTCTTTGTGACGGTGGGCGTCCTCATCGACCCCAGCGCCGTACTCAACAACCTGCCCCTGCTGGGGATCCTGGTGGCCCTGGTCGTCGTGGGCAAGGCGTTGACCCGCACCCTCGCGGTTTGGCTGTTCCGGCAGCCGCTGACGACGGCCGCGCAAGTGGGAGTAGGCCTCGCCCAGATCGGCGAGTTCTCGTTCGTGCTCGTCCAGGTCGCCCGGGACGCCGGCCACGTCGGCGCCGAGATGTACAACGCGATCCTCGCCGCCTCCTTGATCACCATCTTGGTCAACGCGGGTCTCGTGCGCATCGGTCCGGGCTGGCTGGGCCGTGCCCGGCTGTGGTGGCGTTCCCAGCCCGTGACCCCGCGGCCGCCCGCAGAAGAGCCGACGGGGGGCCACGTGGTGCTCTGCGGGTTCGGCCGCGTCGGCAGCGCCATCGGGGAGGCGCTCGACAGCTTCCAGCTTCCCTACGTGGTGCTCGAGACCGACGCCGACATCATCCGGGGCCTGCGCGAGCGCGGCGTGCCGTGCGTCTTCGGCGACGCCACGCGCCGGCGCATGCTCGAGCGGGCGGGTACGGCGCGCGCGGCCCTCGTGGTAGTGGCCCTGCCGGAGATCGACCGCGCCAATCTGGTCGTCAAGAACGTCCGCACCCTCACGCGGGACGCCCCCGTCCTCGTCCGTGCGCACGTTCCCGAGGCGCTGGACGCCCTGACCCGGGCGGGCGCCACCGAGGTGATACAGCCCGAGGTGGAGGCTGCCGCCACCCTCATCCGCCACGCGCTCCGGCGTCTCAAGCTGCCGCAGGAGCGCGTGCTCGCATACCTCGACCGCTTTCACCGGGCGATGATGCTCGAGGCCGAGGCGGGCTCGCCCTCTCGCGATCATCTGCCCCAGATCGCCGATCTCCTGCTGGGCCCCGGGTCCCTCGCCGACCAATCCCTCCGCGAAGCGCGGATCCGGGAGCGCTTGGGTGTGACCATCGTGGCGGTGACGCGCTCCGACGGTCAAGTGGTGGTGAACCCATCCGCGGACACGATCCTGCGCACCGGCGACCATGTCCGCGTATTCGGATTGCCGGAGCAGATCGATGCCTTCCGCGACGAAGCCGAGACCGGCTAGCGCCCCGGCGCGGCGCGCGCAGTCAGGCCGGGACGAAGGCGGTGTAGAGGGCGAGCGCGAAGGCGGCCAGGGTCAGGGCGGCGGCCGCGACGGCGGCCAGGACGTGCCAGGGCCGCTCGGGCCGCGTCGAGGTATGGCCCAGGAGGAGCGCGGCGAGATAGCCGCCGATGAAGCCGCCGGCGTGGCCGGCGTTGTTCACGCCGGGCATGAGGAAGCCCATCACGAACAGGACTAGCGCCCACTGCCAGTACTGGCGGAAGATCGCCACGCCGTAGACGCCGCCCCGGCTGCGCCCGAAGTGCACCATCGCCCCGAGCAGGCCGAACACCGCCCCGGAGGCCCCCACCGTGAAAGCGATGCCGAGCACGTTGGAAAGGGCGAAGCCGGCCACCCCACTCGCGGTGAAGATGAGGAACGTGCGCGGCCGGCCGTAGAACTCCTCCACCGCCGGACCGAGCTGGCGGATCCAGAGCAGGTTGAACACGATGTGAAGCAGGCTTCCGTGGAGGTAGATTGCGGTGAGCAGCGTCCACCAGTAGCCGGCCGCCCAGGGGATGGCCCCAGTCATGCCCAGCGCGATGAGCGCCCGATTCGACGGGGCGAGGAGGTTGAAGAGCCCGCGACCCCGGAATGTGGCGCCCGGCTCGAGCCCCAGCGAGGCCACGTAGGCGACGGCGCACACGGCGATGACGATGCGGGCGACGTCCAGGTCGGCGCCGAGCCGCCCGAGCAGATACCCCCAGCCCCAAAGCCCGGGCCGCGGCGCTCCGCAGTAGAAGCAGCGGTCGGCGTCCACTCGATTCAGACGCCCGCAGCGATAGCAGAGGCTCGAGCCCGACGTGCGTCGTAGCACGTCTCAGTATCGCACCGCCGGTCGACGCCCAGCTACAGGTGAGTGAGCGTCTCCCTGGGGTGCGGCTCGTCACGCTCCTGGCGGAGGCGGCGCTCGAGGATGTCACGCGCGAGGCCGCGGCCGCCCAGCCCGAAGGCCAGGGCGAGGGCGAGCACGAGCCCGCCGAAGGTGAGGCCGAAGGCGAGCAGCACCATTTCCTTGGCGATGCCGAGATGGGTCAGCGCCATCGCCCACGCTACGAGCAGGACGCCCACGCGCACGGCGCGGGCGAGGGGACGCGCCTCGCGCACGCCCGCGTTCACCGCCGCGATGAGCACGCTCTGCGCGAGAAAGTTCGCGGTGAGCCAGCCGACGAGCAGGAGCAGGGCGGCGCCGACGAGGCTCGGGATCCAGAGGAAGAGGAAGTCGGTGATCCGCCAGGTGCCCGGAATGCGCAGGGAATCCACACCCAGCACGGCGAAGAGGGCGAAGATGCCCCAGAAGACGGTGCGCTCGAGGGCGGCGGATGGCCCGCGCATGACGCCGGCCCGCCGAAGCGCGCCGGCCAGCCCCCAGCGCTCGGTCCGACGGTCGAAGTCCGTCGCGTGGGCGAGCCGCGCGAGCAGCTTGCCGGCCAGCCAGGCGAGGACGAGGCCGCCGACCACGAGGGTGAGCAGGGCGAGCACGGACGGCAGGGCGGAGACCAGCCGCGCCTTGAAGTCGGCGAGGGCGCTCCACACCAGATCACCCCACATGTCTGTCATGACGATGTCTCCTTGCGAGCGCCTCAGGCGATGGCGTGGAGCTCGTGCCCGAGGACGCGAAGCACCTCGAACTTCCAGCCGAACGGTCCCGGCGCGGGCGCGATGCGCCACCCGCTGTGCCGGAGGGCGGGATCGACTACCCCCCAGTCGCGGGGAATCACGACCGGGTGATCGGCGAGGAGGAGCATGGACCGGTCATTCGCGCCTTCGCCGAGCGCCACCACCGGCAGCGGCCGCCAGCGGGTGCGGTAGAGGCGGATGAGGATCTCGGCGGCGAGGCCCTTGCTGTGCCCGCCCGTCAGGTGGAAGTACCGCCCGCCGCGGCTGACGGTGAGGCCGCGGGCGCGCGCCTCCTCGATGAGGATTCCCTCCTCGATGGGCGTGAGACTGCCCCAGAAGGGCTCGTCGTAGTCCCGCGCCTTCGCCCGCGCCGCCGCCTCCCGCGAGAGGCCGCTGTGCCGCGCCAGCTCGGCCACCGTCATGTCCGAGAAGCCTCGAAGGTCGAGCCCGGTGGTGCGCCGCAGGTCCTGGAAGAGACGCACCAGCGGCTCGTAGCGGACGCCCAGCTCGACGACTGCGTAGCCCCCTTCCGTCCGGGTGAGCGCGTGGGGGAATGGAAAGTAGCCGCGAGGGATGAAGATCGCTCCGCCGTTCTCCACGACGAAGGGATCGTCGTTCTCCAGCGCATGCCGATGATGCTCGACCTCGGCGCGCGTCTGGCTCGAGCAGAAGGCGAGCGGGATGCCCGCCTCCACGAGGGCCTCGACCGCCGGGCGCGCCGCCTCGGCGGAATGGGTGCGACGATCGAGAAGGCAGCCGTCCAGATCCGTGAAGACGATGAATGGCGGCGTCATGCGTTGTACCTGTCCATCGCGGCGGCGAGGCGGTCGAAGATGTCGGGGGAAGCGGCGAGGACGCGATTCCACTGCGCGCGGCCGCGAACTACTCCCCGCTCGCCCGGCCGAGCGCGACCGCGACCTCCGCGAGGTAGCGCGCCTGCCGCAGATCCCCGATGATGCGCGGGACCGCGCCGGTGTCGAGCTCGGAGGCGAGGCAGGGGAGCACCAGGGCGACCGGCCGCAGCACCGCTGTCTTCTCGAGATCCTCTTCTAGGGCATCGAGATTGTTCGGGCCCAGCCGGTGGAGCGTCGTGATGACGCCCCCCCTGGGGTAAGTCACTCATGCCGACTCGTGGTCGAGGGAGTTGTTGCCGCAGCCACCGTTGACTCCGACTCGCCCTCCGGCGGCGCGAGGGCGCCGAGGAAGCGATGCACGGCGGACACGTCGGTCACCCAGCGCGCCGCCCGGCTGCCCCGATGACCGGAGCCGACCCGCACGGTGATGGCCTTGCCGCGAAGCGCCTGGAAGGCGCTCTCGTCCGTCTCGTCGTCACCGATGTAGACGACGGCGGGATCCAGCGAGTGCTGCCGCGCCCAGCGATCGCGGATCCAGAGGGCGCACTCACCCTTGTTCCACGGGACATTGGGCACCAGCTCGAGCACCTTCTTGCCCGGGCGGGTCGTGAGGTGCGGGGCATTGGCCTCGCGTGCCTCCTCGACCTGGAAGAATACCTCGGCGAGATCGGAGGGATAGGCCCGGCGGTAGTGCACCGCCACGCCGAACTCCTTCGGCTCGACCTCGACGCCGCGCAGCCCGGCCAGGCGCTCGACGAGCTCGGTGGCGAGCCCGGCCAGCATCTGCCGACACTCAGCGGCCTGCAGGTGGACGAACTCGAGGCCGGGTCCCATGATGACGAGCCCGTGGCAGCCGGCGAGGATGGCGTTGGGCAGCTCGGCGCGCGTCCGCAGGTCGGTAAGATCGCGGCCCGAGATGATGGCGAGCCCCGTCGCGGGCGCGCCCGCGAGGCGTCCCAGCACGCGACGCACGGGCGGGGCGAGACGGGCATCGCCCGGCGAGGGCGCGATGGCGGCGAGGGTGCCATCGAAGTCGGACAGGATGAGCAGGGCGCCGTGGGAGCGTGCGGCGTCCCGAACCTCCGCGGCGAGGGCAGCAGGGGCAGACGGAGCTCTCATGAGACCACCTCCGGGTCTGGCAGGCGCAGCACGGTATCGAGCGCGGCGCCCGCCCAGCGATAGATGTTCCATTCGAGGACCCGCTCGCGGAGGCGCGCCATGCGCTGCCGCCGCTGCGGCTCCGGCATCGCGAGCGCGACGGCGAGGCGCTCGGCGGTGCCATCCAGGTTGTAGGGGTTGACGAGGAACGCTTCCGGGAACTCCCGGGCCGCACCCGTGAACTGCGAGAGCACGAGGGCGCCGTCTCCCTCCGTGCGCGCGGCCACATACTCCTTGGCGACGAGGTTCATGCCGTCATGCAGCGAGGTGACCATCAGGGCGTCGGCGATCCGATACAGCGCGTGAATGGCGGTACGCGACAGGTGCTCGGGCAGGAGCACCACCGGCGCCCAGCCGCTTCGGCCGTGGCGTTGGTTGATCCGCTGGACCAGCCGCTCGATGCGGCGCCAGACCGACCGGTAGGCGGGGATGCGCGCGCGGCTCGGCACGCCCGCCTGGACGAAGACTAGGCGGCCGTGCCATTCCGGATACAGGGTGAGGAGGCGGTCCACCGCGAGCAGCCGGTCAGGAATGCCCTTGGTGTAGTCGAACCGGTCCAGGCCCACCACGATCTTCTCGCCCGCCAGGTGGTACTGCTCGCGCAGCCGGACCATCTCGCGGGCCACGTCCTCCTCGGCGCACTCCGCCGCGATCTGCTCGGCATCGACGCTGATGGGGAACGGCCGCACGAGGGTCGTGTGGCCGCGGTACGTCACCGCGGAGCGCTCCCGGTCCACGTTGGCCTCGAGCTCCCGGCTCACCGCATCCAGGAAGTTGTCGCAGTGGTAGCGGATGTGGAAGCCCAGCACGTCGTTGGCGAGCAGCCCCTCGAGGATCTCGCGCTGCCACGGGCAGATCCGGAACACCTCCGATGAGGGCCACGGGATGTGCCAGAAGTGCGCCACCGTGAGGTCGGGCCGCGCCGCCTTGAGCAGGCCCGGGAGCAAGGCGAGATGGTAGTCGTGGACCCAGACGGTGGCCTTCGGCGCCGCCTCCTCGAGGACGGCGCGGCAGAAATGCGCGTTGACGGCCTTGTAGTGCTCCCAGTCGCGGCTCCGGAAGGTCGGGCGCACGTAGACCACGTGGCAGAGCGGCCAGAGGGTCTCGTTGGCGAAGCCGTCGTAGTAGCCGCGCTCCTCTTCCTCGGTGAGCCACACGCGCCGCAGGGCGTAGCGGGGCCGGTCGGGCGGGACCATCACGCGCCCGTCGGGATCGACGACCTTCCGGTCCGCCGAGCCCGAGCCGTGGGCGATCCAGGTGCCCCCCACCGCGCGCATGATGGGCTCCACCGCGGTGACGAGCCCGCTCGCCGGCCGCTTCCAGCGGATCTCGCCGTCGACGAGGTCGTGCACGTAGGGCTCGCGGTTGGACACCACGATGAGATGGCCGTCCCCGAGGCGCCGCGTGACCAGGTCACGCACGCGGTCCGCCGTCCAGACGTCGGCGACGACCGGCGTGGCGACGCGTGGCGCCGTCGGGGCGGGAAGGGCGAGATCGATCTCAGGCATCGGGGGTCTCCACCGGCGTCCGCGCCACCCGGAGGGCGCGCAGCGCGTCGAGTAGGGTGGCCATGCGGAACGGCTTCTCCAGGTAGTCCGCGGCGCCCTGCCGGCGTGCTTCCGCGCGGATGGCGGCGCCGCCGAAGGCGGTGATGACGATGACGGGTAGGCTGGGATAGCGGTGGCCGAGCGCGGCGACCAGATCGAGGCCGTTACTGCCCGGCATCTCCTTGTCGACGATGACGGCGGCCGGCCGAAGGATCGCGACCGCTTCGGCCACCTGCTCGGGGCCCGGCTCCTCGTGCACCCGGAAGCCTTCGTGGGTGAGCACGTCGCGCAGGACCGCCCGCATCTCCGGGTCGTCGTCGACCACCATGATGGTCTCGACGACGGCGTCGCGCTCCTCGGGATACCGCGCCATCACGCCCGTTGCCGTCACGCGACCAGCCGCGCGAACAGCGAAATGTCCCCGCGCTCGCGGAGCTCGACATAGCCGGTGAAGCTGAAGGGGCGGGCCGCGGGCAGGGACGCGGCGGCGGCACGCTCGGTCATGGCCCAGGGGGCTGCAATGGGAGGGCCAGGGAGCGCCATGGGTTTTATCTCAGCCACGCCTGGATTAACAGTCATTTACGAAGAGATGGGGCCTAGAAAATCTCCCCATAGGTAAGAATGACCGGACAAGATGTCGCCGCCGCGACAGTCTGTCGCAGCGGCAGCTCAGGACGGGGCGGAGCTCCCCCCTAGGGCGACCTCGCGATCGAGGCGCTCGATCAGGGTCCGCACGTGCTGGTCGAAGGCGGCCCGCCGCCGCGGTGACACGGGCTCGCCGGGGATGAACTTCTCGCCGAGCGGGTTCACCCACTGACCGTTCCGCTTCACCCGGTAATCGAGATGGGGGCCCGCGGCCAGTCCCGTAGCGCCCACGCGCCCGATGACGTGCCGCTGCCGCACACGATCGCCTACCCGGACCAGCGTGGCGGAGAGGTGGTTGTACATCGTCTCGTAGCCGCGCGGGTGGCGGAGGGTCACGCTGATCCCATTCCCTCCGTGCCCGCCCGACGCGACCACGGTGCCGTCGGCCACCGCCCGCACCGGCGTGCCGGTGGGTGCCCCGTAGTCGATGGCCAGATGAGGGCGGGCGCCGCCCAGGATCGGGTGCACCCGCGCGTGGGAGAAGCCGGAGGTGATCCGCGTGAAGTCGAGCGGCGCGCGGAGAAACATCTTGCGCACGGAGTGCCCCCCCGCGTCGTAGTAGGCGGTGCGGCCTTGCCCGTCGGCGAAGGCCACCGTCGTGAGGGGGGCACGGCCGGCGGACCCATACTGGGCGACGAGGATGTCGCCGTAGCCGAGGAACTCGCCTCCGCCGAAGCGCTTCTCCACCAGGAGGCGAAAGCGGTCGCCGGGCAGGGCATCGGCGGCGAAGTCGAAGTCCCACTCGAAGAGGCCCACGAAGGCGGCGGTAAGGGCGGGGCCCTCGCCCAGCCGGTCCATGCTGGCGAAGAGCGAATCCGCCAGACGCCCGCTCACCGCGGCGATCCGCGTCTCCACGGGGACGCGCACCGCCTGCACGCGCCAGCCGTCCTCCGCTCGGGTCATCTCGTAGCGCTCGATCGGAGACCGCCAATAGGTGATGGCCTCGGCTTCCTCCGCGCCCGCGGCCACGATCAGCCGCTCGCCTGGCGCGAGGCGCCGGAGATCCACCACGCCTCGCAGCTTCGCGATGAGGCGGGCGGCGTCCGGACGGGCGAGGCCGCCCCGGCGCAGCGCCGCCTCCAGAGTCTCGCCGCGTCGGAGCAGGATCTCCACGGTGGCGGCGGGAGCGGGGGCGGCGTCCTCGGGCGCGCGCACCGTGAGAGGCGGCGCGGGATCGATGGGCACCGAAGCCCAGCCGAGAAGGCCGGCGGCGGTGAGGCCGCCGACGAAGAGGATTCGCGCGGGCGTGCGCATGGCCCACGGCACCATAACCCGGGTCGGGGAGCCCGCCAACTTCTCTCCGTGAATGAGCTTGACTCGAACGGCATTTGGTATAATTATGCCTAACTATGAATGAACATACCGACCGCCGCGGCCTCCGCCGTCACGAGACCATCCTCGCCCTCGTCCGCTCGAGCGCGGTGCGCTCGCAGGGACAGCTCCAGCGCCTCCTTCGACGGCGCGGCCTCGCCGTCGCCCAGCCCACGTTGTCGCGCGATCTGCGCGACCTCGGGCTGGCCAAGACGCCGCGGGGCTACGTGGCACCGGAGGGCGCCCCGGGCCGGTTCACCCCGGCGCCGCGCCGCGACGTCCGTCTGGGGCGGGCCCTGCGCGGTTTCGCGCTGTCGGTGCGCGCGGCGGCGAGCCTGGTCGTCGTGAAGACTCCGCCGGCGGCGGCGCCGCCGCTCGCGCGTGCGCTCGACGAGGCCGGCCTCCCGGAGGCGCTCGGCGCCATCGCCGGCGACGACACCATCTTCATCGCCACTCGTGACGCGCGCGCCGCCCGCGCCCTCGCCCGGCGCCTCGCGGGAACCATCGCGCGGCGGGCGCTGCGCAAGGGCGCGTGATGGACGCGACGCACCTGATGGAGATCACCGAGCGCCCGCCGATGGTGTTCGTCCGGGGAGCAGGCTCCTGGCTCGTCGACGACACGGGCAAGCGCTATCTCGATTTCGTCCAGGGTTGGGCGGTGAACTCCCTGGGGCATTGCCCGCCTGCGGTGACGGACGCCCTCGCCGCGCAATCCCGCACGCTCATCACGCCCAGCCCGGCCTTCCACAACGAGCCCGCGCGGTACCTCGCCGCGCTGATCGCCCGTCACTCGGACTTCTCGCGCGTGTTTTTCACCAACTCCGGCGCCGAGGCCAACGAGGGCGCCATCAAGCTTGCCCGCAAGTGGGGCCGCCGCTTCAAGGGGGGCGCGCACGAGATCATCACCTTCGACGGCGCGTTTCACGGACGCACGCTCGCCACCATGTCGGCGAGCGGCAAGCCGGGCTGGGACACGATGTTCGCGCCCCAGGTGCCGGGCTTCCCCCGCGCCGCGGTGAACGACCTCGCCTCGGTGGAGGCGCTGATGGGCCCGTGCACCGCCGCCGTCATGCTCGAGCCCGTCCAGGGCGAGAGCGGGGTCGTGCCGGCGCGCGTCGAGTTCCTGCGCGACCTCCGGGCGCTCACGCGCCGGCGCCACTGCCTGCTGATCGTGGACGAGGTGCAGACGGGAGTCGGGCGTACCGGTCGGCTGTTTGGGTACCAGCACTTCGCCCGGAGCCCGGAGGAAGCCCCCGACGTCATGACCCTGGGCAAGGGGCTCGGCGGCGGGGTCCCGCTCGCCGCCCTCTGCGCGACCGAGGCGGCGTCGGTGTTCGAGCACGGCGAGCAGGGCGGCACCTTCAACGGCAGCCCGCTGATGACCGCGGTGGGCGCGGCGGTGCTCGAGGCCGTCCTCGCGCCCGGCTTCCTGGACGGCGTGGCGGAGCGCGGTCGCTACCTGGGCGCGCGCCTGGGGGAGATGACGGCCGCGCTCGGCCTCTCTCACGAGCGGGGGTGGGGACTCCTGCGCGCTCTCGATCTCGGCGTGGATGTCGCCGGCGCCGTCGTCGCCTACGCCCGCGACACGCTCGAGAAGCACGAAGGCTGGGAGGGGCAGGGACTTCTGCTCAACGCGCCGCGCCCCCACGTGCTGCGCTTCATGCCCGCCCTCAACGTCACCGAGGGCGAGATCGACCGGATGCTGGCCGGGCTGCGCCTCAGCCTGGAGGCCGTGCGCTAGAACTCCTTCTCTTTCCGCTGGAGGGTGCGGACCGAGACGCCGAGGATCTTGGCGGCGGCCTGCTTGTCGCCGCGGACCTCGTCGAGGACGCGGCGGACGTACTGGCGCTCGAGCTCATCCAGGGTGGGACGGGGCGAGGCCGCGGCGGAGGCCACGCTGAACTCCGTGCGGAGATCGGCGAGGGTGATGGACGGACCGGCGGCGAGGACGGCCGCCCGCTCGATCACGTTTTCGAGCTCGCGCACGTTGCCGGGCCAGCGATGCTCGCGCATCCACTCCACTGCCTCCGGGGTGAACCCGGTGAGGTGCTTGCCGAGGCGGAGGGCCGCGCTCCGGATGAAGTGCTCGGCGAGCACGAGCGTGTCCTCCGGCCGCTCGCGGAGGGTGGGCAGCCGGATGGGGATGACCGCGAGGCGATAGTAGAGGTCCTCCCGGAAACGACCGTCCTGGACGAGCGTCGCCAGGTCGCGATTGGTCGCGGTGACGAGGCGCAGGTCGAGCTGTATGTCTTCGCTGCCCCCCACGGGCCGGACCGCCTTGTCCTGGATGGCCCGGAGCAGCTTGACCTGGGTGGCCACGGAGAGGTCGCCCACCTCGTCGAGGAAGAGCGTGCCCCCGTGGGCGGCGGCGAAGAGCCCCGGGCGCTTGCGGTCGGCGCCGGTGAACGCGCCCTTCTCGTGCCCGAACAGCTCGGACTCCAGCAGCGTGTCGGGAACGGCCGCGCAGTTGACGGGCACGAACGGGCCCGCCCGCCTCGCGCTCGACCAGTGCAGCGCCCGCGCCATCAACTCCTTGCCGGTGCCGCTCTCCCCGAGCAGCAGCACGGAGGCATCGCTGTCCGCCACCGCGCGCACCTGCTCGAGCACCGCCTGGATCGCGCGCGACTGCCCCACCACGCGCTCGAAGCCGAACTGCCGCTCGACCTCTGCCCGCAGCCGCGCGTTCTCCTCCCGAAGCCGCTGGTCGTCGACGGCCCGGCGCACCGCGTGCGTGACTTCGGCCAGCTTGAAGGGCTTGGTCAGGTAGTCGTACGCGCCCTGGCGCATGGCCTCGATGGCGGTCTCGAGGCTGCCGAACGCGGTCATGAGCAGCACCCGCGTGGCGGGCGCGCGGGCCTGGGCGGCGGCGAGGACCTCGATGCCGCTCGCGTCGTCCATGATGAGGTCGGTCAGGATCACGTCGTAGCGCGCACCCGCGATGGCGGCGAGCGCCTCGCGCCCGCCCGTCGCCGCCGCCACCGCGAGGCCCTCGCCCTCGAGGTGGCGGCGCAGCATGGCGAGCATCTCGGGATCGTTGTCGACCACGAGCACCCGCGGCGCGCTCACGCGGCCGCCTCGTGCACCGGCAGCCACGCGGTGAAGGTGGTGCCCTGCCCGGCGCGGCTCTGAACGGCGAGAGTGCCGCCGTGCTCCCGGAGGATGTCCCGGCAGATGGGAAGGCCCAGCCCCGTGCCCTGCCCCTGGGGCTTGGTGGTGAAGAAGGGCTCGAAGACGTGGCCGAGAGCGTCGGCGGGGATGCCGGACCCAGTGTCGCTCACCGCCACCGCGACGCCGGGCCGGCCGTCGTTGGGACAGGCCCAGGCCTCGATGCCGATCCGCCCCCCGCGAGGGGTCGCTTCCAGGGCATTGACGATGAGATTGATGAGCACCTGCTGCACCTGATTGGGATCCGCGGCCACGTCGGGCAGCGGAGGCGCGGCGGCGGCGGCGATGCTCACGCTGCGCCGGCGGGCCATGTGCTCCATGAGGGGCACCACGCGCTCGAGCAGGGCCGAGATCGCCACCGGGTGGATCTCGGGCTTCTGCTGCCGCACGGTGTCGAGGAGCGAGCGGATGATGGCGGAGATGCGGTCGGTCTGGGCCACGATCACCTCGAGGTCGGGCCGGCCGGGGTGGTCGAGCGGCAGGCTCCGCAGGAGGATCTCGGCGCGGCCGGAGATGATGTTCAGCGGGGTCCCCACCTCGTGCGCGATGCCCGACGTGAGCTTGCCCGCCACCGCGAGCGTCTCCGCCCGGCGGAGCTGCTGCTCGAGGTCTATCGCGCGGTCGCTCTCGAGGAGCAGCCGTTGCTGGGCGCCCTCGAGCTGCTCGGCCATGCGGTTGTAGGCCTCCGCCACCTCGCCCAGCTCGTCCCGGCGTCCCACCGGCAGGGGCGGCCCGGGCTGCCCCTCGCCGAGGGCGCGGATGGAGCGGGTGAGGCGGGAGAGGGGACGCAGCACCTGGCGCGAGAGCACGAAGGTGGTGAGCCCGGCGAGACCCAGGGCGAGCAGGCCTAGGCGGATGACCGCATCCCGGGTGGCGCGCTCGCGCTTCATGCGCGCGCCCGCCGAGCTGAACAGCACCTCGAGGGCGCCGAGCATCTCGCCGCGTCGCCCGCGCAGGGGCATGACGTGCGAGAAGGTGTCGGCGTTGCCGATCTCCTCGGCGACCACCTCCGAGCGCCCCTCCGTCATCACGCGCTGCAGCCGTTCCGCGGCGATGGGTCCCCCCGCCGCGCCGGGCTCGGACTCGAGCGTCTGCGCAAGGGACTTGTCGTAGATGCGGATCCGCTCGATCTGCTCCTGCCGGTTGACGAGCTCGGAGAGCAGCCGCCGGATGTCGGCGAGCTGCCGGTCGCGCATCGCGTTTTCCACCGCGATCTGGATGGCGCGGGCCGCCACCGAGGCGTTGCGCTGCTCGGCGGCGAGGAGCTGTCCCTCCTCCTCCCGGATGCGCACGACCGCGTAGAGTCCGACCAGAAGGGTCAGCGGGACGATGAGCACGAAGAAGAGGCGGAGCCGCAGGCCCATTCGGTTTCCCCGATGATACCGAGCGCTGGCAGGGGCGGCAACCCCAGGCGCCGCCGCGCCAGGAGGATCGGTTAGGCGCCGTACTTCGTGAAGCGGAGGGCGTTCGCCATCGCGAGCGGCATCAGGTGATGCGCGGGCGAAATCCCGAGGCTCCCCGCCGCGCAGTCGCGCTCGGTGAAGCGGGTCACGGGGTCGTTCCCGCAGTAGGCGCTGGCGAGGAGCGCCGGCACGGGCTGCCAGCCGTGCCCGGCGAGCACCGAGGGCGTCGCGTGATCCCCGGAGACGACCAGCACGTCCGGGCGGAGGGCGAGGATTTCGGGGAGGAGCGCGTCCCAGCGCTCGAGGGCGGCCACCTTGGCGTCGAAGTCGCCGTCCTCGCCTGCCTTGTCGGTGTCCTTGTAGTGGAGGAAGAAGAAGTCGTACCCGCTCCAGTGCTCGCGCAGGGTCGCCACCTCGTCCGCGAAGGTGGAGCCGGTCTTGAGGACCTCCATGCCCACCAGCCGGGCGAGGCCGCGGTACATGGGATAGGCGGCGATGGCGGCCGCCTTCACCCCGAAGATCTCGGGGAATCGCGGCATGTCGGGGCGCTGGTCGAAGCCGCGCAGGAGAATCATGTTGGCGGGCCGCGCGTCGGCGAGGAGCGGGCGCGCCGCGTCCACGAAGCGGTTGACGAGCGCCGCCGTGCGCGTGGCCTCCGGGACGGTGGCGACGACGGGCAGCGGCGGCTGGCCGGTCGCCTGGGGATCCGTCTCGCTGAGGCGGCCCGACAGCCCCGCGCCGCGCAGCACCAGGACGAAGCGATGCTCCTTCACCGGCTCGACGATGACCTCCACGCCCTCCAGCCGGATGCCGCGCAGCCGCTCGCTCAGCGCCACGCACACCTCGGTGGAGATCCGTCCCGCGCGGCGGTCGGTGATCCGCCCCTGGGCGTCCACCGTGCAGAAATTCCCGCGGGCGGCGAGGTCGCCCGGACGGAGCTCGAAGTCGATGCCGAGCGCCTCCAGCACGCCGCGGCCCACCGGATAGCGGAGCGGGTCATAGCCGAAGAGCCCGAGGTGCCCCGGCCCGCTGCCCGGGGTGACGCCGGGCCCCACGTGGCGGAGGAGCCCGCACGCGGAGCGCGCGGCGAGGGCGTGCAGGTTCGGAATGCGCGCGGTTTCGAGCTCGCTCTTGCCCGTCTCCGGCCGGGGCAGGCCGCCGAGGCCATCGAGCGAGCAGAGGACGATCTTGGTCGTGTTGGCGACGGCGAGGGCCCGCAGGCCCTCGAGGTCGAGGCTCACACCGCCCCTTCCTTGTTTTCGCCGAAGTCGGCGGGCACGGGCGGTCCCCAGATGTACAGCGAGTCCTCGCCGGGCCAGTCCCGCGGCACCCACGCGCAGTCCTCAGGGATCACGTCGAGATCGTAGAAGTACTCCGCGAAGCTGCCCCAGGGGTCGCGGATGTAGTAGAAGAAGTTCGAGCCGATGACGTGCCGGCCGAAGCCCCAGCCCGGCTGCCAACCCTTGTCCGCCATGCGCACTGCGCCCATCCCGATCTCGTCGACGCCGCCCACCTGGAAGGAGCCGTGGTGGAAGCCCGGCGCGTGCGAGGTGAGGAAGGCGACGTTGTGATGATCGGGGGTGCAGCGTAGGAACGCGATGACGTCGCCGGACCGGTCGGAGAGCTTCATCCCGAGCACGCGCGTGTAAAAATCCATCTGGCGCGGGACGTCCGGCGTGAAGAGGAGCACGTGCCCAAGCCGCCGGGGCGCCACCGCCGCCCCGCGCTCCGGCGCACCACGTTTGGCCACCCGCGCCGCGTAGCCCGGCCCGTTGAGCATGAGAGGAGGATCGTGCGGCTCCAGCGGCGCCGCCTCGTCGCGGACGTTGAGGAGGTTGCCGTCGGGATCGCGCAACCAGAGCCCGCCCTCGGGGGCGCCTTGCGGCGCATCGATCTCGGCGACGCCCGCCTTGCGCACGGATTCCCGCGTCTCGGCGAAGGCGCTTCCGGGCGCCCCGAAGCAGAGATGGTGGAGGCGCTTGCGCGGCCCCTCGTAGAGGAGGACGTTGTCGCGCGACTGCCGTGGGGCGCGCAGGCGCACCGCGTTGCCGGCGCCGGTGGCGTCGGTCAGCCCGAAGTCGCGGTAGTAACGCTGGCCCACCGCCTGATCCGGCACCTCGAGGGCGTAGTGGAGGAGCGACTTGACCGGCATCCCGATCCTCCTCAGGCGTCCTTGATGGGGTTCTCGAGGGTGCCGAGGCCGGTGATCTCGAGTTTCACGCGGTCGCCCGGCTGTAGCGTGACCTGCGGCTTGCGCGAGAAGCCCACGCCCGCGGGGGTGCCCGTGGCGATGAGGTCCCCCGGCAACAGCGTCATGATGTTGGTCAGGTAGTTGATGATGTAGCGGATGTCGAAGATGAAGTTCTTGGTGTTGCCGTTCTGCATGAGGGTGCCATTGACCCAGGTCTTGAGATCGAGGGCGTGGGGATCCGGGATCTCGGCGCGATCGGCGATGTACGGCCCCACCGGCGCCAGGGTGTCCCCGATCTTGCCTGCGCCCCACTGCGTGGTGTGGAACTGGAAGTCGCGAGCGCTCGCGTCGTTGATGATGGTGTAGCCGTACACGTAGTCGAGCGCCTGCTCCTTCGACACGTAGCGCGCGGTGCGCCCGATCACCACGCCGAGCTCGACCTCCCAGTCCAGGGTCTTCTCGCCGCGCGGCCGGAGGATGGGCTCGCCCGGGTCGAGAATCGTGTTCGCCCATTTGGGGAAGACCGGCGGCTGCTTCGGCGCCGGGTTATTGGTCTCGGCGGCATGGTCCGTGTAGTTGAGGCCGATGCAGATGAACTTGCCCGGATCCGCGATGGGGGCGTGCAGGCGCACCGAGGCGAGGGGAGACGTGGCCCCTGCCAGCTTGCCGCCCTTCACCGCCTCCATCATGGCGGCGAGGGTGTCCTGGGAGGCCGCGCCGCCTTCGAGGAACTCCCGCGTGCTCTGCGGGAAGAGGACATCCGCGATGGCCTGGGCCCGGGTGACGCCCCGGCCCGCCAGATAGGCGGCGGCGCCCGCCGCGAGATCCATCACGCGATCGCTTCCCACCAGGCAGCCGAGCCGCGGGGCGTGACCATTCTGCGAAAACCGGACGATCTTCATCTCTGGCTCCTTGTCTTGTGTCGGGGCGCTTCGTGTCGGGGGTAGCGTCCGGGATGATAGCACCGGCCGGAAGCGTCTGCATCCTGTGTGGTATCCCCGCCACGCCTCTATATGGAGTGGTCCCCGACGCCTGCCGGATGCCTTGTAATATCGCGATTTGCCTTGCTATCATGGTTCCCAGGAGGAAAAAATTCCATGACGATCACCCGCTGGCAGTGCGCCGTCCTCGCCGTCGTCGTGATGCTGGCCGCCCCCTACGCAGCCTGGCTGTCCGTGGCAGAGGCGCAGCAGAGGCAGGGGTCGACCGTGGACTCATCGGGGTCCATCCTGTCGTATCAGACGGAGGAGTCGCTCGAGCCGACGGCCGGGGATGCGGTGGGAGCGGGCCTGATGAACGTCGTGTATGTCCCGGGCAAGGCCATCCTCTGCACGATCGGCACCGCGGCGACGGTAGGCCTCCTGCTCGTCACCTTCGGCACCGCGTATACCGCGGCCAAGAAGGTGTTCCGGGAAGGGTGCGGTGGGGACTGGGTGCTGACCCCCGAGCACCTGTCCGGAGCCATCCCGAAGCCGACCTACGACTACATGGACTAGCCCCCGGCGCGCCGCCGGCCCGCCGATGAGGCGCACTCCGGCGGTGTGTCGGCTGGCGCGCCGAGTCCGCTAGCGATGGCCGCGCGCCGCTGGGTGGCCCCCGCCCTGTTCGCGGCGTTGCTCGCCGCTTTCGGCGCGGGAATCTGGGGCATCTACCGGTCCAACTTCCCCGGCCAGGGGCTCTACCGCGCCAGCGGCGTGTACGAGACACGTGTCACCGACGTGATGGTGATCGTGAAGCACGAGAAGATGCCCGGCCTCATGGACGAGATGCAGTCCATGGTGTTCATGGCGGAGTCGAAGGACGTGCTGGATCGCGCGAAGCTCTCGACGGGCGACCGGGTGCGTCTCACCATCCGACCCACCGCCGAGCGGCTGCTCCTCGTGGACATCCAGAAGATCAAGTAGCGCCGGAGTGCCGATCCTGCCGCAGGTCTCGCCCGCCGCTGCGTCGGCGGCTACTGCTGAGCCCCCGCGTCGGGCGGGGAGCGACGGGAGCGCATTGCGCCCTTCTATCACGCCTTCATCGCCGGGGCAGCGTCCGGAGATAGCGGATGAGGTCGCGGATCTCGTCGTCGGACAGGTGGTAGCCGAAGGCGGGCATGCCCGGCTTACCAAGAGCGGCTCCGCCGTTCTTGATCAGCGTCTCGAGATACTCGTCGCTGAGGGCATCCATCACGCGGGCATCCGCGAGATTGCCCGGCCGCATCAGGAAGAGCGTGGCGCGCCAGGAGCCTTCGCCGTTGGCGCCGTGGCAGCTGGCGCAGTGGGTGAGGTACAGGCGCTGGGCCGGCGTGGCCCGCTTGGGAACGGGATGGGGGAAGTAGAGCATTGCGGCCACGCTCGCGAGGAGCATCAGCAGCGCCGGCCCCACGATGATGAGCAGCCACTTGGCGCGCACCGCGGCAGGATAGCACGGGGCTTTCGACGGCTCCGCGCCACGCCGGTTTGACACGCCCCCGTCCGCGGGCGTACCGTCCGCCGGAGTCGACGATGACGCTCTATCTCATGCGCCATGCCGAGGCGGGGGAGGCCGACCCGGGCCGCTGGCCCGACGATCGGGCGCGCCCGCTCTCGGACACGGGGCATCGTGAGCACGCGGTGGTGGCGGCGGCGCTGCGGCGGATGGGAGTGCGGTTCGAGCACCTGCTCACGAGCCCGCTGGTGCGGGCGCGGCAAACCGCCGACATCGTGGCGGCGGCTTACGGCGGCGCGCCCGCGCCGGAGGAGACGCCGGCCTTGGGGGATCGCGCGACGCTGCCCGAGCTGCTCGCCGTGCTGACCCGGCTGCCGGCGGAGGCCGCCGTCCTCGCGGTGGGGCACGAGCCGTTCCTGTCCGCGGCGGCGGGCGCCCTCGTCTCCCGCGATCGGAGCGCGCGCATCGAGATGCGGAAGAGCGGTGTCGCCGCCATCGCGTTTGCCGGTCATCCCGCGGCGGGGCGGGGCACGCTCCTCTTCCACTTGCGCCCCCGCGAGATCGTTACCTACGCCGCCGGCCGCTGACCGGCGGCAGGCGCCGGCTCAGCCCTTGACCGCGCCCGCGGTCAGCCCCGACACGTAATAGTCAAGGAAGAGCACGTAGACGATTACCACCGGCACGCTGGCGAGGACGGCCCCCGCCATGAGCGAGCCCCAGTAGTAGATATCGCCCCGGATGAGGTCGGCGGTTACTCCCACCACCGCGGTCTTGTTCGCCGTCTGCGAGACAAAGGTGAGCGCGTAGGTGAACTCGTTCCAGCACAGCGTGAACGAGAACAGCAGCGCGCAGATGATGCCCGGCACCGCCATCGGGAGCACGATGCGGAAGAGCGTCTGCATGCGGGTGGCGCCGTCCACGAGGGCGCACTCCTCGACCTCGCGCGGCACCGTCCGGAAGTAGCCCATCAGGAGCCAGGTGCAGAAGGGGACGAGGAACGTCGGGTAGGTCACCATGAGCGAGTAGATGGTGTCCGAAAGGCCCAGCCAGCTCACCACCTGCGACAGGGGCAGGAAGAGGAGGGTGGGGGGAACGAGATAGGTGATGAAGACGGCGGTGCCGAAGGAGCTGGCCCCACGGAAGCGCAGCCGCGACAGGCTGTAGCCGGCGAGGACGGACAGGACGATCGAGACGCTGGTGGCAACCACGCTGATGAGGAGGCTGTTCTTGATCCAGACGAGGAAGTCCGTCTTCTTGAAAAGGAACGTGTAGTGGTCGGCGATGACGCCGGTCTGCACCCAGAACGGGGCCGACTTGAGGTTGTACAGCTCGGCGTTCGACTTGAACGACGTCACGAACATGAAGTAGACGGGGAACAGCGCGAAGAACACGAAGGGAACGAGGTTGGTGTAGGCGAACGCCGTGGACCGGATCCGTGCGCTGCGGCTCCTGGCGGTGGCCATCCTCATTCCTTCCGGATGTAGCGGAGCTGGAAGAACACCACCGCGCCGAGGAGAGGGAAGATGAACAGCGCGATGGCGGCACCCTGGCCGAGATTTCCGCCGTTGAGCCCGACCTGGTACGCGAGGGTGGCGAAGAGGTGGGTGGTGTTCATCGGCCCGCCCCGGGTGAGCACGTACACGATGTTGAAGTCGGCAAAGGTGAAGATGGTCGAGAAGAGGATCACCACCGCGAGCACCGGCTTGATCAGAGGCAGGGTGACGTACCAGAAGCGAGTCCACGAGCTCGCCCCGTCCACCTCGGCCGCCTCGTAATATTCCTTGGGCACCGCCACCAGCCCGGCGAGGGTGGTGATGGCGAAGAAGGGCAGGCCGCGCCACACGTTGACCGCGATGACCGCGGCCATCGCGTACGACGCCTGGCCGAGCCAGTTCGGACCGGGCGGGCTCATGATGCCGACGCGAATGGCCGTCCAGTTCACCACGCTATACAGCGAGTCGAACATCCATTGCCAGCCGAGGGTGGACAACGCAGTGGGGATCACGAAGGGGAGGAGAATGGCGCCGCGGATGAGGCGCTTGAAGCGCAGCTCGCGCGCGAGCAGCATGGCCAGCCACACTCCGAGCACGGTCTTGAGGCCGAGCGCGATGGCGGTGAAGATGAACGAGTTCTGGACGGTCTGGCGGAACACCTCGTTGGCGAAGAGGGCGCGGTAGTTGTCGAGGCCGACGAAAGACCCCGGTGAGCCCACCCAGTAGTCCGAGAGGCTGAAGTAGATGGCCATGCCGAAGGGGAAGGCCACCAGCGCCACGAGCAGGACGAGCGCGGGAAGGATCAGGCCGTAGCCGAAGACCTCCTCCCGTTCCCACCACTCGCGAAGCCGCGAGAGGCGGCCGGCCGAGGTAGCACCGGCCGCCTCGAGCACCTGCGGGCCGACGGACATGCTAGCCGGCCTTGAGTTGACCCTTGACGGCGAGCGCTACCTGCTCCTGGCACCAGTCCATCGCGCGCTTGGTGGGCATGCCGTTGATCGCCTTGGCGACCATGTCGGCCATCACGTAGTTGTTGTCGATGCGCTGGACCGCCTCGTTGGGCTTGGCGGGCCACCCACGAGGATGCGCGAACTCCGCCTCCTTGGGCAGCATGGCGAACTTCGGATTCTTGGCCCAGATGGGATGGTCGGCGAGGTGCTTGAGGGGCGGGTGGTTGAAGGCGTTCGACGCCACGATCCAGGCGTCGTAGTTCTCCTTCTTGAAGAGGTACTGGATGAACTCCTTGGCGAGCTCCTGGTTCTTCGAGAACTTCCAGATGGCGATGCCGAGGATGGGCGGCGCCGAATGTGCGCCCGCCGGCCCCGCGGGGCTGTTGGCGTGATTCATGTCGTCAGCGATCGGCATCTTCTCCTTCAGCGCCGCGTTGTAGGGGCTGACCGGATTGTGGATCCAGGACCCCTTGCCGGAGAGCATGAAGCGGTTGTTGCCGGCGTCGTCCCAGGACAGGACCTCCGGCTCCATGGCGTCTTTGTAGAGCTCCTTGTACCACTCGATCACCTGGGCGGTCTTGTCCGAGACGATGCCCGGGGTCTTCCCGTCGGCTTCCAGGACCTTGGCTCCGTATGACCATGCGACCGACCAGTACGTGCTGTGGGCATCGGAGCAGTGGCTGATGGGGATGCCCACCGGATTGCCCTGCTTCTTGAGGACCTTTCCCATCGAGAGGAGCTCTGCCCAGGTCTTGGGGGGCGAGTCGAACCCGGCCTTCTTGAAGTGGGCCTGGTTGTAGGTGGCCGGGAACGACACCCAGAACCACGGCATGGCCTTCCAGCCGGACTTGGCTTGGTTCGCCTCGGCGCAGAACGGGTAGAGGCCCCCGTACTGCTTGCCGAGCTTCTCGACGACGTCGTCCACGCTGGCGAGCTGGTTCTCGAAGAGGAACGGATCCGACGACGCCGAGCGGAACATGTCGTGGCCCGACTGCGACTGGGCCTCCGCCGCGATCTTGGCCGGCATCTGGAGATGCGCCATGGTGTCCACGCGGACGGTGCAGTTGTTGGCCTTGCTGAAGGCCTCCGCCTGCTTGCGGAGCTCGTCGTCGGCGGCGGGCACGAAGTGGTTCCAGGAGAGGAAGGTCAGCTCGCGCTTCTGGGCGAGGGCGGGGGCTCGGCCGAGGGCGAGCCATGAGGCCATGCCGGCGCTGGTGCCGACGGCGGTACGGAGGAACAGGCGACGCTGCGGATCACGAGGAGCGGTCCGGTCCATGGACACCCTCCATTGGGTGGTGAGTTCTTGGATGGTCAGGCGGACGTGGGCGCTGGTCTCACCCCCTCCGGGCGGGCGCGGCGGTCGACATGGGACTAGCTGATGACCGCTTCGGTCTTCGCGTCGAAGAAGTGGATGCGCTCGGGGACAAGGGTGAGGCGGATCTTGTCGTGGGCCTTCGCGCGCACGCTGGGCTCGACGCGCGCCACCACCGATTGCCCGGCCGCGGTGACGTCGAGGAGGATCTCGGCGCCGAGCGGCTCCACCACGTCGACGACCGCCTCGAACGAGAGATCGGCGGAGTCCGACGTAGCGCCCACACGCAGGTCCTCGGGGCGCACGCCCAGGGTCACCGGCTGGTTCTTGAAGGCGCCCAGGCGGTCTTGCCGGGCGGCGGGCACCTTGAGCCGGAGGCCGTTGGCCTGAGCGTAGATGGCGCCGCCCGCTTCGTTGATGGTGACGGGGATGAAGTTCATGGCGGGGGAGCCGATGAAGCCAGCCACGAACCGGTTCTGCGGGCGGCTGTAGATCTCCATCGGTTCGCCCACCTGCTGCACCCACCCGTCCTTCATGACCACCACCCGGCTGCCCAGGGTCATCGCCTCGACCTGATCGTGGGTCACGTAGATGGCAGTGGTCTCGAGGCGCTCGTGCAGGCGCTTGAGCTCCACGCGCATCTGGACGCGGAGCTTGGCGTCGAGGTTGGAGAGCGGCTCGTCGAACAGGAACACCTGGGGATGGCGCACGATGGCGCGGCCCACCGCGACGCGCTGCCGCTGGCCGCCCGAGAGCTGCCGGGGTTTCCGCTTCAGCAGCTCCTGAATCCCGAGGATCTCGGCCGCTTCCTGGACGCGCTTCTGGATCTCCGGCTTGGGGAACTTCCGCATCTTGAGGCCGAACGCCATGTTGTCGTAGACGCTCATGTGCGGATAGAGGGCGTAGTTCTGGAACACCATGGCGATGTCGCGGTCCTTGGGGGGCAGGTCGTTCACCACGCGCTCGCCGATCTGGATCTCGCCCGCGGTGATTTCCTCGAGTCCGGCGACCATACGCAGCGTCGTGGTCTTGCCGCAGCCGGAAGGACCGACGAGGACCATGAACTCCTTGTCGCGGATGGTGAGGTTCACGTCCTTGACGGCGTGGACCTCGTCGTACTTCTTGTTCAGCTCCTTCAGGACGACCTGTGCCATGGCGACCTCGCTGTCCTCGGGAGATTGTAGGAGCAATCGCCCCTGACCTTCGGTCGGAGGGGGCGACTGCTGGCGCGGATACTATCACAACAAGATTCTCCTTGACAGCCGTCCATTTGCCGCCTACGTTGCTTCGATCGTCCATGCGAACAATCACGGGCCATTGACGCCGATGAACGGACTCCTGAAGTTCTCCGAAGGCACTCGGCGCATGCTGGAAGCGGTGGCCCTCACGTCGGGCTGGCTGCTCGTCATCATGGCCGCCGTGACCTGCTTCGACGTGCTCGCTCGCAAGGCCGGCATCCCTGCGCCGCTCACCAAGCTCCAGGAGCTGGAGTGGCACTTCCACGCCGCCCTCTTCTCGCTGTGGATGGGCTACGGCTACACGATCAACGCCCATCCCCGCGTGGATTCCTTCACCGAGAAGCTCCCGTACCGGCGCAAAGCGTGGTTCGAGCTCGTGGGCTGCGTGATCTTCGCGCTGCCGTACTGCGCGCTCGTCGCCTACCACAGCATCGACTTCGTGGGACAGTCCTACGCGCTCGCCGAACAGTCCGACAGCACGGTGGGCCTGCGCTTCCGCTGGTTCATCAAGGGCATCTACGCGGTCGGGCTGTGGCTGGTGGTGCTGGGGATCCTGAGCGTGCTCGCCCGGGTCATCGTGTTCCTCTTCGGGCGTCGCGCGCAGGAAGAGGTCAATCTGCAGATCGGCCACACGGAAACGGACATCTAAGGAGGCGACGTGCTCGACTGGCTGGCCGAGAATCTGGCCCTCATCATGTTCGTATCGATGTTCTTCGTCATCTTCTCCGGCTATCCCGTCGCCTTCATCATGGGCGGCATGGCCCTGCTGTTCGGCCTCGTCGGGTGGTTCCTCGGCGTCTTCAACATGATCGGCCTCTACGACATCGTGCTGCGCATGTGGGGCGGGGTCGCTGCCGATCCGGTGCTCGCGTCCATCCCGATGTTCATCTTCATGGGGTCGATCCTGGAGCGCTCCGGGTCGGCCATGGACATGCTCAAGGCCACCGAGGTGATGCTGAAGCGGGTGCCCGGGGCCCTCGCCGTCGCGGTGATGGTGATGGGCACCATCCTCGCCGCGCCCATCGGCACCGTCGGCGCCGCCGTGGTGACGCTGTCGGTGATCGCGCTGCCCCAGATGCTCCAGTCCGGCTACGACAAGCGCCTGTCCATCGGCACCATCGCGTCCGCGGGCACCCTCGGCATCCTCATCCCCCCCGCCATCATGCTGGTGGTGATGGCGGAGATGCTCGTGACCTCCGCGGGCGCGCTCTTCCTCGCCGCCACCATGCCGGGCTTCGTTCTCTCGGGACTCTATCTCCTCTACATCATCGGAGTTGCTATCTTCCAGCCGTCGAAGGCGCCCAAGCTGCCCCCGGAGTACGGGCCCCAGAATCGGCGCGAGTTCTGGATCGCCATCTGGCGGGGGCTGTTCCCGATGACCGCGCTCATGTTCATCGTCATCGGCTCGATCTTCGCGGGCTGGGCCACACCTACCGAGAGCGCCGCCGTCGGCGTGTTCGGCTCCTTCCTGATCGCGGCCCTGAACGGGCGGCTCACCATGAAAATGACGAACGAGGCTATCTTCTCGTGCTGCCGGGCCAACGGCCTCGTGTTCATGATCTTCCTGGGCGCGACGGGATTCTCCTACGTGTTCCGGGTGCTCGGCGGGGACGACCTCATGATCGGGATGCTGGCGAAGTTCGGCATCGACACGGGGTGGGAGATGCTCGCGTTCATCATGGTGCTCGTTTTCCTGCTCGGCTTCCCGTTCGAGTGGATCGAGATCTGCTTGATCGTGCTGCCGGTGTTCGCCCCCATCATCGCCAAGTACGACTTCTCCGCGCACTTGGGGAGCAACCAGTACCTCATGGCGTGGTTCGGTACCCTGGTGGCGGTAAATCTCCAGACCGCATTCATGACCCCGCCCTTCGGGGCCACCCTCTTCTACATGAAGGGAACCGCGCCGCCCGGCGTAACGATGACAGACGTGTATCGGGGGATGTATCCCTTCGTGGCGCTGCAGGTCGTGGGGCTGCTGTTGTGCATCTACTTCCCGAGCATCGTCCTCTGGCTCCCGAAGCTCGCGGGCTTCCTCGACTAAAGTTCGCGCGGGGCGGCGATACAGGACGGGCGGAGTGAGCTCGGGGGGAGCGCGCGGGGCGCGCTCCCCCCGAGTCTTGTCTGGCCTACTTCTGGTAGGTGTTCTTGAGCTCCTGCGCGTCACCCCAGATCTTGTAGGTCTTCCGCCACGTGAAGTAGTGGTCGGCGACCTTCTTGAAGAGGGGATCCTTCGCGCTCTCGCTCTCGAGCACCTCGAGCCAGCCCTTCTCGAAGACGCGCAGGTCCTCGTCGGACCAGCGGCGGTTGGTGACCTTGTGCTTCTCCTTCATCTCCTGCATGACCGGCGGGTTCTTCGCCTCGGTCTCGACGTAGGTGTGGATCACCGCGTCGTTGAGGCCCACCTGGATGATGCGCCGATGCTGGTCGGAGAGCTTGTCCCACTCCGCCTTGTTCATGAGCAGCTCGCTCACCGAGACCTGCTGGTGCCAGCCAGGATAGTAGTTGTTCTTGGCGATCTGGTGGAAGCCGAGCGCCACGTCCATAGTGGGCATCGAGAACTCGGTGGCGTCGATGACCCCGCGCTCGAGGGCGGGGTAGATGTCCGCGGCGGCCAGGAGCTGGGTGTTCACGCCCAGCTTCTGCATGACCTGGGCGCCGAGGCCGAAGAAGCGCATCTTGATGCCCTTCAGCTCGGCCACGTTCTTCACTTCCTTGCGGAACCAGCCCGAGGTCTCGGGGCCGATGGCGAAGCAGTCCAGCGCGAACAGGTTGTGCTTCGCGTAGATCTCGTTGCGGAGCTCATTGCCCCCGCCGAACCACTTCCAGGCGAGGAACTCGCCGATCTGGGGTCCGAACGGCACCGTCGTGAAGAACGCGAGGGCGGGATACTTGCCGGTGTGGTACCCGGGCGTGGTCCAGCACGACTCCACCGAGCCCTTGGAGACGGCGTCGAAGCACTCGAGCGCGGGCACCAGCGCGCCGGGCTCGTAGAACCGCAGCTCGAGCGAGCCTCCCGACATGACCTTGATGTTGTCGGCGAAGCGCGTCGCCGAGGTCCCGAGGTGGGGCAGCTTGCTGCCGAAGGCGCTGGCCATCTTCCAGGTGACCTTCTTCTGCGCCTCGGCGGGCGTGGTCAGCGTGGACGCCAGATAGGCGGCGCCCGCAAGGACGACGACCAGGACGATGAGACCCTTGATCAACCGTGATCGCATGCCGATCCTCCTCAATCGTGGGGTGAGGTCCCTCGACACTCGCCTGCGCATCAGGCGCCTCGTACGAGCGTTCGAATTGTCGAAAGGTGGCGCGAGTTTAGACAGATCCCTCTTTGCTGTCAAGCACTTTGGGCGGTCCCGGTTCCGCAGCCGGGCCGCCGCCCGGCTCGGCTAGCCCTTGACGGAGCCGGTCAGGCCGGTGACGTAGTACTCGACGAAGAACGAGTAGACGAGGGCCACCGGCACCGACCCCAGGAGGGCTCCCGCCATGAGCTGGCCCCAGAAGTAGATGTCCCCGCGAATCAGCTCGGACACCACGCCCACCGGCACCGTCTTCCGCTCCGGGGAGGACAGGAAGATCAGCGCGTAGATGAACTCGTTCCAGGACAGCGTGAAGGCGAAGATGCCGGCGGAGAGAATACCCGGCACCGCGATGGGGAAGATGATCCGCGTCATCGCGCCGAACCGGGTCGCCCCGTCGATACGCGCGCACTCCTCGAGCTCCTTGGGGATGGTCTTGAAGTAGCCCATGAGGAGCCAGGTGCAGAACGGGATGAGGAAGGTCGGGTAGGTGAGGATGAGGGCCCACGGCGTGTTGCCCAGCTGGAAGTTCCGGATGATGTCGGCCAGCGGGATGAAGAGCAGGGTCGGAGGCACCAGGTACGTCACGAAGATGGAGGTGCCGAGCATCCCCGCCATGGGGAACCGGAGCCGGGCCAGCGCGTACCCGGCGAGGAGGCCGCAGAACAGCGAGATCAGGGTCGAGACGATGGCGATGAAGAAGGTGTTCCACAGCCAGATGGGGAACGTGGTCTTCGCCATCAGGTCGCGGAAGTGCTCGATGGTGGGTTGCAGCGTCCAGAATGGCGTGTTGTTGGCGGCGCGCCAGGAGCGGTAGAGCTCGGCGTCGGGCCGGATGGCGGTGATCAGCATCCAGTAGAAGGGAAACAGGGTGCCGATGATGAAGACGGTAAGGGGGATGTAAAAGAACACCCACCTCTTCCACTTCCGCTCGATGACCATTTAGAGCTGGGGGGGAGCGCTGGCTGCCGCTCCTCCCCCAGACCCCCCCACCAGCTTGGAAGAGGCCACGTCGGCTCCGGAGCGGGGACCGCCGGCGGGATGGCGGCTCATGCGCCTTCCAGGCGTCTCAGGTAGCGGAGTTGGGCCCACACGACGATGAAGAGGACCGGCAGCATGAAGAGCGAGATCGCGGCGCCCTCGCCGAGCAGGCCGGTGGCCACGCCCACCTGATAGGCATAGGTCGCGATCAGGTGGGTGGAGTTCGCGGGCCCGCCGCCGGTGAGCACGTAGATGAGCTGGAAGTCGGAGAAGGTCTGGATGATCGAGAACACCACCACCACGATGGTCACGGGCTTGAGCAGCGGCCAGGTCACGTGCCAGAAACGCCGCCAGCCGTTGGCCCCGTCCAGCGAGGCCGCCTCCTGCAGGTCCGGGTTGATGGTCTGAAGCCCGGCAAGGAGGGTGATGGCGAAGAACGGCATGCCGCGCCACGTGTTCACCACGATCGCGCACCACATCCCGTAGGTCCCGTCGGACAGGAACGGCACCTTGGTGACGATGAAGCCGGTCTGGTAGAGGAGCCAGTTGAGCACGCTGAAGGTCGGATCGAACATCCACCGCCACGCGAACGTCGAGAGCACGGTGGGGATGATGAACGGCAGCAGCATGGAGGCGCGCACGATACGCTTGCCGCGGAAGCTCCGGTTGAGGAGAAGGGCCAGCCACATCCCCAGGGCGAGCTTGAGGATGGTGGCCCAAAACGTGTAGACGAAGGTGTTCTTGAACGCGGTCTGGAAGATCGAGTCGTCCCAGGCCTTGAGGAAGTTCTTGATGCCGACGAATTCGCCGACGTTCCCAACGCTGGTGTTGGACAGCGACAGCCACACGCCCATCACGAACGGATACGCGATGAACGTGCCGAGGAGCAGCACGGTTGGGGCGAGGAGCAGGGCGGCGAGCAGTCGCTCGTTCTCCAGCACCCGCACCCATCCGGTCGGCTGCGACGCGCCGGGATGAGGGAGCGCCACCGTGACGTCGGCGGCGCCCCCCGCGCCTCCCGCGATCGGCTTCTTCACCTGACTCTGACCGCCGTCTCCGCCTCCCCTAGCCCTCGTAGATCTTCTTGAGCTCGCCCTCCGCCCACTTCACCGCGTCCTCGGCCTTCATGCCCTGCACGGCCTTGGCGTACATGTCGGTGATCACGTACTTCGTGAAGGCCTCGGTGGCCTTGGCGGTGGAGGGGCCGGCGTGCCCGAACAGGCGCGTGTTGCGCGCGGCGGTGCGGAACATCTTGAGGGGCTCGTCCAGCTTGCCCCACATGGGGTCGTTCTCCCACTTCTTGGTGGAGCCGACCGAATAACCCTCCTGCGTGGTGAACCACTTGCCGAAGTTCTCGGTCTTGTGGAGCCACAGCAAGAGGTCCTTGGCCAGCTTCTGATTCTTGCTGTACTTCATGATCGCGTGTGACTGGTTGAGGAAGAGCAGGTACGATCCCGCGGGCCCGGCGGGGAGCGGCGCGTGGTCGATGTCGGTCCACATCGGCTCGCCCTTGTCGTCCTTGATCTTCTCCTTCTGCCGCTTGGCCACCAGGTAGATGCTGGCCCCGTTGAGCGTGGCGGACAGCTCCCCGGCATGGAAGGCGCGGTTGTTGTTGGTGTCGTCCCACGCCAGCCCGCCCTCGTCGCAGCACTCCTTCCAGAATGCCTGCATGAACTTCACCGCTTCCAACGTGCCCTTGGAGTTGAGCACGACCTTCTTGCCCGACTGATCGGTCTCGGCGCCGCCGAAGGCCCAGGTCATGGTGTAGGTGAAGACGGGCGCGTCGCCGAACGTGTGGCCGAGGGTCTGCCCGTAGGGCTTCCCCTTCTTCTTGAGGGTGGCGAACAGCTTGCGGGCGTCGTCCCACGTCTTGGGATACTGGCTGGCCCCCGCTTCCTTGAGCCACGACTTCCGGTAGGCGACGGCGTTGCCCACGATGGAGTGCGGCACCGACAACCACTTGCCGCCGACCTGGCACGACGGCGACCACACGTCGTAGAAACCTCCCTCCGCCTTGGCGAGGGCGGCGGCCACGTCCGACACGTCCACCACCGCGTTCTGGTAGAGGTGCGCCCAGTTGTACTGGAAGTTGAAGATGTCCGCGCCGGAGCCCGACTGGATGGCGGCGGTGATGCGGGGCTGCAAGTCGTTGGCGTTGATGGTCTCCAGCGTGACCTCGGCGCCCAGCGCCTTGGAGGCCTCCGGCATCTGCCGCTTGAGCTCCACGTCCGACTCGGGGACGAAGTCGACCCAGCGCACCCAGTGCAGCTTGGTGCCCTGCGCGAAGGCGGGCGCGCGGCCCGAGGCCAGAATGCCCTCGATCCCGGCCGTCGCAGCCGCGGCGGCGCCGGCGGTCTTCAGAAAGCGGCGCCGATCCATGCTCCGGCGCGTCAAAGAAGCATCCTTGCTCCTGTCCATCGAAGAAGTTCCTCCTGGGATGACTCGGATCGAGATGGGCCGGACGGCGTGTTCGTGTCCAGCGGTGTCAGGGGCCGGGCGGATCATCGACGTCAAGCGGATGGAATTCTGAACCGCCGGCGCCCTCCTGTCAACGGATTTCCCCGGCCGCGCCGAGGGCGAGCGCGCTCGACGGACGCGGGGCGGGCGGCCGGAGCGTGGCCGCGAGCACGACGGCGAGGCTCCCCACCATGCCGGAGGCGATGAAGAGCCAGGCATAGGAGCCCAGCGCGTCGTGGATGACCCCACCGGCGTAGGAGCCGAGCCCCATCCCGATGCAGGAGATGAAGAACACCGCGCCGTAGGCGGTGCCCAGCACCTGCTCGCCGAAGTACTCGCGCACGACGAGCGCGTAGAGCGGCATCGAGCCGCCGTACGCAATGCCGAACACGAAGCCCAGCGCCGACAACCCGGCGAGGTCGCCGACCACGAGGAAGGCAAGGATGGTCGCCGCCTGCAGGATGAGGGCGGCGATCAGCGTCGGCTTGGCGCCGAGGCGGTCGGCGACGATGCCGGTGCCCACCCGCCCGAAGATGGACGAGAACCCCGATAAGCCGAGAATCCCCGCCGCCGCCATCCGGGGCACGCCCTGATCGATGGCATGGGTCACCAAGTGGAAGATGGGGCCCGCGTGCGCCGCGCAGCAGCCGAAGTGCGTCAGCGCGACGGCCCAGAAGGGCCAGGTCTTGACCACCAGCAGCGGGGGCCTCGAAATGGCCCCCGCTCTCCCCCCATCGCGGACACTTCTCGCGGCCTCTCCTCCGACTGGTGCATCGCGTAGCAACAACGCACAGGGGATGACGAGCAGCCAGGCGAGGTCGCCGAGGATCAGCAGGGCGCCGCGCCAGTCGAGCGTGCTCACGAGCCAGCGCGTGAGGGGCGAGAGGAGGAGGATTCCGGCGCCGTTGCCCGCGGAGACGACGGCGGCCGCCATGCCGCGCCGGTCGCCAAACCACTTGATGGCGAGGACGGTGAGGGGCACGTAGAAGGCGCTCACGCCGCCCGCGACGAGGACGCCGAAGGTGAGGTAGAACTGCCAGAGCGCGGTGACCTGGCTCGACAACACCAGTCCCAGGCCCAGGAGCGCGCTCCCTACCAGCACGACCGCGCGGGTGCCCACCCGATCGGAAACGAAGCCCGCCACCACGCCGCCCAGCCCCATGACCACCCAGTTCAAGAAGCCGACGCTGCCGATGCTGCTGCGGCTCCAGCCCATCGCCTCCTCGATCGGCTTGAGGAAGACGGCGAGAGTGAAGAGCATCCCGATGGACATCGAGATGATGACGAAGGCGGCGCCCAGGACAACCCAGCCGTAGAAGGGGCCCGACGGGACGGATGCGGACGCGGCGCGGCCCCTCATGGGACGTCCATTCTTCCTTCGCGGACGGGGATGAGCAAGCCGAGGGCGAGCGCCATGGCCGCCGCGAGCGTGAGCCACGGCGCCCGCCACCCTCCCGTCCACTCGACGAGGGCGCCGAAGAGCGGCGGACAGACGGTGACGCCGAACGACGACACCGCGAGCCCCAGCCCGACCGCCGTCCCGATCGAGCGGGGCCCGACGAGCTCGGCCATCAGGGTGTGCTGGACGCCGTTCCAACCGATCCCGAAGAACCCGAAGACGACAGCAAGGGCGGCGAGCAGCCATGGGCTCGTGCCGGGGCCGGTGCCGGCGATGGCGAGCGAGCACGCCAGGGAGCCGAGCCCCGCGAGCACGAGGACGATGCGCCGGCGCCCGCCGAAGAAACGGTCGGAGAGCAGCCCGAAGACGACGCGCCCCACCATGCCCGTCAGCTGCGCGAGCACGAGCACGCGGGCGGCCGTCACGAGCGGCATCGCCACGACGTCGCGCAGGTAGAGGACGAGATACGACATCCACACCGTCTGCATGCCCGCGAACACCAGGGTCGAGATCGCCAGGAGCCAGAGGTCGCGGTTGCGGAGCACTTCGCCGAAGCTCCCGCCGCCGCTCCGGCTCGTCTCCATCTCCATCCCGGGCGGGTCGCGGTACAGGACCCACGTGAGCACGGCGAGGAGCGCGATCACCGACGCGGAGAGCGCCACCGCCGAGCGCCAGCCCACCGCGAGGGCCAGGGGCGGCATGATGAGCGCCCCCACCGCCCCGCCGAGCGGGAGTCCGACCTGCTTGAGGCCGACCACGGTGGCCCGGTGACGGCGGGGGAACCAGCTCATCACCGCCTTCGCGGTGGTGGGGTTGAGCATGCCGTAGCCCGCCCCCGCCAGCATCATCAGCACGCTGAGGAGGACGTAGGACGCCGAGGCGCCGACGACGAAGAGCCCCAGGGCGATCACCAGCTGCCCCAGCACCATCGTGCGGGCCACGCCCCAGCGGTCGGCCATGCGCCCCGCGGGCAGTGACATCAGCGAAGGGCCGATGTAGTAGGCGGAGAGGAAGGAGCCGGCCTGCGCGGTGGACAGCGCCAGGCTGTCCCGGATGAGGGGCGCGATGGCGGGAATGCCCAGCGGCCCGACATTCGCCATGGTCTGGGCGGCCATGATGAGCGCGAGAATGCCCCAGCGATTGGTCACGAGTGGAGCGGGCGCGCGACGCTCAGGAAACGGCGCGGGGATCGCGGCGTGCGAGCAGGGCCTCCACCGCGCGGAGATCGTCCTCGGTGTCCACGCCGACGGTGGGCTCGTCGGTCTCGACCACGCGAATGGGGATGCCGTTCTCGAGCAGGCGGAGCTGCTCGAGCTGCTCGGCCCGCTCGAGGGACGAGGGCGGGAGCGTGTGGAAGCGCTCGAGGGCGGCGCGGCGATAGGCGTACATCCCCGCGTGCTTCCAGTAGACGACGTCCCCGCGGTTGTCGCGGTCGCACGGGATGGGGAGGCGCGAGAAGTAGAGCGCGTCGCCGCGCACGTCGGTGACGACCTTGTTGGCGGTGCGGGTAGGCACTTCCTCGGGGGTGGCCCGGATCTTCAGGGTGGTGACCTGCACGGCGGGATCGTCGACGAAGGGGCGCACCAGCCGCTCGATGTGGCCGACGGTCACGAGGGGCTCGTCTCCCTGGATGTTGACGTAGACGTCCGCCTCGCGCGAGCGGGACACCTCCCACAGCCGGTCGGTGCCGGTGGGATGGTCGGCGGACGTCATCATCGCGGGGATGTCGTGCGCCCGGCACGCGGCCAGCACCTCGTCGGAGTCGGTGGCCACGAGCAGATCGTCCAGACGCGGAGAGCGGCGGGCCGCCCGGTAGACGTGCGCCACCAGCGGGAGGCCGGCGATCTCACGGAGGACCTTTCGGGGCAGCCGAGTGGAGGCGAGCCGCGCTGGGATGACGCCCAGGACCTTCATGCGCGCTTGTACTCTCGGGCACTTACACGGCAGGCGAGCATGGCGTCCCATCGTAGCACGCGCCCCGCGGTGCTACACTAGACGTCCCATGGCCGACATCTCCATGACCGCCGCCCGTGCCGCCGCGGCGCCCGCGCTCTGGGGCTTCCCCTTCCGCACGGAGTTCAGCCTGGCTCCGCTGCTGCGCTACTGGGAGCGGGAGCTGGCCGAGGGGGACACGAGCTTCGCCAGCGCCGCCCGTGTCCTGCTCGAGAAGGTGCGGCAGACGCCCGAGCTGGCCGCTCCTGTCGTCGATCCGGCGGCCGTGCGCGCCTACGGTAAGCTTCTCGACGCCCTCATGCTCGCGGTGTTCTCGCCGACATTCAAGGAGGAGAGCTACGCGGCGGCGCTGCTGCCCTTCAAGCTGCAGAGCTTCTACGCCACGCCGGGCTTCGCCCGCCTCCTCACCGACGCCGACGGCGCGCTCCAGTTCCGCATGGACGCCGACGTGTCGCTCGTCTTGAACGTCCGCATTCTCGCCGCCTACTCGCTCATCCTGGAGCGGGTGTACGGCATCGACCTCGGCGTGGAGTACCCGTGGGTCGCCATCGTCAACGATTCCGACACCGGGCTCGATCGCTACTTCAAGCTCATCATGAGCCGCCGCTTCCTCGAGGTGGACGTGGTGGGGACGGCGCCGCCCATCACCGACGAGGCCCTCCGGCGGCTGCGCTCCCACCTTGCGGATCCCGTCGCCCTCACCGAGCTCCTGCCGCCGGACCGCTTCGTCATCCGGGGCTTCGGAGTGGTGCAGGCCATCGAGGTGACCGGCCAGGAAGTGCTCTCCGCCATCGAGCGCGACCTCATCGAGAAGGAGTCGATCGTCTCGACGGCGCGGTTCCAGGGGCTGCGGGACAAGCTGCGGGCGCTCCTGCGTCGGCCCGAGCTGGAGCTGGGAGTGGCCGCGGTGCAGGGTGACCGGGTGCTCATGCTCAACTTCGGCTCCTCGTTCGAGCACGCGTGCCTCTTCGCCGACTCCACCCATCTCAAGATCGGAGACTTCGCCGGCTCCGTCTACGAGCGGGCCTCGAAGGAGCGGCGCCCCCTCATCATCGAGGACTTGCAGACCTATCCCGGCCGGACTCGCGTCGAGGACGAGCTGCTCGGCGCCGGCTACCGGAGCGTGGTGGTGGCACCCCTCATCTACGAGGACGCCCTCATCGGCAGCCTCGAGCTCGTCTCCCGCGAGCCGGGCGCGTTCAATGTGTCGCACACGCCCCAGCTCCTGCAGATCCTCCCCCTCTTCGCGATGGCGGTGAAGCGCGGCATCGACGAGTTCAACACCCGGGTCCAGGCCATCATCAAGGAGAAGTGCACCGCCATCCACCCCGTGGTGGAGTGGCGGTTCCAGCAGGCCGTGCTCAACAGCATGGAGCAGCAGGAAGAGGAGGGCGACGCGCGGGCGATGGACATCGAGCCCATCGTCTTCCGCGACGTCTACCCCCTCTACGCCCTCGCGGACATCCGTGGCTCGTCCACCCACCGCGCGTGGGCGATCCAGGCGGACCTCACCGCTCAGCTGGGGCTCGCGCGCGACGTGCTGGAGGCGGCGCACCGCGCCCGGCCCATGCACATCCTCGATCACCTCCGCCATCGGGTGGCCCGCCACGCGGAAGCGGTGGAGCTGAACCTGCGCGCGGGCGACGAGTCGAGCCTGATCGCGTTTCTCCGCGCCGAGGTGGAAACCCTCTTCGAGCACCTCGAGGGCTACGGGCCCGAGGTGCGGGAGCGCATCGAGGCGTATCGGACCGCCCTCGATCCTCAGCAGGGGGCGGTGGCGACCCGCCGGCGCGACTTCGAGACCAGCGTGACCATGATCAACGACACCATCCTCGCCTTCGTCGAGGCGGAGGAGCGTGCGGCGCAGGCGGCGTGTCCGCATTTCTTCGAGATGCAGCGCACGGATGGGGTGGATTACAGCATCTACGCGGGCGCGAGCCTCCTCGAGGACGGTGCCTTCGTGCCGCTGCACCTGCGCAACCTGCGCCTCTGGCAGCTCATGGTTGCCTGCGGCATCGCCGCCCAGGTGGAGGCGCTCCGCCCGCGCCTGCCCCAGCCGCTGGAGATCACCAACCTCGTGCTCATCCAGCACGCGCCCCTCGCGATCCGGTTCCGCTTCGACGAGAAGCGCTTCGACGTCGACGGCGCCTACAACGTCCGCTACGAGATCATGAAGAAGCGGATCGACAAGGCGGTGGTGCGGGGGACGACCGAGCGGCTGACCCAACCCGGCAAGATCGCGGTGGTGTACTCCCAGCCCACCGAGGCCGCGGAGTACCGCGAGTACATCGCCTACCTCCAGGCCCTCCGGTTCCTCACCCCCGAGGTGGAGCAGCTCGAGCTCGACGAGCTCCAGGGGGTGACCGGCCTCCGCGCCCTTCGCGTCACCGTGGACCTCGCCAACGCTCGGATCGAGCCCGGTATGTCCCTGATGACGGCCGCCTCCGCCGCCGAGGCGCGGACCGCGCGCTAGCCGTCCTCCCCCCCGCACGAAGGAGGTCACCCATGACGTTCCGTCGCCTCGCACGGCTGGCCGCGCTCGTGGTGTCGCTCGGCAGCCTCGCCTCGCCCGCGTTCGCGCAGGGTCCCATCCGGATCGGCGAGATCAACTCGTTCAGCGGCATCGGCGCCCCCTTCACCGGCCCGTACCGCGCGGCGGTGGAGATGGCGGTGGAAGAGGTCAACGCCCGCGGCGGGATCAACGGCCGGAAGGTCGAGGTGCTCTTCCGCGACGACAAGGGCCAGCCCGCGGAGGCGGTCAAGCACGCCCAGGAGCTGGTGGCGTCCGAGAAGGTCGCGCTCATCTCGGGCACCTTCCTCTCCAACGTGGGCCTGGCGGTGTCGGACTGGGCCAAGCAGAACAAGACCATGTTCGTGGCGGCCGAGCCCCTCACCGAGGCGATCACCTGGTCGAAGGGCCACGACCACGTGGTCCGCGTCCGTCCCAACACCTACGAGCAGGGGCGCATGCTCGCCGAGCGGGCGGGCAAGATGAAGTACGCGAAGTGGGCGACCATCGGGCCCAACTACGAGTACGGCAAGCGCGCGTGGGAGACCTTCCGCGACCGGCTCAAGGAGCTCAAGCCCGACGTGCAAATCGTCGGCGAGCACTGGCCGACCCTCGGGAAGATCGAGCCCGGCCCCATGGTGACGGCCATCCTGAACCAGAACCCCGACGCCCTCTACGTCTCTCTCTTCGGCTCGGACTGGCTGGCCTTCGTGCGAGAGGCGCAGAAGCGGGGGCTCTTCCAGAAGACCTTCGTCGTCGGCATTCTCCTGGGCGAGCCGGAGTACATCGATCCCCTCGGTCCGGAGGCGCCCGAGGGCACCCTCGTCACCGGCTACCCGTGGTACGACGTGCAGACGCCCGCCCACAAGGAGTTCGTGGCCAAGTTCCAGAAGCGCACCGACAAGCCCCCGATGCTCGGCTCGCTCGTGGGCTACGTCACGTATCTGTCGATCTTCGAGGCCATTCGCAAGGCGGGCGGCACCGAGACCGACAAGCTCGTGGCCGCTTTCAAGGGGCTCAAGGTGGAGACGCCCATCGGGCCCATCACGTTCCGGGCCTCGGACGGCCAGTCCACGATGGGCGCCTGGGTGGGCACGACCAAGATCGATCCCAAGCGCAACGTCGGCATCATGGTCGGCCACGAGTACATCCCCGGCGAGAAGGTGCTGCCCTCGGACGACGACGTGAAGAAGCTACGGTCGGGCCAATAGCGGACCACTCCTCCCTTGGCCCTCTCCCCCCTCGGGGGAGAGGGTAGGGTGAGGGGTCGATGTCGTTCCTCTTCATCCAGCTCCTCAGCGGCCTCGCCAACGCGATGTTCCTCTTCCTCGTCGCGTCGGGCCTCACCCTGATCTTCGGTGTCACGCGTATCGTCAACTTCGCCCACGGCTCCTTCTACATGCTGGCGGCGTATCTGACCTACGCGCTCGTCGCCGCCTTGCCCCTCGGCGGCGCCGCCTTCTACGTGGCCGCGCTGCTCGCCGCCCTCGCCGTCGGCGTGGTCGGCGGCCTCGTGGAGCTGCTGCTGCTCCGGCGGGTCTACCGCGCCCCCGAGCTCTACCAGCTGCTCCTGACCTTCGCGCTCGTGCTGGTGACGGCCGACGCGGTGAAGTACTTCTGGGGCGCCGACAACAAGACCGGGCCCAGCGCCCCCGGCCTGGCCGGCTCGGTCGGTCTGGCCGGCCAGCTCTTCCCGACCTACGACCTGGCCATGATCGTGTTCGGGCCGCTGGTGGCCCTGGGACTCTGGCTGCTTTTCTACCGCACGCGCCTCGGCATCCTCATCCGCGCCGCCACTCAGGACCGGGAGATGGTCGCCGCGCTCGGGGTGGACCAGTCACGGCTCTTCACCGCCGTGTTCGTGCTGGGGAGCTTTCTCGCCGGCCTCGCCGGCGCGCTGCAGGTGCCGCGGGTCGCCATCACCACGGTGATGGACACCACCGTCATCGTGGAGGCCTTCGTGGTGGTGGTGATCGGCGGCATGGGCTCGGTGTGGGGGGCACTGCTCGCCTCGATCCTCATCGGCGTGCTGGGCGCCTACGGCATCCTCCTCCTCCCGCGCATCTCCATCGTGCTCATCTTCGTGGTCATGGCGGTGGTGCTCATCGTGCGCCCGTGGGGGCTGCTGGGCCGTCCGGAGATCGCGCTCCGCGCCGCCGGCGGCGCGGCTCCGGCGGCGTCCCTGCGGGTCCCGCCCGCGTGGATCGCCGCGCTGCTCGTCCTCCTGGTGGTCGTGCCGCCGCTGCTCCCCACGTTCTACGTCTGGCTCCTCGTCGAGGTGCTGGCCTTCACCCTGTTCGCCTCCAGCCTCCACCTGCTCATGAGCGGCGGCGGGCTCGTGTCCTTCGGGCACGCCGCCTACTTCGGGCTGGGCGCCTACGGCGCCGCCATCCTCATGAAGCACCTGGGCCTGCCGATGCCCCTGGCCTTTCTCGCCGCGCCGTTCGTGGCCGCGCTCGCGGGGGTCTGCTTCGGCTACTTCAGCGTGCGCCTGTCGAGCATCTACTTCGCGATGCTCACGCTGGCCTTCGCCCAGATCGTCTACGCCGTCGTGCATCAGTGGGACGAGGTCACCGGGGGGGACAACGGCCTCCTGAGCGTCTGGCCCGCCCCCTGGCTGGCCGCGCCGCTCCGCCTCTACTTCGTGGCGCTGGTCGCCACCGTGCTCGGCCTTGCCCTGCTCCTGCGCGCGCTCCGATCGCCGTTCGGCCTCGCGCTGCGCGCGGCCCGGGATCATGCCCGGCGGGCGGAGGCGGTGGGCGTGAACATCCGCGCCCACCAGCATCTGGCCTTCGTGGTGGCCGCGTTCGTCGCGGGGCTGGGGGGCGCCATCTTCGTCTACCTCAAGGGCAGCGTGTTCCCGCCGTACGTGGACGCGCCCATGTCGGTGCAGCCGCTGGTGATGGTGCTGCTCGGCGGCGTCGGCTCGCCCGCCGGTCCTCCCCTTGGGGCGATGGTGTACAAGCTGCTCGACACGTTGATCACCCGCTACACCGAGTACTGGCAGGCCGTGCTGGGCGCGATTCTGATCGCCCTCGTACTGGCCTTCCCGCGCGGGCTGATCGGAATCTCGGATGTCTGGAAGCGATGAGTCCGGTGCTCGAGACCGTAGGGCTCACGAAGGCGTTCGGTGGGGTCCGGGCCGTGGACGGTGTGAGCTTCACGCTGCCCCGAGGCGAGATCCGGGCGATGATCGGCCCCAACGGGGCGGGGAAGACCACGTGCTTCAACATGCTCTCGGGCCAGCTGTCGCCGGACCGTGGCGAGGTGCGGTTCAATGGCGAGCGGCTCTCCGGGCTGGCTCCGCATCTCATCTGGCGCCGCGGCATCAGCCGGACGTTCCAGATCACCGCCACGTTCGCCTCCCTCACCGTGCTGCAGAACGTACAGGTCGCGCGCCTGTCGCACCTCGGGCGCACCTATGCCGTGCTCGCGTCCGCCGCCAACTTGGAGGTGGACGAGGCGCGGCACCGGCTCGCCCAGGTCGGCCTCGAGGCTCAAGCGGACCGGGCCGCCGCCGTCCTCGCTTATGGCGATCTCAAGCGGCTGGAGCTGGCGGTGGCGCTCGCCAACGATCCCGAGCTGCTGCTCCTCGACGAGCCCACCGCGGGCATGGCCCCCGCGGAGCGGGGCGCCCTCATGGGCCTCGTCGAGCGACTGGCGCGCGACCGGGGTCTCACCGTACTCTTCACGGAGCACGACATGGACGTGGTGTTCACGGTCGCCGACCGCATCATGGTGCTCCACCAGGGTCGGGTGATCGCGGAGGGCAAGCCGGCCGAGGTGCGCGCCGACCCGGACGTGCAGCGCGTGTACCTCGGGGACGAGCTTGGCGAGGCGCAGCCGAAGGCGAGCCGAGCGGATACGGAGGAGGAATGAGATGACCGACGTCAAATACGATTGGGATGGCATCGTGGGCGGGCTCAACCAGTACCTGCGGCTTCGCTCGATCCCCATCGGTATGAAGCTCTTCGAGACGGTCGAAGAGATGGAGGCCATCCCGAAGATCCGGCGGCCGCGGGCCAAGCACACCACCGACCAGATCGTCGCCCAGGCCCGTCAGCTCGGGTGGACGGTAGGCATCACCATGGCGGACCTGATCGGCGCCCAGTGTGGGGCGGTGATCGGCCTCCACCCCCAGGACGACGAATGGCTGTCCGGCAAGCGCATGGCCGGGGTCTGGTTCAAGACGCAGGAGGACGCGAGCCTGCACCAGCACGCGATGGACTGCGTCCCGCACGGCCGCTACCGCGCGATGGCGGTGGCGCCCCTCACCTCCGGCCGCCTCGACCCGCCCGATATCTGCCTCATCTACGGCACGCCCGGCCAGATGATCTTCTTCATCAACGGGCTGCAATGGATCGGCTACAAGAAAATGTCCTTCACCTCGGTGGGCGAGTCCGCCTGCGCCGACTCCTGGGGCAAGGCGCTGAAGACCGGCGAGCCCGCGCTGACGATCCCGTGCTACGCCGAGCGCCGCTACGGCGGCGTGGCCGACGACGAGCTCCTCATGGCGATCCCTCCGCGCTTCCTCCCCAAGGTGATCGAGGGCCTGGCCGCGCTGTCGAAGAACGGGCTGCGTTACCCCATCCCGCCGTACGGAATCCAAAGTGACGCCGGGGCGGGGCTCGCGGTCTCCTACGCGGACAAGGACAAGAAGTAGTGCTGGAGCTGTCCCAGGTTCACGCCGCCTACGGCCCCTCGCGGGTCCTCCACGGCGTGAGCTTGACCGCCCGGGCCGGCGAGGTCGTCTCCCTGCTCGGCCGCAACGGGGCGGGCAAGTCGAGCACCCTCAAGGCGGTGGTCGGGCTCATCGACGTGACGGGAGGCGACGTCCGATTGGACGGCCGCGACCTGCGCGGCCTGCCCACGCACGAGATCAGCCGCCTCGGGGTGGGCTGGGTGCCGGAGGATCGGCGCATCTTCAGCGACCTCACCGTGGAGGAGAACCTCCGCGTGGGCGCGAAGGGCGACGGGCCCTGGACCACCGCGCGCGTGTACGCGCTCTTTCCGAAGCTCGCCGAGCTGGCGCGCCGCCGGGCGGGAAGCCTGTCCGGCGGCGAGCAGCAGATGCTCACGGTGGCGCGCACCCTGATGGGCAACCCGCGCATCGTCCTGCTCGACGAGCCGTCGGAGGGCCTGGCCCCCGTCGTGGTGCGCGCGCTGGGCGAGCAGATCGCTGCGCTCAAGCGCGAAGGCCTGACCATCCTGCTGTCGGAGCAAAACCTCCGCTTCGCCGCCCGTCTCGCCGACCGCGCCTACGTCATCGAGAAGGGCGAGATCCGCTGGGAAGGCCCGATCGCTCGCCTCATGGCGGACGAGGCGGTTCGCCGCGCCCATCTGTCCATCTAGGGGGACCGTGTCGATGCGCACGTTGATCAAGGGGATCGGGCAGATCGTCTCTGGCGACATCGACCGGCCGCTCCTCGACGGCGACTCCATCGTGATCGAGGACGGCAAGTTCGCCGCCGTGGGCCGCGGGCTCGATGCCGACGCCGACACCGTGGTGGACGCGCGGGGCTCCACCGTCATCCCGGGCCTCATCGACTCCCACTGCCACCCGGTGTTCGGGGACTTCACCCCGCGTCAGCGCACCGTCGACTTCATCGAGTCGGGGCTCAACGGCGGGCTCACGACGATGATCTCTGCCGGGGAGGTGCACCTTCCCGGGAGGCCGAAGGACATCGTGGGCCTCAAGGCGCTCGCCATCGTGGCGGCGAAGGCCTACGCCAATCTCCGCCCGGCGGGCGTGAAGGTGCACGGCGGCGCGCCCATCCTCGAGCTGGGCATGGTGGAGCAGGACTTCGCCGAGATGGCGAAGGCCGGCGTGAAGCTGGTCGGCGAGATCGGGCTCGGCTCGGTGAAGACGGGGAAGGACGCCGCCCCGATGGTCCGCTGGGCGAAGCAGCACGGGATGACGGTGACCATCCACACCGGCGGCCCCTCCATCGCCGGCTCGAACCCCATCAGCGCCGAGGTCGTGCTGGAGGCCGATCCCCACGTGGTGGGACACATCAACGGCGGCACCACCTCGATGAGCGAGCGCGAAATCGATTCCCTGGTGGCCACCAGCATGGCGCTGGAGATCGTCCACTGCGGCAACGGCAAGACCGCGCTGCACACCCTGGCCCGGGCCACCGACGCGCGTGCGCTGGGGCGCATCATCATCGGCAATGATGCGCCCTCGGGCACCGGGGTGGTGCCGCTAGGCATCCTGCGGGTGATCGCCCATCTCGCTTCGCTGGGCGGCGTGGCCCCCGAGACCGCCATCGCCATGGCCACTGGGAACACCGCGCGCGTCTATCGCCTTTCGGTGGGCGTCATCGCCGCGGGCCGCGAGGCGGACTGCTGCATCGTGGACGCGCCGGTGGGCTCGGTGGGACGGACGGCGCTCGAGGCACTGCGCGCGGGCGATCTCTTCGGGATCTCCATGATATTCATCGACGGGCAGATCCGGATCGGGCGCAGTCGGAACACGCCTCCGGCGGCTCGCGCGGCCGAGGTGGCCAAGGGACAGGGGCCGGTGGGCGGAGCACACTGAGAGAGGATATGCTATGAAAATCAGAAAGTTCCTTACCGTTATGGAGGAAATACTCGAAGACGGCGGCCGGCCCGCCGTGAAGCCGCTGCGGAAGGTCGCGGCGGTGGCCGTGATCGAAAACCCGTTCGCCGGCCGCTTCGTGGAAGATCTCCAGCCGCTCGTGAAGACCGGCGAGGAGCTGGGCGACCTGCTCGGCCGCCGCGCGGTGGCCGCCCTCGGCGCGCCCGTGCATTCCTACGGCAAGGCCGCGGTTGTGGGCGTGGACGGCGAGTACGAGCACGCCGCCGCCATCCTGCATCCAACGCTCGGCACGCCCTTCCGCGCCGTCGTGGACGGCGGCAAGGCCATCATTCCCTCGGCCAAGAAGCTGGGCGGGCCTGGCACGCCCATCGACGTCCCGCTCCACTACAAGGACGCCGCGTTCGTCCGCACCCACTTCGACGCGATGGAGGTGCGCCTGGTGGACGCGCCGCGCGCCAACGAGATCCTGGTCGTCCTCGTCGTCACCGATGGCGGCCGTCCCCACGCGCGCGTGGGCGGCCTCACCGTGGCCGAGGCGAAGAAGGAGGACGGTCTCCGATGAACTTCGGCCTCCGCATCCCGAGCTTCTCGCTGGGCCCCAAGACCGCCTCGCTCGCCGAGATGGGCGCCTACCTGCGCCGCGCCGAGGATCTCGGCTTCGACTGCGCGGTGTCCATCGACCACCTGCTCCTCACGCCCCCGGCCTACGCCTGCACCTGGCTCGAGCCGGTGGCCCTGCTCTCCGCGCTGGCCGGCGTCACGCGCACGATCAAGCTCGGCACCATGGTGCTCGTGCTGCCGCTGCGCAACCCCGCCTACTTCGCGAAGGAATGGGCCACGCTCGATCTCCTCTCGGGCGGGCGGTCCATCCTCGGTGTCGGCGTGGGCTGGCACGAGGAGGAGTTCGCGCTCATGGGCGTGCCCCACAAGGAGCGGGGGCGGCGGATGGACGAAATGCTCGAGGCGGTCACCGCCCTGTGGGCCGGTGATCGCGTGACGTACAAGGGCAAGTACTACGCCTTCGAGAACCTCACCATCGATCCCAAGCCCCTCCAGAAGCCCCATCCTCCCATCTGGATCGGCGGGGGCACCCAGCCGTCGGAGAAGATCTACGCCCAGACCGTCGCTAACATCGATCCGGTGCTCCGGCGCATCGCGAAGTACGCGAAGACGTGGGTTCCGCACTCCTCCTCGACGGCGGACATGGTCAAGAGCGACTGGGACAAGATCCAGCGCTTCATGGCCGAGTACCGCCGCAGGCCCGGCGATATGAGCCGCGTCTACTCGAACTTCGTCTGGGTGCTCAAGAAGGGCGAGCGTCCCGAGTCGGCCATCCCCCACTTCAAGACGTACTCGGGCATGGATCTCCCCTACTGGAAGGAGTTCTACCTCCTCGGCGAGGCGGAGGAGGTGGCCGACAAGATCCGGAAGAAGGTCGAGACGCTGGGCGGTTGCGAATCCATCGTCCTGAACCCGCTCAACTGGGGCATGGAGCAGCTCGAGCTGCTCGCGGGCGAGGTGCTGCCGCTCGTGGCGAAGCGCTGACGCCGCCGGCGCCGGTGCGCTACACGGGAGCCGTTGTCAAACGTCGTGAGGACCCGCGCCTCCTCGCCGGGCGCGGCGCCTACCTCGACGACATCCGCCCCGACGGCTGCCTGCACGTCGCCTTCGTCCGGAGCCCCCACGCGCACGCGCGCGTGGTCGCCGTCGACGCGCGGGCGGCGCGCGCGCGCCGCCGAGTCTCCGCCGTCCTGACCGGTCGCGAGCTGGCGACGGGAGCCGCTCCCCTCGCGCCCCGTCTGCAGGGAGACGGCTTCTTCGCCACCCAGTGGGCGCCCCTGGCCCCCGAGCACGCGCGCTTCGTGGGCGAGCCGGTCGCGGCGCTGGCGGCGCAGGATGCCTATGAGGCCGCCGACGCGGCCGAGGCGATCGAGGTCGAGTACGCGCCGCTCCCCGCGGTGGCCTCGGTGGATGCTGCCGGCGCCGCGGACGCGCCGCGCGTGCACCCGGGGATCGCCGGCAATGTGCTCTTCGAGCGGCGGGGCAGCCGCGGCGACGTCGACGGCGCCTTCGCGCGCGCGGCGGTGCGCCTGGCCGAGACGTTCTCGCACGGGCGCGTCTCCGGCGCGCCGTTGGAGCCCCGCGGCCTCGTCGCGAGCTGGACCGGCGATCGCCTCACGGTGTGGATGAGCACCCAGGCTCCCCACATGATCCGGGCGGGCCTGGCCGCCGCGTTCGGGGTGGCGCCTGATGCCGTGCGCGTCATCGTTCCCGATACCGGGGGCGGCTTCGGTCAGAAGATGGCCCTCTTGCCCGAGGAGGTCGCGGTGGCCGCCCTCGCGCGCGCGACCGGCCGGCCGGTGAAGTGGGTGGAGACGCGCCGGGAGAATCTGGCGGCGGCCGCCCACGCGCGCGAGGGGCGCGCGGAGGTGGAGGTCGCCGCCGACGGGGCCGGCGTGCTGCTCGCCCTGCGGGCGCGGGTGCTCTCGGACGCCGGCGCCTATCACATTTACCCGCTCACGCAGGCGCTGGAGCCGATGGGAGTGGCAAGTATCCTGCCGGGGCCGTATCGCACGCCCGCCTATGCGTGGCACGCGATCGCCATCGCCACCAACAAGCCGCCCCTCGGCGCGTATCGGGGGGTGGGCATGACATTCGGCGCCTTCGCGATGGAGCGCACCCTGGATCTGCTGGCCGAGCGGCTCGGCCTCGATCCTGCGGAGATCCGGCGGCGCAACCTGATCCCGCCCGAGGCCTATCCGTTCACGTCGGCCTGGGGCTACGTCTACGACAGCGGCGACTATCCGCGCGTCCTCGCGAAGGCCCTCGAGCTGGCGGGCTACGCGCGTCTGCGCGCCGAGCAGTCCATCGCGCGCAACGCCGGCCGTCTCGTCGGGGTGGGCCTCTCCTGCTACACCGAGTACACCGGCATCGGCGCCCGCACGTACCGTGCGCGAGGGATGGTGGAGGTGCCCGGCCAGGAGGCGGCGACGGTGAGCGTGGACGGTGAGGGCCACGTCTACTGCGATCTCTCGTTTCCGTCGCAGGGCCAGGGCCATGCGACCACCGTGGCCCAGCTCGTGGCCGATCGACTCGGGGTCCCGCTCGAGGCCGTGACCCTGCGCCAGGTCGACACGGATCTCACTCCGGCGGGCAGCGGCACCTTCGCGAGCCGGGGCGGCGTGGCCTTGAGCGGCGCCGCCGACGGAGCGGCCCATCGGGTCCGCAATCGCCTGCTCGCCCTGGCCGCCCATCGGCTGGAGGCGAGCGCGGCCGACCTCGAGCTCGTCGGGGGCGAGGCGCGCGTGCGCGGCGTGCCCGGCAGTGGCGTCGGCATCGGCGATCTGGTGCCCGACGGGTCGCCCCTGTCCGAATGCGAGGTGTTCGATCCGCCCGGCCCCGCCTTCGCGGGCGCGGTGCACGTGGCCGCGGTGGAGGTCGACGCCGGAACCGGCCGCGTCGCGGTGCGGGAATACACGGTGGTGGAGGACTGCGGCCCCGTGATCAATCCGCTCATCGTGGAGGGACAGATACACGGCGCGCTCTCCCACGGCATCGCCGAGGCTCTGGGAGAGCCGCTCGTCTACGACGCCGACGGCCAGCTTCTCACCGGCACGCTGATGGACTATGCCCTGCCTGTCGCTGCGGACACGCCGTCCTTCGTTGTCGGTCACGTGGAGACGCCCTCGCCTCTCACGCCCGGCGGCTACAAAGGCATGGGCGAGGGCGGCACCATCGGCGCACCCGCCGCCATCGCCAGCGCGGTGGCGGACGCGGTGCGCCCCATCGGCCTGAAGGTCACGACCCTGCCGATACGGGCCGAGGGCCTGCGGATTCCATGACCCCTTCTCCCGCGACGGCGGCGCACCGCGCCGTCTCGACGCTCTATCAGGGCCTGATGACGGGCTTCGTGCTCACCCTGATAACGCGCCGCGGGGAGGCCGACGCCGCCGAGTTCGTCTTCCGGCACTTCCGGCGCCAGCACCTCGAAAAATTCCTCCCCGGGCTGGCCAAGCTCGGCCTGGATCGCTTGCCCCACGCGGTGGCGTGCGCGCAGTACCACGATCTCTCCAACCGCATCGGGGGCGTGAAGACCGAGTACATCTACGAATCGGACCGCAAGGCCTGGGTGCGGTACCCGCCGCCCCGGTGGATCTGGCAGGGCGCGGCGATCTGCGCCGTCCCGAGCCGCGTCAACGCCGCCATGCTGCACGGCTGGCACGGGCACAACGGCGTCAGCCTCGGCAATCCCCGACTGGGCTTCGTCTGCACGGGCCAGACGGTGGATGGTCACCCCGGCCTCGAGGGCTACTATCTCGAGCACGATCGGGCCCTGACTCCCGAGGAGCGCGTGCGCTTCGCCTACGGCGAGGTGGCGCCGGATCCCGATCCCGCGCGGACGCCGCGCCTGGACCCCGCGGTGTGGACGGCGGAGCGCCTGGACAAGGTGGTGTCGCGCTACGCGATGGAGTACGTGCGCACGATGTTGCCGGTGGCGCTGGAGCTGCTGGGGCCGGAGGACACGCGCCGGCTCCTCGGACACGCGGCGCGTCTGATCGGCATGCAGCTCTACGACGAGACCGCCGCGCTACTCGGCCTGCAGGGAACTGACACGGCCGCCTACGCGGACTACCTCAACGCGCTCCTGCGCGCACAGGGGGAGGACGTGGAGGTCGAGGGCAGGGGCGCCGAGGCGCGCGTGGTGCTTCGGGGCTGGCGCCTGATGGGGGGCATGGAGGCCCTCGCTCCGGAGGCCTTCACGTCTTGGCTGGAGCTGTGGCGCGGGGCGCTGTCCGTCCACAACCGGCGGCTCGCGCTGGATCTGGCGGCGAGCGCGGACGGCGTCTTCGAGATCAGGATTGCCCCGTCGGCGGGCCCCCGCTGACGGGGTTCCAGGGCGTCGCGCCCTCCTGCCAGCCTTCGGGCAGGATGCCGAATGCCTCGATGAAGCGGCCCCAGCCCAGGAGGAAGGCGATCGACATGCCGAGATCCACCAGCTCCTCCTCGGTGAAGGCGGTGCGGAGGCGAGCGACCAACGCCGCGTCGAGGCCGCGGTGATCGAAGGCCAGGCGATCGGCGAGGGCCAGGGCCGTCTTCTCGCGCTCGGGGAGGTCGGACGCCTCGTAGTCGTGCATCTTCTGTATCGTCGCCTCGGTCAGCCCCGTCCGCATCGCCGATGCGGAGCGCACGATGCTTCAGTGGCGACAGCGATTGTTCCAGGCCGTCTTGATCCGCACCATCTCGACGAGGGTCGGCTCGATCAGGCTTTCGCCGTACATGTAGCGGACGAAGCCCATGGCCGCCCGTAGCATGCCGGGACGGCGTGCCAGCGTCAGGAGCATGGTGTGGTCGTGGTAGGCGCTCTCGCTCCACGCCGAGAGGAGGCGCCGGAGGCCGTCGTCCAGTTGGGCCGGTTCCGCCTTGCCGATCGGAGAGGGTGGTGACACTCTGTCTGGAGCCATGCCCTATTCGAACGTGTCGCTGGCCCCGTCCGCAAGGAGATCGTGATGCCGGGAGAGCCGAGGGAGATCGACGAGGCGTGGTGGACGGACGCGGGTAGCGCGCTCCCACTGGGCGCCCCGTTCCGGCCCGGTCTCGACGCGATCCCCACTCATCAGACGGTCTGGGCGGTGGTCAAGGATCGCTGGGGCCGGCCCGCCCATGGCGAGCCGCGCGAGGCGCTGCGCGCGGTGCGGGCGCCCGTGCCCGCCATCGGCCCGGACGAGGCGCTCGGCTACGTGCTCTATGCGGGACTCACCTACAACACCATCTTCGCCGCGCGCGGCGTGCCCATCTCGGTGTTCGACCTCCACGATCGCGACCTGCACGTGGCGGGATCCGGCGCGGTGGTGCTGGTCGCCGCGCTCGGAAGCCTGGTCGCGCGCGAAGGCCGGCTCCGCGTGGGCGAGCTGCGCGTTCTCTACCCCGGCGTGTCGAATCTCCTCTCGCCCCGCGTGGGTGAAGATCCCATGCACGCCGACTTCAAGATCCAGGGCTACGAGACCCCCGACGGCTCCTTCGCCCAGTTCGTCCGCGGTCAGGCGCCGCAGTGGCTCGCGCACTCCGAGCGCCTGACCCTCGCCGAGGGCTCGTCGTACATGCTCGACCTGGAGACCGTGTACAAGGCGCTCTACGACGTGGCGGGCGTGCAGCCCGGCGAGCGGGTCTTCGTGGAGGGCGCCGCGGGCGGCACCGGCATCTACGCCGTGGCGACGGCGGCGCTCAGGGGCGCCCGCGTGGTCGGGCTCGTCTCCACCGAGGACAAAGGGCGTCTCGTGCGCGCCGCCGGCGCGAGCGGGCACGTCAACCGCAAGGCGCCGGGCCTCGACGGCATCTTCACGCCGGTCCCGCTGCCCGCGGGCGAGCGCGCCGCGTGGCAGACGGGGGGCGACGAGCTCCGGCGCTGCGTCGACGCGAGCACCGACGGCGCGCCGGTGGACGTGGTCGTGTCGTCGGTAGGAAGAGACCTGTTTGCCCGGATGGTGGATCTCCTCGGCCCGGGCGGGCGCCTGGTCTTTTACGGCGCCACCAGCGGCTACACGCTGACGTTCCTGGGAAAGCCGGGCGCGGCGCCGGCCGCGGAGATGCTCCGCCGGGTCGACGTCCGCCCCGGCGAGGGCGTGCTCGTGTACTGGGGCGACGCCTCGGGTCAGGCGGCCGATCCCGTCGCTGCCGAGGCAGTGGCGGCGGCGATGGCGGCCGGCGCGCGGGTGGTGGTGGCGGCTCGCCGGGACGCGCAGGCGGCGCAGGTGAAGGCGGCGCATGCCGTCCACGGCGTGGTGAGCCTCGAGACGCTCGAGCGCGAGGCCGGGCTTCGCTGGCCCGACGCCATGCCCGACTACGATCTCGACCGCGACGGTTTTCGGGCGTACCAGGACGCCACGCTGAAGCCGTTCGGCCAGGCGGTGGGCCGCCTCCTCGCCACCGGCGACAATCCCCGGGGCAATCCCGACGTGGTCTTCGAGCGCGGGGGGCAGGACACGCTCGGCGTGAGCACGTTTCTCGCCCGGCCCTTCACGGGGCGCGTGGTCTACGCCGAGGCCGCTGCGGAGCGGCGCTTCTCGTTCTACGCGCCCAATGTCTGGATGCACGAGAAGCGCGTGCTCTTCCCCACGTTCTCGATTCTCGGCTCCCATCTCTCCAACGCGCATCAGGCGGACGAGGTGGTGCGACTGCTCGACGCAGGCCTGCTCCGCGCGCACGCGCCGCTGGTGCGCGAGTGGGCGGCGCTGCCGCAATGCCATCAGGAGATGCACGAGAACCGGCACGCGGGCACGCTGACGGTGCGCGTGGGAGCGGGGTCGACGCTCGACGGCGCCCGTACCGCGCGCGAGGTGTACACCGCGTGGGGCTCGCGCTTCCTCGACGGCAAGACGGTGCGCGTCCGCCTGGACCCGGTGCGGCCGGGCGCGGCCGAGCTCGTCGCGCTCGTCACCGTGGACTCGCCGCCCGCCAACGCCATCGGGCAGGCGGTGCTCGAGGATCTTGAGCGGGCGGTGGCGGCGCTCGAGGACGAGCCGCGGGTCCGCGCCGCCGTGCTGGCGGGTTCGGGCACGATGTTCGTGGCGGGCGCCGACATCCGTGCCCTCCGCGCGTTCACCGGGGCCGAGGCGGTCGAGGTCTTCACCACACGGGTGCAGCGCCTGCTCGAGCGTATCGGCCGGCTTCGCGCGCCGGTGGTTGCGGCGGTGGATGGCTACGCCCTCGGCGGCGGCAATGAGCTACAGATGGCCTGCGCGTGGCGGGTAGGAGCATGGCGGGCGGAGTGGGGTCAGCCGGAGATCAATCTCCACGTGCTGCCTGGGTTCGGCGGGACGCAGTCGCTGCCGCGCCTCGCGCTGCGGCGGGCGCGCGGGTCGGCGCGCCCGGACCGGGAGGGGCTCGTTTCCGCCCTCGTGATGCTGCTGGACGGCCGGCGCCGCGGTCCGGAGGCCGCCGTCGCCCTCGGCCTCGTGGACGAGATCGCGCCCGCGGACGCGCTGTCCCACGCGCTCGGGGTGGCGCGCCGGATCGCGCTGGGCGAGTGGACGGGCACGCGCTGGTCGCCCCTCGCCGAGGGCGCCGCGCTCGACGCCCCGGGGTGGAGCCGCGGCGTGGAGGACGATCCTGAGCTGCGCCGGCTCCTCCGCCATCACGAAACGGTGCCGCGTCTGGGCCCCGCCCGCGCCATACTCGAAGCCGTGCGTGTCGGCCTGGAGAAGGGGCTGTCGGACGGCCTCCTGTACGAGGCGCGAGAGTTCGGCCGTGCCGTCGCGTCGGACGAGGGGAGGAGCGGCATCGACCGTTTCCTCGCCCGCCAGTCCTGGGCTCTTCCCCTCCGGCGCGAGACGCCGCTGCCGTGAGGCGGGGCCGCGGAGAGGGCCGGCAGTGTCCGAGACGATCTCGCTAGGCGCTCGCCCGTTGCCCGCGTCCACATCTCCGGCCCCCGAAGCGGCGTTCGCGGCTCCTCGCCGGCCCACCCGACGCCAGTGGGCCTGCCTGGCCGCCCTGCTCCTGGTGGCGGCGACTGCCTACGCGCTGCCGCTCCGGGACCGCCCCCTGTGGAACCAGGACGAGGCGCGCGTCGCGTTGCTTGCCGGCGACACTTTGCACCATGGTCCGCGTCTCCCCGCGCGCGTTCGCGAGACGCCGTACCTCAACAAGCCGCCGCTCTATTTCTGGAGTGTGGCGCTCGTGTCGTGGCCGGGCGGACAGGTCTCCGAGCGCACGGCGCCGATTCCCTCCGTGATCGCCGCGCTCGTCAGCCTCATCGGAACGTTCGCCATCGGCCGCCTCCTGACGGGGCCATCGACCGGCCTCGTCGCCGTTGCCGTGCTGGCCACGAGCCCCGGCTTCTTCCTGCACAGCCATCAGGTCCTGCCCGACATGGCGCTGACCGCGGCGCTCGTCTGGGCGCTTTACTTCCTTCTCCGGGCGCTCCGCGCCGTCCGGCCGCGGCCCGCCCACCTCATCGGGTTCTACGCCTGCGTGGGGGTGGGGTTCTGGATCAAGGGCGTGCCGGTGCTTCTCGTCCTACCGGCCACCCTCGCCGCCACCGTGGCCGCACGGGGCTGGCCCGGGGTCCGGGATCTCCGCCCGTGGCTCGGCCTCACCATCCTGGCGGTGGCCATGCTCCCCTGGGCGATCCCATACGCGCTGGCACCGGGCTACGAGCGGAGCCAGTCCATGGGAGCGGGGACCGCGGTCCGCTGGTACCTGGACCGCACTACTCGCGCCTCGGCGCCCATCCCTCTGCGGGGCGGCCTCGTGATGTTCCTGCCCTGGACGCTTTGGCTGGTGCCGGCGGCCCTCTGGTGGTGGCGCACGCCCGACCGCGTCACCTACCGGCCGTTGGTGGCGTGGATGCTCGTCCAGGTGCCGCTCCTCGCCCTCAGCGTGCAGCAGCGGCCCCGGTATCTGCTCATCGTGTACCCGGTGTTCGCACTGCTGGTGGCGGCGGCGGTGACCGCGCCCGGGTCGGGAGCCCGCGCGCTGATTCGGCTCCACTTGGCCGTCGTGGCCGTCCTCGCCCTGGCTTTCGCCGCCACTGGAGCCTGGTTCCTGCGGCGAGACGACGCCGAGCGCGAGGCGACGCCGCTCGAGGGCCTGCTGAGCGCCTCCGCCGAGGGCCCGTTCCTCCTCGTCCTGCTCCTCGCGGGCCTTGCCGGCGCATTCCTCCTGCTGCGGGCGGGCGGGTCGCCGGCCCGCGCCATCGCGTGTGTCGCGGGCAGCCTCGCGCTCGTCCTGCTCGTGGAGGCGTGGATCTATCCGGCCCGCCTGATCGCTCAGACGCCGGTCCGCGCCTTCGCGCAGGAGGCGCGCCCCAAGCTGGATCCGCGCCTGCCCGTGCTGGGACATCCCGACGCGAACCTGGCGTTCGACCTCTACCTCGACCATCCGGTCCGGGAGGTGCCGCAGCGCGCGGCGGTGGCGCGACGCCTCGAGCGTCCCGCCGAGGGGGTCCTGCTCCTGCGTGAGAAGGGCTGGGCCGAGCTGGGAGCCGTGGCCCATCCGAGCTGGTGCCCGCTGGCGCGTGCCGAGATCGGCGAGCGAGAGTTTATCCTGGTGGGCGCATGCCGGTGATGCCCGAGGTGAGCGTGATCCTTCCCGTCTTCAACGAGGCGGAGAGCCTACCGCTGCTCTGGCCGGAGCTGAGCGCCGTGCTGGACGGCAACTTGCCCGCCGCCGAGGTGATCTTCGTTGACGACGCCAGCACGGACGGCAGCGCGGAGTGGCTGCGAGATCTCGTGGGGAAGGACGCCAGGGTGCGCTATGTCCGCCTCGCCCGGCATGCCGGCCTCACCGCGGCCCTGGACGCCGGCTACCGGCGCGCGCGGGCTCCCATCATCGTGACGCTGGACAGCGACCTGCAGAGCAATCCCGGCGACATCCCCACGCTGGTTGCCGCGCTGGGCAGCGCCGACGCTGCGGTGGGCTCGCGGGTCCGGCGCGGCGACCCCCTGGTGAAGCGGTGGTCCTCGAAGATCGCCAACGGCGTCCGCAACGCCATCACGCGGGAGCACGTGCGGGACAGCGCCTGCACGCTCCGGGCGATACGGCGCGAGTGCCGGTCGGCCCTCTTGCCGTACGATGGTCTTCATCGCTTCGTGCCCACCCTGTTGCGCATGGCCGGGCACCGGGTGGTGGAGGTGCCCGTCGTCCACCGGCCCCGCCGCTACGGGGCGTCCAAGTTCGGGATCCGGGGACGCGCCCTCCGCGGGTTCCGGGATCTCCTGGTGGTCCGCTGGATGCAGCTTCGGGCGCTGCGCTACTCCATCGATCCCGACGCCTAGTCCCCGCGGGGCGTGCCCGCCACGTCGGCCCGCGCCCGGCCACGCAGGGCCAGGATGAAGTACGAGTTAGCGATCAGCTCGAGCCCCTCCTCCAGGAAGGTCTTGGGGAACACGGTCGGCAGGATGCGGTTCAGCCGACGCTCGAAGACTTCGGTGCCGGCGAAGATCAGGATGCCGATGATGAGGAGTCGCCCCCAGTCGCTCTCGAGGGCGGCCAGGCTCCACCGTCCGAGCTCCCGCCGGTGGCGGAAGGCGTAGACTGCCACCGCCACCGACACTGCGACCATCAGGGTCAGGATCAGGATGGCCCGCACGAAGGGCGCCGGTGGCAGGATGAGGATGCGGCGGATGGTCAGGTTGCGGCCGATCAAGGTCCTCCAGACGTCGAGCTCGCCGCTGAGAAGGACGAGGAATCCGTAGGCGAGGATCACCTCGGCCACCGCCGACTCGCCGGCGGCGACGAGACGCCGACAGCGGAGGGTCGTCATCAGCAGCGCGACGGCGAGCAGCAGCCCCTGCACGGTTTCCACGGGCCCGTTCTCGGAGACCAGCCAGGCGGCCAGGCGACGGTCCGCGACCAGGATGGTCGCGATCGTCCCCCCGATGACGATGCTGACGAGGACGGCCTGTGCGGTGAGCGAGAGCCGCGACACCCCGCCCAGCCTGCGGTGCTCGCCGCGTGGGCGGCGGGGGAACGGCCACTCGACACTGTCATCGCCCATGTCGCCTCCTGGCCTCATGGGTAGAGGCCGCGAACCTTGTAGCCTTCGGCCACCCGCCGGACGCCCTCCATGAGCGCGGCGGTGCGGAGATCGACGCCTTCCTTCCGGCCGAGGCCCCAGACGCGGTTGAAGGCCCGTGTCATCACCTCCTGCAGGCGCGCGGTGATCTCGCTCTCCTTCCAGAAGTAGTATTGCAGGCCCTGCACCCACTCGAAGTACGAAACCACCACCCCGCCGGCATTGCAGAGAATATCCGGGATGACGGTGACCCCGCGGTCGTGCAGGATACCGTCGGCCTCCGGCGTAGTGGGGCCGTTGGCTCCCTCCGCGACCACGTGGGCGCGGATGCGATCGGCGTTTCCGGCATGGATCTGCGAGCCCACCGCGGCGGGGATCAGGATGTCGCACGGCTGCTCGAGAATCGCGGCGTTGTCGAGCGGGTCGGCGCCGGGAAAGCCCACCACGCTGCCCGTCTCCGCGACGTGCGCCTCGAGCTGGCGGATGTCGAGCCCCTTGGGGCTCCAGATCGCCCCCTTGACGTCGCTCACCCCGGTGACGACAGCTCCGTCGCGCCAGAGGAGGCGGGCGGCCACCGCCCCTACGTTCCCGAAGCCCTGGATGACCACCGTCTTGCCGCGCAGCTCCTGGCTCATGTGATGCGCCGCCTGGTACAGGCAGTAGACAATGCCGCGGCCGGTGGCCTCGCGGCGGCCGGCCGACCCGCCGACGATGAGCGGCTTGCCCGTCACCACCCCGGGCACGCTCTTGCCCTGGGTCATGGAGTACGTGTCCATCATCCACGCCATGGTCTGCTCGTCGGTTCCGAGATCGGGGGCGGGGATGTCGAGGTCGGGCCCGATCATGAGGATGATCTCGGCGGTGTAGCGGCGCGTGAGATTCTCTCGCTCCGCGAGGGACATCGCGCGCGGGTTGCAGCGCACACCGCCCTTGGCGCCGCCATAGGGCAGCCCCATGAGGGCGCACTTCCAGCTCATGAGCATGGCGAGCGCGGTCACCTCGCCGAGGCTCACGTCCGCGTCGTAGCGGAGCCCGCCCTTGGTGGGCCCGAGCACGGTCGAGTGATGCACGCGATAGCCCGTGAACACCTCCGTGCGCCCGGAGTCCATGCGCACGGGGATGGACACCACGAGCGCGCGCCGTGGCGCGCGCAGGCGAACGTGGATGTCGGGCTCGAGGCCGAGCCGGACGGCAACCCGATCGAGCTGGGACAGGGCGGTCCGGTGGAGATCAGATTCGAACTCGTCGATGTGGCTCACGGCCATTCTCCTTCCGCGTCCAGGCGCAGGACGACGAGCGAGCGATCGGCGAGGGCGTAGGCGTCGCCGCCCGCGTGCACGGGGGCACCTGCGGGCGGCGTCCAGTCACGGGTGTCGAGGACGGAAGCCCAGCGCGCCGCTCCCGGCGGCGCGGGGAGGGTGAAGGCGATCGCGGTGGGGTGCGCGTTCACGAGCACGAGGAAGGTGGCGCCGACGCGCGGGGCGCCGTCTTCGTCCAGCTCCTCGATGCGGTCGCCGCGGAGGAGGAGGCCGAAGGCGCGGGTGGCGGGATCGTGCCAGTCGGCCGTCGTCATCTCCTTGCCGTCCGGGCGGACCCACGCGAGGTCCCGTGTGGTCGTGAACGTGCGGCGGTGGAACACCGGCTCGGTGAGACGGAGGGCGATCAGCCGCCGGGTGAACTCCCGCTGGGCCTCCTGGGCGGGCGACGGGCTCCACGCCAACCACGTCAGGGGCCCGTCGTGGCAGTAGGCGTTGTTGTTCCCGGCCTGGCTCCGGGCGACCTCGTCGCCGTGGGACAGCATGGGGACGCCCTGGGAGAGCAGGAGGGTGGCGAGGAAGTTCCGCATCTGCCGTTCCCGGCACGCGGTGACGTCCGCGTCTGCGGCGGGTCCCTCCGTCCCGCAGTTCCACGCGAGGTTGTCGTCGGTTCCATCACGGTTCTCTTCACCGTTCGCGTCGTTACGCTTGCGCTCGTACGCGACCAGGTCGGCGAGGGTGAAGCCGTCGTGCACGGTGACGAAGTTGACGCTGGCCGACGGGAGGCGCCCCTCCGCCGCGTAAAGATCGCTCGAGCCGGTGAGGCGGAAGGCGAGGTCGGCGGCCTGCCCAGCGTCGCCGCGCCAGAAGCGGCGGACGGTGTCGCGGTACCGCCCGTTCCACTCCGACCAGCCGGGCGGGAAGCGGCCCACGCGATAGCCGTCGGGACCCAGATCCCACGGCTCGGCGATCAGCTTGACGCGCGCGAGCACGGGATCCTGCAGCAGGGCGCTGAAGAACGGTGAGAAGGCGTCCACCCCATCGAGGCCGCGCGCGAGGGTGGGGGCGAGGTCGAAGCGGAAGCCGTCCACGTGCATCTCGCGCACCCAGTACCGGAGGCTGTCCATCACGAGCTGCAGCGCGCGTGGATGCCGCGCGTGCCACGTGTTGCCGCAGCCCGTCCAGTCCACGTAGGCGGACGGATCCGCAAGGTCGAGCCAATAATACGCGCTGTTGCCGAGGCCGCGGAAGGCCAGGGTCGGTCCCCGTGCGCCGCCCTCCGCGGTGTGGTTGTAGACCACGTCGAGGATGACCTCGAGGCCCGCGCGATGGAGGGCGCGCACCATGGACTTGAACTCCACGACTTGCTCGCCGCGCGTGCCCGCCGCGGCGAAGCGGGCGTCCGGCGCGAAGTAGCCGATGGAGTTGTAGCCCCAGTAGTTCGTGAGGCCGCGCCCCGCGAGGACGCGTTCGGACACCGCGTGGTGCACGGGCAAGAGCTCGACGGCGGTGACGCCCAGGCCACGCAGGTAGTCGATCACCGGCGATGCGGCGAGCCCGGCATAGGTGCCCCGGAGCCCCGGGGGCAGGTCCGGATGGCTCGCGGTAAGGCCCTTCACATGGGCCTCGTAGATCACCGTTCGATGCCACGGGATGGCGGGCGGGCAGTCATCCTCCCAGTCGAAGGCGTCGTCGACGACGACGCTCCGCGGGGTGAAGGGGGCGCTGTCGCGCCCGTCGGGCTCGAGCCCGCCGCCGCCGTGCCCCGCGCGGTCGCCGCCGAGCGCGTCGTGCCAGGTGACGTGCCCCGTGATCGCCCGCGCGTAGGGGTCGAGGAGGAGCTTGGCGGGGTTGAAGCGATGCCCCTCCCGGGGCGCGTAGGGGCCGTGCGCGCGGAAGCCATAGAGCGCGCCCGGCGCGACGTCGGCGACGCGGCCGTGCCAGACGTGATCCGTGCGCTCGGGGAGGGGGAGACGGCGGACTTCCGCCGTCGGATCATCCCTGTCGAAGAGGCAGAGCTCCACCGCGGTGGCGTGCTCGCTCCACACTGCGAAGTTGGCACCGCCCCCGTCCCACGTGGCGCCGAGCTGGGTGGGTGAGCCGGGACGGACCGGGAATGCGCGGGGCGCCATCGTCTCAGGAACCGGTCCAGCGGAAGCGGACCGTGTCGGCGGGCAGGCTCACCCGCCCATTGTACGATGCGGGTCGACTAGAAGGAGCGGATGAGGCGCTCGACCCGTTCGTCGTGACTCTGGAACGGGTCCTTGCAGAGGATGGTCTCGCGCTCGGGGTCGTTCAGCTTGAGATACACCCAGTCCACGCGGTAGTCCTTGCCCTTCAGGTTGGCCTGGCGGATGAACTCGCCGCGCAGCCGCGCCCGCGTCGTCTGCGGCGGGATGTGCTTGGCGCGCTCGATTTCCTCGTCGGTGGTGACGCGGTCGAGCAGATCCCGCTGGGCGAGCCGGAAGTAGAGCCCGCGATCGGGCCGGATGTCGTGGTACTGGAGATCCATCAGCGAGACCTTGGGATCGCGCCACGACAGGCGGTGCTTGACCATGTAGGCGTCGATCATCTTGTACTTGATGACCCAGTCCACCTCACGATCGAGCTTCATGGGATCCGTGTGCAGGGCCTCGATGATGTTCGTCCACCGGGCGAGCACGTCGCGCGTCACCGGATCGGCGTCGATGGCGGCCACGTACCGGGTGGCGTGCTCGAGATACTCCGTCTGCAGATCGAGGGCGGTGATAGACCGGCCGTCTTTCAGCCGCACCGTCTCCCGCAGCGTCGCGTCGTGGCTGATGTCCCGGATGGCCTGGACGGGCGACTGCAGGCTGTAGTCTTTGTCGAAGTGCCCGTCCTCGATCATGTCGAGGATGAGGGCGGTGGTGCCGACCTTGAGGTAGGTGGCCACCTCCGACATGTTGGAGTCGCCCACGATCACGTGGAGCCGCCGGTAGCGTTCCGCGTCGGCGTGCGGCTCATCGCGGGTGTTGATGATGGAGCGCGACGAGGTGGTGGCGCCGGAGATCTCCTGGCAGATGTGCTGCGCGCGCTGGCTCAGGCAGTAGTGGAAGCCCCGCGGGGTCTGCAGCACCTTGCCCGCGCCCGCGAAGATCTGCCGCGTGACGAAGAAGGGGATGAGCCCCTCGGCGAGGCGCTGGAAGGACACGTCCCGGCTCACCAGGTAGTTCTCGTGGCAGCCGTAGGAGTTCCCCGCCGAGTCGGTGTTGTTCTTGAAGAGGAGGATGTTCCCGGAGATGCCGTCCTCGCGAAGCCGCTTCTCCGCCTGGTGGAGAAGATCCTCGACGATGCGCTCTCCCGCCTTGTCGTGGGTCACGAGCTCGACGATGTCGTCGCACTCGGGGGTCGCGTACTCGGGGTGGAAGCCGGTGTCCAGGTAGAGGCGCGCCCCGTTCTCGAGGAAGACGTTGGCGTTGCGGGCTCCGGGGATGACCTTCTCGAACAGGTAGCGGGCGACGTTGTCGGGGGAGAGGCGCCGCTGACCGTTGAGGGTGCAGGTCAGCCCGTACTCGTTCTCCATCCCGAAGATGCGCCGCTTCATCAGGGCCTCAGGGTATCAGGCGGGGGGTTCCGGCGCAAGAATCGGGAAGGGCTGGTCACGTGGTGCCGCTGGCGAGCAGCTGATTCAACACCTCGGCGGGGATACGACGGAACTTACGGCGCTCCTTGTTCCGGTCGAGGACGGCGACCTCGAGGTCACGCTCGGTCAGGGTCTTGTTCTGGGTGACCATGAGGGCGCGGACGCCGAGCTGGAGGGCGGCGGCGAGGTCGAGGGCGTCCTTGAAGTTGTCCTTGAGGTAGCGGCGGATCTCGTCAGACTGCCCGCCCATCGCCGCGTAGTTCTTCTCGTCCTCGATGGTTCCATCGTAGAGGATGTGGTAGATCTCGTTCTTGCTGCCGTTGCTGTCGCCCACCTCGCACACCAGCACCTCGACCTCGAAGGGCTTGATGTCCTGGGTGAAAATGTTGCCCAGACCCTGCGAATAGGCGTTGGCGAGCGCCTTGGCGCTCACGTCGCCGCGGGAGTAGGAGTAGCCCTTGACGTCGGCGTGGCGCACCCCCGCCACCCGCAGGTTCTCGAACTCGTTGTACTTGCCCACCCCGGCGAAGGCGATGCGATCGTAGATCTCCGAGATCTTGTGGAGCAGAGTGGATGGGTTCTCGGCGACGAGGAGGATGCCGTCGCGATACTCGATGGCGACGATGGCCTTCCCGCGGGAGATGCCCTTGCGGGCATACTCCGCCTTGTCCTTCATCATCTGTTCCGGGGAGACGTAGTAGGGCAGCGGCATCAGTTGCGTCCCCGCTCGGAGAGAATGGCTTCGAGGTGGCGCCGGACGTCATCGTCTGCGAGGTCGGTGATCCCCGAGCGGCTGATCGTCTTCACGGTGGGGTAGATGCCTCGCTGGAAGTCGGGGCCCCCCGTGCCGAGATCCTCGTCGGCGGCGTCGAGGAGGGCCTCGAGGGCCGCCCGCACCGCGTCGTCCTTGGGCATGTCCCGCCGGAAGCGCTTCTTGAGGGAGTCGCGCGCGTCCTTGCCGCCCGAGCCCTGGGCGAAGTAGTCGGTCTCCTCGTAGCGGCCGCCGGTGACGTCGTACTTGAACAGCCGCCCGACCCCCGACCGGTCGTCGAAGCCGGCGAAGATGGGCACGACGACCAGCCCCTGCATGGCCATCGGCAGGTTGGCGCGGATCATCTGGCCGAGCCGGTTCGCCTTGCCGTCCAGGGAGAGGTTCTCGCCCTCCACCTTCTCGTAGTGCTCGAGCTCGGTCTGGAACAGGCGCGCCATCTCCATGGCGGGGCCCGCGGCGCCCGCGATCCCGACGGCCGAGAGGTCGTCGGACTTGAAGATCTTCTCGATGCGGCGGTGCGCGACCTGATACCCCTCGCTGGCCTGCCGGTCGCCCGCGATCACCACGCCATCGCGGTAGCGCAGCGCGAGCACGGTGGTGCCGTGGGGCACCGACGGCTTGCCGCCCTCGCCGCCGCCCGCCTCGAGTTCCGCCCCGGGCAGGAGGTGGGGCGCGGTCTGGCGAAGGTGGTCGACGAAGCTGGCGGAGGAGCGGCTCTCGAAGGCGCCCTGCCAGGCGTCGGGGGTCATACGTCGCCGGCCGGCTTGCCCAGATTCCGCAGGAGATCGCCGGCGGTTGGCGAGTCGGCGAAGAGCTGCCGGACGTGCGCCTCGGTGCCGCGGAGGGGCTCCAGCATGAAGATCTTCTTGAGGGGGCCTTCCTTGAGGTCGAAGATCACCGAGTCCCACGAGGCGGAGACGACCTCGTCGGCGTACTTCTGCAGGCACATGCCGCGGAAGTACGCCCGCGTGTCCTTGGGTGGATCGTAGATGGCCTTGGTCACCTCGTCCTCGGTCACGAGCCGATCCACGGCGTCCGACTCCTCGAGCTTGTAGAAGAGCCCCCGGCCGGGGCGGATGTCGTGGTACTGGAGGTCGATCATCGCCACCCGCGAGTCGGACCAGCCGAGTCCGTGCTTTTCGCGGTAGCGCTCGATGAGCTGGTACTTGATGACCCAGTCGAGCTCTCGGTCGCAGGAAAGGGGATCGCGGCCGAGGCGCGTGAGCACGGACTCCCAGCGCGCGAGCACGTCGTGCACCCAGGGCTCGGCGCCCCGCTCGTGGTGGCGCTTCGCCTGCCGGTAAAACTCCCACTGCAGATCGATGGGCGTCATGTCCCGGCCATCCTTGAGCCGCACCGTCTCGCGGCAGGCGAGGTCACGGGAGACCTGCCGGTAGCTCAGGACGGGATTCTCCAGGGAGAGGTCCTTGTCGATGACGTCGTCCTCGATGAGGCCGAGCACGAGGGCGAGGGTGCCGCACTTGAGGTAGTTGGCGATCTCGCTCATGTTGGCGTCGCCCACGATGACGTGGAGGCGCCGGTACTTCTCGGGGTCGGCGTGGGGCTCGTCCCGAGTGTTGATGATCGGGCGGCTGTGCATGGTCTCCAGCCCGACCTCGGTCTCCAGGAAGTCGGCGCGCTGCGAGATCTGGAAGTCGGCGTGCTCTGTATTGTTCTCCGCACCCACCTTGCCCACGCCGGTGTAGACCTGCCGGCTCACGAAGAAGGGGAGCAGGTGCTGGACGATGCGGGCGAAGGGCACCTTGCGGTCCATGAGGTAGTTCTCATGAGTGCCGTACGAGTTGCCCTTGGAGTCGGTGTTGTTCTTGTAGATCAGGATGCGCTGCTCGGGGGGCGAGACGGCCTCCGCCCGGGTGCGCGCGAGATCGAGGATGCGCTCACCCGCCCGATCCCAGATCACGCAATCGCGCGGATTGGTCGTCTCCGGCGAGGAGTACTCGGGGTGGGCGTGGTCCACGTAGAACCGGGCGCCGTTGGACAGGATCAGGTTGATGAGCCGCGACTCTTCCTTGGAGGGGACGTCCTTGTCCTCGGCGTACTCGAAGCCGCGCGCGTCGCGGAGCGGGCTCTCCGCCTCGTAGTCCCAGCGGATGCGCGAGGATCGATAGGTCTCGTAGGAGTTGATGAGGAGCAGGGAGGAGAGGATCGGATTGAAATCGGGCTGGTTCCGGACGATGATGCCGTACTCGGTCTCGATGCCCATTACCTTCGGAAGCGCCATGAATCCCCCGCTCGCGGACGTCCGATCGACCTCCACGGACACCACCTCGCCGACGTCGGGGCGGAGGGGGGTGCGGAGGCGCGGCGGGGACGCCGGGTCCCCGCCGCGGTCACGCCTGGGCGACTACGCCATTAGAGATACTGACCGGTATTGATGACGCGCTCGACGTCGCGCTTCTTTTCCTTCGTCTCGCCCATGAGGGGCTTCACGTAGACGATCCGCTCACCCTTCTTGCCGGCGATCTTCGCCCAATCGTCCGGATTCGTGGTGTTGGGCAGATCCTCGTTCTCCTTGAACTCCTCGCGGACGGCGTTGATGAGATCCTCTTGCTTGATGCCCTTCTCGGCGGAGTGGATGTAGCGCTTCAGCGCCAGCTTCTTCGCGCGCCGCACGATCGACTCGATCATAGCGCCCGACGAAAAGTCCTTGAAGTAGAGGATCTCCTTGTCGCCGTTGGCGTAGGTGACCTCGAGGAACCGGTTGTCGTCGCCGAGATTGTACATCTCCTCGACGGTGGCGCGGATCATGGCATCCACCGCGCTCTGCATGTCGCCGCTGTGCTGCCGGACCTCGTCCTGGTGGATGGGCAGCTCGGTCGTCATGTACTTGTTGAAGATCTCCACCGCCGCTGGCCCGTCCGGCCGCTCGATCTTGATCTTCACGTCCAACCGGCCCGGCCGCAGGATGGCGGGGTCGATGAGGTCTTGGCGGTTCGAGGCGCCGATCACGATCACGTTCCGCAAGTGCTCGACGCCGTCGATCTCGGCGAGGAGCTGGGGCACGATCGTGGTCTCGACGTCGGACGAGATGCCGGAGCCGCGGGTGCGGAAGAGCGCGTCCATCTCGTCGAAGAACACCACCACCGGCACGTCCTCGGCAGCCTTCTCCCGCGCCTTGATGAAGATCTCGCGGATCTTCCGCTCGGTCTCGCCCACGTACTTGTTGAGGAGCTCGGGGCCCTTGATGTTGAGGAAGAACCCCTTGACCTTCTCGCCGCGCTTTTCCGAGATGCGCGCGGCCAGGTTGTTGGCGACTGCCTTCGCGATCATGGTCTTGCCGCAGCCGGGAGGGCCGTAGAGCAGCACGCCCTTCGGCGGGGCAAGGTGGTGCTCCTTGTAGTAGTCGGCGTAGAGGTACGGCAGCTCGACCGCATCCTTGATGGTCTCGAGCTGGTTGTTGAGGCCACCGATGTTCTCGTAGCTGATGTCCGGCACTTCCTCGAGGGTGAGATCCTCCACCTCGCTCTTGGGGAGCTTCTCGAGCAGGTAGCCGCTCTTGCCGTCCATGAGGATGTGGTCGCCAACCTTGAGCTTCTCGGTGCGAAGGGGATCGGCGATGATGCCGACCTTATCCTCGTCGGCGCGCAGCGTCACCACCGCGCGGGCCTCGTCGAGGACCTCCTTGAGGATCACGACCTCGCCCTGGATCTCGTAGCCGGCCGTCTCCACGACGTTCAGCCCCTCGTTCAGCACCAGCTCCTGGCCGGGCTTGATGTCCTCGGCCTTGATCGAGGGATGCAGGTTGACCTTCACCTTGCGCCCCTGCGAGAGGATGTTGACGGTGGCGTCCTCGTTGACGGAGAGGTACACGCCGTAGGTGGAGGGCGGCGCACAGAGCTTGTCCACTTCCTCGCGCAGCGAGGAGATCTGCTCGCGCGCCTCGTAGAGCGCGTTGACCAGCTTCTCGTTCTGGTTGAAGGACTGGACGAGCTGGCGGTTGGCCTCGCGCAGCTTGTTCTCGAGGACCATCGCCTCCTTCGGCGCGTCCTCGACTTTCTTCCGCAGGCGGACAGTCTCCGCCTCGAGCGAGCGCACGTAAGTCTGGAGGTCCTGCACCTGCACCTCGTACTCGGTGAGGCGTCGGCGGTAGTTGGAGTCGGTCATGGGGAGGAACTTGGAGAGCCCCTTCATCCCGTCCGACGCAGGCTCGCGACTTGGGTTCGGTTTCTTCTCGAACTCCTTCATGTCCGCCCGTTCCTTTCTCGGTGACTCAGCGGGCTTCGCGTCAGGCGCGCCCATCGGGGGCGAAAGTCCCCACGCGCGAACTCAGTATAGGGGCCGGTTTTGCAGCAAGTCAAGGGAATTGGCCCTGAACGACCGTTCACATCCATCGAATTCATTTACATTTTCCCTTGCTCGACCCCACTCCGCCCATGCACCGCTCACCGTGTCAAACCCGCCGCCGGAGGGGCCGGTTCCAGGCCGCCTCCGCCTCCGCCGCCGCCACGTTGACTGCCTCGTAGCGCAATCTATTCATCGCTGGGGGCACGTTCCGTGCCACGTCCGGGCGATTTTCGAATCGCTGCGTATCCAAGCAGATGGCGCGACCGAGCCCTCGCGCCGCCTCGGCGGGCGTCCACGATGCCTCCAAAAAGTGCCGAGGGACGGACGAAAATTTGCCGGTGCCGTGGACGTCGCCACCTCGGCGGTTCGGGCGTATAACTACGGAATGCGATGGCGGGTCGGCGGCGTTCTGCTCCTCGTTCTCCTCGCGCAGCCCGCCGAACGCGCCCTCGCCCAGGGCGGCATTCTGCGCGTCGGCGTGGCTGCGCTGCCCGCGTCGCTCGACCCCGCGCTCGCCGCCGAGCCGCCCGCCGGGCTCCTCGCACGCCAGCTTTTCGACACCTTGCTCCAGTACCGCGAAGGCTCGAGCGATGTGGAGGCCGGTCTCGCCGCCCAGTGGCAGGTCTCACGCGACGGCCTCGTGTGGTCGTTCCGGCTCCGCGACGGCGCGCGCTTCCACGACGGTGCGCCCCTCACCGCCATGGATGCCGCCGTGAGCCTGGAGCGGCTGCTCTTTCCGGGCGCGGCCAACGCGCCGACGGCCAACCCGGTGGTGCCCCGGCTGCTCCGCGGCGCGCCCGGCGTCGTCAAGGCGATCAAGGTGGCGGACCCGCGCACCGTCCAGATCTCGCTGAACCTGCCGTACGCGCCGCTCCTCACCGTGCTCGCGCATCCCGCTCTGTCCATCGTCCGCGTGACGACCGGTCCCGACGGCGGCCCCCGCTGGCTCGGCACCGGCGCGTTCCTCCTCGCGGAGCAGGCACCGGGGCGCATCGTCCTCGAGGCCAATCCGGCCTACTGGGGCGGGGCGCCCCGCTCGAGCCGGCTGGTGTTCCTCGAGCAGGGCGACGACGCGCGCGCCACCGCCGACCTCGACGCGCGGGCGCTGGACATCTACGTGCCCGCCGGCGCGCCCCCGCGCATGGCGGGCGCCCTCGCGGTGCCCGGCTGGCGCATCGGCTACCTCGTCATGCAGACGGAGCGCGAGCCATTCCTGCGCAAGCGCATCCGCCAGGGGGTCGCGGTCGCCCTCGATCAGGCCGCCTTGGCCTCCGTCCTCGAACCCCACGCGGTGCCGCTGACCACCACCCTGCCGTCCGGGGTGTGGGGCCATCAGCCCCCCGCCAAGCCTCCCGACAACCGCGCCGAGACGGCGCGCCGCTTCCTCGTGGAGGGCGGCGCGCTCCGGGCGATCTCGGTGGGGCTCATGGTGACGCCGCTGGCGGCGCCGCTGGACGGGGCCCGCGTCGCCACCGCCCTGCGCGACGCACTGGCGCCCGGCGGCGTCAACCTCAGCATCACCGCGGTCACCCCGGAGACCGCGCTCCGCCTCGCGCAGAACGGCGAGCACCAGATGGCCCTCGCCGAGGCGCAGGCCGCTGGCGGAGATCCGCACCTCCTGCTCTACCCGATATCGACGAGTGAGGGCGCGCGCAAGGGCGCGCAGGCTTGGAACCTGTCCTTCTACCGCAACCCGCGCCTCGACGATCTGCTCATCCGCGGGAGCCAGCTCTCTGGCCGCCTCGAGCGCCAGCGCGTCTACGCGCGCGGCCAGACTCTCCTCCTCGACGAGGCGCCCTGGCTCCCGCTCTACACGCGCCTGCACTGGGTGGTGGCGCGGCCGGAGGTGCGGAACCTCCGCCTGCACCCGAGCGGCTACCACCGTCTCGATCGCGTGCTGGTGGACGGCGCCGCGCGACCCTGAGGGCCCGCGGGGGCGGCGGGCCATGGACTTGCCCCAACCCGCGTGGTAGAAAAACGAAGGACTCAGCGGCGTTCCCGTCATTCGCGATGCCACCGATCAGCGACACCGTCACCGAGATGGTCCAGTGGGTGTTCCCCGAGCACGCGGGCGCGCCCGGGCAGATCCACGGCGGCCGCATGATGCAGTGGATCGCCACCGTCGGCACCATTGCGGCGTCCCGGGTCGCGCGCGGCAACGTCGTGCTGGGCGCCATGGACGACATCGACTTCCTCCATCCCGTGAAGGTGGGCGAGGTGGCGGTGCTCCGGGCCCAGGTGGAACTGGTCGGGCGCTGCTCGCTCGAGGTCGGCGTGCGCGTGTTCTCCGAGAACGTGACGACGGGGGCGCGGGCGGTCACCCTCAACTCGCACCTCGTCTTCATCAAGGTCGACGACCACTTCCGTCCGCTGCCGGTGCCGGCGGCCATCGAGCCCCGGGGGCCCGAGGAGGAGGAGCTCCACACGGCCGCCCTCGCGCGGCGACGGCACCGCCTCGAGCGGCTGGCGCGGCGGAAGGCGCGCGCCGCCGAGATCGACGACGATGACGCCGCCGGACTCAGATGGAAGTTCGAGTCGAGCCGCACCGTGCTCCCCGAGGACACCCAGTTCGGGACCACCATGTTCCCGGGCAAGCTGCTCATGGAGATCGACGAGGCCGGCGGCATCCTCTCCATGCGGTACAATCGCGGTCTCGTCATGACCGCGTGCCTGGACGCCCTCGACTTCTACGCGCCGATCTCGACGCACGAGGTCGTCACGTTCAAGGCCGGGCTCAACCACGTGGGGACGTCCTCGCTGGAAGTCGGCGTGAAGGTGCTCACCGAGGTGCCCATCACGGGGGAGGTGCGGCACGCCTGCACCGCCTACCTCACCTACGTGCACCTCGGCGCCGACCTGCGGCCCCGGCCCTGCGTGCCGTTCACGCCGGAGACGCCGGAGGAGCAGCGGCGGTGGGGCGAGGCGCTCGAGCGGCGGGCGCGGCGGCTGGCGCGGGTCAAGGCGCTCCGGGCATCGATCAACGAGGGAAGGTGAGGCCATGTCGGGACATTCACGGTGGTCGCAGATCAAGCGGAAGAAGGGCAAGACCGACGTCCAGCGCGGGAAGCTCTTCTCCAAGATCCTCCGCGAGATCACGGTGGCGGCCCGCAACGGAGGAGGCGACCCCAAGGGCAACCTCCGGCTCAAGGCCGCGATCGAGTCCGCGAAGGCCGCCAACATGCCCGCCGACAACGTCAAGCGCGCCGTCCAGAAGGGCACCGGCGAGCTGCCGGGCGAGAGCTACGAGGAGATCACCTACGAGGGGTACGGGCCCGGGGGGGTCGCGGTGCTCGTCCAGGTGCTCACCGACAACAAGAACCGCACCGGGCCCGAGCTGCGCCACCTCTTCGAGAAGCAGGGCGGCCGCATGGGCACGGCGGGCTGCGTGGCCTGGATGTTCGACCGCCGCGGCGTGGTGCAGGTGGACGCCGAGCGGATCAAGGAGGACGATCTGCTCGAGAAGGCGCTCGACGCGGGGGCCATCGACGTGAAGCGGGTGGAAAAAGCTTTCGAGATCACCACCGCCCCTGATGAAATGGAAGCGGTCCGGAGCGCGCTGGAAGGGCAGGGGGTCCCCGTGCTCGAAGCCTCCGCGGTGATGATCCCGCAGTCCACGGTGCGCGTGGAGGGCAAGGACGCCGCGGTGGTGCTGCGGCTGATCGAGGCCCTCGAGGAGCAGGACGACGTTCAGTCCGTGTACTCGAACTACGACATTCCCGACGAGGTCCTCGACGCCATCTCCGCGGCCTAGCGCCCTGCGCGTCATGGGAGTGGATCCCGGCCTCGTGGACACCGGCTTCGGCGTCCTCGAAGCGGGGCCGGGCGGCGTCGCGGTGGCCGGCGTCGGCGTCGTCAGCAGCGCAGCCGGGCAGCCCCTGGAGTCGCGTCTCGACGCCATCCACCGCGCCATGCGCGAGCTCATCGAGGCGCGCGAGCCGGGCCTTCTCGTCGTGGAGGATCTCTACGCCGAATACCGGTTCCCCCGCACCGCCATCCTGATGGGCCACGCCCGCGGCGTCATCTATCTGGCCGCCCGGCAGTGCGGCGTGCCCGTGCTCGCGCTGGCCCCTTCGGAGGTGAAGCGGGCGATCACCGGGAACGGGGCGGCCGGCAAGGCCCAGATGCAGCGGGGGGTGCAAACCCTGCTCGGGCTCGCCGAGACCCCGCGTCCCTCGCACGTGGCCGACGCCCTCGCGCTCGCCCTCACCGGCATGTCCCGTGTGACCGGCCGCATACCCAACGGCCATACGGTGCGTCCGCCGCAGTTGATTGGCGAGCCGCAGCCGAAGGCGAGGCGGCAGTTGGTTGGCGAGCCGCAGCCGAAGGCGAGGCGAGCGGATACATGATGCAGTTCCCGAGCGGAGCGAGGGCATGATCGCGTCGCTGCGGGGCTCGATTCGCGCGAAGCTGGAGGACCGCGTGATCCTCGAGGCCGCCGGCGTGGGCTACGAGGTGTTCCTGCCGCCGGTGACCCAGCGGGCCCTCGTGGACGTGAAGCCGGACGACGGCGCCGGCGGGCCGGAGGTGGTGCTCGCCATTCATTACCACGCCACGCAGAATCAGCCGCGGCCGGCGCTCATCGGCTTCACCTCCGAGCTGGACAAGGAGTTCTTCGAGAAGCTCATCACCGTGAAGGACGTGGGACCGCTCGTAGCGGCGCGCGCTCTCGCCGCGCCGGTGGGCGAGATCGCCGCCGCCATCGCGCGCCAGGACGAGGCCTATCTCCGCCGCCTGCCGGGGATCGGGCCCCAGAAGGCCAAGAACATCGTGGCCCAGCTGTCGAGCAAGGTGGCCAAGTTCGCCTTGATGGCGGAGCCCGCGGCCGCTGAGACGCGGGCGAAGCCGGCGCGGCCGATGGACGAGGAAGGGCTTCGCGCGATGGTGTTCGAGGTGCTCGTCAAGCAGCTCGGGCACCGGCCCAGCGAGGCGGCGAGCCTGATCGACCGCGCACTCGCGCGCCGTCCCGACGTCACGACGCCCGAGGATCTCTTCGAGGAGATCTATCGCGGCGCCGGGGCGCCCCCGGTGGGCGCCCGGGGCGGGGAGAGCCGGTGACGGACGAGGTCCCTGTGATGAGCCGGGTGGCCCTGCCCGAGGAGGCCCAGCTCGAGCGCCAGCTCCGGCCCCAGCGCCTGGACGAGTACGTAGGGCAGCGCGCCGCCGTCGAGAGCCTGCGCATCTCGGTGGAGGCCGCGCGCCGCCGCGGGGAGCCGCTCGACCACGTGCTCCTCTCGGGCCCGCCCGGCCTCGGCAAGACCACGCTCGCCACCATCATGGCGAACGAGATGGGCGCGTCTCTCGTCACCACCGCCGGGCCCTCGCTCGATCGCGGCGCCGACCTCATGGGCATCCTGACCAATCTCGGCGAGCGCGACGTGCTCTTCATCGACGAGATTCACCGGCTGCCCCGGTTGGTCGAGGAGCTGCTCTACCCGGCGATGGAGGACTTCGCCGTCAACTTCGTCATGGACAAGGGGCTCAATGCGCGGACGATGCGCATTCCCCTACGGCCGTTCACGCTCGTCGCCGCCACCACCCGGCCCGGACTCCTGACCTCGCCCCTGCGGGAGCGCTTCGGCATCTTCCACCACCTGGACTTCTACGACCAGGGCGAGCTCGGCGCCATCGTCACCCGCTCGGCGGCGATCCTCGACGCGCCGCTGGAGCCGGACGGCGCCGTCGCCATTGCCCGGCGCTCGCGGGGCACGCCGCGCATCGCCAACCGATTGCTTCGCCGGGTGCGCGATTATGCGCAGGTCAAGGCGCGAGGCGTCGTGACCGCGGCGGTGGCGCGCGATGCCCTCGATCGCGAGGGCGTCGACGAGGCCGGTCTCGACCGCCTGGACCGGCGCTTCCTCGCCGCCATCATCGAGCAGTACGGCGGCGGTCCGGCGGGGCTCGAGGCCATCGCCGCCACCATCAACGACGAGGCGGAGACCCTCGTGGAAGTGGTGGAACCCTTCCTCCTCCAGATCGGCTTCATCGTCCGCACGCCGTCCGGTCGTCGGGCCACGCCCGCCGCGTACGCGCATCTCGGCGTGGCGCGACCCGCGCCCGCCACCGGCCAGGGCGAGCTGCCCCTCTGATCCGCCGGGAGGCCGGGGGGGAGCGTCATCATGTCCGACCTGGGCAAAATCCTCCTGGGTCTCGGCCTCGTCATGGTAGTCCTGGGAGCAGTCCTGCTGCTCGCGAGCAGCCTCTCAGGAAAGGTGCCATGGATCGGCCGACTCCCCGGCGACATCTACATCGAGCGCGGGAATTTCCGCTTCTACTTCCCCCTCGCGACCTCGATCCTGGCGTCGATCGTGCTGACATTGGTTCTGGCTCTTTTCTGGCGGCGTTGAGGCCACTCAGGCTTCTGGATCCGCGCCGTGCCCTGCGGGCACTGACGCTCGCTACGCTCGCTACCGAGGCCCTGCTCGGCGTGCTCGTGGCAGGACCGGCGTGGGCGGGCGGCGAGATCCGGGTGGCCCTCGTGGAGGGTGCGCGCAGCGTCGAGGTGGGCGGCGGCCCGCTGACCCTTCACGGTCTCGACGGGCGCCGACTCGTGCGGGTGAGCCCCACATGGATACGCGTGGTGGAGCGCGGCGCCGGGGTCGAGGTGCGCGGCGCGGGGCGCGAGGCGCTGCGCGCCGACGGCCTGCGGGTGGCCGGGGGCGGGGGAGCGCCGGTGCGCGTGGGCAACTTCGCGTATCCGGGCACCATCGAAGTGCGCCGCGCCGGCGACGGCCTCCTCGTCGTCAACGCGCTGCCGCTCGAGGAGTACGTGGTGGGCAGCGTGAAGGCGGAAGCGGGCGAGGCCATGCCCCTGGAGATGCTCAAGGCCCAGGCCGTCGTCGCGCGGACCTACGCCGCGTATCACCGTCGGCTGAACGCAGGCAAGCCCTACGAGATCGTCGCCGCCACCGTCCATCAGCAGTACGCGGGCCGAGTCGGCGCGGACTCGCCGATCTGGACGGCCGTGCGGGAGACGCGCGGCCAGGTCCTCCACTGGGAGGGCGATCTCTTTCCCGCCTTCTACCACACGGACAGTGGCGGGCATACCGAAGATCCTCGCGTGGTGTTCGCGGCCTCCAACATGCCGGCGCTGCCCCCGGTGCGCGTGCCCTTTCCCTCCGACTCACCCCATCAACTCTGGACCCTGGACCTCTCGCTCGCCGAGCTGTCCGCCGCCATGCAGCGCGCCGGGGTGCGCGTGGGGCGGGTGAACGGGCTGGAGGTGCTCGAGCGGAGCGTGTCGCTGCGCGTGACGCACATCGCCGTGCAGGGTAGCGCGGGCCGCGTGGTCCTCCGGGGGAACGACTTTCGGCGGGCGATCGGCTACGACACCCTCAAGAGCACGCTGTTCGCGGTGGCGGTCGACGACATCGGCGCGCGGTTCGCCGGTCGCGGGTACGGGCACGGGGTCGGCCTCGATCAGGCCGGGGCGAAGGCCATGGCGCAGCTCGGCTACTCCACGCGGCAGATCCTGGAGTACTACTACCCGGGCGTCGAGTTCGCCTCGCTGCGCTAGCGGGCGGCACCCGATGAGCCTGTCGTGGGCCGAGTTCGAGAAGGTCGACATGCGCGTCGGCATGGTGGTCGACGCGCAGCCCTTCCCCGAGGCCCGGCGCCCCGCCTACAAGCTCTGGGTCGACTTCGGCCCGCTCGGCGTCAAGCGCTCCAGCGCGCAGGTCACCCGTCACTACGCGCCCGCCGAGCTCGTGGGCCGGCGCGTGATCGCGGTGGTGAATTTCCCGCCCAAGCAGATCGGCCCCTTCGTGTCCGAGGTGCTTGTGCTGGGCGCCTACGACGACGGCGGCGAGGTGGTGCTCCTGCGTCCCGACGCGGCCGTGTCCCCGGGGGCGAAGATCGGCTGATTTGCTAGACTGCGAAGTCGCATGGAGCTCTCGCAGTTCGACTACGACCTTCCCCTCTCGGCCATCGCGCAGGAGCCGGCCACGCCGCGGGACGCCTCGCGGCTCCTCGTCCTCGACCGGGCCCGCGGCGGCTGGGAGGATCGCGCCTTTGCGGATCTTCCCGGGCTTCTGCGTCCGGACGATTGCCTCGTCGTCAACGAGAGCCGCGTGATCCCGGCGCGCCTGCTCGGTGCGCGCGCCGACGACGGCCGGCCGGTGGAGCTGCTGCTGGTGCGCGAGATCGCGCCGGATCGCTGGGAGGCGCTGGCACGGCCGGCGCGGCGCTGCGTCCCCGGGGTACGGATCGCGCTGGGCGGGGGCGCCGCCCACGCGGTGGTGGCGGGGGTAGGCGCGGACGGAGTCCGCGTCGTCGTCTTCGAGGCGCCGTGGCCGGTGGGCGAGCTGCTCGAGCGCCACGGGCTGCCGCCGCTCCCTCCCTACATCGCCCGGCACGCCGCCCCCGGCCCCGAGGACCGCGAGCGATATCAGACGGTCTACGCTCGCGCGGACGGCTCGGTAGCCGCGCCGACGGCGGGACTACACTTCACGCCCGCCCTGCTCGATCGCATCCGCGCGCGCGGCGTCGAGGTGCATGCCCTCACGCTCCACGTGGGTCCGGGAACGTTTCGACCCGTCAAGGCGCCGACCATCGAGGCACATCGCATGGACGGCGAGGCGGTCTCCATCCCTTCGGCCACCGCCGCGGCGGTGAATCGCGCGCGCGCGGCGGGGCGGCGTGTGGTCGCGGTGGGCACGACGACCACGCGCTCGCTCGAGTGGGCGGCCGCCGCCCACGGCCGGGTGGCCGCGGGGGCGGGCTGCGCCGACCTGTTCATCCATCCGCCCTATGCGTTCCGGGTGGTGGACGCTCTCCTCACGAACTTCCACCTCCCGCGCTCGACCCTGCTCATGCTCGTGGCCGCGCTGGCCGGCCGCGATCTGGTCCTGTCCGCCTATCGCCACGCGGTGGCGGCGGGCTACCGTTTCTACTCCTACGGGGACGCGATGCTGGTGGTGTAGGGGAGACAATGCGCGCGTTCGGCTTCGAGCTCCTCGCCACCGACGGCACCGCCCGCCGCGGGCGCATGCGCACCGCGCACGGCGTGGTCGACACCCCGGCGTTCATGCCGGTGGCGACCGTCGGCAGCGTGAAGAGCCTGTCTCCCGCGGACGTGCGGGCGGCGGGCACCCAGATCGTCCTCGCCAACACCTACCACCTCTTCCTCCGCCCCGGACACGAGGTGGTCCGCGAGCTGGGCGGGCTGCATCGCTTCATGGGGTGGGACGGGCCCATCCTCACCGACTCCGGCGGCTTCCAGGTGTGGAGCCTCGCTGCCCTCCGCCGCCTCGGCGAGGACGGCGTCGAGTTCCGCTCCCACGTGGACGGCTCGCGGAGGCTGCTCACGCCGGAGCTGTCCGTAGAGATCCAGCACGCGCTCGGGGTGGACGTCATTCACCCGCTCGACGAGTGCCTCGGGCATCCCGCCACCGAGGCGGAGACGGAGCGCTCCCTCGCACTGACCCAGCGCTGGCTCGTCCGCTCGGCGGCCGCCCACACGCGGGGCGCCGCCGCCTCCGCCCTCTTCGGGATCGTGCAGGGCGGGGTCTACGCGGCCCTCCGTCGGCGCGCGGTCGAGGATGCCGTCGCGCTCGACCTCGCCGGATATGCCATCGGGGGGCTGGCGGTGGGCGAGCCCAAGCCCGTGCTGCGCGAGGTCACCGCGCTGACCGCCGCCCTCCTGCCGAAGGACCGGCCGCGCTATCTGATGGGCGTGGGGAAGCCGCCCGACCTCGTGGAGGCGGTCTCCCGCGGGGTGGATTGCTTCGACTGCGCGCTGCCCACGCGCAACGCCCGCAACGGGCAGGTGTTCACCGCGGACGGCCCGCTCGCCATCCGTAACGCGCGCTTCGCGCGCGACCCCGCGCCCCTCGACGGCGAGTGCCCCTGCGAGACGTGCCGCGGCTTCTCGCGCGCCTACCTCCGGCACCTCTTCATGGCGCGCGAGCTCCTCGCGTACCGGCTGCTGTCCCTCCACAACATCACCTTCTATCAGCGGCTGATGGCGGCGATGCGCGCGGCCGTCGCGGAGACGCGCTTCGAGGCATTCCGCGCTCGGTTTCTGGACCGATATGCGGTAGAATCCCACCCCGGTTCCGACGAAAGTTCAGCCGACAGGGAGGCGTGACGGTCATGGTGGACCTCGCATACGCGATGGGGCAGGCGCCGAGCGGCGGCAGCAACGGCGGCGGCATCCTCTCCATCCTGCCCCTCATGGTCGGCATGTTCGCGATCATGTACTTCATCGTGATCCGGCCCCAGCAGAAGCAGAAGCGTGAGCGCGAAGCGATGCTCGGGGCGATGAAGAAGGGCGATCGGATCGTGACCACGAGCGGGCTGCACGGCACCGTCTCCGCGCTCGACGAGCACACGGTGACGCTGCGGGTGGGCGACCAGATGAAGCTGACGTTCGATCGCGCGGCGATCGGGCGGATCATCCCGTCGACGAGCGACAAGGAGGCGTCCGGCTGATGCAGCGGCGGACGGGGCTCCGCATCGCCATCGTCGCCGCCGTCATCGTCGGGTCGCTCATCTACCTCTACCCGCCGTCGTTCGTTCGGCCCTGGCTGTACGCCCATCCGCCGGGGCCCGCGCGCGGGCTCCTCCCCGGCACGATCAATCTCGGCCTCGACCTCCAGGGCGGCATCCATCTCGTCCTCGGCGTCGACCTCGACAAGGCGATCGAGTCGCAGGTCGAGCGCGCGGTGCCGACAGTGCGGGCGGCGTTCGAGCGCAAGGGCGTGGCGGTGAGCCGGATCCAGCGCCGCGGCGCGTCGGAGCTGGTCGTGGAGCTGGCCTCGCCCCAGGCTTTCGGGGCCGCCCAGACCGCGGTCGCCGCCGAGCTGGGGAGCTTCGAGATGCGCGAGCCCGACCAGGCCGCCGGCCGGTTCATCCTCGCCATGCTGCCGAAAGAAGTGACGACGCTTCGGGAGCTGTCGGTGCGTCAGGCCCTTGAGACCATCCGGAACCGCGTCGATCAGTTCGGCGTCGCGGAGCCGGCCATCCAGCAGCAGGGGGAGAATCGCATCCTCGTGCAGCTCCCCGGCGTGCAGGATCCGGAGCGGGCCAAGGCGCTCATCGGCAAGACCGCGCTGCTCGAGTTCAAGCTCGTGGACGAGCGGCTGGACGCGGATCGGGCCGCGCGCGAGGGGGTATCCGAGGGCCTCGAGCTCGTCTATCAGCGGCGCATCGAAAAGGAGACGCGCCAGGAGCGGCGGGTGCCGTTCGTAGTGCAGCGGAAGGCCGTGCTCACCGGCGCCGACCTGTCGACCGCGCGCGTGTCCATCGACCAGAACACCGGCGAGCCCTACGTCTCCGTCGAGTTCAGCCCGGCGGGCGCCCGCGTGTTCGCGGAGGTCACCGAGGCCAGCGTCGGCCGGCGGCTCGCCATCGTCCTCGACGGCAACGTGCACTCCGCCCCCGTCATCCGCGAGCGCATTCCGTCCGGGCAGGCCCAGATCACCGGCGGCTTCACCACCGATGAGGCCACCGACCTCGCCATCGTGCTCCGCGCGGGGGCGCTGCCCGCCCCGGTGCAGGTGCTGGAGGAGCGGACGGTGGGGCCGTCCCTCGGCGCCGACTCCATCCGCCAGGGACTCGTCTCGATCGGGGTGTCCGCGCTGGTGGTCTTCGCGTTCATGCTCGTGTACTACCGTCTGTCGGGCCTCATCGCCGACATCGCCCTCGGGCTCAACCTCCTGATCCTCCTCGCCGGCATGGCCGCGCTGGGGGCCACGCTCACCCTTCCGGGGATCGCCGGCATCGCGCTGACCATCGGGATGGCGGTGGACACCAACGTGCTCATCTTCGAGCGGATCCGCGAGGAGCTCCGGTCGGGGAAGACGGTACGCGCCGCCATCGACAGCGGGTTCAGCCGCGCCTTCACCACCATCATCGACACCCACGTCACCGTGCTCGTCACCGCGGCGATCCTCTACAACTTCGGGACCGGCCCCGTGAAGGGGTTCGCGGTGTCGCTCTTCATCGGACTCGTCGCCAGCCTGTTCACCGCCGTATTCTTCACGCGGCTCTTGTTCGACCTGGTCTACATGCGATCGCGCCAGCCCGTCGCCGCCATCTCGATCTGATGCTCGAGCTCTTCCGGTCTCCCAACTATGACTTCATCGGCCGGCGCAAGTGGTTCTATCTCGCCTCCGCGCTGTTCATCGCCGCCGGCATCGCGTCGCTGGTGGCGCGGGGCGGCCTGCGCGTCGACATCGACTTCGCGGGCGGCAACCTCGTGCAGGTCCGCTTCGAGCGGCCCACCACCATCGACCGGGTGCGGACCGCCCTCACCGCGGTCGGGCTCGGCGACAGCATCATCCAGGAGTTCGGGGACTCGCGGGAGTTCATGATCCGCTTCAAGCTCGGGGCGTCGCAGGCGGATGCCGGCAAGACGGTGCAGCAGGCCCTCGCCCGCGAGGCGTCGCTCGGATCCTTCGAGATCCGGCGGGCGGAGTACGTGGGGCCGCAGGTGGGCCGCGACCTCCAGCTCCAGGCCCTTTATGCGGTCCTCGCGGGCCTCGCCGGGATCCTCATCTACGTGGCCGTGCGCTTCGACCTCAAGGGCGGGATCACCGCCATCGTGGCGCAGACCCATGACGTGATCGTCGCCATCGGGGCCCTGTCCCTCGCCGACCGGGAGTTCGCCCTCCCCGTGCTGGCGGCCCTGCTCACCGTCATCGGGTACTCGGTCAATGACAAGATCGTGGCCTACGACCGGGTGCGCGAGAACCGCCGCCGCGGCGGGGCCCTCCGGGGCCAGCCGTTCGCCAGCCAGATCAACACCGCCATCAACCAGACGCTGTCCCGGACCCTCCTCACCGGCGTCTCGGTCCTGTTCGCCGCCGGAGTGCTGTACCTGTTCGGAGGCAAGGTGCTCGAGGACTTCGCCTTCACCCTCATGGTCGGAGTGGTGGCAGGGACGTACTCGACCATCTACATCGCGGCGGCGCTCATCGTGGACTGGACGCAGTGGGAGGATCGGCGGAGGCGGGCCGCGAAGAAAGTCGTAGCAAAAGCCTGATTTTGGTGGCAAAATTAGTGGTCAACCTAGGAGGAGCGCAGGTTGACCCAGCTGCAGACGCTGATCGAGGAGATCCCCAAGTACCAGCCCCAGGCTGACCTGGACCTCGTCCACCGCGCCTACCGGTTCTCGGAGCAGTCGCATCAGGGTCAGCACCGCGCGTCCGGGGAGCCCTACCTCTCGCATCCGCTCGAGGTGGCGGGCCTCCTCGTGGACTTCAAGATGGACGTGACCACCGTCACCGCGGGCCTCCTCCACGACGTCCTCGAGGATACCGCTACCACCAAGGACGACCTCAGCCGCGAGTTCGGGGCCGACATCGCCGAGCTCGTGGACGGCGTGACCAAGATCGGCAAGCTGGCCTTCTCGTCGCGCGAGGAGCGCCAGGCGGAGAACTTCCGCAAGATGGTCGTCGCCATGGCGCGCGACATCCGCGTGCTCATGATCAAGCTCGCCGACCGGCTGCACAACATGCGGACGCTCGGCTACCTGCCGCCCGAGAAGGCGAAGACCATCGCCCAGGAGACCCTGGACATCTACGCGCCCCTCGCCCACCGGCTCGGCATGGCCAAGGTCAAGGCCGAGCTGGAGGACCTCGCCCTGCGCGTGATGCATCCTGACAGCTATCAGGAGCTCATGCGCCGGGTGGCCAAGCGGCGCCTGGAGCGTGAGGCCGAGATCAACCAGGTGATCGCCTTCCTCCAGGACAAGCTGGGGGAGGTCGGCATCGAGGCGCGGATCAGCGGGCGTCCCAAGCACTTCTACTCGATCTGGAAGAAGATGCACGAGGGCGGCCGGGAATTCGACGAGATCTACGACCTCACCGCCGTCCGCGTGATCACGAAGTCCGTGCGCGACTGCTACGGTGCCCTCGGCGTGATCCACTCCCTGTGGAAGCCGGTGCCCGGCCGCTTCAAGGACTTCATCGCGATGCCCAAGGTCAACATGTACCAGTCCCTCCACACCACTGTGATCGGGCCCAAGGGCGATCCGGTGGAGATCCAGATCCGCACCCTCGAGATGCACCGGATCGCGGAGGAGGGCATCGCCGCCCATTGGCTCTACAAGGAGCGGAAGAGCGACCGCGACCGGTTCGACGACGCCTTCACGTGGCTCCGCCAGCTGATGGAGTCGCAGAAGGAGGTCAAGGACCCCAAGGAGTTCCTCGACACCGTCCGGCTCGACCTCTTCCCCGATGAGGTCTACGTGTTCACGCCCAAGGGCGACGTGAAGGCCCTGCCCGAGGGCGCGACCCCCATCGACTTCGCCTACACCGTTCACACCGACGTGGGCCACCATTGCGTCGGCGCAAAGGTCAACGGCAAGCTCGTGCCGCTGCGCTACACGCTCCGGCAGGGCGACATCGTGGAGGTCGTCACCTCGCCGGGCCAGCATCCCAGCCGCGACTGGCTGAAGATCGCCAAGTCCAACCGGGCCCGCGCCAAGATCAACCAGTGGCTCAAAGTGGAGGAGCGGGCGCGCTCCCTCGAGCTGGGGCGGGAGCTGTTCGAGCGCGAGGCCAAGAAGTACCGCCTCACCCCTGCCACCCTCCTCTCCGGCGAGGAGATCCGCCGGCTCGGCGCCGAGCTGGGCTTTCCCACCGTGGACGATCTCCTCGCGTCCATCGGCTACGGCAAGACCTCGCTCCAGCAGGTGCTGGGCCGGCTGGCGCCGGAGGCCGTGCGCGAGACGCTCGAGCCGCGAAGCCCGCAGAAGGCGCCCCGGAAGAGCGGCGGCGCGGTGCGGATCCGCGGCGTCGACGATCTCCTCGTCCGCTTCGGCAAGTGCTGCGCGCCCGTGCCGGGCGACGGCATCGTAGGCTTCATCACGCGCGGCCGCGGGCTCACCGTGCACGCGCGGGACTGCCTCACCGTGGCCAAGAACGTGCTCGACAAGGAGCGCCTGGTGGCGGTGGAGTGGGAGGGGAGCGAGCCGGCCAAGCGTCCGGTCCGCATCGCCGTCTACATCGGACTCGACCGGCCCGGCCTGCTCGCGGAGATCACCACCGCGATCTCCTCGTGCCGCGGCAACATCACCAAGGCCGACATCACGGTGACCGAGGACCGGAAGGGCATCAACCACTTCGTCGTCGAGGTGGACGATCTCAAACAGCTGCAGGCCATCATGCAGGCCATCCGCGAGGTCAAGGACGTCATGAACGTCGAGCGCGTGAGGGGCCTCTAGCCCTCTCGCGGTCGCTTGCCATGACCCGCGCCGAGTTCGAGGCCTTGGTCGCTCGGGCCCTCCGCCGTCTGCCTCGCCACTTTCGAGAGAAACTCGCCAACGTGGCCGTCCTCGTCGAGGACTGGGCCGACGAGGCCACCCTCGACGAGATGGGCATCGAGCCGCCCGACACGCTTTACGGGCTCTACCGGGGCATCGACATCACCCGGCGCGACTCCGGCTACGGCAACGTCCTTCCCGACACCATTCACATCTACCAGGGGCCCATCGAGGAGGACTGCGCCGATCCCGAGGAGATGGCGGACCTCGTGCGCGACGTCGTCATCCACGAGATCGGCCACTACTTCGGACTCGATGACGAGACCATGGAAGGTATCGAGTCGGGCGGCTGAAGCCCTCCCGCTCCCGAGTCGCCCGTAGCGCCCGGCAGAAAAATGAGGAATTTTGCTTGACATGGGTTTCGTTTGTTCTTATCGTTTCAGCAGACGCTGAAACTTATGGAACAAGTGAAACCATGTCCAAGCCGCACGACATCAAGGAGTTGGCGGGGCAAAAGCTCCGTGAGCTCTTTCCCCGGGCATCGGCCTGGGAGGAGAGCAAGGATCACACTGTCGGCTCCCAACGTGCTGATCTTCTAGTCCGATTTAAGATGGGACCGTCCGAAGCCACCCTGCTTCTCGAATTCAGTTCCGTCGGACAGCCGAGACGGATCCGAGAGTCGATCGCTCGTCTCGGAGAGTTACGACGAGACCTGCCATCGGCCTACCCGGTGACAGTCGCCGAGTACGTGAGCCCCCAGAGCGCGACCCTGCTGAAGCGGGCCGGCGTCGGGTATCTCGATCTCTCCGGCAACTGTTATCTCTCCTTCGACCAGGTCCTCATCGAGAAGGAGGGGAAGCCCAATCTCCGCCCGTCCACACGCCCGCTCCGGTCGCTGTTCGCGCCGAGAGCGACCCGAGTGGCGCGGGTGCTCCTGGTCGATCCCCAGCACGCCTGGCGCCTCGAGGAGCTCGCCAAGGCGGCGGACGTGAGCCTCGGCCATGCTCACAACGTGGTGAAGCGGATGGAGGAGCTGTCCTGGATCGAGCGGGGGGACCATCAGCGCCTCCGGCTCGCCAAGCCCGCCGAGCTGCTCGAGAGCTGGCGCGACGCCTACGCGTACCGGCTTAACCGCGCGGAGAGCGGCTTTACCGCGGAGCGGATCACCCGGAAGCTCGTGGCCGAGCTCGCCCGCGTCTGTCACGCGGAGGGACGGCGTTACGCCTTCACCCTCCACGCGGGCGCGGCCCTGATCGCGCCCAGCCTGCGCTTCCCCGCCATCCACTGCTATGTGGAAGGCGATCCCGCTCCCGTCATGCGAGGGCTCGGGCTGCGGAGCGCGGAGGGCGAGGGCAATGTCACGTTGCTCGAGCCCTATGACGAGGGCGTGTTCTACGCGCCGATGACCAAGGGTGGGTTACCCGTCGTGTGCCTGCCCCAGCTGTACGTCGACCTCTATCGCTACGAGCGCCGCGGCCGGGAGCAGGCCGCCCATCTGCGGCGCGAGGCGATGGGGTACTGACGCAACGGGAAGGGGGTGAGCCCGACATGGCCAAGCGCAGAGCCGCGAAGAAGGGCGGCAAGAAGAAGAAGGCGGTGAAGAAGGGGAAGCGGCGCTAAGGACGATCGTCGAAGGATGGCTTACGAAAGGAGGTGACGCTCCGATGGCGAAGAAGAAGGCTGCCAAGAAGAAGAAGAAGTAGGTTCGCGACGTGCTGAGCGGTGGGGGGTGGCGGCCTCCCACCGGGACTCATCCTACATACTATGTCGAGCGGAGACGGGGGGCCTCGAGCCCCCCGTTTTCGTCGAGCTAGACGACCTTGGTCACCTTGCCCGCCTTGAGGCAGCGGGTGCACACGCGCAGGCGCTGGGGACGGCCACCGCCCACCGTGCCCCGCATGGACACGAGGTTCGGCAGCCAGCGCCGGGTGGTGACATTGTGCGCGTGGCTGATTCGATGACCGACGGCGGGACCTTTCCCGCACACGTCGCAGCGCTGAGGCATGCTGGCTCCTTCGTGATGGCGACCGAGATTGCCGACCAGGTTGTCGGATGCGGCGCCCTTTTATAGCATGGGGTCCTAGGCGAGGCAACCGATTGGCGACCAAGCGGCAGCGCCCGATAGCCACAGCCACCACGCCCGCCTCTACGCCGCGGCCGGCCAGCGCCGCGCAGCGGCCGGAAAACCTCGACACCCCGCTCCAGTACCTCCGGGGCGTCGGCCCCCAGCGCGCCAAGCTTTACGCCAAGCTTGGGATCGACACCGTGGCGGACGCGCTCCTTCACCTGCCACGGCGCCACGAGGACCGCAGCCAGCTCACGCCGCTGGGCCGCCTCGCGGTGGGCCCCGAGCCCCGTACCTGCGCGGGCACCGTGGCGGGCGTGAGCCCGCCGCCGCGGGGCCGGCCGCAGATTCCCCTCTTTGTCACGCTGCGGGACGCCACCGGGTTTCTTCGCGCGGTCTTCTTCGGGCAGTCGTACCTCGCGCGGGTCATCCAGCGAGGCCAGCGGCTCATCGTGCACGGCAAGATCCAGCCGCCCAATCGCGGGAGCGGCGCCCTCGAGATGCGCGTGGAGGACTACGAGATCGTCGAGGACGCCGAGGACGAGACGCTCCACACGGGCCGCCTCGTCCCCGTGTACCCGAGCACCGCCGGCCTCAACCAGCGTCCCTTCCGCGTCCTGCAGAAGCGGCTGGTGGACGCGCATGCGGCGACGATGCCCGAGCCGTTGCCGCCGGGAGTGCTGACTCGGCGGAGTCTCTTGCCCATCGGCGCGGCGCTCCGCGCCGGCCATTTCCCCGCCACGGACGCGGAGCAGGCGGCCGGGCGCCGGCGCCTCGTCTTCGACGATCTCCTCCTGCTCGAGGTGGGCCTCGCCATTCGCCGCAGCCGCGAGGGGCGCCGGCCCGGGCTCTCGCTCAACCCGCCCGGCGAGCTGGCGCGGCGGCTGCGGGCGGGTCTGCCCTTCGCGCTCACCGGCGCGCAGGAGCGGGTCTGGAAGGAGATCCGCGCGGACATGGCCGCGCCGTATCCCATGAACCGCCTGCTCCAGGGCGACGTCGGCTCGGGCAAGACGGTCGTGGCCTGCCTCGCCATCCTCACCGCCATCGAGTCCGGCTACCAGGCCGCCCTCATGGCCCCCACCGAGATCCTCGCCGAGCAGCACGCGATGACGCTGGGTCGCCTGCTGGTACCGCTGGGGGTGGACGTCACGCTGCTCACCAACGCCACGCGCGGCAAGGCCCGCCGCGACCGGCTGGAGGCGCTGCGCGCGGGCGCGACGGGCTGCGTGGTGGGCACGCACGCCCTCGTGCAGAAGACCGTCGGCTTCAAGCGTCTCGGGCTCGCCGTCGTCGACGAGCAGCATCGCTTCGGTGTGGTCCAGCGCGCGGTCCTGCGCGCGAAGGGCGAGAGCCCGGACGTGCTCGTGATGACGGCGACGCCCATCCCGCGCACGCTCGCCCTCACGCTTTACGGTGACCTCGACGTCTCCGTGCTGGACGAGATGCCGCCCGGCCGTCAGCGCATCGTCACCGGTGTGCGCGATGAGAAGGGCCGGCCCCGGGTCTATGCCTTCCTGCGGGAGCAGATGGGAGCCGGGCGGCAGGTCTACGTGGTCTACCCCCTCGTCGAGGAGTCGGAGGTCCTGGACCTGCGCGCCGCCACGGACATGGCGAAGCGCCTGCAGGACGACGTCTTTCCCGAGTTCCGCGTGGGACTGCTCCACGGACGCTTGGGCTTCGCCGAGAAGGACGCGGTCATGACGGAGTTCCGGCGCGGCGCCATCGACCTGCTCGTCTCGACCACGGTGATCGAGGTGGGCATCGACGTGCCGAACGCCACCGTCATGCTCGTGGAGCATGCCGAGCGCTTCGGGCTCTCCCAGCTCCATCAGCTGCGCGGGCGCGTGGGGCGGGGGAGCGACAAGAGCTACTGCATTCTCATGACCGGCGGGGCGTCCGAGGACGCGCGCCGCCGGCTGGCCGCGATGGAGGAGACCAGCGACGGGTTCAAGATCGCCGAGGTCGATCTCGACATCCGCGGGCCCGGCGACTTCATCGGCACCCGCCAGTCCGGGCTGCCCGCCTTCCGGATCGCCGACTTGCGGCGTGACGCCGCGCTGCTCGAAGAGGCGCGGCAGGAGGCCTTCACCCTGGTCGCCCGCGACCCGGACCTCGCCCAGCCCGAGCACCGCGCGCTCAGGGCGGCGCTGCTCGCGCGTTGGCGCGGGCGGCTCGACCTCGCTAGCGTGGGCTGATGCGAGTCCTCGCCGGCACGCTCAAGGGGCAGCGCCTGTCCACGCCCAAGGGGCGGACCACGCGCCCCACCGCCGATCAGGTGCGCATCGCGTGCCTCGACACCCTCATGCCCTACCTCGCCCACGGTCCGTTCCTGGATCTGTTCGCCGGCGCGGGTGGCGTGGGGATCGAGGCCCTGTCCCGCGGCGCACCGTCCGCCGTCTTCGTGGAACAGGACGCGCAGGCGCTGCGGGCCCTCCGCGATAATGTCGAGCGCCTCGGGATCGGCGAGCGGACGCGGGTCGTGCGCGACGACGCCGCGCGCGCCGTCGACGCGCTCGCCGCCGCCGGCGCGCGCTTCGCGGTGGTCTTCGCCGATCCCCCGTACGACTCGCCGCGCGCGGCGCCCACCCTGACCGCGCTGGCGCGGGGCCTGTGCCTGCAGCCGGGGGCGGTGGTCGTCGTCCAGCACGCGACCAAGACGCCTCCGGCCCCCGACACCGGGGTGCTCGAGCCCTGGAAGACGCGCCGCTTCGGGGAGACGACCTTGACTTTCCTTCGCTCTCCTGCCTAAACTCAGCGAGGTTTTTTCGCTACTTCCGGTCAATTGACCGCGAGGGAGGATCCGGTGGGCAAGCGGGCGGTATATCCCGGCATGTTCGACCCGATCCACAACGGACACCTCGATCTCATCGAGCGCAGCCTGCGCATCTTCGACGAGCTGATCGTGGCGGTGGTGGCGAACCCCTCCAAGGCCCCGCTGTTCAGCGTGAAGGAGCGGCTCGAGCTCATCGACGAGGCCACCCACGGGCTCACCCGGATGCGGATCACCTCGTTCGACGGCCTGCTCATCGATCTCGTCGAGCGCGAGGGCGCGGACTGCATCGTGCGCGGCATCCGCGCGGTATCCGACTTCGAGTACGAGTTCCAGATGGCGCTGATGAACCGGAAGCTTCGCGGCACCGTGGAGACGGTGTTCATGATGCCGCACGAACGCTACACGTACATCTCGTCCAAGCTCATCAAGGAGGTCTCCTCCCTGGGCGCGCCCGTCACCGGGCTCGTGCCCCCGGTGGTGGAGGCGCGCTTGACCGAGAAATTCTCCAGAAAGCAGGGGTAGCCATGCTCGCCGACCGCCTCAAGACGCTCGTGCCCTCCGCCACCCTGGCCATGAACGCCAAGGCCCGCGCCATGCGGGCGCAGGGCGTGGACGTGATCTCCTTCAGCGTCGGGGAGCCGGACTTCGACACGCCCGCGCGCATCAAGGACGCGGCGGTGCGGGCGCTGGAGAGGGGGCACACCAAGTACACCGAGGTCGGCGGCATCGCCGAGCTGCGCGCCGCCGTCTGCCACAAGCTGAAGCGCGACCACGGGCTGGACTACACCGCCGACGAGGTGACGGTGTCCTGTGGGGCCAAGCACACGCTCTACAACATCGTGATGGCGCTCGTGAACCCCGGCGACGAGGTGCTCATCCCCAGTCCCTACTGGGTCTCCTACCCCGAGCAGGTGCGCCTCCTCGGTGGCGTGCCGGTGGCGGTGGAGACCCACGAGTCGACGGGCTTCGATCTCGATCCCGCGGCGGTGCGCCGCGCGGTGACGCCGAAGACCAAGCTGATCATCCTCGACAGCCCCGGAAACCCCACCGGCGCGGTGTTCTCGGCAGCCGCCCTCGAGGAGGTCGCGCGGCTCGCCGTCGAGCGCGGTCTGTGGGTGGTGTCGGACGAGTGCTACGAGGCGCTGACCTACGAGGGGCGCCACGTGTCGATCGCGTCGCTGTCGCCGGAGGTGAAGGCGCGCACCATCCTCGTCAACACGTGCTCCAAGGCCTACGCGATGACCGGCTGGCGCATCGGCTACGCCGCTGGCCCCAAGGCCATCATCCGCGCGATGACCGACGTTCAGAGCCAGGTGACGTCGAACCCGGCCTCCGTCGCCCAGTGGGCGGCGGTGGAGGCCCTGACCGGCTCCCAAGACGAGATCGCCAAGATGGTGGGCGAGTTCGACCGGCGGCGGCGCGCCATCATCACCGCGCTCAACGCCATCCCGGGGGTGAACTGCGTGACCCCCAAGGGCGCCTTCTACGCCTTCCCCAACGTCTCCGGCCTGTTCGGCAAGCGGTGGAAGGGCGGCGTCATCAAGGGGTCGGTGGACGTGTGCGCGTTTCTGCTCGAGGAGGCGCGCATCGCCTGCGTCGCCGGCCAGGACTTCGGCTCCGATGCCCACATCCGCATCTCCTACGCCACCGGGATCGAGACGATCGCCGAGGGAATGCGCCGGATGGACGCCGCCGTCCGCGCGCTCCAGTCCTGAGGGACGCTCCGTCATGAAGATCGAGGGCTCGCACGACATTCCCGCCCCCCAGGACAAGGTGTGGGCGGCCTTCCTGGATCCGACCACTCTCGCCAAGGCCATTCCCGGCTGCGAGGGGCTCGAGGAAGTCGGCCCCGGCGAGTACAAGGCCGTCATGAAGGTCGGCGTGGCGGCCATCAAGGGCACGTTCGAGGGGCGCGTCCGGCTCATGGACCTGGAGCCTCCGCATCGCTATCGGATGGCGGTGGAGGGCAAGGGCGGACCCGGCTTCGTCCGCGGCGAGGCGGCGATGTCGCTGGCGCCCTCCGGCGGCGGCACCCGGGTGAGCTACGATGCCGACGTCCAGGTGGGTGGACTCATCGCGAGCGTCGGCCAGCGCATGCTGGGCGGCGTCTCCAAGATGATGCTCGATCAGTTCTTCAACCGCATGACCGAGCTCCTCGCCGAGCGCGCGTGAGGCAGCCCCGCGATTAGCCCGTGCTGGCTCGCGCTCCCTGCCGCGCTCCTCGCGCTGGCGACGGTGGCGGGGGGGACGGAGCGCGACGACGGCGAGTGCACGGGGGCGGGCAGTGCCGGCCCCACGCGCTGTCTCTACCGCTCCCTGCTACCCAGCACCGGCATTGTCGCCGACTGCGAGTCCGACACCCGCTGCCGCGTGGGCGTCTACTACGGCTCGCCCGACGCGCCTACCTGGCTGGCGCCGCCGCCCGGACTCGACGCCCTCCCGCGTCCGCGCGTGCGCTGGCACGGCGCGACCTTCGCGGAAGCGCGGTTCGAGTGCGGCCCCGGATGCTCGGTGAGCTATTTCTTCGAGGCCCGCCGCCGCCGCATCTCCCCGCCGCGCGCGTCCGTGCTCGGCATCGATGCCCGCCGCTGGCTTCTTGCCGCCGCGGAGGGGCCGACCGTGGTGGTGCGGCAGATCTTCGCTGGGCGGCCGGTGGCGCGCATCGAGCGGGCGTGGGCGCCGGGGCTCTCCGCGCGTGAGGCTATCACCGCCGCCCGCTTCGATCCCGATGGCCGCCTGACCTTCACCTGGCTGGCCGGCGCCGATCGCCGCGCCGTCACCGAACGGGTGACGATCCCATCGACCGCCCTCCCCGGCTCCTCGCCCGACTGAGGTTCCGCCGCCCGGCTACGCCGTCGCGGCGGCGAGGGGGGCGCGCAGCGCCAGCGTCAGCGGAAGCGTGGTGAAGACGAGGAGGCCGACGGTGGCGAGGGTGACGGGGACGCTGCTCCAGTCGCTGAGGAGCCCGTAGAGGAAGGGCGACAGGGCGGATGCCGCGATGCCCAGCGTGTAGAAGACGGCATAGCTGCGCGCCCGCCTGTCGCTCGTCACGAGATCAGCCACGGTTCCGTAGAGCACCGACGAGGTGCCGTTGAGGGCGACGCCGAGCGGGACGAGGAGGAGCAGGCAGCCGCTCAGCGGCAGGACGAGCAAGAGCAGGATGCCCGCGCCCGTGGCCGCCTCCGTGAGGACGACGGTGCGGATCACGCCCAGCCGATCGGCGAGCGCCCCGCAGGCGAGCTTGCCGGCGGCGCCGCCCACGAACACGAGCATGAGCGCCACCCCGACCGCCGCCACCGTCGAGCCCTTGGCGATGAGCAGAAAGGGCAAGAACGTGAGGAATGCGGTGCGCGTCGAGTTGTCGACGATGTGCACGGCGGACAGCGCCCGGAAGCCGCGCGGATCCCGGATGCCCCAGCCGCCGCCCGAGCCGCCGGCCCCCGTCTCGTCCGGCGCGCGTTGCGTCGCGCCGCCGGCCTGGAGCCGCGCGAGGGCGACGATCACCAGCACCGCGGCGGCCAGCCCGAGCAGCGCGTAGCCGCGCGTGGCCCCTCGCCAGCCGACCCAGGTGGCGACGAGGACCACCGCGGCCGGCACCACGACCTTGCCGAGATCGCCGGAGAAGTTATAGGTGCCCAGGGCCAGTCGCCGGGCGCCGTCCTCGTACGCGCGGGAGACCAGCGAGGAGGAGAGGGGGTGCTGCACGGACGACCCGAGCCCGGCCAGCAGCAGACACGCGAGCAGGCCCGCGAATCCGCCGGCCACTCCCGCGGCCAGGAAGCCCAGCGCGGTGACGGCGGTCCCTGCGGCGAGGAGTCGCGCCTCCCCCCAGCGCTCGGCGAGGAGGCCGGCCGGGATCTGGCCTCCGGCCATGCCGCCGCTGTACACGGTCTTCAAGAGCCCCACCTGGGCGAAGTTCAGCCCGAATTCGGCGCTCCAGATGGGAAGGAGCACGTAGACGATGTCGGAGAAGCCGTCGTGGACGAAGTGGGTGGCGCAGGCGGTGCCGAGCACCGCGCGGGCGCGACGGATCATGCCGTCGATTGTGTCACGGATGCGACGACGGCGCCAAGCGCGCCGCTCAGTCGGGCAGGCGCGCGAGAAAGTCCAGGACTATTCGATTGAAGGCCGCAGGTTGGTCGCGGTTGCCGAAGTGTCCGGCCGGCGAGAGCAGGGCGAACTCGGCGTGCTTGATCTTCTCCGCCATCACGCGCATGGGCGCCAGGGATGGGTCCTCGTCGCCGCAGACGAGCAGGGTGGGCGCGGCGATCTCGGGCAGACGCTCGGTGATGTAGTCCATCTGGAGCAGCGCCCGCAGCGCGTTCGCGTAGCCGATGGGCTTGAGCATCCGATACATGGCGAACACTTCCTCGCGCGCCCGCGGATCCAGCTTCAGGCGCCCGGAGACGTTGGGATTCGACGCGATGGCGAACTCGGCCATGGCGTCCATGCCGCCTTCGAGCACCACCTGGATGCTGCGCGCGCGCATCACCAGATTGTCGACGCTCAGCGGCAGTCCCGCCGCCGACGAGGAGTCCACCACCAGCAGCGCCCGCCCCCGCTCGGGATGCCTGAGGACGAAGCGCGTGGCGATGCCCGCGCCCAAAGACAGCCCGCCCACCGCCGCCCGGTCGAGGGCGAGATGGTCGAGCAGATCGTGGAGATCGAGCACCCAGTGGCCGAAGGTGACGCGGGCGGGATCGGCGGGCGCCTCCGAGCGCGCGTGCCCCCGCGGCTCCCAGAGGATGAGCCGGTGGCGGGCGGCGAGGGCGGCCACGTTGGGCTGCCACATCCCGGCATTGCCGCCGATGCCGTAGGCGAGCAGGAGGGGCCGGCCGGTGCCGTGCTCCTCGTAGTAGATCCGGACGCCGTCGGTCGTCGTGAAGTAGGCCATCGGCTGGGCCTCCTGCGAGTGTGGTACAAGAGACACCATGGAACGGTCGTTCGCCGCCGAAGTCAAGCAGCTTGCGCTCGGCGAGGGCGAGATCCTCCGTGGCGAGGGCATTCTCGCCATCACCAAGGCGCTCCTGCAGTCCGGCGTGTCGTACGTGGGCGGGTATCCGGGCGCGCCCGTCTCGCATCTCCTCGACGTGATGGCCGACGCCAACGAGAGGCTCCTCGCCCCCATGGGCGTCTACTTCGACGCCTCCGCGAACGAGGCGGCGGCGGCGGCGCTGCTCGGCGCATCCATCAACTACCCGATGCGCGGGGCGGTGACGTGGAAGTCCGTGGTGGGCACCAACGTGGCCGCGGACGCCCTGTCCAACCTGGCCTCCGCCGGTGTCATCGGCGGCGCCCTCATCGTGGTCGGGGAGGACTACGGCGCGGGCGCCAGCGTGATCCAGGAGCGCACCCACGCCTTCGCGCTCAAGTCGTCGCTGCTCCTCTTCGATCCGCGCCCCGAGCTGCAGAACCTGGCGCACATGGTGGAAGAGGCCTTCGAGATGTCGGAAGCGGCGAACCTGCCCGCGGTGATCAGCCTGCGAATCCGGACCGCGCACATGCGGGGCGCCATGGTCTGCCGCGACAACGTGCGGCCCAAGGTAGGCATGCGCGACCGGCTCACCGCGCCCTCCTTCGACTACACGCGCCTGAGCCATCCGCCGTCCACGTACGCCCAGGAGGTCCAGAAGTTCGAGCAGCGGCTCCCCACCGCGCGCCGCTTCATCGCCGCGCGCCGGCTGAACGAGATCGTGCCCGGCGAGCGCGCGGACATCGGCATCGTGCTGCAGGGCGGGCTCACTCCGACGACGCTCCGCGCGCTGGCGCTGCTCGGCCTCGCCGACCCCTACGGCCGGAGCCAGATCCCGCTGCTCGTCCTGAACGTCATTCATCCACTGGTGCCGGACGAGGTCATGCAGTTCATCGCTGACAAGGAGCGCGTGCTCGTCATCGAGGAAGGCATGCCCGCCTTCATCGAGCAGGAGCTCAAGGCCCTCGCCTACGAACGTGACCTCCGGGTGCGCATACACGGCAAGGATCTCGTGGCGGTGCAGGGGGAGTACGTCCCCGAGGTGGTGCTGGCCGCGGTGGCGCGGTTCATGGGGGGCGAGGCGGAGGGCCGGCGGGCCGCCTTGACCGCCCACGCCGGTCGGGCGCGCGAGATCCTGCGCGCGCCCTTGCCCAAGCGCCCGCCGGCTTTCTGCACAGGCTGTCCGGAACGGCCGGTGTTCAGCGCGCTCAAGATCGCTCAGCGCGAGCTGGGCGAGACACACGTGGCCGCGGACATCGGCTGCCACGCCTTCGCGACCCTGCCGCCCTTCAACATGGGCAACACCATTCTCGGCTACGGGATGGGGCTGGCGTCGGCCAGCGCGGTGGCGCCCGCCTTCGACCGCCGCGTGGTGTCGATCCTGGGAGATGGAGGCTTCTGGCACTCGGGCCTCACCGCGGGCGTGGCCAACGCCGTCTTCAACAAGCAGGACTCGGTGTTGGTGATCCTGGAGAACGGCTACACCTCCGCCACCGGCCAGCAGGCCAATCCCTCCACCGGGAAGAACCCGCGCGGCCAGGCGGTGCACATGTCCATCGCCGAGACGGTCAAGAGCCTGGGCGTGTCGTGGCTGCGCGTCGTGAACCCGTACCGGGTGGGCGACACTCTCAAGACCATTCGGGAGGCGATGACCACCGCGGCGGGCGGCCTCAAGGTCATCATTGCGCAGGCGGAATGCCAGCTCGAGCGGCAGCGGCGCGTGCGCCCGCAGGTGGCCGCGCAGCTCAAGGCGGGGGCGCGCGTGGAGACGCCGCGGTTCGGCGTGGATCCCGACGTCTGCACGGGCGACAAGTCGTGCATGCGCTTCAACGGGTGCCCGTCGCTCACCCTGGGGGAGAGCGGCGACCCGCTCCGCGAGGACCCGGTCGCCCGCGTCGACCAGAGCTGCGTGGGATGCGGCCTCTGCGGCGAGGTCGCGCACGCGGCCGTGCTGTGTCCCTCCTTCTACGAGGCGCGCGTGGTGCACAATCCCGGGCTTTGGGAGCGGCTGCTCGCGCGCATGCGGAGCCGCGTGATCGGCTGGCTCCAGGCGGCGTAGCGTCCCGCATGACGTCGTCCGCGCCTCGTCCCATCTCCGTGCTGATCGCTGCGCTGGGCGGGCAGGGCGGCGGCGTGCTTACGGACTGGATCGTGGCGTCCGCCGAGCATGCCGGCCTCGCCGCGCAGGCCACGTCGATCCCGGGCGTCGCCCAGCGCACCGGCGCCACCACGTACTACCTCGAGGTTCACCCCGTCGCGGCCGGGCCGGGCGCCCCGCGGCCGGTATTCTCGCTCTACCCCACGCCCGGCGATGTGGACGTCATCATCGCCTCCGAGTTCCTGGAGGCGGGCCGCACCCTCGAGCTCGACTACGCCTCGCCCGAGCGCACGATCTTGGTGGCGAGCACGCACCGCCTCTTCGCCATCGGCGAGCGGACGGTGCTCGGCGACGGCGTGTTCCCCGCCGAACGGCTGCGCGAGGCCGCGCGCGCCCTGACCCGGCGCACCGTGGCCTTCGACGCGCTCGCGGCGGCGCGCTCGGCGGGCTCGGAAGTCAACGCCGTGCTGCTCGGCGCCTTCGCCGCTACGGGCGCCCTGCCCATCCCGGACTCTGCCTACGAGGCCGCCATCCGCGAGGGCGTGGCAGCGGAGCGGAACCTCGCCGGGTTCAAGGCGGGCCGGGAGATCGCCGCCCTCGGCACGAGCCTGGATCCCGCCCGCCCCGCAGCGCGCGCGTGGACGGAGGTCCGGGCGGAGCGGGCGGCCGCGCTGGGGCGGCGCGGCGCGGGCTTTCTCGCGCTCTGCGCCGCCGCGGAAGCCGCCTTCGAGCCCGCCCTGCATCCGACGGTGGGCGAGGCGCTTGCTCGCCTCGTCGACTACCAGGACGTGCGCTACGCGGAGCGTTGGCTCGCGCTGGTGCGCGAGGTACATGCCGACGGCGGGGACGCGCGGCTCACCGAGCGCTTCGCCCGCCGGCTCGCGGTGTGGGCGACCTATGAAGACGCCATCCGCGTAGCCGACCTCAAGACACGCCGCGCGCGCTTCGAGCGCATCCGCGCGGAGCAGGGCGCCCCCGCGGGCGCGACGCTGGTGGTCACCGACTATCTCAAGCCGGATCTCGACGAGATCTACGGCATCCTGCCTGCCGCGATCGGTCGCCCCATCGCGCGGTGGGCCGAGCGCCGCTGGCCCGCCGAGCGGCCGACGCTCGGTCAGCATGTCCGCACGACCACCGTGGCCGGCTTCCTCCGGGTCTGGCTGCTGGGGAGGTTCCGCGTCCTGCGTCCCCGCTCGCTGCGCGCGGAGCGCGAGTGGGCCCTGATCGAGCGCTGGCGCGCCGCCGTGCTCGCCGCCGCCGCGCTCGACACCGAGCTCGCCGTCGAGGTGGCGGAGACCGCCGGCGTCGTGCGGGGCTACGGCGAGGTGCGGCGGCGCCTCGCCGGCGCCTTCGTCCGTCTGCTGGATGAGGTCGTCACGCCGACGATGGCCCGCGACCGCGACGCCGGCGCCGGCTTCGCGCGCTCGCGCGGCATCGTGGCCGAGGCGCGGCGCCTGCTGCTCATAGACGAGAAGGGGATCGAGGCGGCGGTGGCCCTGGCCGTCGCCCGAGTCTGAGGAGCCCATGGCCGACAATGTCCGACTCGAGCGGAAGGGACTCATCGCCACCGTCACGCTGGACCGCCCGGACCGTCGCAATTCGCTGAGCGACGAGATGCTCGCCGATCTGATTGCCGCATTCTCCGCGCTGCGTGACGACGACGCCACCCGTGTGGTGGTGGTCACGGGCGCCCCGCCCCTCTTCTCCGCGGGCGCGGATGCCCCGTTCAAGAAGGGCATGAGCGAGGAGGAGCGCCGGCGCATGTTCACGTCGCGCAAGAGCCAGTTCCGCCGGCTCTTCGAGCGGGCCAACGTGCTGCTGGAGAATCTGGAGCAGGTCACCGTCGGCGCCATCAACGGTCACGCGGTGGGCGGCGGCTGGGGCCTCGCGCTGGCGTGCGACTTCCGCATCGCCGCCGCGGAAGCGGAGTTCTGGATTCCCGAGGTGGATCTCGGGGTGCCCCTGGGGGTGGCGACCACCACGCGCTTCGTGCGCTTCGTGGGCCCGACCCGCGCCAAGGAGATCATCATCGGGGGACGCCGCTACCCGGCGGCGGAGGCGCTCGCGCTCGGCCTCGTCAACGAGGTGCACCCCGGCGCGCGGCTGGCGGCGGCGGTTCAGACGTTCGCCGAGCGACTGGCCGCCAAGCCCTTCCGCCCCATGGCGGAGATGAAGGCGCGCATCAATGCCATCGCGCGCACCGGCATCCCGGAGGTGAACGCGATGACCGAGGGCTTTCTCGACCGCGGGTAAGCGCCCGGCGGATCGTATCTCACCGGATACGGATTGACACCGTGCTCGGCCGGTACGACACTCCGCGCATGGCGGTCGATCTTCCCGACGAGATGCCCGCGCGTTGGCTGGAGCAGGTCCGCGTGCTTGTCGAAGGCCTGCTGGCGAGGTCGTCGCAAGAGACCCGTCGGCACTTCGACGTCGTCGCCGAAGGGCTCCGCTCGGACGTCCGTCTGATTGCCGAGGGCCACTCCCTGCTGACCGACAAGCTCGATCGCTTCCAGGACGAAGTGCGGCGCGAGTTCCGCCGCGTGGACCGCCGCCTCTCAAGCTGAAAGCGCAGCGCTAGGCGCGTCCGCTAGATTCGCCGCCGCAGCTCCGCATAGATGTTCCGGCCACGCGTCTCCTTGACGGCGAGGCCGATCAGGACCGCCGCCACCATGAAGGCCACGCACACCAGGAACGCCGCGCGATAGGCATCGGCCGGGTACACGCGCGCGCCGTCCGCCATCACGCCCGTCCAGCGCGCGTCGAGCACCGCGCCGATCGGCCCCTGGGTCAGCGCGGCGCCGACGAAGCCGCCAAGATTCACCACCGCGACCGCGCTGCCCGCGAGGGCGGGCGGATTGACCTCGCGACCGATCGGCCAGGTGAGAACGAACGCGCTGCCCACCAGCCCCATGGCGAAGAAGAGGACGGCCACGCTGCCGAGCGACATCGTCCCTGCCGTGGTCGCGAAGACGGCCCAGAGCGCGAGCTGGGCGCCGGCGAGGGCCACGAACGGCAGCTTGCGGCGGCCGAGCAACCGGTCCGAGACCCAGCCGGTGAGAGGGCCGGACGCGAGCAGCGCCAGCGGGGTGGCGCTCGCGTAGAGCGCCGCCTGCGTCATGCTCAGGCCGTACGCGTCGCGCAGGAAGGGGACGCCCCACAGCATCAGATTCCCCATCGCCGCGTAGAGGAAGAAGAACGAGAGGAAGGGCGGCCAGGTGTGGGGATTGCGCAGGACCGCGAGGATGCCGGCCAGCACCTCTCGCAAGGTGGGCGGCGCGGCGAGGGCGGCGCCGGGCCCCGCCGCAGGCGCGTCGCGGACCACCGCGAGGCACACCGCGGCCCCCACCAGGGTGAGGAGCGTGATCAGCCAGAGGGCGCCGCGCCAGCCCACCCAGGCGCAGAGCGCGGCGAGTGGGGCGGTGGCGACGAGTGAGCCGAGCACGCCCACGGTGGCGGTCAGGGCCGAGATGGTGCCGAAGCGCTCGGGCGGAAACCACGCCGCGCCGAGCTTCATGGCGCCGATGAACGTCACGGTCGCGCCCGCGCCGATGACGAAGCGCCCCGCGAAGAGAACGCCGGAGGTCTGCGCCACCGCCATCGCGAGCGTGCCCAGCGCCATGATCGCGCTCCCCCCCGCCACCACGCGCCGGGCGCCCAGCGCGTCGATCAAGAGACCGCCGGGCAGCATGAAGCCCGCGTAGCTATAGAAGTACGTGGCGGAGAGGAGACCCACCATCGTGCCGGTGGCGCCGAAGGCCTGCATGAGGTCCTTCGCCATCACGCCGGGGGCCACGCGGTGGAGGAAGGCGAGGAGGAACAGGAACGCGGGAATGCCCCACATGACCCACCGCACCCCGCCGGCCCCCGGGGCGGGGGGTCGGGCAGCGGTCGCGAGCGCCATCAGCGGGTCCAGAAGCCCAGCGGATCGCAGGTCCGCACGATCGCCAGCTCTTCCGCGGTCGGCGTCGGCGTCTCGCGCACGTCCGACGCCACACGCAGCGCCCATCCGGTCTCCGCGCACACGCCCTCGACACTCTGCCCCGGATGGTAGGACGCGAGCAGCATCTCGGTGGTGAAGGGATCGAAGCGGAACACCGCCAGCGTCGTGATCACCGCGCTGGGCCCGCCGCCCGCCAGCCCGACGCGCTCCCGCCAGCCCGTCCCGTCGCCGAACCCGGGGGAAGTGATGAAGTCCACGCGCTCGCGGAACCGATGCTTCTCCTGCGGCATGATCACCACGAAGCGCTTCGACAGGCTGGCGATGTCACTCCCGCCGCCCGAGCCGGGCAGGCGCACCCGCGGGCGACGCCAGTCCCCGACGTAGTTGGTGTTGAGGTTTCCGAACCGGTCGATCTCGGCGCCGCCGATGAAGCCGAGGTCCACCAGGCCCTGCTGGAGCAAGCCCATGATCTCCCGGGTGCCCGTCGACCAGACCGCCCCGGGAATGTTGGGGGTGTCACTCATGGTCATCAGGGTCTCCGGGGCCGGGCTGTCGCGCACAATGCCGTTCTCGAAAAGCCCGATCGCCGACGGCGCGTGGGTGCGCTTCGCGAAGGCGAAGGCGAGGAGCGGCAGGCGCATGCCCACAAAGACCGCCTCGCCGTCGCGGATCTCGCGTCCGGCGGCGATGACCATGAGCTCCCGCTCCGTGAAGCCGGCGGGGATAGGGCGGGGCGCCGGGCTCATCCGCCGAGGTCCACGGGCAGGGCCGGGCGGGGGACCTTGGCGCGAATCGCGTCGATCCGCTCCGGGCCAAGGCGCGCGAGGAAGGCCTTCCAGTCCGCGGGCTCGAGCACCCAGCGCTCGAGCCAGGCGCGCGTGCCGTCCACGGTGCGTGATTCCTCGTGGTACCGGTGGAAGAAGTCGTGATCCCGCGCGTAGAAGCCCTGCACCGGGGACGGGAAGGCGCCGAAGGGCTCGTGCACCACCGCCGCGATCTTGCCCGGCGGGGCCAGCACGAGATTGGGATCGCTGAGGATCTCGGCGGAAGAGCGGATCTCCTCGGCGATCACGATGACCCGGCGCGCGGCGAGCGCGGCCTCGCGCGTGACCCCCAGCGTTCCCCACGCGTGCGCGTGCCCCTCGCGGTCGGCGCGCTGCACGTGCAGCACCGCCACGTCGGGGGTCAAGGCGGGAATCAGCACGACGGGCGCGCCCGACCACGGATCGCGGTCCGTGCGGAACCGCGGGTTCGACTCGAGCAGCCCCGTGCCCAGCAACGAGCGCGTGGGGATGTAGGGCGCGCCGGTGGCGCCGGCGAGCAGCGCCATGGCCAGGCTCAGGTTCGTGTGGTCCTCCACCTCGAGCGGCGCGGGGATGCCCTGCTCGCACGCGCGGCGATAGTTGTGCCCGAGCCCCGCGGACACGTTGCCCACCCACGCCGCCACCACCCGGCTCACGCAGCCGGCGCCGACGAGGAGGTCGAAGAGGATGTCCGAGATCGGGCCCACCAGCGTGAGCTCGCGCCGCCGCTGCCGGATCATCTCGTGGCCGGCCGCGTATGGAATGGCGGCTTCGAGCGCCGTGCCCATGCACACCACGCTACCGTCGGGGACGAAGCGGGCGATGGCCTCCCGCAGCGTCAGGAGCTTGGACTCGGGCACCCGGCCATCTTAACCGGCCCGGCTGCCGGCCTTGACAGACGGACCCCGAGTTTAGTACTACTTAATCGTGGTTTCGCTATCCGGAAACTTTTCCCGGAGGCCGCCGATGAAGACTCTCCTCTCGCTGACCGTCAACGGCGAGGCCCGCGACGTGGTGGTCGCGGCCCACAAGACTCTTCTCGAGGTGCTGCGGGAAGACCTGGCTCTCACCGGCACCAAGCACGGCTGCGAGCTCGGGGAGTGCGGGACCTGCACCGTGCTCGTCGACGGCGAGCCGGTGCTGTCGTGCCTCGCCCTGCCCATCGAGTGCCAAGGCCGTCGCATCGAGACGATCGAAGGGATGGCGGACAGCGGGCGCCTGCATCCCCTCCAGCAGGCCTTCGCGGAGCTCGGTGCCGCCCAGTGCGGCTACTGCACACCCGGTATCCTCGTCACCGCCAAGGCCCTGCTCGAGGAGACCCCCGTCCCCACGCGCGACGAGGTGCGGCGCGCCCTCGCGGGCAATCTCTGCCGCTGCACCGGCTACACGAAGATCCTCGACGCGGTCGAGCTGGCTGCCCTCCGCATGCATGGGGGCGGCGCCGGCGTCGGGGCGGGCGAACGCGCCGAAGGAGCTCGCCCATGAGCAAGCGCTTCTCCGTCGTCGGACACTCGCTTCCGAAGATCGACGCCTGGGCCAAGGTCACCGGCGAGACCAAGTACGCCGACGATCTCGTCCTGCCGCGCATGGCCTACGGCAAGCTGCTCCGTAGCCCGCATCCCCATGCGCGCATCGTGCGCATCGACACCGCGCGCGCCGCCGCCCTGCCCGGTGTCTACGCCGTCATAACCGGGCGGGACCTGCCCCGGGTCAAGTTCGGCATCCTCCCCGTGTCGCAGGACGAAGAGGCGCTCTGCGTCGACAAGGTGCGCATGGTGGGCGACCCGGTGGCGGCGGTGGCGGCAATCGACGAGGAGACGGCCGAGCGGGCCACCGAGTTGATCGAGGTGGAGTACGCGCCGCTCCCCGCCCTCATGTCCATCGAGGATGCCCTCGCGCGCCCCGACGTCCGCATCCACGAGTACGGCGACGGCCCCAACGTGCACAAGGCGGTGGCGCTGCAGTTCGGCGACGTGGACGCCGCCTTCGCCGGCTCCGATCTCGTGCGCGAGGACGTCTTCTTCTTCGAGGGCAACACCCACCTGCCGCTGGAGCAGCACGCGGCGGTGGCCCACTGGGGCCCCGACGGAAAGCTCACGCTATGGTCGTCCACCCAGACCCCGCACTACGTGCACCGGCTCCTCGGCAAGATCCTCGACATGCCGCAGGCGCACATTCGCGTCATCGCGGCGCCGGTGGGCGGCGGCTTCGGCGGCAAGCTCGACCCCTTCGCGCACGAGATCGCCGCCTGCAAGCTCTCGCAGGTGACGGGACGGCCGGTGAAGATCGCGCTCACGCGGGAAGAAGTGTTCTACGTCCACCGCGGACGCCACCCCGTGCTCATGTGGGTGAAGACGGGCTTCCGCAAGGACGGCGCCATCACCGGCATGCACTTCCGGACCTGGCTCGACGGCGGTGCCTACGGCTCTTACGGCGTGGCCTCCACCTTCTACACGGGCGCGCTCCAGACCGTCACCTACAAGATCCCCGTCTACAAGTTCGAGGGCGCGCGCGTCTTCACCAACAAGCCGCCCTGCGGGCCCAAGCGCGGGCACGGCACGCCCCAGCCGCGCTTCGCGCTCGAGTGCCAGCTGGACAAGGCGGCCGAGCAGCTCGGCCTCGATCCCGCCGACATGCGCCGCCGCAATCTCGCCGAGCCGTTCACCAAGACCGCCAACCATCTGACCGTGACGACCATCGGATTGGGGGAGTGCATCGATCGCGTCGTCGAGGCGTCCGGCTGGAGCCGGAAGTGGAAGGCGCTCCCCCCCGGCAAGGGCATCGGTATCGCGTGCTCGTCGTACCTGACCGGCGCGGGCACCGCGATCTACTGGAACGACATGCCGCACTCCGGCGTCGTGGTCCGCGCCGACCGCAGCGGGGGCGTATCCATCCTGTGCGGCGCCACCGACATCGGGCAGGGATCGGACTCCGTGCTCGCCTATCTGGTCGCCGAGGTGCTGGGCATCGAGCCCAAGGATATTCGCGTGCACGTGGCCGACACCGATCTCACCCCGGTGGATCTCGGCTCCTACTCCTCGCGCGTGACCCTGATGGCCGGCAACGCCGTCATCCAGGCCGCGGAACGCCTGCGCGCGAAGATCTTCGAGGCGGTGGCTCGCAAGCTCGAGGTGGCGCCCGAGCGCCTGGTGGCGCGCGACCGCCGCGTGTTCGTCGCCGACGACGAGGACAAGAGCGTGACCTTCCAGGCCGCCGTGGTGCTGGGCGAGAGCCTGCACGGTGTGCTCGCCTACCCTGGCTCGTACGCCCCGCCCAAGCGCGCCGGCAAGTACAAGGGCGGCGGTGTGGGGCCGTCGCCGTGCTACTCGTACTCGGCATGCGTGGTCGAGGTGGACGTGGACGAGCAGACCGGCGAGGTAAAACCCACCGAGATCTGGATCGCGCACGACGTGGGCCGCGCCCTGAATCCGCTGCTCGTCGAGGGGCAGGTGGAGGGGTCGGTCTACATGGGCCTGGGCGAGGTGCTCATGGAGGAGCAGGTATTCCGCAAGGGCGTGCACAAGATTCCCTCCATGCTGGAGTACAAGAGCCCGACCACGCTGGAGACGCCCGAGATTCACACCATCCTGGTCGAGAGCGACGATCCCGACGGCCCGTTCGGAGCCAAGGAGGCCGGGCAGGGGCCCCTGCTGCCGGTGATTCCCGCGGTCGCGAACGCCGTGTGGAGCGCCGTCGGCGTGCGCGTCGACGAGATTCCCATCACGCCGGACAAGGTGCTCAAGGGGCTCGAGCTCCGACGCCATGGGAAGACCCCCCGCGTGGGGCCGGAGCGCCTGCCCCTGTTCACGTTCCCGGAGCCGCGTCCGGTAGAGTCGGCCTTCGGCCAGCCCGCCGAGGACATTGCGGTAAGGCCCTTCGCATCATGACTCGCGTGCGTCCGTGCCGTCAGCCGGTGAGTGCGGTTGCGGTAAGGCCCTTCGCATCATGACTCGCGTGCGTCCGTGCCGTCAGCCGGTGAGTGCGGTTGCGGTAAGGCCCTTCGCATCATGACTCGCGTGCGTCCGTGCCGTCAGCCCGTGAGTGGGGTTGCGGTAAGGCCCTTCGCGTCATGATGCGGCTGCCGCCGTTCCGCTACCTGGCGCCGGTGTCGGTGACCGACGCCGCCAAGTTGATGGCCGAGCACGGGCCGGCGGCCATGTTGGTGGCGGGCGGCACCGACCTCTTCCCGAACATGAAGCGGCGCCAGTTCGAGCCCACCGTGCTGGTGGGCCTCCGCGGCATTCGCGATCTGGTGGGCGTGGGCGCGGCCCCCGCGGGCGGGCTCCGCATCGGCGCGGGCACCGCGCTCACCACTGTCTCCCGCCATCCCGACGTGGCCCGCTCCTACCCCGCGCTGGCCACCGCCGCCGGAGTCGTGTCCACCCCGCAGCTCCGCAACATGGGCACGCTCGGCGGCAATGTCTGCGTGGACACGCGCTGCAACTACTACAATCAGTCCCACCAATGGCGCAAGGCGGTCAACTTCTGCATGAAGAAGGACGGCGAGATCTGCCTCGTGGCGCCGGGGAGCTCCCGGTGCTGGGCGGTCTCGTCGTCGGACACCGCTCCCGTGCTGTGGAGCCTGGGCGCCACCGCGCGGCTGGTCGGGCCTACGGGCGAGCGGACCATTCCCATCGACGCGCTGTACCGGGACGACGGCATCGAGTATCTGGCCAAGCGGCCCGACGAAGTGCTCACCGACATCATGCTTCCCGCCGTCGACGGACTGCGCTCGGCGTACCTCAAGCTCCGGCGCCGCGGTGCCTTCGACTTCCCGGTGCTGGGCGTCGCGGTGGCCCTTCGCATGGAGGGTGATCGCGTGGCCGCCGCGCGCATCGTCCTGGGCGCGGTGGCGTCGCAGCCGCGCGAGGCCGCCGACGCGGCGGCCATGCTGGTGGGCCAGCGCCTCGAGCCCGCGCTCCTCGCTACCACCGCGGAGCGCGCGGCCCGACCCTCGAAGCCGCTCGACAACACCGATTTCACGCATCCCTACCGGAAGAAGATGACCCGCGTCTACGTGGAGCGGGCCCTGCGGCGACTGGCGGGCCTCGACGAGACCGGTCGCCCCGACCCCTTCATCGAGGAGGCGCGCGCGTGACCGCACTGGGTGAGCGAATCAAGGCCCTCCGCGCCGAGCGCGCGCTCCAGCAGCGGCAGCTCGCGGAGAAGGCCGGCCTCACGCCGAGCATGCTGTCCCAGATCGAGTCGGGACGGCTGACCCCCTCCCTGCACACGCTGGGCCGGGTCGCGGGCGCGCTCGGCATTCCCATCGCCGCCCTGTTCGAGCAGGCGCCTCAGGGTCGCCTTCACGTCTCGCGAAAGAGCGACTACCCGGTGGTGTCCTTCGACGGGAGCTCCGAGAAGTGGCACGTGCTGGGCGCCGGTCTCTTCCAGGGCAAGATCCGAGCGGTCGTAGGCACGCTCGGTCCCCGCGCCAAGGGGGTGACGACGGAAAAGGTGATCCTCGACCCCGGACAGATGAAGCTGCTCTACGTCCTCGAAGGCAAGGTCGCGTTGCACTACAATGGCGGGACCCACCCGCTGGAGGCGGGCGACAGCGCCTATCTCGACGGCGGCAGTCCGCACGGGTGGGAGAACCTGGGCGGCAAGACGGCCAAGGTGCTCTGGGTCATCCTCGGCTAGTCGCAAGCGGGCGGGCTACGAAACGGCAACGGGTCAACTCGAGGAGAGTGGCCCCCGGTCAACATGCCTCCGGCATGTTGAGGATGGTGAGATGGCAGAGGGCGAGCGCGTCGTGGTGGACTTCCGTACCGAGCCGTCCCGGTACCGGCACTGGAAGCTGTCCGTCGACGGGCGGGTCGCGACGCTCGCCATGGACGTCCAGGAAGCCGGCGGCCTCGTCCCCGGCTACGAGCTCAAGCTGAACTCCTACGACCTTGGCGTGGACATCGAGCTGCACGACGCCATCCAGCGCCTCCGCTTCGAGCATCCCGGGGTCGGCGCCGTGATCCTCACATCCGGGAAGGAGCGGATCTTCTGCGCCGGCGCCAACATCCGCATGCTCAACCAGTCCTCGCACGGCTGGAAGGTGAACTTCTGCAAGTTCACCAACGAGACGCGCAACGGGATCGAGGAGGCCACCGCGGAGTCGCGGCAGGCCTGGGTGTGCGCGGTGAACGGCCCCTGCGCGGGCGGTGGGTACGAGCTGGCCCTCGCCTGCGACCACATCGTGATGGCCGACGATGCGTCTACCACGGTGGCGCTGCCGGAGGTGCCGCTCCTCGCGGTGCTGCCGGGCACCGGGGGGCTGACCCGGCTCGTGGATAAGCGCCGGGTGCGCCGCGACCGCGCCGACTTCTTCTGCACCCTCGAAGAGGGCATCAAGGGCCAGCGGGCGGTCGAGTGGCGGCTCGTGGACGAGGTGGTGCCGCGCTCGCGGCTCGAGGAGACGGCAAGGCGGCGGGCTGCCGAGCTCGCCGCGCGGTCGGACCGCCCCGCCGACGGGCGCGGCGTCCGGCTGTCTCCGCTCGCGCGGACGATCGAGGGTGACCGCATCGGCTACCGGCACGTCACGTGCGCGCTCGACCGGGCGCGGGGCATCGTCGAGATCACGGTGGCGGCGCCGGGCGAGCCCGCGCCCGCCGGCCTCGCCGCCCTGCACGCCCAGGGGGCGGCCTTCTGGCCGCTCGCCGTCGCCCGGGAGCTCGACGACCTGATCCTGCACCTCCGCAGCAACGAGGAGGAGCTGGGCCTGTGGGTGCTCCGCACGACGGGAAGCGCCGATCTCGTCGAGGCGCACGACCGCCTGCTCCTGGACCATCAGAGCGACTGGCTGGTCCGCGAGATCCGGCTGTTCCTCAAGCGCGTCTTCAAGCGGCTCGACGTGACCTCCCGATCGCTGTTTGCGCTCGTCGAGCCGGGCTCCTGCTTCGCGGGGACGCTGCTCGAGCTGGCGCTCGCCGCCGACCGCTCCTACATGCTGGCCGGCCGGCACGAGAGCGACGACCGGCCGGCGCCTACGCTCCGGCTGAGCGGAATGAATTTCGGGGCTTATCCGATGGTGAACGGGCTCTCGCGCTTGGCCAGCCGTTTCCTCGACGAGCCCGCGCGCGGCGACGACCTCAAGGGACGGGTCGGCCAGGACCTCGACGCGGCGGCGGCGCTGGACGCGGGTCTGGTGACCTTCGCGCCCGACGATATCGACTGGGAGGACGAGGTTCGGATCGGCTTGGAGGAGCGTGCCGCCTTCTCGCCGGACGCGCTCACCGGGATGGAGGCGTCCCTGCGCTTCGGAGGCCCCGAGACCCTCGAGAGCAAGATCTTCGCCCGACTCAGCGCGTGGCAAAACTGGATCTTCCAGCGGCCGAACGCGGTCGGCCCCAAGGGCGCGCTCAAGGTGTACGGCAGCGGCGAGCGCGCGGACTTCGATCGGAGGAGAGTGTGATGCCCGGCATCGACTACGCGGACCGGATCCCCAACAACGTCAACCTCACCGAGAACCGTCGGCTCCAGCGCGCCCTCGAGGACTGGCAGCCGAAGTTTCTCGAGTGGTGGAAAGACATGGGGCCGGTTGGATTCCAGGGCAACGAGGTCTACCTGCGCACCGCGGTGAGCGTGGACGCGCAGGGCTGGGCCCACTTCGACTGGGTCCGCATGCCCGACTACCGCTGGGGCATCTTCCTCGCCGAGCCCGAGCGTGGCCGCCTCGTGAACTTCGGGGACCACAAGGGGCAGCCGGCGTGGCAGGAGGTGCCCGGCGAGTATCGCGGCGTCTTGCGGCGCCTCATCGTCACGCAGGGCGACACCGAGCCCGCCTCGGTGGAGCAGCAGCGGCACCTTGGGAAGACGTGCCCGTCGCTGTACGATCTGCGCAACCTCTTCCAGGTCAATGTGGAGGAGGGCCGCCACCTCTGGGCCATGGTGTACCTCCTCGACGCCCACTTCGGACGCGACGGCCGCGAGGAGTCCGAGGCGCTGCTGCAGCGCCGATCGGGCGACGCGGACAAGCCGCGCATCCTGGGCGCGTTCAACGAGCGCACGCCGGACTGGCTGTCGTACTTCATGTTCTGCTTCTTCACCGACCGGGACGGCAAGTATCAGCTCGCGAGCCTCGCCGAGAGCGGCTTCGACCCTCTGTCCCGCACGTGCCGCTTCATGCTGACCGAGGAAGCCCATCACATGTTCGTGGGCGAGTCGGGGGTGCAGCGCATCGTGCAGCGGACCTGCGAGCTGATGCGCGAGCATCGCACGGACGACGTGCGGAAGCACGGAGGCATCGACCTCGCGACCATCCAGAAGTACATCAACTTCCACTGCTCGGTGTCGCTCGACCTCTTCGGCTCCGAGGTGTCCACCAACGCCGCCAACTTCTACACCATGGGGCTCAAGGGACGCTTCGAGGAGACGAAGAAGGATGACGACCATCGTCTGAAGGACGCCACCTACTCGGTGACCGATCTGCAGGGCGACCGGCTCGTGACCCGGACGGAGGCCGCGCTGGTGTCCCTGAACGAGCGCCTGCGGGACGACTATGTCGCCGACTGCGCGCGCGGGGTGGCCCGCTGGAACCAGGTGATCAAGAACCACGGGATCGACGTCGAGCTCCGCCTGCCCCATCGGGCTTTCCATCGCGCCATCGGCGCCTTCTCCGACGTGAAGGTGTCGCCCGACGGCCGGGCGCTGAGCGAGGCGGAGTGGGACGCGCGCCACCACGACTGGCTGCCCACCGCCGAGGATCAGGCCTTCGTGGGCAGCCTGATGCAGGGTGTGGTGGAGCCCGGGAAGTTCGCGAGCTGGATCGCTCCGCCCCCGCGGGGCATCAACAGTCAGCCCATCGAGTTCGAATACGTCCGGCTGTCCTGAGGGAGGCCGCCAATGGCGCCACGCGCGGTGACCGGGAAGACGCTGGGTCCGCCCCTGGGGATGTACTCGCATGGGATGACGGCCGGGCCGGGCGAGCTGATCGTGGTGGCCGGACAGGTGGGGATGGAGGCGGGGCGCGTCGTCGGGTCCGGCGACGTGGCCGCCCAAACCCGGCAGGCGCTCGCCAACGTCGACGCTGTGCTGCGCGCGGCCGGCGCGTCCATGCGGGACGTGATCCGGTTTCAGACCTTCCTCACGAGCGCGGCCGACATCGACGGCTTCATGCGGGGGCGCCGGGAGGCGTTTCCCGGTTACTTCCCGGACGGCGTCTATCCGCCCAACACGCTGCTCGTGGTCTCGCGGCTCGTGAATCCCGAGCTCCTCGTCGAAATCGAGGCGATGGCGGTCAAGGCGGCTGCGGTCCCCGCGCGGTCCCGCGCGGCGACCAAGCGGAAGCCGGCGGGCCGCCGCCGGGGCGGTCGGAAGCGCCGCTGACGATGACCGAGCCGGCCACCCAGCTCCCCGAGCGGTTCAACGCCGCCACCTCCTTCGTGGACCGCCACGTGGCGGAGGGCCGGGGCGGACGGGTCGCCTTCCACCACGAGGGCGGCACGCTCACCTACGGGGCCCTCCACGAGCTGGTGAACCGGGCCGGCAACGCGTTCCGCGAACTCGGGATCGAGCGCGAGCAGCGGGTGCTGTGCCTCCTCCTCGACTCCCCGGAGTTCCTCGCCGCCTTCTGGGGCGCGATCAAGATCGGCGCAGTGCCGGTGCCCCTGAACACCATGCTGCGGGCGCCGGACTATCTCTACTTCCTCAACGACAGCCGGGCCCGGATCCTCGTCGTGTCCGAGGCCTTGTACCCGCTGGTGGAGCCGGTGCTGAACGAAGCGCGCTTTCTCCAGCACGTGATCGTGGCCGGGAAGGCCCCCCACGGGGCGCAGGGCTTCGACGCGCTGCTGGGCAAGGCCTCCGCCCAGCTCGACGCCGCCGAGACGTCCCGCGACGAGCCGGCCTTCTGGCTCTATTCCTCGGGCTCCACCGGCTTTCCCAAGGGGGCCGTGCATCTCCAGCACGACATGGTCATCTGCCTGGACACCTACGCCCGCCAGGTCCTCGGGATGACCGAGGCGGACCGCACGGTCTCCGCGGCCAAACTCTTCTTCGCCTACGGGCTGGGCAACAACATGTACTTCCCCATGGGGGTGGGCGGGCAGGGGGTGCTCTATCCGCACCGGCCCCTGCCGGAGGCGATGTTCGACCTCATCCACCGCACACGGCCGACCATTTTCTTCGGCATCCCCACACTCTACGCGGCCATGCTGCAGGTGAAGGACGCGGCCTCCCGCTACGACCTCTCGTGCCTCCGCCTGTGCGTTTCCGCGGGGGAGGCGCTGCCCGAGGAGATCTTCAAGCGCTGGGGCGAGCGCTTCGGCGTGGAGATCCTCGATGGGATCGGGACCACGGAGATCCTGCACATCTTTCTCTCGAACCGCCCGGGGCGGGTCCGTCCCGGCGCCACCGGACTGCCGGTGCCGGGCTACGAAGCGCGGATCGTGGACGACGAGGGGCAGGCGGTGCCGCGCGGCGAGATCGGGAACCTGCGCGTCAAGGGCGACTCGACGATGGCCTATTACTGGAATCAGCACGAGAAGACCAAGAACAGCCTCTTCGGTCAGTGGATCAACACCGGCGACAAGTACTACGAGGACGAGGACGGCTTCTTCTGGTACTGCGGCCGGGGCGACGACATGCTCAAGGTGGGCGGGATCTGGGTCTCGCCAATCGAGGTGGAGAACACCCTGGTCGGCCATCCCGCCGTCCTGGAGGTCGCCGTGGTCGGGCAGGAGGACGAGGACCGCCTCGTGAAGCCCAAGGCCTACGTCGTCCTCAAGGAGGGCCAGGCGCCGGGGTCCGCGCTCGAGGCCGAGATCAAGCAGTTCGTGAAGGACAGGATCGCCGCCTACAAGTACCCGCGCTGGATCGAGTTCGTGACGGAGCTCCCCAAGACCGCGACCGGGAAGATCCAGCGGTTCAAGCTGCGGCAGTGACGGGCTTCTTCGACCGGGCGCTGGAGACCCCGCCGCCCGACGCGGTGCGCGCGCGACAGTGGGCGCGACTGCAGGCGCTGGCGCGGGCCGTGCTGCCGGCCAACCGATTCATCGCCGACAAGTGGCGGGCCGCCGGCATCACGCGTCCGGAGGATCTGCGCGACTGGAGCGATTTCGCGCGCCTGCCGTTCACGCTCAAGAGCGAGCTCATGGCCGATCAGGCCGCCCACCCGCCCTTCGGCCGCAACCTGAGCCTGCCGCTCGACCGCTACGTGCGCGTCCATCAGACGTCGGGCACCACGGGGACGCCTCTCCGCTGGCTCGACACCGAGGAGTCATGGGCGTGGTGGCTCCGCTGCTGGGGGTTCGTGCTGCGGGGGGCGGGGCTCGGGCCGGGTGATCGCATCTTCTTTCCGTTCTCCTTCGGCCTCTTCGTCGGCTTCTGGGCGGGCTTCGAGGGCGCACGCGTGCTGGGCGCTCTCGCCATCCCGGGCGGTGGCCAGGACACCGCCCAGCGCCTGGCCACCCTCGAGTCGCTCGGCGTGACCGCAGTGTGCTGCACCCCGTCCTATGCCCTGTACCTCGCCCAGGCCGCCCGGGAGCGTGGCGTGGATCTCGCCCGCCTGGGCATTCGCGCCACCGTGCACGCGGGGGAGCCGGGGGCGGGGATCCCCACGGTCCGCGCCCGGATCGAGGAGGGCTGGGGGGCGCGCGCCTACGACCACGCGGGGATGACCGAGATGGGCGCCTACGGCTACGAGTGCGCCGCCCAGGACGGGCTCCACGTGAACGAGTCGGAATTCATCGCCGAGGTCATCGATCCCGCGACGGGCGCCCCCGCCCCGGCGGGGGAGCTGGTGCTGACCAATCTGGGCCGGACGGGCTCGCCGGTGCTTCGCTACCGGACGGGCGACCGCGTGTGCGTCGCGTCGTCGCCGTGCCCGTGCGGCCGGACCTTTCTGCGCCTGGCGGGGGGCATCCTCGGCCGCGTGGACGACATGTTGATCGTGCGGGGCGTGAACGTCTTCCCCGGGGCCCTCGAGGGAATCGTCCGTCGCTTCCCCGTCGACGAGTTCATGATCGAGGTCTACCGCCGCCGCGAGATGGACGAGGTGCGTCTCCTCGTCGAGATCGCCGACGGTGACGGGGGCGACCTTGCCAGGCGGGTCCAAGAGGCGGTGCGCATCGAGCTCGGCATTCGCGTGGAAGCCGTCCCCGTGCCCGCCCGCAGCCTGCCCCGCTGGGAGCTCAAGGCCCGCCGCCTGGTCCGCCGCGTCGAGGAGTGAGCGAGCTTCGGCGTACTCTCTCTACGGGCGTCACCGCCCCGCCGGATCTCTTCCGAAGCTGTCTCTCGAAGTTGTCAGCGCGCGGGGGGTCTGGTACTGATGGACGGCAGGATGCGCGAGGAGAATCCGGTCTCCGCCGCCACCGACCTCATCGCCGGGATCGCTCGCGGCGACCGCTCGGCCTTCGAGCGCTTCTACGACCTGCATGCCGCGCTGGCCTTCGGCCTCATCCGCCGCATCGTCCGCGATCGGGACGCGGCGCAAGAAGTGCTGCAGGAGGTCTTCTGGCAGATCTGGCAGGACGCCCCATCCTACGATCCCTCGCGTGGAAGCCCCGAGGCCTGGCTGGTGGTGCGCGCGAAGAGTCGAGCAATCGATCGACTGCGTGCCATGCGTAGAAGAGAGCAGACATTCGTGGCGCCGGTGGACGAACGGGTGGCGGCCGCGCCGGGGAACCGCGGCGACGATCCGGCGATGGCGGCGGAGGACCGAGGGCTGGCCCAGGGGGCGCTCGAGCAGCTGCCGGGGCCGCAGCGCCGGGCGCTCGAGCTGGCGTTCCTCGAGGGTCTCACGCAATCGGAGATCGCGGCCCGGCTGGGCGAGCCGCTGGGGACGGTGAAAACGAGGATTCGCCTGGGGCTCGAGCGCCTCCGGGCGGCCTTCAAGGTGGACAGCGCGTGAGTCGCGAGATCGGCGGAGAGGAGCTGCGGGAGCTGGCGGCGGGCTACGCGCTCGGGTCGCTGGACGGCGACGACCGCGCGCGCTTCGAGGCCCTGCTCCGCGCGGGCGACCGAGACGCCCGGCGGGAGCTCCGGCAGTTCGAAGAGACGCTCGCGCGCGTGGCGGCCGAGCGGCCGGAGGCCCCACCGCCCGCCGTGAAGGCCGCGCTGCTGGCGCGCATCGCGGCCGCGCCGCGCGTGGCCGCCGCGGGCGACGGCTCCCGTGTCGTGCCCCTGCCGAGCCGCCCCCGGCGGCGCATCTGGACGGCGGTGCTCGCGGGAGCCATGGCCGCCGGCATCGCCGCCATCGCGGTCGGCCTGGCCGTCTCCACGCGCTACGAGCGGCGACTGGAGGCGCTGGGGCAGGAGGCGGCCGCGCTCAAGGCCGAGCTGGAGCGACAGGCATCCGTGCTCGCCATCCTGCGCGATCCGGCCACCCAGGTGGTGGCCCTCAACGGCCTGGCGCCCAGCCCCACGGCGAGGGCCCGCATGATGTGGCACGAGAAGGCGGGCGGGATCCTGGTGGCGACGGGGCTACCCCCGGTGCCCGAAGGCAAGGCGTATCAGCTCTGGGCCATCGCGGGGCAGGGCGCTCCGGTTCCGGCCGGCGTCTTCACGGTCGACGCGGTCGGAACGGGAAGCCTGCGGGTGCCCCCGTTGCCGGGCGTGACCCGCGTCGACGTCTTCGCGGTGACCCTCGAGCCCGCCGCCGGCGTCCCCGCGCCCACCGGCCCCATGTTCCTCGCCGGGAAGTCCGCGTAGGCGGTCGAGCGCCGCCGCTACCCGCGCAGGCGCGCGGCGCGAAGCACGGCGATGATCGTCATGGAGTCCACGATCTCCCCGCGCTCCACCATGGCGAGGACCTCCGAGAAGGGGAACACGCGCCGCTCGATGAACTCCGTGTGGTCCGGCGGGCGCGCGGCGGGCCGCAGATCCTCGGCGAGGAAGAGGTGCGCGACCTCGCGCAGGATGCTCTTGGAGGTGTGGAAGGCGCCCAGCGGCACGAGCCGACCTGCTTCGAAGCCGCCCTCCTCGGCGAGCTCGCGCTGGACGCTCGCCTCGAGCGGTTCACCGGCGTGGCTGGCCCCCGTGGGCATCTCCCAGTAGAAACCGCCGGCCACATAGCGGTACTGGCCCACGAGCAGCACGGTGTCCGGATCGACGAAGGGCAGCACGCCCACCGCCTCCGCGCATTCGACCACGCCGTAGATGGTGGTGCGCCCGTCGGGCAGCACGGCGACGTCCTCGCGCACGCGGATCCAGGGATTGACGTACGCGGGCCGGCTGGAGGCAGTGGTCCACGGCGTGCGCGCGTGGCGCGCGCGATCGTGGGCAGGCGAGTCGTCCCGGGCGCTCATCGCGACGCCTCCTTGTATCACGCGCGCGGTATAATCGCACCCGGATGAAGGTGACCCTCCGGTATCCCAAGCGGCAGGTGGAGATCGCGGGCAAGCGGCGCGTGAAGGACCTCCTGCGCGAGCTCGACGTGATGCCCGAGACCGTGCTCGTCATTCGCGGCTCGGAGCTGCTCACCAGCGACACCGTCGTCGGCGAGGACGACGAGATCGAGCTGCGCCCCGTGATCTCCGGAGGGGCCGCCGCATGAAGTGCCGCAAGTGCGGAGAGGCCGCCGCCCTCGAGCTCCGACGGCACAACGCCGCCTTCTGCTCGCCCCACTTCCTGGAGTTCTTCCAGAAGCAGGTGCGGGAAGCGATCCGGCAGCACCGGATGTTCCCCCCGGCCACGCCCATCCTCGTGGCCGTCTCGGGAGGCAAGGACTCGCTCGCGCTGTGGGACGTGCTGCTCGCCGAGGGCTACGAGACCGCCGGGCTCTATCTCGACCTCGGGATCTTCGACTACTCGGTGGAGTCCAAAGCCAAGTGCGAAGCGTTCGCGTCCGCGCGGGGCCAGAAGCTCATCGTCGAGCGCGTGGTCGACGCGGTGGGCGCGCCCATTCCCGAAGTGCAGAAAGTCACCCGGCGGCCGACCTGCTCCGCGTGCGGGCTGTCCAAGCGCTACCTCATGAACCGGGCCGCCCTCGAGCACGGGTATCGCGTAGTCGCCACCGGGCACAACCTCGACGACGAAGCCGCCACCCTGCTGGGCTCGGTGCTCCACTGGCAGATGGACGCGCTCCCCCGGCAGTCCCCGATGCTCGACTCGACCCACCCCAAGCTCGTGCGCCGGGTCAAGCCGCTCTACCGGCTGTCGGAGCGAGAGACCGCCGCCTACACCTTCCTCCGCGAGATCGACTACATCGTGGAGGAGTGCCCGTTCGCCAAGGGGGCGACCTCGCTCGCCCACAAGGACATCCTCAACCGGATGGAGGAGACGTCGCCGGGCGCGAAGCACAACTTCCTCTTCGGCTTTCTCGAGAAGGCGCGGCCCGCCTTCCAGCGCGTGCAGGACGTCACCCTCGGGGAGTGCATGAGCTGCGGCCAGGTCACCACCGGCGAGCTGTGCGCCTTCTGCAAGCTGTCCGACCAGGTCCGCCGGCGCACCGGACCCGGCGCCTGAGGCGAACCGAGTGAGCCGGAACCTTCATTTCGGGGCGGAGGCGCTGCCCAACCCCTCTGCCAACGCGAGCTTCCGCGACGTGCTCCTCTCGCGGCGTGAGCTCCTCAAAGCGGGGCTGGGCTCGGCGGTGGTGGCGGCGCTGGCCGGATGCGCGACGCCCGGCACCCGTCCGGACCTCGGCTTCCGGCCCCTGACCGCCTCGAGCGACGACCTCCTGCGCGTGCCGCCGGAGTACGAGGCACGCGTGCTCTATCGCTGGGGCGATCCGGTCGGCGTGGCGGGCGCCATGCCGGAGTTCAAGCCGGACGCGTCGAACAGCGCCGCCGAGCAGGCGGTGCAGGCGGGGATGCACCACGACGGCATGCACTTCTTCCCTCTGCCGCGGGGCACCCGGGGCTCCACCCACGGCCTGCTGGTGATGAACCACGAGTACCTCGACGAGGGGCTCCTCTACCCCGACGGGCAGAAGACGTGGAGCGCGGAGAAGGTCGCGAAGGCGCAGAACGCGGTGGGCGTCTCGGTGATCGAGGTGCGCCTCGAAGGCGCCGAGTGGCGTATCGTCCGGCCGTCGCCCTACGCCCGGCGCATCACCGCGCAGACGCTCTGCGTGGTGGCCGGTCCCGCGACCGGCCACGCGCTCATGCGCACCGCCGCCGATCCGGTTGGACGCCTGGTGCGGGGTACCTACAACGGGTGCGCCCATGGCTGGACGCCCTGGGGCACCTACCTCACGTGCGAGGAGAACTGGCACTTCAACTTCGTCAACGGCGGTGAGATCTCCGCGGACCAGCGCCGCTACCGCATGACCGCCAAGGGGCGCGGCTATCGCTGGGATGAGCACGACGCGCGCTTCGACGCCGCCCGGCACCCCAACGAGTTCCATCGCTTCGGCTGGGTGGTGGAGATCGATCCCTACGACCCCGTGAAGGTGCCCGTCAAGCGGACCGCCCTCGGACGGTTCGCCCACGAGGGCGCCGCGTCCTCGGTCGGCGCCAACCGGCGCCTGGCGTTCTACATGGGCGACGACTGGAACTTCGAGTACGTGTACAAGTTCGTGCCCCGGCGGGCGTGGGAGCCCGGCAATCCCGACGCCAATCGCAATTTGCTGGACGACGGCATGCTCTACGTCGCTCGCTTCAACGCCGACGGGTCGGGCGATTGGCTGCCTCTCGTGCACGGGACGGGGCCGCTCACCGCCGCGAACGGATTCGCCGACCAGGGCGACGTGCTGGTGCGGACGCGGCAGGCGGCGGATGCGGTGGGGGCGACCAAGATGGACCGGCCGGAATGGGTGATCGCCCATCCGGTGACCCGCGAGGTGTTCTGCGCGTGCAGCAACAACAGCGAGCGCGGGACCGCCGGCTTCGAGGGCGCCAATCCGGTCAACCGCCGCGGGCCAAACCGGTTCGGCCACATCGTGCGCTGGCGGGAGCAGCGCGGCGACCCGGCGGCCACGCGCTTCCAGTGGGACGTGTGGGTGGAGGCGGGACCCGCCGCGCTCGGCGGCACCATCAAGGGCGACGAGTTCGCGTGCCCCGACGGTCTATGGATCGACGCGCTGGGAGCCCTGTGGGTTCAGACCGACGTGTCGCCAACCGCGCTCGGCCGTGGCGACTTCACGTCGCTCGGCAACAACCAGCTGCTGGCGGTGGATCCGGGGTCCGGCACCTTCCGCCGCTTCCTCACGGGACCGCGCGGGTCGGAGATCACCGGCTTTCACACGACTCCGGACAACCGCACGGCGTTCGTCAACATCCAGCATCCGGGCGAGGTGCCGGGGGATCGGTCGAATCCGGAGAATCCGCGCGCCAACTCCAACTGGCCCGATTTCGCCGCCGACGGACGGCCCCGGTCGGCCACCGTGGTGATCCGCCGCAAAGACGGAGGCCCCATCGGCGCTTGACCGCCGGGGCGGATGGGCGCTTAGCGCCGCCCGGCCAGCTCGGCGAGGGTGCTTTGGATGGTGCGGTGCAGCTCGCCCGGGCTCACCGGCTTGAACAGCACGTGGTGGATGCCCAGGTGCCGACAGCGCTCCTGGTCTTCCTCGTGCAGACCCCAGCCGGTGATGAACGCGACGGGCACGTTCCGGTCATGGGCGCGGATGCGCTGCGCCACCTCCCAGCCCGTCATCCCGACCATCCCGATGTTGGTGAGGACCACGTCGAAGGTGCCCGGACGGAACACGTCCATCGCGGCCGGCCCGCTCGACACCGCGATCACGTCGTGGCCGCCCTCCTTCAGCATCTCGGTGAGGATGGACAGGACCTGGGCGTCGTTGTCCACGAGGAGGATCCGTCCCCGCCGGCGGCCGGGCGCGTCGATGTCCAGGGGCGCCTCCGCGGAGGGCGCGACGGCCACCGGCAGCACGATGGTGAACGTGGTGCCGCGGCCGAGCAGGCTGTCCACCCGCATCTCGCCGTTGTGCCGCTTCACGATCGAGTAGGATACGGACAGCCCCAGCCCCGTTCCCGCCTCGCCCTTCGTGGTGAAGAAGGGGTCGAACACGCGCTTGCGCACGGCTTCCGGCATGCCGGTGCCGGTGTCGGAGACGGTGAGCACCACGGTGTCGCCGCGCTCGACGTGGCTGCGGATGGTGAGCGTGCCCCCTGCGGGCATGGCGTCGATGGCGTTGAGGATGAGGTTGGTCACGACTTCGTTGAGCTCGGACGGCCGCCCCATCACCGCGGGGATCGGCGGCAGCTTCAGCTCCATGCGGAGGGGCAGGCCGCCCTTGGCGGAGCGCTCCTCCCAGCGCGGCTGCGTGATGGCGACGGCGTCGTTGACCACGCTGTTCAGATCGAGCGACACGAACGGCTCGTCGGGCCGGAGGCGGGCGAACTTCTGGATCCGGCGCACGGTCTCGGCGCCGCCGGTAGCGGCGGCCTCGATGACGTCGAGCCCGCGCCGGACGACATCCACGTTCGCGGGGTTCTTCCCCATGAGCTGGGCGTAGCCGAGGATGGCCTGGAGCAGGTTGTTGAAGTCGTGGGCGATGCCGCCGGCCATCTGCCCGAGGGCGGTGAGCTTCTCGGACTGGAGCATCTGGGCTTCCAGCTCGCGCTGGGCGGTGGTGTCGTGCACGATCGCGAGCATGCCCTCGATCTGCCCGTCGCGGCCGGTGAGGGCGGACAGGGTGACCGCGAGGTTGAGGCTGGTGGTCTCGTCGCGACGGGACGCCACCTCGAAGACGCGCACGGGCGACGCGGAAGACAGGGCCGCGCGCGCGGCCAGGTACTGCTCCCGCGGCAGCAGCTCGGTGATGGGACGGCCCAGGGCGTCGACGGCGGCCAGCCCGAACACGCGTTCGGATGCCGGATTCCAACCCACCACGAGGTCATCGCGGTCCACCGAGATGATGCCGTCGCCGGCGGACTGAATGAGCTGCTCCAGGGAGCGTTTGGTGTCGGCGACCTGGCCGTACAGCCGCGAGTTGCGGATGGCGACGGCAAGGTAGTCCGACAGCATCTCCAGCAGCTCTCGCTCGCGCGGATCGATAGGCCGGGCACTCGCCTGGTTGGCGGCGGCGAGGTAGCCGAGGGTGGTGCCGTCGTCCCGGATCGGGCACACCACCGCGGTGGAGCCGGCGAGGCTCTCGCCAGGCGCGGAGCCGAGGTGAATGCGCACCTCGTCGTAGCCGAGGGCCCCCCGGAGCTGCTCGGTGATCGTGGCAATCAGCTGGGTGAGGTCGAGCTGGCCGAGCAGGCCGCGCGAGATCTCCCGCAGGATGGAGAGCTGGGTGACCCGCAGCGACTGCTCCGCCTGCTCGCGCCGCGCCTCTTCCTCGAGGTCGCGCGTCTTGCCCGCGAGGGCGCGCATCTCGTCGACGAGGGAGGTGAGCTGGTTCCGGGTGCCCAGCTCGGTTTGCCGGCGGGCGAGGGCGCGGCGCACCGTCTCCTCGAGATCCTGGCGGCTGAAGGGCTTGATGAGGTACTCGAACGCGCCGTGGGTGAGGGCGTTCTTCACCGTCTCGAGCGAGGCGTAGGCGGTGATCATGACGACCTCGATGCTATGGTCGATCGCCTTGATCCGACGCAGGAGCTCGATGCCGTCCATCTGCGGCATCTTGATGTCCATGAAGATCAGGTCGGGATGAAAGGTCTTGAGGGTCCGCAGCGCGGCCTCGCCGCTGTCGGCGGTGGCGATGTCGTGCCGGGGCTTGAGGATCATGCGCAGGGATTCGCGTGGCCCCATCTCATCGTCGACCACGAGGATGCGCGCGCGGTCCGTCATGCCGCCGTCCCCGGGACGCCCGGCAACTGCGCGGTGAAGGCGACCTCGGCGCGGCCCTGGCGGGCTTCGAGGCGGCCGCCCTGGGCTTCGAGGATGCGCTGGCTCACGCAGGGCCCCACGTCGATCAGGTTCTCCTGGACCACCTGGATGGGGTCGAAGATGCGGTGGAGCTCGTCCGCCCGGACGTCGGCGGTGCGCGAGGCGACGGTGATCCGCACGCGGTCCTCCTTGTCGAGACGGGATACGGAGACGGAGAGCTTGGCGTCCTGGCCGGGAGTCTTGCGCAAGAGGTACCACACCAGGTAGGCGATGGCCTTCTTGAGCATGGTGCGATCGCCGCGGACGAGGAACGTCCGCCCCTCGTAGGAGTAGGTCGCGGACACGTGCTTCTGGGTGGACTCGTCGATGAAGGTGAGGAGCCGCGCCTCCGCGCCGGCGGAAGGCACCGCCTGGGCGCCCAGCTCCTGCAGGCACTCTTCCACCGCGAGCCGGGCGTCGACGACCTCGAGCTTGTAGTCGCCCTCGTTCACCAGCGCGGCGAGCTTCTCGAACATCTGCACGAGACGGCGCACGTCGCGGCCCACCACCGACGCGAAGTGGTTGCGGAACCCCGCGTCGTCATACCGCTCCTCGAGGAGCTCCATGAAGGTGCGAATGGAGACGAGCGGATTCTTGATCTCGTCGGCGATGCGGGCCACGACGCGGGTCAGGAGCTCGAGCTGCTCGGCTTCGCGGCGCTCGCGGGCGGCCTGACGTTGCTGGGTGAGGTCCTCGAAGACGAGGACCGCGCCCAGGGTGGACGCGCCGTCGCCGGTCACCGGATACGTCGACACCTCGAGCGGGAGGCCTCGGAGGGCGAGCTGCACTTCCTCGCGATGGATCGCGCGACCCCGCGTCAGCGTCTCGAAGAGCAGGTCGCCGAGCGGGGAGGGCAGGACGCGAAGGTCCCGGTTCAGCGCGTCCCGCGCCGACATGCCGAGGATCTCCTCGGCCCGGCGGTTCATGATCACCACCCGCTCGTCGGGCCCGATCGTGATCACGCCGTTCGACATGTGGGCGAGGATCCGCTCGGTAAACTGCTTCTGGTACTCGAGCAGATGGTGTACGCGGATGTCGCGGATGGCGGTGGCGAGGTGGCTGGCGAGATTGTAGATGATTTCCGTCTCGCGCCGGCTGTACACGCCGCCCGTCACGCGCTGCCCGAGGGTAAGCACCGCCACCAGCTCGCTGTGCGAGATGAGGGGAACGGCGATCACCGCCTGGAGGATGGCCATCTCCTTGGCGATCTCGCGGGCGGTGGGATCGGTAGCGCGCGCCTGCGCCTCCTCGATGTGGATGAGACGGCCCTCGGCGGCGAGCCAGAGAGGCAGCCCCCCGTCGGCGGACAGCACGACCGACTCCACCACGTGGGGCGCGAGCCCGCGCTGCGCCGCGATGCGGTACTGCCGCCCCGCCTGGTCGGCGGCGAGGATGGCGCTGCGACTGGGGCGCGCGAGCTCCCCCACCGCGTCGAGGAACAGGTCGAGCACGCGGGAAATGTCGAAGCCCGCGGAGAGCGCCTTGGCGAACTCCTTCACCATGCGGGTGAGGACGTCGGAGGGCAGGTCCAGCGCCGGGCCCGGATCGTTCGTCACCACGACGGTCTCGACAGGGCGGACGGTCGACCGGAGGGCCGAGACCTCCTGGACGAGCCGGAGCTTTTCCTCGGCCTGACGCAGGACCCCCTGGAGATGGCTGCCCGTGAACGGCTGGAGCAGGACGAAGTCGGCGTGCTCGATGACGGGGTCGTCCTCCGGGGGTGACCCCTGGGCGGGCAGCACGCAGACCACCACCGCGGTGGGGCAGAGCTGGCGAGCCCGCTCGATGAACCCGGCCACGTCCCGGGTGGGCGCCGCCTCCTTGACGATGAGGTCGACGGCGGTGAAGCGTAGGGTGCGCAGCCCCTCCTCGTCCGACGTTGCGGTGAAGACCGCGCGTCCGTCCAACCCGCGGCGGAGACGGCTACGCAGCGTCTCGTCGCCCGAAACCAGGAGAGCTGTTCTCATATCCGTATAGGCGCGGGACGCTCGCCGGGGACGGGGAACTCGACCGTGAAGGTGCAGCCGGGCCGGCCCACATGATTGCGGGCCCTGAGCTCGGCGCGGTGGGCATCGGCGATGCTGCTACAGACCGCCAGACCCAGACCGGAACCCCGGGCCTTGGACGTCACGAAGGGATTGAAAATCTTTTCCACAAGGTCGGAGGGGATGCCGGGTCCGGTGTCTGAAACCTCGACGAGCAGGTAATTTCCTCCTGCTTCGCGCGGATCAGCGACCCTCACGGTAAGCTCCCCGCCCTGGCCCATAGCTTCCACGGCATTTAAGCATAAGTTGTGGAAAAGCTGCTCCAATTGGGACACATTGCCGACGATCTTCCGGGTCGGCGCGTCTGCCCCGACCCGTCGAAGCCGGATCCCCCGAGCCTCCAGCTCGGGCTGCAGAAGCTCCAATGTCGAGTGGATGGGGTCGACTACGTCGATGACCTCCATAGGTTGTGTCTGTGCGGATGAAAGAGTCCGGAACCGACCCAGAAGCTCGTCGATCCGGGAGATCTCCCGATCGGCCACCCGTACCAAACTACCCCGGAACTCGGGGTCATCAAAACGAGTCGGAAGAAGTTGGGTAAAGGCTTTCAGGGCGACCAGGGGGTTCCGGATCTCGTGGACCATGCCCGAGGCGATGGCTTCCAGGGAGGCCAGACGCTCGGCCCGGCGCTGCTCGCCCTCGAGCTCTTTGAGCCGGCTCAGGTCGCTGAACACGGCCACCGCCCCCAGTCGGGTTCCGTGGCCGCCGACCAGGGGGGAGGTGGAGCAGACGAGGGGGATCAACTGCCCGGCCGCGTTGGGTAGGGCCAGCTCCACCTGCGATCGGGACTCGCCGTCGGCCGCCGTCGCCTCCAGCAGACGCGCCAGCGGCACCGGCAGGTGGCCGGCCGGCTGCCCCCGCAAGCTATCCGCGGCCACCCCGGCCAAGGCCTCTGCGGCGCGGTTGAAGAGCGTGATCCGGCCCCGGGCCCCCACCGCAACCACGCCACTCTCGATGGTGCCGAGGATGCGCTGGATGTGCTCGTTCACGAGAAGGACCTGGTGGTGCACCTGGGCGTTGCGCACCGCGACCGCCGACTGATTGGCCAGCGTGGCGAGGAGGTCCGCGTCGTCGCTGAAGAAGGGGTCGCCCGACCGCTTCGCCCCAACCGCGAGAAAACCGATAATGCGATCGCTCTCGACCAGGGGAACGAGCACCTCGCTGCCCAGCCGCGCGAAGTCCGCGAGCGTCTGGACCGGATGGGTCCCGTCCCGCTGAGTCTCTACCTCGTCCCGGAACAGCAGCCGGCGCTCGCGCTCGAGCTGGGCGAGCAGCGGCAGGGCAGGGGACGCGTGGTCCGGGAAGGCGCCGTGCCCGAGCAGATGCGCGCGCTCGAATCGGCCCTCCTCGTCGTCGAGCAGATAGATGGCCAGGCCCTCGGGCCGCAGCGTCGATCCCACCGTGCGCGCGAAGTGGCCCAGCAGCGCCGGCAGGTCGATGGTGGTGCTCAGCGCGCGGCTCGTCTCGCGGACTGTCCGCGGGTAGTCGTACGGCTCGCGGTAGAGATAGCGATCGAACGCGCGCTGGATCTGACGCTTCAGGGGCGCGAACAGCACCGCCACAACGAGCGCGAGGAGGATCTCGCGGATCGGCAGCTGATGCTCGTCGTGGAAGAGCGCATTCGACGCGACGAGTAGCGTGAGGAGTGCCACGCCCGCCACGAGGACGGCGGCCAGATAGACGGCTCCGCGCCGGACCTTCACGCGGATGTCCATCAATCGATGGCGGATGATCGCGTGGCCGATCATCGCGATCATGACGAGGGAGAAGAGGGGCCCGAACTTGCTGAGAGTTGACGTACCGAACAGCAGCGGGACGACTAGGTTCGTCAGCGTTCCGAACGCGATCGGGACCGAGATAGCAAGGAGGAGATAGCCTGTTTGAATGCGGAGCGATCCACTCACAGACCGATACTTTCGAGCCAGAACCCAAATCGCACTTGCGAAGCAGGACAGCATGTACAGTCCGTAGGCGAAGTGGAGCGGGCCGTATTCGATAGTGATGCCGCCTACTCCCCGGCTGATCGAAAGTACCAGTAGTGACGAAAACATCGCCAACGCCGCAAACAACACTGCGGGCGCGGCAAACATCACCAGAGGCAAGCTCTCCCGAAGGGGGCGAGAGGGTGGGAATACCTCAGCCAGAATGAGGGACGACAAGGGAGCGAGACTTGCCACAGCAAGGGTGAACCTTACGTATAGGACTGACTCGGGAATAGCATAGTGACCTAGTGCGACACCAATTGACCAGAGTGCTGCGAGAACCCCGATCGTCGCCAAGGCGATGTGTGGGCTTCCTCGCGGGTTCCGCCAGTAGACGTAGACGGCGATGGCGAGGTTGCATAGGGCTGTAACAAGGAGTGGTGTTGCGCTAGGACTAATGGACATGCTTCCCCCAGTTAAGGGACTCCAACCTCTGGTCAGAGTCCGTCTGGGATTCTTACTCCGAAATACCCCGTATTCAACCGCGAATCGACGAACATGTCGCGGGCAGCTTCCCGGAGGTTCAGCGCACGGTAGCGGGTTGCATCTCGCTAACGACGGGAAACTCGATGAAAATCGTAGTTCCGTGTCCAACCGTCGCCGAAGAAGCCCGAATTGTTCCCTTATGTGCGTCGGTTATTCCGCGGCAGATCGCCAGACCGAGGCCCGATCCCTTCGGTTTTGTAGTCACGAAAGGTTCAAAGACCTTGCCCACGAGATGTTCAGGAATGCCCGCCCCAGAATCTGTAATCTCGATTAGCAGGCTGTGGCCGTCGTGGGTAGCCCGGTCAGCCAATCGCAATGTCACTTCTCCGTCGTGCTCCATTGCTTCGACTGAATTGATCAGCAGATTCAGGAACAACTGCTTAAGCTGATCGGAGTCCCCTGAGATTCGCGTATTAGAGGCACCATATGCGCGCGTGATCTGGATTCGCTTCTGAAGGAACTGGCCACGGAGCAGAGATAGAGTCTCCTCGATGGGCTCGATGACATCAACAGTACGGAAGGATTGATGAGATGGCACAGCCAGGCCCCGAAGTCGTGCCACAAGCTGATCAATTCGCTCGATTTCCTTTAGGACGATTACCGAGAAGTCCTTGCGGAAGTCTTCCTCAGTAAAGCGCTCGGGCAGGAGCTCCGCAAACGTTCTAATCGCCACAAGCGGGTTCTTGATCTCGTGGGCTATGCCGGAAGCAAGGGCGCCAAACGCGGCCAGTCGTTCGCCCCGTCGCTTCTCACGTTCGAGATCCTTGAGCCGACTCAGATCACTGAACACGATGACTGCGCCGAGAACGGCCCCTGCTCGATCCTTTAGAGGCGACGTCGCACACACCACTGGAATTACGCGGCCGGCATCGTCGATCAGAGCCGATTCCAGTTGCGTTTGCGGCTGCCCATCTCCGAGTGTTGCCTCTAGGGGTTCGCGAAGAGCGTCGGGCAACTTGCTCACTCCCTGGCTGCGTAGTGCCTCGGCCGTGGTGCCCGTCATTCGTTCGGCTGCCTTGTTGCAGAGAGTTATGGTCCGCAAGGAGTCTGTCGCCACCACGCCGCTCTCCATGGTCGCCAAGATGTTCTCGACATACTCGTTAACTAGGACTACCTGACGGTACAGTTGCGCGTTTCGCATTGCTATAACTGCCTGATGGGACAGTGTTGAAAGCAGCTCGAGGTCATCGGAAAAGTAGGCGTCGCCCGAACGCTTAGGTCCGACGATCAAAAGGCCGATCAGATCACTTTCTGACATCATGGGGATCGCGAACTCGCCGCCGAGCGCGGCGAGTTGCTCAACGGCCAACTCGGCGTCGCGGCCCGTTACGGTGCTGCCCAAATCATCGCGCAGCAGGGTGCGACGATACCGCTGCAGAAATGCGGGAAGCGGCGATGAAGCAGAGAGTGAGGCGGCGATCGGAAGCTTCTCGGTGTCGACGAAATTCTGGACGGCTACCAAGTCGAGATGGTCTTGAATAGAGTCCCGAACGAACACGGCGACGGAATCAGGTCGAAGGGTCTCACTCACGGTCTTGCAGAGATACTCGACGAGCGACTTTAAGTTTAGAAGCGAGGCGACTGTACGACTAGCCTCCCTTATGATCGCGTGATAGTCATAGGATTCGCGATAGAGATAGCGATCGAGAGCGTTTTGAATCCACTGCTTAAGCGGTTGGAAGGCCAAGGCTATCCCGAGCGCTACGCTGATCTGAAGGGCAAGGGGAAGATCTTGCGCCTTCGTACTCGTCAACGTTGAAACGGCAGTTACTATGGCGACGAAGACTCCACCGGCTGTTGCAACCGAGAGCAGGAACACGATACCGCGCTGGACGACCAGACGGATGTCCATCAGACGGTGGCGGATGATTGCGTGCGCGGAGAATGACACCATCAACAAGCTGAAGTAAGGGCCCAGGACACTGTATTGCGATGTCTTCCAGACCAAAGGGATGACGACGTTTGTAGTGACGGCTCCGGCGGCGCCCAACAGTATGCCGAGGAGCAAGTAGCGGAGTTGGAGCTTCCGGAGCCCTGTGGCTAGACGTAGCTTTCGCCAGAGTGTGTATAACGCGAAACCGAGAGTACCGGCCACGTAGAGTGAGAACACTGGATGAAGCGGGCCGTATAAGAAGTTAGTCTTAGAGCCGGTGCGCTGGGCACCGACAACGATCAGGGACGTAAAGGACAGGACGATGAAAGAGAAGCAAAGGGCGGCTGGAACGGCGATCGCTCTCGTGGAAGGTTGACGCTGGCCTATCGGGAAAGCATGAAACACGAGCAGGAAGGTGAACGGAATGCTTCCGGCGAAGGCAAAGGCTAGCCGTCCATAGGTCACGGCCTTGGAGAGATCGTCAAGGGAAAGCGCGATCGTGATACTGAGGATCCACCCGACAATACTGACAACGGACAGGCCGAAGAGTCGGTTGACTTGGGCACGGCGGTTGTTGAGGAAGACAAGAAGGCCGAGACCCGTCAAGGCCGACGATAGAACGACGACCCCGAGAACTCTTGCGCTTAGCACAATGGCGCGATGACTCTCATTCCTCGAATCGGCCTACGACGAGAGCTGAGCATCCTCCGCCAAAGCCGTGTCCGTTTGCCAGTACGTTTCTAATGCGAGCAACCCGAGATGCATTCGGAACATAGTCAAGGTCGCACCGCGGGTCTGGAACCTCCTGATTGATCGTCGGGGGAACCTTCTGATTGAGGATTGACATACAGGCGGCTGCAGCTTGAAGAGAACCCGCCGCCGCGAAGGGTTGACCAATCATCGACTTGATTGAGGAGATCGGAATTCTATACGCGTGCGCACCCAGCGCCTCTTTGAAAGCGTTGGAGTCGCAAACATCAAAATCAGGCAACGAGCTACCGTGGGCATTCACGTAATCAATGTCGCTGGGTTTCAGGCCTGAATCGCAAACGGCGCTGCTGATTGCCTTGGCCATTACTTTCCCGGTGAGATCTCCCTTGCGCATGTCGATCGCTTCGCTTGCGCCACCGAAGCCTCGAATCTCGGCGTATATAATTGCGCCCCTATCGCACGCATGTTCCATCTCCTCAAGCACAAAACCGGCGGCGCCCTCCCCAATGACGAGCCCGTCCCGCAGAAGATCATAGGGGCGAGACGCCCTAGTCGGGTCATCGCTGCGTTTACTAAGGGCCCCGAGTGCTGAGAACGTTGCAAACAGTGCGGGCGAGATCGGTGCTTCCGAGCTGCCAGTAAGCGCAACACGAGTTCGGCCGGACCGGATCTGAAGGGCTGCGGTCTGGAGTGCGTCGAGCCCTGTGCAGCAATTGGATGAGACTGAAATGGTCGGTCCAGTGATGCCTAGCTCGATGGAGATGTAAGAGGCGGGAGCGTGCGGGGGGTACTCCAAGGCCGTCCAGGGGTCGACAGCTTTCACTCCCCCTATCTGAAGACTGACCGCTGCTTGCTCGAATATTGGAGCGCCCCCAGACGTTCCAAAACAGACCACAGCCTGTCTTGCGACTGAGGGACTGAGATCAAGTGCTGCATCGTCCAACGCCATTCGGCAGGCCGCTACTGCGAATTGGCTGAATCTACCCATGTGCCGGGCCTGCTTGTGGCTTACGAAGTCATTCGCGCTAAAGTCCTGCACCTTCGCGGCGACCTTGCAGGGGTAGGGGTCGGTGTCGAACTCGGTGATCCAGTCCACGCCCGACTTGCCGGCGACGAGGCTTTCCCAGTAGGCCTGCTTGCCGATCCCGTTGGGGGCGACGACACCTATGCCGGTGATGACCACTCGGCGCCCGTTTCGCATGTGCCCCCTCCACCCCTAAACCTTTGAAAGTTAAAGCGACGTACGGCGTAACGATAGCAAGAAACCGAGGCTAATCCAAGTTTCGTCGGGTCATGCCCTCGGGTACAATCCAGGAGGAGATGAGCGCTCCGCTCTCCCGCCGCCAGTTCCTCTCGCTTCCGCTCGGTCTCCTCGCGCTCCCCGCCCTGGCCGGGGCAGAGCCGGTGACCAGGAAGACGTTCACCTACCAGGCGAATATGGCGGTGCTCTTCGAGCTGATGACGTTCAACGTCACGGGCACCGTCGTCGAGGAGATCGACCACGGCGCGGGGCAGTATCGGGTGGTGCTCACCGGAGAAGGGTCTGGCGTCACGCACCGCTCCGAGTCGACGGGCGTCATTCGGGCGGGCCGCTTCCTGCCAGGCACCTCCTGGAGCGCCGGCGCCGTCCGCGGTCGCGACAACCGGTCGTTGACGAAGTACGACCACGAGCGGGGCACGGTCGAGCTGCACTCGCGCTACCACACGCTGATCCTGGGGCGGCTCCGCCAGCTCGACGACGTGCTGAAGCTCCCCGCGGGGCAGCCGGTGGACGACATCATCTCGGCCACGCTGAACTTCGCCGCCGGGCGGCTCGACTTCGACCCCGGGGGGTACTGCTACACCAACGTCGTCCGGCGGGCCAAGGCCGAGAACGAAGGGCCGGATGATGTCTCCGACAGCGGGTACCGGGCCGAACTGGTGCCGCTCCGGTTCAAGACGCAGACCGATCCGGCGACCGGGCGGCTGACCGCCGTGATCGACATCACGCGCTTCTCCTCCTGGGCCCGCTCGAATCGGCCGGCCCTGGTCACCTTCGACCAGGCCCGCCACGTCGAGTCCATGAAGTCCTCCCTCATGCTCGGCAGCACCGTGAGCCTCCGGCTCACCTCCTTCGCCTGATCGTCCTCCATGGCGTTTGACCTCGTCGCCCTCGGGGAGGTCATGCTCCGGTTGTCGGCGCCGCCTCCCGAGCGGCTCGAGCAGGCGGTGGCGCTGAACATTCAGATCGGAGGCTCTGAGGCCAATGTGGCCGCCGCCTGCGCGCGGCTGGGCCTTCGCACCGCGCTCATCTCGGCTCTGCCCGCCGCGCATCCCTGGGCCGATCGAGCCGTCCGTGAGCTCGGCGGCCACGGGGTGGACTGCACCGGCGTGGTGCGGCCCGACGGCGCCCGCATGGGTCTCTACTTCCTCGAGTACGCCTCGGCCCCGCGTCCCGTCCGTATCCTCTACGATCGGCGCGATTCCGCAGCGAGCCGGCTCACCGCCGGCGACATCGACTGGACGGTCCTCCAGGGCACGCGTCTGCTCCACCTCTCGGGCATCACGCCGGCGCTTGGCGAGAACCTGCGCGCCGTCATCCGGCGCGCGGTCCAGGAGGCGAAGCGGGCGGGGGTGCCGATCTCCCTCGACGTGAACTATCGCTCGCGCCTCTGGGCCCCGAAGGAGGCGCGTGCCTTCCTTGTCGAGGTCTTGCCGGCCGCGCGGTACGTCTTCGTGGGCGCGGACGACGCCGAGACGGTGCTGGAGCTGTCCGGCCCTCCCGCCTCGGTGCTCGACGGCCTGCGGGGCCTCGCGCCGGCGGCGACGATCGCCCTCACGCTCGGCGAGGCGGGCTGCGCCGTGCTCGACGGAGCCGCCGTCTGGACCCCGCGCCGGCGCTACACCGTCAATGTAGTGGACCGCGTGGGTGCGGGAGACGCCTTCGCCGCCGGATTCCTCTGGGCCATGCTCGCCGGCCGGGGGCCCCAGGTCGCGGTGGACGCCGGGACCGCTCTCGCCGCGCTCAAGTGCACGATCTGGGGCGATATTGCGCTCGTCAGCCGCGCCGAGCTGGATGAGCTGATGGCGAGCGACAGCACCGAGATCCGCCGCTAGCCCGGCCCGGGTCCCCCCCACTAGGGGTTGACGCCGAACCCCAGGGGACCACTACCGGGTGTTATGATCGGGCTCGTGGAGCGCGAGCCGCGCGGTGTCGAGCGGATCCTGGAGGGCCTCGACGCGCCCCAGCGTGCGGCCGTCACCCACGAGGCGGGCCCGCTCCTCATCATCGCGGGCGCGGGCACCGGCAAGACCACCGTCATCACCCGCCGCATTGCCCATCTCATCGCCGCTCGCCGGGCGCGGCCGGCGGAGATCCTGGCGCTCACGTTCACGGACAAGGCCGCCGCCGAGATGGAAGAGCGCGTGGACACCCTCGTGCCCTACGGCTACGCGGACGTGCAGATCTCCACATTCCATGCCTTCGGGGACCGGCTGATCAAGGAGAACGCGCTCGAGCTGGGGCTCACGCCGGACTTCCGCGTGCTGACCCGCGCCGAGCAGGTGATCTTCCTGCGCGACCATCTCTTCGAGTTTCCGCTGCGCCACTATCGGCCGCTGGGCGATCCCACCCGACATCTCCAGGCCGTCCTGAGCCTGATCAGCCGGTTCAAGGACGAGGATGTGGGACCCGACGAGTACCTCGCCCACGCCGAGGCCCTCCTCGCGGGGGCCACCGACGACGAGACGCGTCTCCAGGCAGAGCAGCATCTCGAGCTCGCGCGCACGTACGCGCAGTACCAGACGCTCATGGCCCGGCTGGGGCAGGTGGACTTCGGGGATCAGATCGTCGAGGCCCTGCGCCTTTTCCGGACGCGCCCCCACGTGTTGCGCCGCTACCAGGAGCGCTTCAAGTACATCCTGGTGGACGAGTTCCAGGACACCAACTACGCCCAGTTCGAGCTGGTGAAGCTACTGGCGGCGCGGAATCGGAACGTGGCGGTGGTGGGCGACGACGACCAGGCCATCTTCCGGTTTCGCGGCGCCTCGATGAGCAACATCCTCGCCTTCGATCGGACGTATCCGGACGCCCGGAAGGTCGTGCTACAGGAGAATCGCCGGTCGCCCCAGGCCATCCTCGACGCCGCCTACCGCCTCATCCAGCACAACAATCCCGATCGTCTCGAGGTGGCGCAGCAGATCGACAAGCGCCTGATCGCCAAGGGCCCCGACGGCGGGGAGCGGATCGGCAAGGCGCCGGAGCATCTCGCGTTCGACACGCTCTCGAGCGAGAGCGATCACGTGGCGGGCATGATCGCGGAGGCGCACGAGGCAGGGCGGCCGCTGAAGGACTTCGCCATCCTCGTCCGCGCCAACCACGACGCCGACGCCTTCCTGCGCGCCCTCAACATGCGGGGCATCCCGTGGACCTTCTCGGGGAACGCCGGGCTCTACGGACGCCCCGAGGTGCGCCTCCTGATCGCGTTCCTGCGCGCGGTGGCCTTGCCGGACGAGTCGGTCAGCCTTCACTACCTGGCGTCGTCCGACGTCTATCAGGTGCCCATCGTCGATCTCACCAAGTGCGCCACCGTCGCCTACCGCCGCAACCGCATCCTCTTCGATGTGCTGCGCGAGCCGCCCGTCGACCTCGAACTGAGTGAGGAAGGCCGCGGCGCGGTACGACGGCTCGTTGCCGACCTCCTTCGGTACATGGAACTGGCCCGCGAGATGCCGACTGGTGAGCTTCTCTACCAGTTCCTGGTGGACTCGGGCCTCATGACTCGCTACGCGAAAGCGCCCGCCGAGCTCGAGCAGGAGGTGAAGAACGTCAGTAAGTTCTTCAACCGCGTCCGGGAGGCGGCCAACGTGCTCAGCTACAACAGAGTGCGAGAATTCGTGATCCATCTCGAGTCTCTGATGGACGCGGGTGATGATCCCGCGGTGGTCGAGGCCGACACCGATACGCCCGCCGTGCACGTCCTCACCGTGCACAAGGCCAAGGGGCTTGAGTGGCCGGTCGTGTTCATGGTGAACTGCGTGCAGAACAGGTTCCCCTCAACCCGCCGCTCGGAGCCGGTGGAGATGCCCGCCGCCCTCATCAAGGACACGCTGCCTACCGGCGACTTCCACATTCAGGAAGAGCGCCGGCTCTTCTACGTGGGCATGACCCGCGCGCGGGATCTCCTCTACTTCACCAGTGCGGAGGACATGGGCGGCACGCGCCGGTGGAAGGTGAGCCAGTTCGTGCTGGAGGCCCTCGATCTGCCCAAGGAGGCCGCCCGCCCCACGCGCGCCCGGGCCATCGAGGAGCTGATGCGCCACGCCCCGCAGCCGGAGGGGCAGGTGGGCGCGTTCGAGATCCTGGCCCCCGATGCCGACCTCGCGGTCAGCCATCACCAGGTGGACGACTATCGGACGTGCCCACTCAAGTACCAGTACGTGCACCTCCTGCGCATCCCGCTCCTCCAGCACCACGCCATCGTCTACGGCAGCGCGCTGCACACCGCTGTGGAGTTCTACCTGCGCCGGCGGGCGGTGGGGAACTACACCTCGCTGGAAGACTTCCTCCGCGCCTTCGAGGACGCGTGGCGCAACGAGGGGTTTCTTACGCGCGAGCACGAGGAGCAGCGCAAGCGCGCCGGCCTCGAGGCCCTCACGCGCTTCTATCACGAGGAGGAGGCCTCCGGCCGGAAGCCGGCGGCAGTGGAGCAGGAGTTCACGTTCGCCCTGGGGCCGACGCGAGTGCGCGGCCGGTTCGACCGCGTCGACGAGGAACCCGAGGGCACAGTCATCGTCGACTACAAGTCGAGCGACGTGACGGACCCGAAGGCCGCCGACCGGCGGGCGCGGCAGAGCCTGCAGCTCAAGATGTACGCGCTCGCCCACCGGCACGCCACCGACCGGCTACCCGCGCGGGTGGAGCTGCGCTTCCTGGAGTCCGGGCTCGTCGGCCGTCACGTGCCCACCGAGGCGGACCTTGCCGATGCCGAGCGCGCGATCCTCGAGGCCGCCGCGGGGATCCGGGCCCGGCGCTTCGGAGCCACGCCGGGCTACCAGACCTGCCGCTACTGTGCGTATAACCAGATCTGCCCCAGCACCGCCACCCGCGAGTGAAGAGAGGAACACGATGAAGATCAACGCCAACGGCATCGACATCAACTATCAGATAGAGGGTGAAGGTCCCCTCGTCACCTTCAGCCACTCGCTGGCGTGCAGTCTCGCCATGTGGGACGAGCAGGTTGCCGCCCTCCGCGGGCGCTATCGCGTCCTCCGCTACGACACGCGGGGACACGGCGGCACCAGCGCTCCCGCGGGGGCCTACTCGCTCGAGCAGCTCGCCGCCGACCTGCACGCCCTCCTGGGCTCCCTCGGCATCACCGAGACGCACTTCGTGGGCCTGTCGATGGGCGGGATGATCGGCCAGGTGTACGCGCTCCAGCATCCGCAGACGGTGAAGAGCCTCGTCCTGTGCGACACCACCAGCCGCTATCCCGCCGCCGCCGGCGGCATCTGGGAGGAGCGGATCCGTACCACCGAGGCGAAGGGCATGGCGCCCCATGTCGAGCCCACGCTCGGCCGCTGGTTCACCGCGCCGTTCCGGGCGCGGCGCAAGGACATGATGGCGCGCGTCGGCGCCCTCATCGCCAGCACGCCGCCTCAGGGCTACATCGGATGCTGTCACGCCATCCCCAAGATCAACGTCACGGACCGGTTGGGCGGCGTGACGTGCCCGGCGCTCGTCATCGTGGGCGAGGAGGATCCCGGCACGCCGGTCGAGATGGCGCGCGACATTCATGCCGCGCTGCCCGCGGCGGAGCTGGCGATCCTGCGCTCGGCCTCGCACCTCTCGAATCTCGAGCAACCGGAGGAGTTCAACCGGGTCCTGCTGCGCTTCCTGGACAAGACCTCCGGCCAGAGCCCGCTCTAGGGTGTCCTGAGTCGAGTTAGTGTTGACACTTCTTCGGCGAAAAGAAGAGGGCCATCAGGCCTATCGTTCCCAGAGTGACAACCCCCTGCAAGGGACCACTTTGGGAGGATCGACCGATGACC
>Ga0075421_100000002_pt1 | contig 164871 bp, 162 predicted proteins | sample SoiMetdeltSBSDD5_FD_75292 | JGI IMG/M metagenome (GOLD analysis project Ga0075421, IMG submission 75292) | Bulk soil microbial communities from a Populus tree surrounding site in Tennessee, USA - Soil MetaG P. deltoides SBSDD5 | ecosystem: Environmental > Terrestrial > Soil > Tree plantation... | reverse complement strand
CTGCGCAGCGTCGTCATGACGGGCATGTTCTGCGTGGAGAGCTCGTAGCGGCCGGGCTTGAAGAGGTCCGCCACCTGGCCTTCGTTGATGAAGATGGCCACCTGGTTCTCGCGCACGGTGAGCTGCGCGCCCATCTTGATCTCCTGGTCGTGCACCGGGAACCGGTAGACCAGGGTGTTGTTGCTGTCATCGAGCCACTCGATGATTTGAATGAATTCGCTTTTGATTGCGTCCCAAAGTCCCATGGCTGTTGTGACCTCCGTGTGACGAGCAATAGTACGTGGAATTTGGCTCATGGTTACGGGTTGGGGAAGCGCGATGAAAAAACTGGCCATTTTTCTCCTCGCCACGCTCCCGCTGTTCGCCGACGAGGGCATGTGGATGCCTCAGCAGATGCCTCAGCTCTCCGGCCAGCTGGAGAAGCTCGGGATCGAGGCGAATCGCCTCTCCAACCTCACCGGAGACCCCCTCGGCGCGGTCGTCTCCCTCGGCGGCTGCACGGCTTCGTTCGTCTCGCCCGACGGGTTGGTGGTGACGAACCACCACTGCGCGTTCGGGTCGATCCAGCACAACTCGACGCCCGAGCGTGACTTCATCACCAACGGCTTCCTCGCGCGCACCCGCGCCGAAGAAGTTCCGGCCGCGCCCGGCACGAAGGTGTGGGTGACCACGAACATCGAGGACGTCACCGTGCGCGTCACGAGCGGCATCACGGCCAAGACCACCGACGTCGAGCGTGCAAAGCACCTCGACCGCCGGGCGAAGGAGCTCGTCGCCGAATGCGAGAAGCCGGGCGGCTTGCGCTGCCGCGTCTCGTCGTTCTTCGAGGGCTCGCAGTACCTCCGCCTCACGCAGGCCGAGATCACCGACGTGCGCCTCGTCTACGCGCCGGCGCGGATGATCGGCGAGTTCGGCGGCGAGGTCGACAACTTCGAGTGGCCGCGGCACACGGGCGACTTCTCGTTCTACCGCGCGTACGTCGACGGCAAGCCGTATCGGCCGAAGCACTGGCTGAAGGTTGCGTCCAAGGGTGTGGATGTGGGCGATGCGGTGATCGTGGCCGGATATCCCGGACGCACGTTCCGCTACAAGACCGCCGACGAAGTGCGCTACTACAAGGAATTCGTCTACCCGACGAACATCCGCTACTTCACCGACGTCATCCGCCTCCTCGAAGAGGCAGGCAAGGATAGCCGCGACGTGCAGATCCGCAACGCGTCGCGCATCAAGGGCCTGGCGAACTCGCTGAAGAACTACACCAGCGTGAACGAGGGCTTCACGAAAGACCGCATCGTCGAAGCGCGCGTCGAGCGCGAAGTGAAGATGCGCGCGATTTCCGGGGACGCGTTGGATGCGATCGCGAAGCTGAACCAGGAGCACTTCCGCAATCGCGAGCGCGATGCGGTCCTCGACTGGCTCGGCCGCGGCTCGCCGATGTTCGGGCAGGCACTCACGTTCGCGCGCCTTGCTACCGAGCGTCCGAAGAAGGACATCGATCGCGTGGCGAGGTATCAGGAACGCGAGTGGCCGAATCTGAAAAGCGCGTCGGACCGCGCGCAGCGGACGATCGACCTCGCGTCCGATCGCGCGGTGGTCGCGTACTTTTTGAAGGAAGCGGCGAAGTACGACGTGAAGGCGCTCGAGGGGATCTCGCTCGACGCGTTGTACGCGAACACGAAGATCGCGAATCAGGACGAGCGGACGAAGATGCTGAGCGAGTCGGTCGCGCAGCTGAAGGCGCGCAACGACTCGATGTTGAACCTAGCGTTCGCGCTGGTGCCGCTGTTCGAGGAGCGCGAGCGGAACGATCTGGCTTACGACGGCGCGATGGCGCGTCTGCGTCCCGGCTACTTCGACGTGCTGCGCAAGGTCAGCGGCGGCACGCTCTATCCCGACGCGAACTCGACGCTGCGTCTGACGATCGGCCGCGTGGAAGGCTACTCGCCGAAGGACGCGACGGTGTACGCGCCGCAGACGACGCTTCGCGGCGTGGTCAACAAGGAGACGGGGAAGGATCCGTTCGAGAGCCCGAAGGCGCTGCTCGCCGCGGCCGGCGATCCGGCGAAGACGCGTCCGTACTTCGATCCCGAGCTCGGCGACGTGCCGGTGAACTTCCTCTCGACCTGCGACACGACCGGCGGCAACTCGGGCTCGCCGACGCTGAACGCGAAGGGCGAGCTCGTGGGCCTGCTCTTCGACGGCAACTACGAATCGATCGACGCGGACTTCCTCTTCAACCCCGCCGTGACGCGCTCGATCCACGTGGACGCGCAGTACATGTTGTGGGTGATGGACGCGGTGGACGGCGCGCATGAGCTGATGCGCGAGCTCGGCGCGACGCCGAAGTTCTGATGTGGAATGCGGAGGCAGCGCCTCCGCTTTCCCATTCGCGTGTATACGAAAGCGGAGGCGTTGCCTCCGCACTCCACATGATCGTGCGCTATCCTTTGCGTCGCCCATGGAAATCGGTGCAGAGTGGCTGGTCGAGGCTGGCGGGTGTGATGCGAGCGCGTTGCGCGACGTCGCGGTCCTCGGCAGTCTCTTCGCCAGCGTCATCGACGATCTGAATCTGCAGCCGCTGCACGAGCCTGCGTGGCACGTCTTTCCGGGACACGCGGGTGTCACCGGCTTCGTGATGCTCACCGAGTCGCACCTCGCGTGTCACACCTATCCCGAGCACGGGTTTGCCACGATCAATCTCTATTGCTGTCGCCCGCGTCCCGACTGGCCGTGGGAGGAGCGCCTGATCGCGCTCCTCGGCGCGCAGGACGTGCGCGTGCGCAAGGTGGAGCGCGGACGGTGACGGCGAACTGTCCGTCCTGCGGTGCGCCGATCGAGTTTGCGATCGGATCGTCCGAGGTCGTTGTGTGCTCGTCGTGCCGCTCGATCGTGGCGCGCACCGATCGCGGCATCGAAGACCACGGCAAGGTCGCCGCGCTCATCGACACCGACTCGCCGCTGCGCGTCGGCGCGAACGGGAAGTACCGCCGCCAGTCCTTCCGCATCACCGGAAGAACGCAGTTGCGCCATCAGGCCGGCGGAGTGTGGGACGAGTGGTACGCGGCGCTCGACGACGGACGATGGGGGTGGTTGGCCGAGGCGCAGGGACGGTTCTACGTGACGTTCAAGGTCGCGCAGGACGCGCCTTCGTTCGACGCGCTGCAGATCGGCGACCGAGTGCTCGACAACCTCGTCGTCGCGGAGATCGGCGAAGCGGAACTTCTCTCCGCGGAAGGCGAGCTGCCGTGGACGCCCGACGCGGGCGCGCGGTATCGCTACGCGGACCTCAGCGGATCCGAACGGAAGTTCGCGACGATCGATTACAGCGAAGAGACGCCGATCGTTTTCAAGGGAGAAGAAGTCCCGTTCGACACGCTGCAGATCGAGGGCGGCGAGGCGCGACGTGAAGCGCGCGCGAAGCTGGCCACGCTCAACTGCTCGCAGTGCGGCGGCGCGCTCGAGTTGCGTGCGCCCGATCAGGCCGAGCGCATCTGGTGCCCGTACTGCGGCGCGGGTCACGACATCGCGAACGGCAAGCTGGAGTTCTTCAAGAAGCTCAAGCCGTCGAAGACGAAGCCGATCATTCCGCTCGGCGCGACGGGCACGATCGAGGGCGACTCGTACGTCGTGGCCGGCTTCATGGAGCGCGCGGTGCGCTTCGACCGCGACTACTTCTGGACCGAATACCTCCTCTACAACCGCGACAAGGGCTACCGCTGGCTCGTGAACAGCGACGATCACTGGAGCTTCGTGACGCCGCTGCGTCCGGGTGACGTCAACGACGAAAACCCGCGCGGCGCGGCGAAGGCGGTGCAGTACGACGGCCGCGCGTATCGCGTCTTCCAGACCGCGCTCGCACGCGTGACGCACGTCCTCGGAGAGTTTTACTGGAAGGTCGCGGTGGGGGAGAAGGTCGACACGGTCGACTACGTCGCGGCGCCGTTCGGGATCTCGAAGGAGATGACACGCGGCGGCGCGAAGGAGATCAGTTACTCGCACGCGCGTTACATGGAGCCGCGCGAGGTCGAGCAGGCGTTCGGCGTCGAGAAACTCGTCCGCCCCTCGGGCGTCGGACCGTTCCAGCCGTATACCGGCGCGCGCCTCGGGCTCGTGTGGCTGGCGATGCTTGCGTTGCTGTTCGCGTCGGCGATGTTCATCTCGATGACGCGGCCGAATCGCGTGCTGGTCGAGCAGATGTTCGATCTCGGCGCGGCCGCCGCGCCCGACTGGAACGCGGAGAGCGCGCGCGTGTTCTTCACGCAGCCGTTCGAGACCACCGGCAACAGCAACATCGAAGTGCGGGCCAGCTCGCCGCTCGACAACAACTGGCTGCAGCTCGGCGTCGATCTCGTCGACGAAGCCGACGGGAGGCTGAAGTCGTTCGAGATGCCGCTCGAGTACTACAGCGGCGTGGATCAAGGCGAACGATGGAGCGAGGGGAAGCACACGCGGACGATGTTCCTCTCCGCTCCGAAGAAAGGTCCGCACGTTCTGCGCGTGGAAGCGCATTGGGAGGGAGGGAAGACTCCGCCTTCGCAGGTGCACATCCGCGTGCGCGAAGGCGTTTTCCGCTGGCTGCCTTTCGTGCTGGCGCTGATCGCGATCAGCATCCTTCCGATCTTTGCGGTGATCCGGCAGGCTGCGTTCGAATCGCGGCGGTGGGCGGAGAGCTCGTTCTCGCCGCGCGGCGTCGAACACACGGATGACGACGACGAGGAAGAGGAGTAGCGAATGGCGAGAGCGCTCTACGTTGTGGTCGCGCTACTGATCATCGGCGGGTACGCGTACGCGGGCGTACGCGGCCTGGAGATTTCGAGCGCGAAGACTCGACTCGCGCCCGGAGGCGTGCGCGGCGCGCACACGGGTGTGTTCTGGTACGGCGGATATCGAGGAGGCAAGTGATGGATCTCGCTCCGGCTCTGCGGACGTTTCTCAGCACGGTGGGCTACACGGTTTTCGGTGTGATCGTCTTCGCCCTGGCGTATTGGGCGATGGTGAAGATCTCGCCGTTCTCGATCACCAAGGAGATCGAAGGCGACCAGAACACGGCGCTCGCGATCCTGATGGCCTCGGTGATCCTCGGCCTGGCGATCATCATCGCGGCGGCGCTGCACGGCTGAAACAGTTTGCAGTTTGCAGTTGGCAGTTGACAGGAGAAAAAGCTCCTGTTGACTGCCAACTGTCGACTGCCAACTCGTTATGAACCGCACTCCCATCCTCTTCCTCAACGTCCTGATCATCGCCGCTTGCGGCTTGATCTACGAGCTGCTTGCGGGGACGGTGGCGAGTTATGTCCTCGGCGATTCGGTCACGCAGTTCTCGCTGATCATCGGGTTGTACTTGTCGGCGCTGGGTGTGGGCGCGTGGCTGTCGCGATTTCTGGATCGCGATCTCGCGGCGCGGTTCGTCGACGTCCAGCTCGCGGTCGCGTTGATCGGCGGACTCTCCGCGCCGATGCTCTTCCTCGGCTTCTCGCGGCTGGAATGGTTCCGGCTGTTTCTCTTCCTGGTCGTGTTCGCGATCGGCGTGCTGGTCGGGCTCGAGCTGCCGATCCTGATGCGCATCCTCAAAGAGCATCTCGATTTCAAAGAGCTCGTATCGCGCGTGCTGAGCTTCGACTACCTCGGCTCGCTCTTCGCGGCGGTGCTCTTTCCGATGTTCCTCATGCCGCGCCTCGGACTCGTGCGAACGTCGATCGTCTTCGGACTTCTCAACGCCGCGGTGGGACTGTACGGCACGTGGCTCCTGCGGCCTTTGCTGCGCGGCGTCGCAGTCCTCCGCGTGCGCGCCCTATTCGTCGTATTGGTCCTATTGGTCGCATTGTTCCGCGCCGATACGCTCACCTCTCTCGCCGAGGATGAGCTCTACGCGGACGATATCGTCTACACCACGAGCTCGCCGTATCAGCGCATCCTCATCACGAACAACGCCGCGGGGTTCCAGCTCTTTCTGAACGGAAATCTGCAGTTCAGCTCCGCGGACGAATACCGCTATCACGAGGCGCTCGTGCATCCGGCGATGTCGTCCGCGCGAGCGCCGCGGCGCGTGTTGATCCTCGGCGGCGGCGACGGGCTGGCGCTGCGAGAGGTGCTGAAGTATCGCGGCGTGGAGCACGTGACGCTCGTCGACCTCGATCCGAAGATGACCACGCTCTCGGAGCGCTTCGCGCCGCTCGGCGCGCTGAACGGACACGCATTCCGCGATCCGCGCGTGCGCGTCGTGAACCAGGACGCGATGATCTGGATCGAACGCGTGCGCGACACGTTCGACGTCGCGATCGTCGATTTCCCCGACCCGAGCTCGTTCTCCCTCGGCAAGTTGTACTCGACGCGCTTCTATCGTCTGCTGCGCGCGCGGTTGGCTCCAGACGGCGCGGTGTCGGTGCAGTCGACGTCGCCGTTGTACGCGCGGCGCTCGTACTGGTGCATCGTGCGGACGATGGAGGCCGCGGGATGGCACGTGCGTCCGTACCACACGACCGTGCCGTCGTTCGGCGTGTGGGGTTTCGCGCTCGCGGCGCCGCGGACGTTCGACGCGCCGTCGCGCGTCACCGTGCCGGCGCGTTTTCTCGACGAGTCGGCGCTCGCGGCGATGTTCGTCTTTCCGCGCGACATGACGGCGGTGCCCGTCGAGATCAACCGTCTCGATAACCAGATGCTGGTGCGGTACTACGAAGACGAGTGGCGCAAGTGGAGCTGAGCCGCCGCGATGTGCTGACGGCGTTTCTCGGCGCGCCGTTCGCGGCGCTCGCGTGCCGCGAGCGCGCCTTGCCGCTGCCGCCGGGCGAGCTCGTTGGCGCGTCGGATCGCATCGGACATCGTTTGCGCGAAGGCGCGATTCCGCCGCCTTCGCGATGGGAGACGCACGACGTCGTCATCGCCGGCGGCGGCATCGCCGGACTCGCCGCGGCATGGCGTCTCCATCAGGCAGGCGTTCGCGACGTCGTTCTCTTCGAACTGGAGCCTGCGCTGGGCGGCACGGCGCGCAGCGGTCGGTCGTTCCCGTGGGGCGCGCACTACATCGTCGCGCCGTCGCCGGAGAATCACACGCTGATTCGGCTGCTCGACGAGATGGGCGTGATCGAGAACGGCGAGGTCGCCGAACAGTTCCTCTGCCGCGATCCGCAGGAGCGCGTGTTCTATCGCGGGCGCTGGTACGAGGGTCTTTACCTGCACGCGGGTGCGTCACACGAGGACCTGCGCCAACTGCGCGCGTTCGAGGCGGAGATCGCGCGATGGTCGGCATGGCGCGATGCGCGCGGGCGCCGCGCGTTCGACATCCCGGTCGCGCAATGTTCCGACGACGCGGAGGTCACGGCGCTCGACCGCATTTCCATGCGCGAGTGGATGGACTCGCGCGGATTCAACTCCCCGCGATTGCGCTGGCTCATCGAATACGCGACGCGCGACGACTACGGCGCGCTCCTCGGCGACACGAGCGCGTGGGCGGCGGTCTTCTACTTCGCCTCGCGCGAGCAGCGTCCGTTCATCACCTGGCCGGAAGGGAACGGCCGCGCGGTCGCGCACCTCGCGCGCTTCGCGCAACCGCGGACGGGATGGCTCGTCACGAACATCGCCGCGAACGGAGACGTGATCGCGGTGCGCGGGGGCGAAGCGGTGGGCGTGCACGCGAGACACGTGATCTTCGCGGGACCGCAGTTCGTCGCGCGGCGCGTGATTCCGACGCGCGAAACGTCGAGCGAGTTCACGTACGGCTCGTGGATGGTCGCGAACCTCGCGTTACGCGATCGACCAGTGTCGCCGGGGTTTCCGCTCGCGTGGGACAACGTCCTCTACGACAGTCCGTCCCTCGGATATGTGGTCTCGACGCATCAGCAGGGCATCGACCGCGGACCGACCGTGCTGACGTACTACTACGCGCTCTGCGGCAGCGACGTGCATCGCGAACGCGAGCGCCTCCTCGCCGCGGGACGCGACGCGTGGGCGGAGGTCGCGCTCGCGGACCTGTCGCGCGCGCATCCGGACATCCGCATGCTCACCGAGCGCGTCGACGTGATGCGCTGGGGCCACGCAATGATCCGCCCGCGTCCTGGCTTCGTCTGGAGCAACGCGCGTCGCCGCGCGGCCGAGCCACACGGCGCGATCCACTTCGCGAATACGGACCTCAGCGGAGTGGCGCTGTTCGAGGAAGCACTGTTTCACGGAGTGCGCGCCGCGGAGGAAATTCTCTCGATCTCGTGAAATCGGCGGCTAAGGCCGAAGCAGAAAGGTAAGACAAATGCAAGCAGCAAAAGACATGAAGGCAAAACAACGTGACGAACTGCTCAAAACACTGAAAGTCCGTTTTGAGAAGCACATGAGCCGCCACAAGAACGTCGAATGGGCCAAACTGCAAGCAAAGCTGGAAGCCAGTGCTGAAAAACTCTGGTCTCTCAATGAAATGGAGAGAACTGGCGGCGAGCCGGATGTCGTCGGCTATGACAAAAAGACGGGCGACTACATCTTTTATGATTGTTCAGCGGAAAGTCCTAAAGGCCGCAGAAGTGTTTGTTACGACCGTAAAGCGCTGGAATCACGGAAAGAACATAAGCCGGCAAATAGCGCTATCGATATGGCCGCCGACATGGGCATTGAGCTTTTGACGGAAGAACAATATCGAGAGTTGCAGAAACTCGGAGAGTTCGACACGAAAACTTCGAGCTGGGTGGAAACACCTTCTGAGATCAGAAAACTCGGCGGCGCACTCTTTTGTGATCGTCGCTACAACACCGTCTTCGTGTATCACAACGGTGCAGACTCTTACTATGGCGCCAGAGGGTTCCGTGGCTCGCTAAGAGTCTAAGGGGGCCTGCAGGCGGCGCCAGAAAAAGTACGAGAGTCCCCAGAGCACGCTGGTGCCCGCCGCGAAGCCCCAGGCCTCCGGGCCATCGCCCACCGAGAAGTGGGCGATGAGCGCAGAGACGAGGGTAATGGCGAAGCCGGCGTAGGCCCACTCCTTGAGCCGCGCCGGCACAGGCGCGAGCAGCACCGCCAGGCCGAGGAACTTGGCCCACGAGAGCTCGACGCGGAAATAGCCGGGGAAGCCGAGGCGGGTGAACGCCTCCGCCACTTGCGGCAGACGCAGTTGCGCATAGGCGGTGAAGCCCATCTGCAGGGAGAAGAGCGCGGTGACGATCCAGTAACCGATGACGATTCCTTTGGAGCGGGGCATGTTCAGGTCCTCTCCACGCCGAACTGCTTTGCGTATTCGGCGTTCAATCGCTGCCAGCCGGCGAACTTCATGACCTCGGGACCGACGATGCGTCCGATGGGATGACCGGCGAGAGACCGATCCAGCACATCGAAGCAGATGTGCCAACCCGCAGCGCCCATCGCGATGAATCCACGGTTGATGTTGTGCCAAAGCGTGAGCCGAGTGCCGCGGTCTCCCAGAGGCTCGAGTTCCCAACGAACGTCGGCTCCACCCCACGTAAATTCGAGCGACCTCGGCGCGTCAGCCCGTTTCACCTGAGTCTCGGTTACGTGCGGCGTCGGCGCTCCCACCGTCGTGAGCTTCGCGGTGCCGACGGCACCGAGGTTGCGGTCCGAGTCGAACGGAGCCCATTCGCGGAGCTGCTCGGGATCCGTCAGCGCCTTCCAAACTTTTGCAGGAGGATGGGGGAGATCGCGGACGAGAACGAGCGTCCACTTCTCTCCGTCTTTTTGGACCTCAGCGCCAGAAGCGGCACCGGGCTCGTATTGCTCACGGCTACTCATGTCTTTTTCTTTCCTTTCCCGGAAGGCACTTCTTCCATCTTTTCCAGGTGTTGTTCGAGGGCGTCGACGTGCTTTGACCAGAAGCGCCGAAAGGGAACGAGCCATGCGTCGAGCTCCATGAGCGGCTCCGGTCTCAGTCGATAAAGACGCCGCTGCGCTTCGATTCGTGATTCCACGAACCCAGCCTCTCGCAGCACTCGCAGGTGCTTGGAGACGGACGGCTGCGACAGTTGAAGCTCGCGCTCGATCTCGCCCACGGAGCGCTCGGACGAGAGCAGCAGGCTCAAGATGGCCCGCCTATTGGGCTCCGCGACGATGGCAAACGAGAATTCCACGGCAGGTATATACCCAAGTGTTTATATTCTTGTCAAGTCATGTTCCGGCGGTGAGGGCGATTTTCTGGCAATCTCATGCGCAGTGTCGCCGCCGCCTCCCACCCTCCCGCCACTCGCCGCAACGGTGTTGCTGGCGTCGGGCGCAGCTGTGCTGCTGAGTGTGCTCGTGGGCATTGCCCTTCTGCGATGGCGTCGCACGGTGCGCTGGCATGGGACGATCATCGCGGTGCTGGTCGTCGCGACAGCGGCGGTCTTCGCGCTGATCCTGAACGTTCTGTGGAAAGCTCCGTTCGTGGAATTGCGGGTGACGACGGAACCGATCGTTTCCGGCGTGGCGATGCTCATCGTCCTCCTGATACTCACCCTCGCTTCAAAACGGTTCGGCGGTCTGTATCAGACGACATGGAAGGAGGCACTGCGTGCTGCGGGCGGAGCGCTGCTCATGCTCATATTGACGGCGGCCTCCTTGGTCTTTTTCCTCTTGGGTGGGTTCATCCTGATCTTCCTCGTCGGCTGGCCGGGATTGCTGGTCCGGTTCTCGATCTGGCCGGATGGATACGAAGAGCTCGACGCCTTCGTCATCATGCTGTCGGTGGAACTGACGGTGTGGTTCGTGATCTTCCTGGATTGTCAGCGGTCGTTGCAGCATCACAGAAGAGCTCAGATCTGACTCATCGCTGCAGATCCAGCTCTTCCACGATCCCGCCGCGCATCCGGATCTTCACCGTGCGGTCGAACGCATCGCGTACCCACACGGCCGGATCCGTCGAGTCGAGGGAATCGACGCGCGTCATCAACTCCTCGGGGGACTCGACGACTTCGCAGCGGCCGTCGTCGGAGATGATGCGGATGGGGAATTCCGGCGCCATGCGTTAAGCTATACAGCCCTCGCTGGGCAGCTTAGCAGCTCAGCGCCTCACCACATTCAGATCATCGAGGAGTTCCCATGTCCGGCCATAGCAAGTGGAGCACGATCAAGCACAAGAAGGGTGCGGCCGACGCGAAGCGCGGCAAGATCTTTACGCGAATCCTGAAGGAAATGACCGTTGCCGCGCGCCTCGGCGGCGGTGATCCCGCCGGCAATCCCCGCCTCCGCGCGGCCGTGGCCGAGGCCAAGGCTGCGAACATGCCCAAGGACAACATCGATCGCGCCATCAAGCGCGGCACGGGTGAGATCGAAGGCGTCACCTACGAAGAGATCACGTACGAGGGCTACGGCCCGGGCGGCGTCGCCATCATCGTCGAGGCGCTCACCGACAACACCAACCGCACCACTCCCGAGATCCGGCACATGTTCGAGAAACATGGCGGGAACTTCGGCACGCCGGGCTCGGTGAAGTTCCAGTTCGAGAAGAAGGGCTACTTCGCGATCGAGAAGAAGGCCGTGAGCGAAGACAAGCTGATGGAAGTTGCGCTCGACGCCGGGGCGGACGATCTGCAGACCGACGACCCCGAGATCTTCGAGGTCTACACCGCGCCGTCGAGCTTCGAAGCCGTGCGGCAGGCACTCGAGGCGAACAAGATCGCCACCGTCGAGGCCAAGCTGGACATGATCCCGTCGACCTACGTTGCCGTCGACGAACAGAAGTCGAAGCAGATCATGAAGCTCCTGGAGAGCCTCGATGACCACGACGACACGCAGAACGTCTGGTCGAACTTCGACATCCCCGCCGAGATGATGGAAACGGCGTAGCGCGAGCCAGGCCGTGATCGTCTTCTCGATCGTCGACTACGAAGCGCTCGCGGCGGAGCTCGCACAGCTCGCCGCGGCACCAGTCGGGACGATCGTGCGGGATCGCTTTCCGGACGGCGAGCATTACCTTCGCGTCGAAGACGAAGTGAACGACTACGATGCGGTGCTGGTCGGCGGCACCTGCGATCACGAGGGGACGCTCGAGCTGTACGACCTCGCGTGCGCGCTCGTGGAGTCGGGGGTATCCACGTTGACGCTGGTCGTGCCGTACTTCGGCTACTCGACGATGGAGCGCGCGGGGATGCACGGCGAATCGGTGATGGCGAAGAATCGCGCGCGCCTGCTCTCGTCGATTCCGCGCGCGAAGCTCGGCAATCAGATCCTGTTGCTCGATCTGCACAGCGAAGGCATCGCGTACTACTTCGAAGGAACGATCCGTCCCTTCCACGTGTCCGCGAAATCGGTGATCGAGCAACTCGCGCGCGACCTTGCCGGTGAGCGTTTCATCTTCGGCTCGACAGACGCGGGCCGCGCGAAGTGGGTGGCGTCGCTCGCGAACGACCTCGGCGTCCCCGCTGCGTTCGCGTACAAGCGACGCCTCAGCGCCGTCGCGACGGAGGTCACCGCGGTGAGCACGGCGCTGTCCGGCGAGACGGTCGTGATCTACGACGACATGATCCGTACCGGCAGCTCGCTCATCAACGCCGCGCGTGCGTATCGAGACGCGGGCGCGGGAAAGATGTTCGCGATTGCTACGCACGGCGTGTTCCCCGACGGTGCGCTCGAGCGCATTCAGGAATCGAAGTTGTTCGAGGCGATTGGCGTGACGAACAGTCATCGCAATGCGCGCACGCTCGAAGCTCGCGGCGTGGTGGTGCGGTCGATCGCGCCGCTGTTCCTCCCGTACCTGTCGCGGACGTAGGGCGCGGCTTCAGCCCGCCCCTCCCGGGGGAGGCGGGCTAAAGCCGCGCCCTACGTTCCACTCGGATGACCGCGAATACCGCGGTCAGAGCGAGTGCGGCGCCCGTGAAAAACGCAGCTCGTGCCGAGAACTGCTGATAGATCACGCCGAACAACGCGGTCCCTGCGAGCACGCCCATTCCGTTCGCGAGGTAGTAGATGCCGAAGCTGCGTCCGCGCGATTCGGCGGGAACGAGATCCGCGATCCACGCGCGCTCCGCGCCCTCGGTGAGCGTGAACGGAATCGCGTAGAGGACGAAGAGAATCACGAACGCGGTGAGCGAGCCGGCGAACGGGAAGAAGAGGTAGATCAGCGCATAAATGCTCCAGCCGGCGACGAGCAGCCAGCGGCGATCGACGCGATCGGAATACGCGCCCGCACCCGTGGAGAAGAGCGACTTGATCACGTGATGCGCCGCCCAGAGCAACGGAAGCATCGCGGTGGAGACGCCGGCGGCGTGCGCTTGCAAAAGAAGAAATGCGTCGCTGGAGTTGGCGAGCGAGAACAGCGCGACCGCGACGATGGCGCTTCGGAACGTCGCGGGAAGTCTGGTCGTCGCGATTGCGGGCTCCGCGTTTTCGGTCGGCTCGTGCGTCTTTTCCTCCTTGAGGAGAAACGCGAGCATGACGACCGCGATCGCGCCGGGAATCACGGCGAGGTAGAACGCCGCGCGGAGCGAGAATCCGAATCCCTGCAAGAGCATGACGGCGAGCAGCGGTCCGACGATCGCGCCGGTGTGATCGAGCGCGCGATGGAAGCCGAACGCGCGCCCGCGTTGACTTGCCGGAGTGACGTCGGAGATCAACGCGTCGCGTGGCGCCGAACGGATGCCCTTCCCCGTCCGGTCGACGAGTCGCGCGGTGAGGACGAGCGGCCACACCGTTGCGGCGGCGATCAGCGCGCGTGCGGCCGCGGCGAGTGCGTAGCCCGAAAGGATCAGCGGCTTGCGACGCTTCGCGCGGTCGGACCAGGCGCCGGAGAAGTATTTGAGGATCGACGCCAGTCCGTCCGCAACGCCTTCGATCAACCCGATGATCGCGGGGGACGCGCCGAGGGTCGTGGAAAGAAAGACCGGGAGCAGCGGGTAGATCAACTCGCTCGCCGCGTCGTTCAGCAACGCCGCGACGCCGAGGAGGACGACCTGGGGTTTCAACTTCACGCGCGCGCATTCTAAGCGGCGGACTCCTGCCATATAGAATGCGCCCGCCAAAAACTGAAGGAGTCTCAACATGCAGATCAAAAAAGTGGGCGTGCTCGGCTGCGGCCTCATGGGCTCGGGCATCGCTCAGGTGGCGGCGCAGGCGGGATACGACGTGGTCGTCCGCGAAGTCGAGCAGAAGTTCCTCGACAAGGGCCTGGCCGGGATCAGGAAGTCGCTGTCGAAGTTCGTGGAGAAGGGAAAGATGCAGCAGGCGGACATGGACGCCTGCATGGGCCGCCTCAAAGGCTCGACGAGTCTCGACGACCTCGCGGACTGCGACATCGTCATCGAGGCGATCATCGAGAACGCGCAGCTCAAGAAGGACACGTACGCGGAGCTCGACAAACTCGTCAAGCCGTCGGCGATCTTCGCGTCGAACACGTCGTCGCTGACGATCACCGAGCTGTCGATGGCGACCGCGCGGCCGAAGCAGTTCGTCGGCCTGCACTTCTTCAATCCCGTTCCGCTGATGAAGCTCGTCGAGGTCGTGCGCACGATCCTCACGACGGATGAGACGTTCGACACGGCCTTCGCATTCGCGAAGTCGCTCGGCAAGGAAGCGGTGTCGTGCCGCGACAACTCCGGCTTCATCGTGAACCGCCTGCTCGTGCCGTACATCCTCGACGCGATTCGCGCGTACGAGGAAGGAGTCGGCTCGATCGAGGACATCGACAAGGCGATGATGCTCGGCTGCGGCTATCCGATGGGACCGTTCCAGCTCCTCGACTTCGTCGGCCTCGACACGACGTACTTCATCACGCACGTCATGTACGAGGAGTATCAGGAGAAGCGCTTCGCCGCGCCGCCGCTGCTCCGCAAGATGGTCCTCGCGGGACGCCTCGGCCGCAACAAGACCGGCACGGGGTTCTATGACTATTCGGGCGAGAAGCCGGTGCCGTTCGATCGGGTGAAATGATGGACAACGTTCGTACAGAAACCAAAGACAACCTTCTCATCATCACCATCGACCGTCCGAAAGTTCTCAACGCGCTCAATGCGCAGACGGTCGCGGAGATCGGGGAAGCATTTGCGGCCGCGCGCGATGACGAATCCGTGCGCTGCGTGATTCTCACCGGCAGCGGCGAGAAGGCGTTCGTCGCGGGCGCGGACATCAACGAGCTCGCGCAGATGACGCCGATCACAGGCAAGGCGGTCGCGGAGAAAGGGCAGCGCGTGTTCCGCTCGATCGAGCGTTTCCCGAAGCCCGTGATCGCCGCGATCAACGGCTTCGCCCTCGGCGGCGGCTGCGAGCTCGCGCTCGCATGTCACATCCGCATCGCCTCGGAGCGAGCGCAGCTCGGATTGCCCGAGGTCACACTCGGGATCATTCCCGGGTACGGCGGTACGCAGCGCATGGCGCGTCTGCTCGGGAAGGGAAAGGCGCTCGAGCTGATCCTCACCGGCGACCGCATCGATGCGATGGAAGCAGAGCGCATCGGGCTCGTGAACAAAGTCGTTCCTGCCGATCAGCTCATGAGCACCGCGGAAGCGATCGGGCGAACCATTGCGAAGCGAGGTCCGCTCGCGGTGCGCGCCGCGATCGAAGCGGTGATGAGCGGCAGCGAGATGCCGATGGAAGAAGGACAGTTCCTCGAGGCGACGCTCTTCGGGCTCCTTGCGTCGACGGAGGACATGAAGGAAGGGATGTCCGCCTTCCTCGAGAAGCGGCCGGCGAATTTCCAGGGGAAGTAGAGATTACTGGCTGGCGCGAGCTCGCCCCACATCGAGCACCTGCGCCATCGATTGGAGCGCATTCACCAGGCCCCGCGCGTATCGCCCATCGCGGAACGCCGGCTTCAGCTTGTTGTCGATGATGTTCTTCGCTTCCTCATTCGTGAGGATCTCCCCCAACCCGAGGCCGACTTCGATGCGCATGCGGCGGTCGTCCGTGAAGATGAAGATCACGACGCCGTCGTCGCGCTCCGCGTCGCCCACCTTCCACGCGCTCGCGAGGCGGAGCGTGTACGCCTCGAGGGTCTCCGACGCCGGAACCGCGTGATCGATGTAGACGATTGCCGTCGCAAGCTCGTGCTTTTCGATGTCCGAGAGCAGTTTCTCCAGGACGTTCACCTCCGAGGGCTTCAGGATCCCCACGTTGTCCGTCAGGGGGCGCGTCGGCGCCGGCGGATCGTCGGCCGCGGCGAAAGGGGCAAAGAGAACGAGGAGAAGCACGAGGGGAGCTAGGCGTTGCATGCGTGCAGGATAACTCGCTTGCGGGATGACGATGGCGCGTAGCCCTGTTGCACGGCTAAACTGCGCGCTTTCATGACCGACAACCTCGAGCACCTGATTCACGACTGGAACGTCGACGGCGAACAGGCCGTGCGGCCGTCGCGCAAGATCGAGTTCGACGACGAGACTCTGCGCGACGGGCTGCAGTCGCCGTCCGTCACCGATCCGTCCATCGAGGACAAGCTCCGCATCCTGCATTACATGCACGCCATCGGCATCGACAACGCCGACATCGGGCTGCCCGGCGCCGGGCCGCACGTGCAGAAAACGGTCGAGCGTCTCGCGCGCGAGATCGTCGAGCAGAAACTCTCCGTCTATCCCAGCGCCGCCGGACGCACGCACGAGAACGACATCCGGCCGATCATCGACATCTCCCAGCGCGTCGGCATCGCCATCGAGGCCGATCTCTTTATCGGCTCGTCGCCCATCCGCCAGTTCGCGGAGGAGTGGGAGCTCGACTGGATCATCGAGCAATCAGCGAAGGCCGTTCGCTTCGCCGTGGACAACGGCATCCCGGTCATGTATGTCACCGAGGACACGACGCGCGCGAAGCCGGAAGACATCGAGAAGCTCTACACCGCGGCCATCGACGCCGGCGCCTCGCGCGTCTGCATCGCGGACACCGTCGGCCACGCGACGCCGTGGGGCGCGCGCAACGTCGTTCGCTTCGTGCGCGCGCTCGTCGATCGCATCAATCCCGAGGTCAAGGTCGACTGGCATGGACACGAAGACCGCGGCATGGGCGTGATCAACTGCATCGCCGCGCTCGAGGCGGGAGCGGATCGCGTGCACGGCTCGGCCGCAGGCATCGGCGAGCGCGTCGGCAACACGCCGATGGACATCCTCATGGTCAACCTCAAGCTCATGGGCTGGATCGACAACGACCTCACCGCGCTCCCCGAATACGTGAAGCACGTGTCGCGCGTGACCAACGTCCCGCTCGACGACCGCTACCCCGTGTTCGGGCGCGATGCGTTCCGCACAGGGACAGGCGTCCACGCCGCCGCGATCATCAAAGCGAGGAAGAAGGGAAGCGACTGGCTCGCCGACCGCGTTTACTCCGGCGTTCCCGCGGGAATGTTCGGTCTCCAGCAGATCATCGAGGTCGGCCCGATGTGCGGCCTGTCGAACGTGATCTACTGGCTCGACACGCACGGATACCCGCAGGAAGAATTGCTGGCGAAAGAGATCTTTCAACTGGCGAAATCGACGAATCGGATTCTGACCGACAAAGAACTGCACGATTCCGTGCGAAAGTGGCAGGAGACAACGCAGCACTCAGCACTCAGCACGCAGCACTGATCCCTGGGCCCGAGTGGCGAAATGGCAGACGCAGCAGACTCAAAATCTGCCGGGGTTAACCCCCATGTCGGTTCGAGTCCGACCTCGGGCACCACAAAGTCACATCCAGACTCCACCGCGAGAACGTAAAATAACCATCATGCGCCGTCTCTCTGCCGTCCTGTCCGTCCTCGTTGTGACGTTGTCCGCATTTGCAGCCTCGGAATCCGCACCCCGCGAGATCGAGCGGGTCGGTCCCCACGGCCGCGCCGTCATCGTCAGTCCTGTCAAGGATTTGAGCGACTTCGACCGCGCGCAGCTCGCCCAGGAGGGACTCGTCGTCCAGCAGGCCCTGACCGGCGGGCGATACCTCGCACGCATGACGGCGAACGCGGACGTCACCGGCGACGACCGCATCCGTTCGATCGAGCCGCTGACGGCCGAGAAGAAACTTCACCCGACCGCACTCCGCGCCGCCGCTTCCGGAAAGCCGTTCACGAACGTGAACGTCATCTTCCAGCCCGACATCAACTTCGAAGAAGCCCGCACCGCAATTCTCGCGGCCGGCGGCGCGATGGACATCTTTGCGCTCGACTTTCTCCCGGCCCAGCGGATCGACGCGAAGATCCCGTCGCACTCCCTGATGACGCTCGCGGAGGATGAGGCGGTTCTGGCGATCGTCGGATCGCGCAGGTACAAGATCGAATCCGACAACGCCGTTTCCGCGGCGCTCTCGAAGGCGGATGTGGTTCAAGCCGCGCCGTATGGCCTCAGCGGCGACGGCGTCACGGTCTCGCTGTTCGAGCTTGGCGCCGCGCAGGCGAGCCACGTCGAGTTCGGCGGGCGCCTGCTCGTGCCGACAAGCACTGCCGGCGGCACCAACAGCGACAAGCGCCATGCGACGCACGTCTCCGGCACCATCGGCGCATCGGGCGTCAACCCGGCGGCGAAGGGGATGGCGCCCAAGGTCACGATCGAGCAGTTCTGCGTGAAGTACGACAGCAACAACTGCACGGGTGAGTGGCTGGATCTGAAAAAAGACAACCTCGCGCCCCTCGGCGTTTCCATTGACAACAATTCGTGGGGCTACGTCCTCGGCTGGTTTGACGGCGATCTCCCTGTTTGGCAAGACGCCGACGTCTTCTGGGGCGCGTATGACCTGCTGTTCGTCTCGCCGATCGACAAGATCGCGAACGAGAAGGACATTCTCTTCGTCCACTCCGCCGGCAACGACGGCACGAATCCCTCCGCCCTGACCAGCGATCCCTGGAAGTCCCATCATCACGTCGACGAGAATGGCGATGAGATCAAGGGTCAGGTCCACTGCGTCTCGCAGAACAACAGTGGCACCGACTGCCCCGCACACTGCACCGCGACGTCGGCGCGTTGCGAGCTCACGCTTCATCACTCGATCACGCCGTTCGACACGCTCGGCATGACCGCCTCGGGCAAGAACGTCATCGCCGTCGGTGCCGTCGACGTGAATCGTCAGATCGTCGGCTTCAGCTCGCGCGGCCCCGCGAAGGACGGACGCGTCAAACCGGATGTCGTCGCGCGCGGCGCGGGCGTGTTCTCGAGCGTTCCGACGGATTCCTACTCGACCAGCAGCGGCACGTCGATGGCCTCGCCGGCCGTCACCGGCATGGCGGCGCTCGTCACCGAGCAGTGGAAGCGTACGTACGGAACGAAGCCGTCGGCGTCGGCGGTGAAGGCGTTGATTCTCGCGGGCACCGAGGACCTCGGCAATCCGGGGCCTGACTATACGTACGGGTTCGGTCTCGTGAACGTGAAGAGCTCGGTCGATCTCATTCTCGCGGACCAGGGGAAAAAAGAGCGCATCCGCACGTTGACCTTCGCCGCGGGTCAGCAGCAGCAGCACGAGCTGGCGGTCGTGGTCAGCGCGACGCAGAACCTCCGCGTCGTCCTCAACTGGGCCGACCCGTTCATCCAGTACATCCCCGGCGGAGACGACGTCGCCGACAAGGCGCTGGTCAACAACCTCGACCTTCGCGTGATCGATCCTTCCGGCAACACGGTGTTCCCGTGGGTGTTGAACAAGGACGATTTCCAGGCGAATGCGACGAAGGGCGTGAACAACGTCGACAACGTGGAGATGGTGGACATCCCCAATGCGACGCCGGGTGTTTACCGCGTTTTCGCGACCGGCACGAGCGTCCTGCAGGGACCGCAGAACGCGGTGTTCGTCGCCAACGCGCGTACGGCACGTCCGTGCATCGACGTACAGGAGAATGGCAACGATACGGCCGCGAACGCGTACGGTAATCTCGTCGCGGGACAGCTCGTCGCCGCGGGTCTCTGTTCGCAGAGCGACGTCGACTTCTACAAGTTCAACGTGACGAAGACCGGCCCGGTCACCGTCACGATCACCACCGGCGACACGGCGCTGCGCGCGACGCTCACCGGCACCGGCATCTCGCGCGCGCAGGTCATCGCCGCCAACTCGACGGCGACGCTGAATTCGAATGCGACCACGGTTCCGAATGCGGTGACGCTGAAGATCGAGGCCGAGGGAGCGCTCGGCGTCGAGCCGCAGTACTCGTTCGTGCCTGCGTTCTCGGAGACTCACCAACCCAAACGCCGCACGGTCCGGCGTTGAGCTCAGGCGAGAAGGCGGATGAGGGGTCGCGCTCGCCGAAAGCGCTTTTGCTCGCGTTGTTTCTCTTCGCGAGCATCGCCCGCGCTGACGTCATCCTTCACGTCCCGCGCGCGCTCACCGACGCCGACCGCGCGGAGCTCGCCGCGCAAGGCCTCATCATCCGTCAGGCGCTTCCCGGAGGTCGCTACCTCGCGCGCGGCTTCGCTAACGACGGGCGCATCACGTCGATCGAGCCGCTCACCGCTGAAAAGAAAATCCACGCCTCTGCCTGGAGAGAAGCCGCGTCCGCGCGAGGACTCGCGGAGCTGAACGTCGTTTTCCATCGCGACGTCACCTTCGACGACGCGCGCGCCGCGATTCTCGCCGCGGGCGGCTCGATGGACATCTTCGCAACGCGCTTCATCCCCTCGCAGCGCATCGAGGCGAGAGTCCCGCCGACCGCTCTGATCGCGCTCGCATCCGACGACCGAGTGCTCGCCGTCGCTGGTCCGCGTCGCTTCAAGATTGCCACCGAGAACGGCGTCACCGCGACGCAGTCGCACGTGAAGGAAATCCATGCTGCGCCGTATCGCCTGACCGGCGCCGGAGTCGCGGTCTCGCTCTTCGAGCTCGGCGAGGCGCAGACCTCGCACGTCGAGTTCGGCGGACGACTGCTGCTCGCGCCGACGACCATCGGCGGCACGCTCGGCGATCGCAGACATGCAACGCACGTCGCCGGCACGATCGGCGCGTCGGGCGTCCGCGCGGACGCGCGAGGCATGGCGCCCGCGGTGACGATTCATCAGTTCTGCGTGCGCGATCAACCGAGCAACGCGTGCGAAGGGAACTGGCTCACGCTCAAAGACGAGCGGCTCGCGCCCCTCGGCATCGTCGCCGACAACAACTCCTGGGGCTGGATTCTCGGCTGGCAGGACGGCGCGCAGCCGGTGTGGCACGCGGGCGACGCATTCTGGGGCGCGTACGACCTCGAGTTCTCCGCGCCGCTCGATGAGATCTCGAACGAGCGCGGCGTCCTCTTCGTCCACTCCGCCGGCAACGACGGCTCGGTGCCGCCGTCGCTCGGCCTCGATCCGTGGCGGATGCATTACCACGTCGACGAGAACGACGAGGCGATCGAGGGTCAGCGATTCTGCGTCTCGCGCAACGGCAGCGGCAGCGACTGCGTGTCGTTCTGCAACGGCGGCTGTGAGTTGACGACCCATCATCCTCAGACGCCGTTCGACACGATCGGCGCCACGGCGTCGGCGAAGAACGTGCTCTCCGTCGGCGCGATCGACGCGAGCTACAAACCCGCTTCGTTCAGCTCGCGCGGACCCGCGAAAGATGGACGCGTGAAGCCGGAAGTCGTGGCGCGCGGCACCGGCGTTCTTTCGAGCGTCCCGAGCGACAACTACGGAACGTCGAGCGGTACGTCGATGTCCGCTCCCGCGGTGACGGGGATCGCCGCACTCCTCGCCGAGCAATGGCATCGCGTCCATCCCGGGACGAATCCCACGCCCGCGCAGTTGAAAGCATTACTCATCGCCGGCACCGACGATCTCGGCAATCCCGGTCCCGATTACACGTACGGCTTCGGTCTCGTGAACGCGAAGGCCTCGATCGATCTGATCGCGAACGATCGCATCCGGACGTTCTCACTCGCGCAGGGAGCGACTTACGAGATTCCGATCGTTGTCGACCAATCGCAGAACGTACGCGTCGTGCTGAACTGGCCCGACCCCGCGATCCCGTACCTCGGCGGCGATGACATCGTCGCCGCGAAGTCGCTCATCAACGATCTCGACCTGAAGATCATCGACCCCGCGGGTAGCACGATCCTGCCGTGGACGTTGAACAAGGACCAGGTGAACGCAAACGCGACGCGCGGCGTGAACGTCGTCGATCCGACGGAGATGGTGGAGATCGCGAACGCGGCTCCCGGCGTGTATCGCGTGATCGCCACCGGCACGAACGTCATGGAAGGTCCGCAAAGCGCTGTGCTCGTGACGAACGCGCGCACCGTTCGGCCATGCACCGACGTTCAGGAGACGAGCGGCACGTACGGCAATCTCGTTTCCGGACAACTCGTTGCCGCGGGTCTCTGCTTGCCGGGCGATGTCGATCTCTATCAGTTCGCCGTGACCGCGAGCGGTCTCGTGAGCGTGACGATCACCGCCGGCGACACGCCGCTGCGCGCGACGCTCATCGGAACGCATGTGATCCCCGTGCATTCGTCGGCGACGTTGACCGCGAATGTCGCGCCGCGACTGATGACGCTGAAGATCGAAGCCGCCGGCGCGCTTGGCATCGAGCCGCAGTACACGTTCACGCCGACGTTCCCGGAAACGGGGAAGCCCAAGCGACGGACGGTGCGGAGATAGAATCCCCGCCCTATGGCCTACAACACCCTCCTCGTCGAGCTCGACGACGATGTCCTCACGGTCACCCTCAACCGTCCCGAAGTCCACAACGCCTTCGACGACGAGTTGATCGCCGAGGCCATCGACCTCTTCTCCAACATCGATCCTGATGCGGCGCGCGTCGTCGTGCTCAAGGGCACCGGCAAGAACTTCTGCGCCGGCGCGGACCTGAACTGGATGGCCCGCATGGTGTCGTACACGCGTGAAGAGAACGTCCGCGACTCCTCGCTCCTCGCGAAGATGTACGCGCTCATCAACGAGTGTCCGCTGCCTGTCGTCGGGCGAATCCACGGTGCAGCCATCGGCGGCGGTGTGGGACTCGTCTCCGTCTGCGACATCGCGATCGCGTTGACGAAGTCGCAGTTCGGATTGTCGGAGGTGAAGCTAGGCATCCTGCCGGCGGTGATCTCGCCTTACGTCATTTCGAAAATCGGCGCGACGCACGCGCGTGCGCTCTTCCTCACCGGCGAGCGCTTCGACGCCGATCGCGCGCAGCGCATCGGACTCGTGCACCGCGTCGTCGAGAGCGAGGCCGAGCTCGACGCCGCGATCTACGAGACCGTCACGCAGCTCAAGACCTCGGGGCCGGAAGCGGTGCGCGAGTGCAAGAAGCTGATCGCGTACGTCGCGTCGCACGAATTGGCCGACGCCATTCCGTACACCATCGACGCCATCGCCACGCGGCGCGTGTCGGAAGAGGGACAGGAAGGGATGAAAGCATTCCTCAACAAGGGGTTGGCGACGTGGGTCACACCGAAAAACTGATAGTCCCCAACCGCGGCGAGATCGCCGTGCGCATTGCGCGCGCCTGTCGTGAGATGGGAATCGTCTCCGTGCTCGCGCATGCGGAAGATGACGACGTTCGCTTCACCCGCCGCTTCTTCGACGAGACCGTCTCCCTCGGTCCCGGCGACGCACGCGACACGTACCTGAACGTCGGGAAAGTGATCGACGCCGCGCGCGCGTCCGGCGCGGATGCCTTGCATCCCGGTTACGGATTTCTCTCCGAACGCGCGGAGCTCTCTGCCGCATGCGAGGACGCCGGCATCGCGTTCGTCGGACCGAAGGCATCGTCGATCGCGGCAATGGGCTCGAAGGCGCAAGCGCGTCGGCTCATGCAGTCCGTCGGCGTTCCCGTCGTTCCCGGTTACGACGGCGAGGATCAGTCGCGTGAGACGCTGGCGGCCGAGGCGGGGCGCATCGGCTTCCCGTTGCTCGTCAAGGCGTCCGCGGGCGGGGGCGGGAAGGGGATGAAGATCGTGCGCGCGCACGATGAGCTGCAGTCGGCGATCGAGTCCGCGGCGCGCGAGGCGATGAAAGCCTTCGGCGACGACCGCCTCATCCTCGAGCGCTACATCGAAGAGCCGCGACACGTCGAGCTCCAGATCTTCGGCGACGGCCGCGGAAACATCGTCCATCTGTTCGAGCGCGACTGTTCGATTCAGCGTCGCCATCAGAAAGTAATCGAAGAAACACCGGCGCCGCGGTACTCCGACGAGTTGCGGCAGCGGATGGCGGCGGCGGCCATCGCGGCCGCGCGCGGCGTCGACTATCGCAACGCCGGCACGGTCGAGTTCATCGTCACGCCCCAAGGGGAGTTCTACTTCCTCGAGATGAACACGCGCCTGCAGGTCGAGCATCCGGTGACGGAGCTCGTCACGGGCGTCGATCTCGTGCGCGCGCAGATCGACGTCGCATCAGGAAAAGCGATGCCGTGGACGCAGGATCATTTGCGTCAGCGCGGCCACGCGATCGAAGTGCGCGTCTACGCCGAAGATCCCGACGATCGCTTTCTTCCGCAGAGCGGCACGATCGCGGCGTATCGCGAGCCGGGCGGTCCGGGCGTGCGCGTCGACGCAGGCGTGACGCGCGGGAGCGAGATCGGCGTGAAGTTCGACCCGATGCTCGCGAAGCTGATCTGCTTCGCGGAGGATCGCGGCGCCGCGATCGATCGCATGCAACGCGCGCTGCGCGACTACGTGATCCTCGGCACGAAGACGAATCTCTCCTGGTTGCGTCGTGTGATCGCGCATCCCGCGTTTCGCGACGGCCGCGTGAGCACTCGTTTCATCGCCGATCACGCCGACGATCTCGCGCCGCGCGAGTCGGAAGTCGCATCCGCGATCGCCGCCGCGATTGCCGCGGCTCCACGCAAGCGCGCTGCTGGAGAACCGCGCGCCGCATCGGTGTGGGACGCGCTCGGAAACTGGGGACGATGACGGATCCTCTACCGCTCGATAGAAACGAAAATCAATCTGTACGCCGATGGTCGCAATCGCGGCGCGGCTCTATGTTGAGCTCGCGACCATCGGTGCACGCATCGCGGAAAAGACATGGCCCTCCGACCGCGAGCGACATCACCGTAGCGTCCCCGCGGAGAGAGCGGAGTCGGGTGGTGGCAGAGCGTGGGGCGGGTCTAGCGGCCCGCCCTACGTGAGCTTTTTCCTCTGTAGGCGTTCCCTCTCCATCGATCGATGGAGAAGAAAATCAATCGGTGCGCCGATGTTCACTGCCGACGCTCAAGGTTATCTTGTCGCGCAGTGGTCCAAACAATACAAAGTGATCGGCGCAGCGGCGCACGCTATGCGATGAAGATCCCGATCCGGGTTGCAGAGATCGGAATCGGGTCGACAGTCGACGTCAGCGCATCCGGGGTGGCGTTCTTCATCGACGCCGCTCTCGAGTTGGGAAGCGCCATCGACTTCGCGCTGCAGGTGGAAGAAAGCAGCGGACCGCTGGAGCTTCTGTGCGGCGGGAGAGTCGTACGGGTGGAGCGCCGCGGCGCGTCGCTGTTCACGGCCGCGACCATTGAGAACCTCGCCGTACGAAAGGCGAGCAGTCACTAGGAAACAAGCTTCCGCCATGGGTCCGGCGGCAAGACAAAAGGAGAGAGCCATGGTCACATCTCGTCGCTATACGTGTGCCGTTTTGATGATCGCGTTCCTGATGAGCGCGGGAATCGCGTCTGCCGGGCCGATGTCCGGCGCCATCTTCACGACCGATGACGCGTGCACCGGCACGAACGTCAACATCTACGCTTCCAAAGGCGACGTCTACCTCGACGGCGGTCCGGCGCATGAAGGCGCGGCCGGACTCCCGGACGGCGACTACTACGTGCAGGTCACCGAACCGGACGGGACGCTGCTCGGATCCACCCTCACCGCGAGCGTGAGCGTGTCCGGCGGCGAGTTCGCCGTCTGCTACCGCCTCGAGGACATCCTCGTCAAGGCGAGCGACGCGTCGCCTGGCTACGACGACACCAGCAACGGCGGCGGCGAGTACAAGGCGTGGATCAGTCTCGATCCCACCTTCCCGAACAGCGGGAGCAAGACCGACAACTTCAAGGTGAAGAACGACACCCCAGAGCCGCCGCCACCGGGACACCTCGTCGTGCAGAAGTTCTATGACGCGAACGCCGACGGCCTGTGGACCTCCGGAGAGCCGGAGATCACCGGATGGCAAGTGACGATTCAGGACGCGCCGCACGTGTGGATCGACTCGACGTCGTACACGCCGGTCGACTACATCGATGAAGGCGGGTCGTTCACCGTCACGGAATCGAATCCCCTGCAGCAGAACTGGAACCACACGACGCCGACGAGTGTCAACGCCACGATCACCTCGGGCGAAACGACGACCGTCACCTTCGGCAATCTCTGCCTCGGAGCGGGCGGCGGCCTGACCCTCGGCTTCTGGTCGAACAAGAACGGCGAGAAGTTGTACAGCAACGCCGTCGCGGTCGCGCAGAACCTTCGTGACGCGAACGGAAACAACTTTGATCCGGCGAACTTCAAGGCCTTCCGCACGTGGATCCTCAGCGCGAACGCCTGGAACATGGCCTACATGCTCTCGGCCCAGCTCGCGGCCATGACTCAGAACGTGAACAACGGCAATGTGTCGGCTTCGGCGATCGTCTACGCGCCGGGCACCGGCAGCGCGAGCTCGCTCGGCTATGCGACCGCCGGGGCGCTCATCGCGGAAGCCAATGCCCTCCTCGCCGCGAACGGATACACCGTCGGGTCGGGTCCGGATCGGACAGCGCAGGAAGCGGTGAAGACCGCCATCGACCGCGCCAACAACAATCTGAACTTCGTGCAGAGCGGGCCCTGCGCGTTCAGCTTCTGAACCGCGTGGTTTTGTGAAACGAGAGGCGGGCTTCGGCCCGCCTCTTCGTTTTTACGTCAGCCCTTTTTCCTGCGCGTAATTCGCGAGCTGCACGCGGCCCTTGATCCCGAGCTTTTCGTAAACGCTGTGCAGGTGCGTCTTCACCGTTCCTTCGCTGATGAAGAGCTTCTCGCCGATCTCGCGGTTGCCGAGTCCCGACGCGACCATGCGCACGATGTCGATCTCGCGCGGAGTCAGGACCTCGCGCACCTTCTGTCGCGACTGCTCGTGACGGAGCATCTTCTCCAGCGCGCGGCCGACCGCTTCCTTCTCCAGCCACGTTCCCCCCGTGGCCACCTTCCGGATGCACGCGACGAGCAGCGACGGCGCCATCTCCTTCAGCACCACGCCCTTCGCGCCCATGCGCATCGCTTCGACGACCTCTTCGTCGCTGATGTTGCCGGCGAGAAGCACGGTTGCGGGTGGCGACGGCATCTCGCTCAGCCGTTGCAGCACCTCCATCCCGTTGAGCCGCGGCATCTGCAGGTCGACGATCAGCACGTCCGGCGCATGCTGCGCCACCGCCTCGAGTGCGCTTTCGCCGTCGGCGCATTCGGCCACGACCTCGATCTCCTCCTCGTCGGCCATGAACTGGATCAGCCCGCGCCGCACGACAGGATGATCGTCCGCGATGATGATCCGGATCGGCATACTCACACTCCTGTCTCGCGCAGCGGCATCCGGATCTCGAGCTTTGCGCCGCCGTCGGACGAATCGATGATCATCGACCCACCGAAGGAGTTTACGCGCTCCTTCAACGTAACCGGGCCGATGTTCGAGGCCATGAGCGAGCGGAGATCGTAGCGGCCCTTGAACGGAAAGCCCTTGCCGTCGTCGGCGATGTCGATCTGCACGGTGCTGTCGGCGACATCGACCGCCACCGCGACACGCTTGGCGGCCGCGTGTTTCGCGGCGTTCGCCACCGCCTCGTTCACGATGGCGTAGATCTCGTAGCGCGTGCCGATTGGCAGAAGGTGCACCACCGGCGCGACCTCGTTCTCGACCTCCAGCCCCCACTGCTCGCGGAACCGTTTGGCGAGGGAGCTGAGGCGGTCGCCGAGAATGTCGTCGTCGCGCCGGACGCGCTCGGGTCGGAGCTCCTCGATGAACCAGCGCAGCTCCTTCTGCGCGGAGGCGATGACCTGCTCGATCTGACCGAGACGCTCCTCGGCTTCTGTGGGATTCCTCAGCATGAGCCGCGGCAGCGTGCGGAGTTGCAGCGCCACGCCGGTGAGCGACTGCAGCACGGAATCGTGCAGGTCGCGGGCGACGCGCACGCGCTCCTCGGCCACCGCGCCGCGCTGGAGTTGCTGCGCCGCGTGAAAGTGATCGAGGCGCCCGGCGACGACCGCCCCGGCGATGCGCGCGAGGTTCACTTCTTCGAGTAGCGGCGACGGCCCGTCGAGCAGGAGCATGCTTCCGCGGACGAAATCGCCTTTCAGCGACGTATTGATCACCGCGTCGATTCCGTACTGCGCCACGATTTCCGCGCGGAGACCATGCGGCTTGTCTTTGCCGGGACGTCGACGGGTGACGGTGTCGTCGTAGTCGAGGCGTGCGGCGGGATAGGCGGCGCTGCTGAAGTACGTGCCGCCGTCGTGCTCGAGCAGCAGGTCCGCGGTCGCGACCGGCTGCGGTTCGGGAAGGTCGTGATCGCCGACGGTGTAGAGATACGCCACACGGTCGGAGAGATACTGATACGCGATGAGCACGCGGCGCGCACCGAAGATCGACGCGGCCTCGGACAGGAGCTCCGAGAGCAGCGACTCGTAATCGCGGCGCGGCGATCGGGGCCATCCTGCGATGCGCTGCAGGTCGTGCTGGATGCGTTCCTGATACGTCGCGAGATAAGTCAGCATCGACGCGAGCACGAACAGATACGCGATCCGAATGATGAAGCGATTCAGCTCGAACTCCTCGGCGAAGGCACTCGGTGCGCCGGAAGCGATGAAGACGGCCAGCGCCAGCGCCGCGGTGAGGATCGTCCCCCGGCGGCCGAAACGGAGCATCGCGCAAAGAATGCTGAAGACGAAGAAGGTGAAGAACGGGCTGTTCGGCCCGAAAATCAGCGCGTTGATGGCCCCGAAAAAGACGAGGTCGGCGACGTGGCTGATGATCTGCGCTTGTCGCGTGGAGCTGGAAGCAGTCAGGCTCCAGGCCGTGACGATGAGTGCGTACACGCTGTACGCCGCCAGCAACGAGTAGGTGAGGGTCGGCAACCGCGCCGGTTCGGGCGGATCGAAGTAGAACGCGCCGAGCGCCGCGACGGCGAGGGCAAATCGACCGAGGGCGATGAGCCGCTCGGCGCGACTCTGCGGGAATCGACGGTTGGACATGGCTGTGTGCGCCTTACAATGTACCCCTCTCTCGAGGACACGTGGACGCCGAGCTCCAAACGGCACTCTTTGATTTCCAGCGTTACCTGCTGGACCAGATTCCGCCGCTAACGGCGAGCGACGCCGTCGAAACGCTGATGGCTCAGCCGCCCGAGCTGCTGATACGGCAGATCCATGCCTGGACGGTCGAGCAGTCGCGGCACCAGTCCGCCGCCCAATCCGACTTCCTGTTTCACGCGCTCAAAAAGGTCTATCTCTTCTGCGTCCTGAAGCTCATCGACCGCGCCCCGCTCGATGCCTATCTCGATCGCGTCGTTCCTCTCGCGCTCCAGGTGTGTCCCCCGGGCGAGCGGGAAATGCTGCGCACGAACGTCGCCGGGATGCGCGAGGCGATGATCCTCGGCGGGAGCACGTCGACGATGGTGGAGATCTCGCGCGACGGCCGCTCGGCGGAAAAGGCGGAGCCGAAGGCGAGCGCGGTCTCCGACGTCGTCGCGCGCAGCGCCCGCCGCTTTTCGCTCGTCATCGAGCGACTGGCGAAGCATCTTCCGTTCGTCGCCGCCTCGCCCGAGCCGCAGGCGCAGCCTCAGCCCGCGGCGCAACTCGTCAGCATGGCTGCCGCGAGTGCCACGTCCGAGGCCGAGTTGAAGGAGTACGTGCGCGAGCTCACGCCGTACACCGGCGGCGAGAGTGATCCAGCGAAGCTCTTTCACGTCCTCGCCTCGGACGTGCCGAAGTGGGAAGTGGCGCTCCCTCCGGATGCAAAACAACCCGCTGCGATCGAGGCGATGCACAAGATCATCACGCTCACTTCGAGCAACCTCGACAGCACGCAGCGATTCCGCGAGCTGATGACCGAGGCCGTCGAGCAGTTCAACAACGGCGCGCTCGGGCCGGCCGTGTCGATGCTCGAGCTTGCGGCGCGTGTGGCAGTCGAGAAGAAGCTCGATCCGATCGCCGTCGAGCGCATTCGCACGACCGCCGTCGAGTCGATCAACGCCGAACGGCTCCGGAAGTACACGGAGAACAAGACCAAGCACACGTTGCTGCGGGCCGCGCTCAATCACTTCACGACGCTCAACAAAGCGAGCCTGTTTCAGCAGTTGCGCGGCGAACAGCGTCCCGAGCGCCGCCGCTCGCTCCTCGGCCTGCTCGAAGCGTACGGACGCGAGGCGCGCACTGCGGCGATCGACGAGCTCGAGACGGAGCTGAAGCGACCGCTCAACGAGATCGACACGTATTACCTCCGCAACGTCATCTACCTGATGCATCGCATCCCGAGAGAGGCGGACGAGGAGACGGAGAAGGAGCTGGAACTGCTGACGCGTGCCACCGCGCGCGGACAGAACATCTACGTCATCAAGGAAGCGATCCTCCCGGTCGGGCACATGAAGAGCGAGCCGGCGGCGAAGCTGCTGACGATGCGTCTGGCAGAAATCGAAGCGATGCTCCTCAGGAAAGACATCTCGCTCTACCCGATGGACGAGATGCAGAAGGTGATCGATCGCATCACCAGCGCGCTCGGGCGCATCGCGACGCCCTCTGCGCTCTTGACCATTGCGCGCCACGGGATGAAGCCGAATCCTCTGCTCGGGGACACGCGGGCACGGCTCGGCGTGCTGTCGCAACACGATCTCTCGTTCGACGAGCAGACCGTCGACATCCTGGTGAACGCAATCCGCGAAGACCTGCCGACGAAGATCCTCGGCCGCGTGATGCCGTCGCGCAATCCGCCGCCGCTGCGGTTGATCGAGGCGCTGTCGAGCACGCGGTCGGAGAAAGTGGAGACGCTCTTCACCGAGATCGCAGAAAAGTTTGCGGATCACGATGTCGGACGCGCCGCAAAGGCGGCGTTGTACAACCAAACCGGTGCGGCGGCGTCGGCGACGGCGCGTCAGACCACGACGGCCGCGACGCTCACGGGCGATCTCGATTTCTTCGGACTGCCGTCGTTGCTGCAGTCGCTCGCGGATCAGCAGGCGACGGGCATCGTCACGCTGACCGGCCGGCATTCCGGACAGACCACGGGAAAGCTGCTGTTCGTCAACGGCAAGTTCGCGGACGCGCAGGCGTCGCATCTGCGCGGCGTGGAAGCGCTGTATCAGTTGCTCGAGCGGCCGGTGACGGGCGTCTTCGCGTTCGTGCCGAATCCCACGGCCAAGCCGAAGGGCGACGTGTACGACGTGATGGCAATCCTCTTCGAAGGCATTCGCCGCCACGACGAGTACCGCCAGTTGATGCTGTTCGTCCCCGACGACCTCACGCTCCGCGCAACGACGACGAAGCCGACGCCCGACCCGGAGGAGAACGACCCGTCGATCATCCGGGAGGTCTGGGTGAAAGCGTCCTCAGGCGCGCCGCTCGCGGACTGGGAAACGCAGGTCGCGGTCGACGGCTATCGCATCCGCCGGCTCGTCGCGCGCTGGATCGAGGAAGGCGCGCTGCAGCCGGCCACGTAGCCCTGCCTTCGTGCGGCTACACTATGCGGCCCGATGGCTTCGCCGCGTCTGCATTCGGTCCACTGGTGGCTTGGTGCGCTCGTCCTGAGCGTGTCCGTGCCGCTGCTTTGCGTGGTCGTCGTTCTCGGCGTGCTGCAGGTGCGGCGCGAACAGCAACAGGCGCGCGAGGCCGCGCTGCGGATGACGCGCGCAACGGCCGCGCATCTGCGCGCGATGCACAAGGAGTCCGCCGCACTGCTCGCGCGCCTGGCCGCGCGTCCGGGAGTCGCAGCACTCGAGCCGGCCGCGTGTCGTTCGGAGTTCACGGTCGTGGACTTTCTCCCGCGTTACGCCGATCTGTTTCTGTTCGATGCCTCGGGATCGCTCGTTTGCTCGGGCAACACGGATCCGCAGAACGCGGCCATCTCGGCGCTCGCGCGTCCGTGGATCGCGCAGGAACTGCGTGCCGGTCGCCTCCGGACGAGCTCTCTGGTGATGCACACCTTCGCCAACCAGACGATGACCGTGACGGCGAAGGAGATCGGTGCGCGCTCCGGCACCGTCGTGCTTCTCGAATTCGCCGAAGCGCTCGGTCGTGAGGCTTTCGTTCCCGGCAGCGTCATCACGATCCTCGATCGGAACGAAACCGTCGTTGCGCGATCCGAGGCGTCGGAAGAGTGGAGCGGGCGGAACATCCGCGGGAGCGGGATCGCACGCATCGGTCTGCACGGCGACGAAGGCATGGCGGCAGCACGCGGACTCGACGGCGTCTCGCGGCAGTACGCGTTCGTGCGCGTCCCCGAGCTGGGATGGACCGTGTACGGAGGCGTGCCGTCGTCGGCGATTGCGGCACCGATCCGCGAAGTCATCGTCAACGGCACTGTTGCCGTGGTCGGATCGGTGATCATCCTCACGATCATGACCTTCGCGCTCGCGCGCGGCATCGTCCGTCCCATGCGTGCGCTCGCTGCTGCCGCGACCGCCGTCGGCGACGGCGTCTACGCGCGCGTCCGCGCCGCCGAGGGTCCGCGAGAAGTCGCGGCGATGGCGGACGCATTCAACGACATGATCGATCGCCGCGAAGCTGCTGATGTGCGCATGAAGGCACTCTCCGAGCGGCTGTTGACGGTGCAGGAAGAAGAGCGCACCCGCATCGCACGCGAGCTGCACGACGACCTCGGACAATCGCTCACCGCGCTCAAGATGGACGTCGTGGGCCTGCTGCAGGCGACCGCGCAACCGCCGGCGCTCGCCCCGATCCGCGATCGCATTCTGCGCACCCTCGACTCGACCGTGACCTCGGTGCAGCGCATCTCCTCCGAGCTTCGGCCCAGCGTTCTCGACGACCTCGGACTCGTCGCCGCGATCGACGCGGAAGCACAATTGTTCGAGGAGCGCTCGGGGATCGAATGCGAGGTGTCGGTGGCGGGGGAGATGCCCGTCGACTCCGACTCTCTCACCGCGATCTACCGCATCATCCAGGAGGCGCTCACGAACGTCGCGCGACACGCCAACGCCACCCGCACCGAGCTTCGCCTGCGCAACCGCGGCGACGAATTGCTCCTCGAGATTCGCGATGACGGTCGTGGCGTGACGAATGAAGAAATCAGCGATCCGTTGTCGCTCGGCCTCATCGGCATCCGCGAGCGCGCGGCGGTCATCGGGGGCGCCGTGCAGATCGAAGGCGTCACCGGCCGCGGCACGATCGTCTCGGTGCGCATTCCGCTCGCGGCGAAAGCGAGGCTCGCGTGATCACTGTCCTCATCGCCGACGACCACGACATCGTTCGCGAAGGTCTCAAGCAGATCGTCGCCGAGACGGACGACATCGTCGTCGGCGGTGAAGCGCACACGGGCACGGAAGCGGTCGAGCAGGTTCGCACGCGCTCCTGGGATGTCGTCATCCTCGATCTTCATCTGCCGGATCGACCCGGCCTCGACGTCCTCGCGCAGATTCGCGCCATCGCGCCGGCGCTGCCGGTGTTGATCCTCAGCATGCAGGAGCAGCCGTCGTACGCGATGCACGCGCTCAAGGGCGGCGCGGTCGGATACGTGACGAAGAGCAACGCGCGCGAACATCTCGTCACGGCAATCCGGAAGGTGGCTCGCGGCGAGCGTTTTCTCACGCCTGCACTCGCGGAGACGCTTGCACTCGACCTCATGCAGCCGCAACGCACACACCGCGCGCTTTCCGATCGCGAGTTTCAGGTGCTTGGCCTCATTGCCGCGGGACAACCGCCGCGGGAGATTGCTCTGGCGCTGAATGTGAGCGTGAAGACCGTGGCGACGCATCGCGCGCGCCTGCTCGAGAAGCTCGGCCTGAAAAACAACGCCGAGATCGTGCAGTACGCGATGGAGCACGAGCTCCTGCCCGGGCGTCGTCGGTAATTTACCGACCGCCCTGTCGGTAAATCGCAGCCCCCAAAACCGTTGGATGACCGATGGGACAAGTGCGTCGTCGCGACGATGATGCCCCGTCCATCGTCCCGTCCCGCCAACCGTTCTGACCAAGCCTCAATCCGTCGTTTACCTCGGGGAGCTCGTATGCGCCCCGCTGTTTTCGAGCAAAGGACATCGAGAATGAAACGCGCCTTCCTCGCACTGCTTCTTGTACTTTTCCTCATTCCGAGCTCCGCCGACGCCGCCTGGTGGAAGAAGCGCCGGCCGAAGACGCCGAAGGCGGACACGCCGCAGGAAATGACGCTGCAGAGCGCTACCCTCGCGAAGTCCGGTCCGGAGATCGAACCGGAACGCACGGGTCAGGACGACAACGATATCCCCGTGGGCAAGCCCAAGGGTCCCATCCGCGCGGGCAAGCCGACCGAGCACAAGCTCACCAAGGCGGCGAGCAAGAAGTTCGATCTCCGCGCACTGCCGGCCAAACGGCCGAAGCAGAAAGAGCGCCCCGAGCGTGAAGGTCCCGAGCCGAGCCCGGTCCTCATCGAACCTGATGGCGCGACCGGTTTGCGCGTCTCGACCGATGGCGTGCGCCCGCCCACGACGCCCACGTCGCTAGCGCCGCCGCCGATCATGGACTTCGACGGTCTCGATCGCGAGTTCTGGGGCGCGGGCAGCCCGTCCGACGTCAACGGCGACGTCGGCCCCGATTACTTCATCCAGTCGGTCAACTCATCGATCGGCATCTACCGCAAGTCCGACGGCTTCCAGGAAGCCGCGTTCACGCTCGACACCCTGATGTCCCAGGGCAACTTCGGCAATCAGTGCGATACCGAGAATTTCGGCGATCCGGTCGTCCTGTACGACACGTTCGAGGACCGCTGGATCATCACGGACTTCGCCTTCACGCTGGACGGCGGCGGCAACGTCAATCCGCCGATCGCCTTCCAGTGCTTCGCCGTTTCGATGACCGGCGATCCGCTCACCGGCGGCTGGAACTTCTATTCGATCTCCGTCACCGACGCCCTGAACGACTATCCGAAGCTGGGCGTCTGGACGGACGGCATCTACATGTCGTCCAACCTGTTCGGCTACGCCTCGGGCGGGTCGTTCCAGGGCGTCCGCGTGTGGGCGTTCAACAAGATGCAGATGTACGCCGGCGCCCCGACGGTCCAGGTGGTCTCGTTCAACGTGGGCACGGGCGACTTCACCCTCGCGCCCAGCAACGCGCGGTTGCAGGTCGGGACGCCGCCGGCAGGTCGTCCCAATTACTTCCTCTCCACTTGGAACTTCTTGAACGCTCTCACCGTGTACAAGTTCCACGTCGACTGGAACAGCATCGGGAGCTCGACCTTCACCGGTCCGGACGTTCCTCTCGCGGCGACGAGTTGGCCCAACGCGGCCGTGCCCAATGCGCAGCAGACGGGGACGGCGACGCTCATCGACGTGCTGCAGATCCGCGCGATGGTGCAGAACCAGTACACGAACTTCGGCGGCGTGGAGTCCTTGTGGATTCCGCATACCGTCCGAAGAGCCAACACGACCGGCTTCGCCGCGCCGCGCTGGTATCAGGTGGACGTGAGCGGCGGCCCGGTCGCGGCCAATCTTCCGCAGGCCGCGACGTGGGATCCCGACGCAGCGAACGTGATGTCCCGCTTCATGCCCAGCCTGGCGCTCGATCGCGCGGGCAACCTGGCGATGGGCTACAGCACCTCGAACAGCACGACCGTCCCGGCGATCAAGTACGCCGGACGCCTGGCCGGCGATCCGATCAACACGTTCAGCCAGACCGAGCAGACGCTCTTCGCCGGCGTCGCGTCGCAGACCGGGAGCACGCGCTGGGGCGACTACACCGGCATGACTCTCGATCCCGACGGCTGCACGTTCTGGTACACCAACCAGTACGGCAACACCGATCAAGCCTTCAACAAGCGCTGGAAGACGCGCATCAATTCGTTCCGCTATCCATCGTGCACGATGGTCGGCGCGGGCGGCACGATCTCCGGCATCGTCGTCGCGACCACGGGCGGCGCGCCGATCAGCGGCGCGACCGTGCAGATGGGCGCGCGCACGACGACGACCAACGGATCGGGCAACTACTCGTTCCTCGACATTCCGGCGGGCACGTATCCGTCGATCACGGCCAGCCATCCCGGCTTCATGAGTCAGACCTTCACGAACATCGCCGTGACCGACGGGGGCACGACGACACAGAACTTCTCGCTGGACAGCGCGCCGACGAGCGCCTGCCTCACCGACACGACGCAGGCCGATTTCCAGACCGGCATTCCGACCAACGTCGATCTGCTGACGAGCCCCGGCGACGTGACGCTGATCAATATCGCCGTCGACCAGCAGAACACAGCCGGCACGACGACGGGGACCGGCTTCGGCACTCCTGCCTGGACTGGGCAGACCTTCATCCCGGCAGTAACCGGCCAACTCCTCAGAGCGGAGATCCAGCTCTTCTGCAGCGGTTGCGGGGCGACACCTCCTGACCTCACGCTCTCCGTTCAAGCCACGGCCGCCGGTCTGCCCACCGGCGCTGACCTTTCCAGCGTGACGATCCCCGGCTCCACCTTTGGCAGCGGTGCGGCCGCTATCTTCATGGCCACCTTTGGCGCGCCGGCCACTCTCAACGCTGGAACGCAATACGCTCTGATCCTGCGTCCCGTTTCGGCGCCCGCGGGCAGCGGCTATTTCTGGATCCGTTCCTCTCCCAGTACTTATGCCAACGGTTCGCGCGTTCTTTCTACGAACAGCGGCGCGACGTGGACGGCGGATACGACCAGAGACTACAACTTCAAGGCTGTCATGGCGGGTCCCTACTCGCCGACGAGCGGCAATCTCGTCTCGAGCACGAAGGACAGCAATGCGCTCACCGGTCTCACGCCGATCTGGTCCACGCTGTCGTGGAACGCCTCCACACCGGCGAACACCTCGCTGCAGTTCCAGGTGGCGGGCAGCAGCTCGCAGTTCGGTCCCTTCAGCTTCGTCGGCCCCGACGGAACCGCCGGCACGTTCTTCACGACTTCGCCCGCGTCGCTGTCGCAGTTCTACGGACTTCGCTACCTCAGGTACAAGGCACACCTGGGCTCGACGAACTCCGCGGCGACGCCGACGCTCAACGATGTCACCGCCTGCTACAACGACGTCGATTGCAGCGGCACCGTGGCCACGATCACGCCCACTCCGGCCAGCGTCTGCGGCAACTCGACCGGCAACACCGCGACGGGACCGGCGGGCATGACCAGTTACAGCTGGTCCATCGTCAACGGGACCATCGTTGGCAGCACGACATCGCAGTCGATCACCTACACCGCCGGCGCGTCCGGCAATGTCACGCTGACGCTGACCGTGGTCGCCGCGGACAACTGTCAGGACACCGATTCGGTCAACGTGCCGATCGTCGTCACGCCTGCACAGCCGACGATCACGCCGGGCGGCCCGACCACCTTCTGCACGGGTGGCAGCGTCACGCTCACGTCGAGCGCCGTCTCGGGCAATCAGTGGTATCTCGAAGGCAACCCGATTGGCGGCGAGACCAATCAGAATTACGTCGCGACGGCCTCCGGCAACTACACCGTCGTCGCGACGAACGGCAACTGCTCCAGCGCGGCCTCCGCGCTGGTGACGGTCACCGTCAATCCGATCCCGCCGACGCCGACGGTCACCCCCAGCGGCCCGACGACGTTCTGCACCGGCGGCAGCGTGACGCTCACGTCGAGCGCGGCCAGCGGCAACCAGTGGTATCTCGACGGCAATCCGATCGGCGGTGAAACGAATTCGACCTACGTCGCCAGTGCATCGGGCGATTACACCGTGGTCGTGACGCTGAGCGGCTGCAGTAGCGCGCCTTCGACCGCCGCGACGGTGACGGTGAATCCGATTCCGCCGCAACCGACGATCACGCCCGCGGGACCGACGACGTTCTGCGCCGGCGGCAACGTGACGCTGCAGTCGAGCAGCGCGACCGGCAATCAGTGGTACCTCGACGGCAATCCGATCGGCGGGGAAACGAATCAGAGCTACGTCGCGACGGCAGCGGGCAATTACACCGTCATCGTGACGCTGAGCGGCTGCAGCAGCTCTGCGTCGAGCGCGACGACGGTCACCGTGAATCCGCTTCCGACGACACCGACGATCACGCCGAGCGGTCCGACGACGTTCTGCACAGGCGGCAGCGTGACGCTCACGTCGAGCGCGGCGAGCGGCAACCAGTGGTATCTCAACGGAAATCCGATCGGCGGCGAGACGAACACAACGTACGTCGCGACCGCGTCGGGCAACTACACGGTCACCACGACCGACGGCAACACCTGCACGAGCGCACCGTCGTCCGCGACGACGGTGACCGTGAATCCGATTCCGGCGCAGCCGACGATCACGCCCGGCGGGCCGACGACGTTCTGCGCGGGCGGCAGCGTGACGCTCACGTCGAGCAGCGCGAGCGGCAATCAGTGGTACCTCGATGGCAATCCGATCGGCGGCGCCACCGCCTCGACTTATTCGGCGGGCGCTTCCGGTGACTACACCGTCATCGTGACGACCTCCGGCTGCTCGAGCCCAGCGTCAACGGCGACGACGGTCACCGTAAATCCGACTCCGGCGCAGCCGACGATCACGCCCAGTGGTCCGACGACGTTCTGCACCGGCGGCAGCGTGACGCTCACGTCGAGCAACGCAACCGGCAATCAGTGGTACCTCAACGGCAACCCGATCGGCGGCGAGACGAACCCGTCGTTCGTCGCGACTTCGTCCGGCAATTACACGGTCGTCGTCACGTCCGGCAGTTGCTCCAGTGTTCCTTCCGCAGCGACGACAGTCACCGTGAACCCGATTCCGGCCACCCCGACGGTCACGCCCGGCGGACCGACGACGTTCTGCGCCGGCGGCAGTGTCACGCTGTCGTCGAGCAGCGCGAGCGGCAATCAGTGGTACCTCGATGGAAACCCGATCGGCGGCGCGACGAACCAGCAGTACATCGCAGCGGCCGCCGGCAGCTACACGGTGATCGTCACGACCGCCGGTTGCAGCAGCGCGCCGTCCTCGGCCACGGCGGTCACGGTGAATCCGACGCCGTCGACGCCGACGATCACGCCGGGCGGACCGACGACGTTCTGCGCCGGCGGCAGCGTGACGCTGACGTCGAGCAGCGCGTCCGGCAATCAGTGGCTTCTCAACGGCAACCCGATCGGCGGCGCGACGAGTCAGGCTTACGTCGCGCCGGTCGCGGGTGACTACACGGTGATCGTGACGCAGAGCGGCTGCAGCAGCACCCCCTCGGCCACGACGACGGTGACCATCAATCCGAATCCGGACGCGACGATCACCGCGCCGGCCAGCGTCGTCGCCGGCTCGACCGGCAATTTGGCTTCGGTTGCGAACGCCGGCGTCGGCGCGACGTACAACTGGGTCATCGGCAACGGCAGCATCACCGCTGGTGCCGGTACCGCGAACATCACCTTCACGGCGGGAGTCGTCGGTGCGCTCACGCTCAACGTGACCGTGACGACCGCGGCGACCTGCTCGGATGCAGACTCGGCCAACGTCACCGTTACCGCCGCGCCGCCGGCCGTGACCGTCACTTCGGTGACTCCGTCGAACGGCTCGTCCCTCGGCGGTACGAACGTCACTATCGCAGGCACGGGCTTCAACGCCGGCGCGACGGTGACCTTCGGCGGTTCGTCGGCGACCAACGTCGTCGTCGTGAATGCCACGCAGATCACGGCGAAGACTCCGGCTCACGCCGCGGGCGCGGTGAACGTCACTGTGACGAACACCAACGCGTCGAACGGCACGCTCACCAACGGCTTCACGTACAACCAGCAGAACTTCGACGCCAACGGCGATTCGACGATCGACCCTTCGGACATCTTCTACCTGATCGCCTATCTCTTCCTCGGCGGACCGCCTCCGGCCGGCGTCTCGGGACCGGTGGCCTCGGGTGATGCGAACGGCGACGGCGTCGTCGATCCGTCCGACATCTTCTACCTGGTGTTCTACCTGTTCGGCTCCGGTCCCGCTCCGTACGTCGTGACTCCGGGTGGTGTCGCCACGACGGTTGCCGGCGAGCCCATTGCCGGCGAGCTCTCGCTCGGTGGTGCCGCGCTGCGCAACGGTCGCTGGTTCGTTCCGGTGATCGTGACGATGGATGAAAACTCGGCGACGCCGCAGGCGCTCGCGCTGCGCCTCCGCATGAATGGAGCGTCGCGCGATGTGTCCGTGCGCCGCGCCGGCGCACTCGAGCCGATCTTCGAGGTCAGCCGCGCAACCAGCGACGCGATCGTGTATCTCGTCTCGTTCGGCGAACGCGCGCCGTTCGTCCTCGGGAATTCGCGTTCGGCCGTGATCGCCGAGGTCGAGATCAGCGACCCGGCAGCGGTTCGCTTCACGATCGATCCTGCGCTGACGATGCTCGTCGACGGCAGCGGTACGCGCAAAGCAACCGTCGCTGGCGGTACATTGCGCGTCCACGGCTCGGCGGTCGAGCGCAATCCGTCCGCGCCGAAACGCACGCCCGACGAGCGGCAGTGAAGATGATGGAGACAATGACGCAGATGAGAGCAACAGTGGTTCGCAACCTTCTTCTGGCGATGGCCGTGGGTGTTCTGTTCGTCCCGGCCGTCGTCGCGCAGCCCACTCCGTCCGACGTGATCACCGTGGCGACCGTTACCGGTAGCAGCGGCACGATCGACGTCCCGGTCTACATCCGCGACACCGCGGGCACGCCGTTGGGCATCGATCAACCGCCCGGTTCGCGCATCCAGTCGTACAGCATCAACGTGTTGTATGGACCGGCTGCGGCGGTGCAGTCGATCACGTTCACTCGCGGTGGAATCACGCAGCCGCTCACGCCGACGTTCGAAAACAGCCCCGCGGTTCCGGGTGTGTCGATCGCGCTGCTCGATACCTTCGACGAGGGGACGAATCTGATTCCGTTCACGTCCAATGCAGCTCTGCCGGGCAATCAGGTGGCGACGCTGCACGTCACGCTCGCTCCGAGCGTCGCGCCGGGAACGACGATCACCTTGACGCTCGATCCCGTGCTCACGCAGCTCACCAACGAAGGCGGTACGACAAGCGAGACCGTCGCCAACCAGCGGCTGACGCTGGTCAGCGGCGCGATCGTCGTCCCGAGTCCGATCCCCGCGCTTTCGACGTGGGCGCTCGTGCTCCTGATGGTCTCACTGGCCGTGGTCGCGGTGCGCATTCAAATATCCTGAGGAGCCCAATGATCCCCTGGCGCAACGCCGCGACGATGGTCGCGGCGCTCGCAGTTCTCTGGTTCGGCTTTTCCGTTCATGCCGCGGACGCCGTCACGGTAGGAACCGTGACGGCGAGCGGATCGACGGTGACGGTCCCGATCCACATCCGCGATGCCTCCGGCACGCCCCTCGGCATCGACCGTCCTGCCGGATCGAAGATCCAGTCGTTCAGCATCAAGGTCACGTACGCGCCCGCTTCGGCCGTGCAGTCGGTGACGATCAACCGCGCCGGCATCACCGCGAGTCTCGCGCCGACTTCGGAGTTCAAACCCGCGACGAGCAACTCGGTGTCGTTGCTCGCGACCTTCCCTGAAGGCGCGAACACGATTCCGTTCTCGCTCGACGCGTCCGCGCCGGGCAACCTCGTCGCGCAACTCGTCGTGACGCTCTCGTCTTCCGCGGCGCCGGACAGCTCGATCTCGCTGACGCTCGACTCCGCGCTGACGCAGCTCACCGATTCCGGCGGCACCGCCGCGACGAAAGAGACCGAGGACAACGGGCAACTGACACTCGTGAACGGGCGGATCGATGTGCCGCCGCTTTCGGTTTCGCTGTCGCCCGGATCGCGGAGCGTGCCGCACAATGGGTCGGTCAGCCTCAGCGCGAATCTGAATTTCGCGGTCGCGACCGACACGATGGTGAGTCTTTCTTCGTCGAACACGAACGTTGCGACTGTGCCCGCGTCGGTCATCGTTCCCGCGGGCACGAAGGTCGCCGATGTTCCGGTGACCGGCGTTGCCGTCGGCACCGCGCAGATCACCGCGTCACTCAGCAACAACTCGACTTCGAGTGCGAACATCACCGTGACCGACGAGCCGGCGCAGTGCGTCACGCCGACCGCGCCGCAACTCGCCGGGCCGTCGAATGCGTCGATCGGTGTCGCGTATGCGATCACTTGGAGCGCGGTGACCAACGCCACTGAATATTCGATCGAGGAAGCGACGAGCGCGGACTTCGCGAACGCCACCGCGCAGACCGTGACCGGAACGAGCGTCTCGTTCACGCACGATGTCGCCGGGATTCGTTACTACTACCGCACGCGGGCGCGGAATCGCGCCGGTACGTGCAACACGCCTTCGGCGTACTCGTCGGCGATCTCCGTCCTCATCAACGGCGCACCCGTTCCGGCAACGCGCGTTCTCGTCGTCGTCGGATCGACTCCCGGGAGCTTCGGGTCGTTCTTCCGCACGGCGCTGCAGCTGTACAACCCGCACGCCGCAGCGGTGTCGGGGAAAATCGTTTATCACCCAGCCGGCGTGTCGGCCTCGGCGAGCGATCCCTCGCTCGCGTACACGATCGCGCCGGGGAAGACGCTCGTGTTCAACGACCTCCTTCCTGCGATGGGCCTCGGCACCGGCGTCGGCAGCGCCGACCTGATCGCCGATGAAACCTCCGCCTTGCCGCTGACGCTCGCGCGCGTCTTCAACGACGGCGGAGCTGCGGGCACGAACGGACTCACCGAAGACGCGTTTTCACCCGAAGCAGCGTTGCGCGACGGCGCGGCGGGGCTGTTGTTCGCGCCCGAGGATGTGCAGCGGTTCCGCTTGAACATCGGGGTGCGGACGCTGGAACAGGGGGCGACGATCGAGATCTCCGTTCGGGATCGCAACGGCATCGCGGTGAAGTCGGCGGCGAGAACCTTGCCGGCGTCGTACTTCCGCCAGTTCGGGTCCGCCGAAATCCTGGACGGCTACGCGATCACGGGCGGGGAGACGATCACGTTGACGGTGACGTCCGGGAGCGCATTCCTCTACGGCTCGACGACCGACAACGCGACCAACGATCCGAGTGTGCAGTTCGCACACCGGATCGAGTGAATGGTACGTGGCTTCCGCTACGACCGCCGCTTCCACGTCGATTCATCTCGCGCTTGATGGACCACACCGACGATCAGCACGAATGATGATTCGACTATGTAGAAGACCGAGTAAGGAAATCGTTGAAGCAGAGTGCGCCGGAAATTCTTGTACACGAGCGGGTACATCTCGGGATGTTCGAGAATTGACGAATAGGCGGTTTCCAGCTCGAGCCCGAATCGCATCGGGAGTGTCGGCGAGCGATCGCGGAACCATGCGAGCGCTTCAGCGATGTCCGCCTGAGCTTCGCGCGAAACGATGAGGTTTCGCGTCACTTCGGACCGAACAACTCCTCGCGGATCTCTTCCCATGGGCGCGCCGACGAAGGATCGGCGTAGTACGCGGCCAGCCGGCGATCGAGCTCCTCACGAACCGCATCGCTGATCGGGATGGCTTCCGGAACTTCCAACAGACTGTCCCAGATCGCTTCGACGAGTTGGAGGCGCTCGGATGCCGGAAGTTCCAGCAGCTGCGAAAGGTCTTTCACGACTCGAATTGTAACGTCATCCCTTCCACCACGCCGTCAGCTCGTCCGCGGTTCCGTTGAACCGTTCGCGGTCGACGTTGACGGTGATGCCGTCGACCGTGCCGGTCTCCGTGTACTGCCAGAGCGTCCACGTCTGCCACACCTGCGGCGGGATCGCCGACGGGGTGGCGGCGCTGGTGTACTGCGCGATCCAGAGAGGGCATTTCGCAAGCGCGGGCTCGGGCGTCGACGCGATGTCGGTGAAGAGAAGCGACTTCCCGCCGTACACCACCGGGGGACGCCCGGTGGCTTGTTCGACCGTGTTGATCCAGTCGAGCATCTCCGCCAGCGTCATCTGCGTGCCGGTGGGATTGGTCTCGAAGTCGATGGCGCAGAGGGTCTGCGCGTCGGGCTTCACCGTGTCGAGAAAGAACTGCGCCTGCTCCTTCCCAGGCTCATCCCCGGTGCCGAAGTGATAGGCGCCCCACAGGAAACCGGCCGCGGGGACGTCCTTCTTCGCGGTCGCGAAGGTCGGATCGACGTACGTCTTTCCCTGCGTCGCTTTGTGGATCACACCCAGAATGCCGGCGGCCCGGACTTTCGTCCAGTCCGGCGATCCGTCGAAGTGGCTGACGTCGATGACTGCGTCGATCATGTCTATCTCCCCAATGATTCCGGTGCGCGCACCTTGCCGGCAATGCCGCAGAGGATCAGTAACGTGACGATGTAAGGGACCGCGAGGAGAAGATGATACGGCACCCCGCGCGACGCCGCCTGCAATGCGTACTGCAGCGCGGCGGCGAGACCGAAGATCGCGGTGCCGAGGACCGCGCCCTTCAGCTTCCAGCGTCCGAAGATCACGATCGACAGCGCGATGAAGCCGCGGCCCGCGGTCATGTTTTCCGCGAAGCCGCTGGAAAGCGCGAGCGTGAGGTACGCGCCCGCGGTGCCGGCGAGCAGAGCCTCGATCGCGAGAGCGGCGGCGCGATGACGTCCAACGTGCGGCGCGATCGCGTCGGGATTCTCGCCGCACGCGCGAAGGCGCAATCCGAACGACGTGTTCCAGAGGACGATCGCGAGCACGATCGGGAAGACGATCCATGCGAGCGGCACCACGACGTCCGTGCCGATCCGCGGCACCGATTGCACGAAGATCTCGCCCCGCTGCAACTCGCGATAGACGAAGCTCGTCGCGCCGACCGCGAGTAGGTTGATCGCGGTGCCGGTCACGATCTGATCGGCCTTCAGCGCGATGACGAAGAAGCCGAAGACGATCGCGACGAGCAGTGCGCCTGCGATGCCGCCGAGAAATCCGAGTGCGACGTTGTTCGTGAGTTGTGCCGCGAGAACGGCGGTCATCGCCGCGACGAGCATCATCCCTTCGATGCCGAGGTTGATGATGCCGCTGCGCTGTACGACGAGCTCGCCCTGCACCGCGAGAAGCAGCGGCGTCGCGGCGAGGATCGCCAGCGGCAGAGCATTAATGACGAGATCGAGATCGAGCATATTCAAAGCCATATTCGTAACCAATGAGCACGAGGATCACGACTGCCTGTCCCAATGTCGCGACTGCGGAGGAGATGTTCGCGGTGCGCTGCAACTCGCCCGCTCCGGTGACGAGCGCACCGAAGAAAAATGCCGAGCCGATCGTCGCCAGCGGGTGGAGCTGCGCGAGCAACGCGACGGCGATGCCGGAGTAGCCGTAGCCGGAGGCGAAGCGCTCGAACAGTCGATTCGTGACGCCGAGGAGTTCGATGCCGCCCGCGAGTCCGGCGGCGGCGCCGGAGATTGCCATCGCCCGCGCGAGCTGCGCGCGCACGTTCACGCCGGCCCATTTCGCCGCCGAAGAATTGAAGCCCGTCGCGCGAAGACGCAGGCCTTCGTTCGTTCGATACAGCAGCCACCACGCGCCGACGCTCGCAAAGACGGCGAGGAGGATGCCCGCGTGCAATCCCCCGAGTCGCGGCAGCGTCGCGAGCGCAACGTCGGTCTGCGGATACATCGCGGTGCGCTCGCGCAACGGTCCGTTCACGCACCAGCCGAGGAGATGGATGGCGATGAAGTTGAGAAGAATCGTCGTCAGCACCTCGGGCGCATTGCGCCACAGTCGCATGAGCGACGCGATCGACGCCCACGCCGCACCCGCGAGCATCGCGGCGAGCAGCGAGGGGACGAGGCCGAAGCGCGATGCCAGCAGCGCAGCCAACGCGCCGACGATGAACTGTCCTTCGCCGCCGATGTTCCAAACGCCCGCGCGAAACGCGATGACGACGCTGAGTCCCGTGAGAAGCAGCGGCACGGACTTGAGCACCGTGCCTTGGAGCGCGAACGTGCTTCCGACCGATCCGGTGATGAGGATGGTGAGGAGCTCGCGAGGGGAGTGGCCGAACGCGGCGCCGGATAGGGCGAGGAGGAGGATGGTTGCGAGGAGTGCCGCCGAGGCGGCGGCGGTACGGCCGGCGAGGCGCCGGCCCCCCGATGCCGCGTTGATGGGGGGCCGGCGCCCCGCCGGCCGTACCACCGGCCCCCGGCCGGTGCTCAAGCGACACCCGCCATCAGGTTCGCCACGCGCGACGACGCCTCCTCGGCCGTCATGCGCGCCGAGAGCTTGCCGCGATAGATCACCTGCATCGCATCAGCGAGCTCGAACGCTTCGTCGAGATCGGACGTGATCAGCAGAATCGCCGCGCCCGCATCAGCGGCGGCGCGGAGACGCTCGTGCACGAAGCGCGTGGCCTCGATGTCGAGGCCGCGTGTCGGCTCGGCGGCGATGATGATCTCGGGCCGGCGGTCGAGCTCGCGCGCGAGCACGACCTTCTGCTGGTTCCCGCCGGAGAGATCGCCCGCGAGCTGCCGCGGGCCGACCGCGCGGATCGAGTAGAGCTCGATCATCTGTTCCGCGTTGCGTACGCCGCGGAGCGCGAGGTTCTCGGCGATGGTCATCTGCGCGATGACTCCGTCGCGCGTGCGGTCTTCGGGGATGTGGCCGGCGCGAGGGAAGCGCGCGCGCAACTCGTCCGCCAGCTCGGACTGGCCGTTGCCGGCGACGCCGACGATCGCGAGGATCTCGTTGTGATGGAGTTGGACGTCGCCGTGAGTCAGCGCGAGATCGCCCCTCACCCTAACCCTTTCCCCGCTTGGCGCGGGGAGAGGGGACTGGGGAGTCATGGCGAGAGCGAGCGATTCCGGTGTTGCGGAGCGCGTTTCGAGCACGAGCTTCCCTGAACGCATCACGACGATGCGCTCCGCCACCGCCAACACCTCGGGGAGCTTGTGGCTGATGAACACGATCGCGGTGCCGTTTGCGGCGAGGGCACGCATCACGCGGAAGAGCTCCTGCGACTCGCGCGGCGTGAGGACGGACGTCGGCTCGTCGAGGATCAGCGTCGACGGCTTCCTCGCGATCGCTTTGATCAGCTCCAGCTTCGACTTCTCGCCGACGGAGAGATCCGCGACGCGGCGGGAAACCTCGTGCAGCTCGATGCCGCTCGACTCGATCATCCGCACCGCCTCGCGCTCGAGCGTCTTGTGCGTCGCGAAGCGAAATCGTCGATCGATCAGCGCGAGGTTCTCGGCGATCGTGAATTCGGGGACGAGCAGGAAGTGCTGGTGCACGAACCCGATCGACGTTGCCTCTTCAATGGAGCCGGAGTCAGGCGCGAGCTCCCCCGCGGCAATTCGCATCAGCGTCGTCTTGCCCGCACCGTTCTCGCCGATGACAGCGAGGATCTCGCCGCGCTCGATCGTCAGCGAGACGTCGTCGACCGCGCGTGTCGCGGCGAAAGACTTCGTGATGCGCGAGAGGCGCACGTCAGAATCCGGTCGGGACTTTCAGACGGCCGGCCTTGATCTCCTGCTCGAGCCGTGCGACCTCCGCGACCGTTTCCGGCGAGATCTGGGACTTCAGCGCCTCGTTCCACTCCAGCGTCACCACTCCTTCGTTCATGCCGAAGTACTGAATCTCCGGTTTGAACTGTCCGTCGCGGACCGTGCGCACCATCTTCACGATCGCGCCGGGAACGTCGAGCACCGCGTTGGCGACGATCACGTCGGGCGCGAGCTCGGTCTGATTCTTGTTCGAACCGAAACAGCGCACCTTCCGCTCGCTGCACGCCTGGAACACGCCGCGTCCCGCTTCATTCGCCTGATGCAGGATGAAATCCGCGCCGGCGTTGATGAGCGAGAGCGTGGCCAGCCTGGCCGCGCCGAGGTCGTCGAAGTTGCCGGTGTAGATCTCCCGCACGTCGAACTTCGGATTCACCGACTGCGCGCCGGCCTTGAACGCGAGGAACGTCGAGGCGATCGACGGGAAGTTGATGCCGCCGACGAGACCGGCCTTGCCGGTCTTCGACTCGCGCGCGGCGATCACGCCGAGGAGATACGTTGCTTCTTCGAGCTCGAAGCGCATGGGCGCGACGTTCGGCGCGATGGTCGTGCCCGACGTCGTGATGAAGATCGTCTTCGGATACTCCGCGCCCGCAGCCTTCGCGGGATCCTGATATTCGAAGCCGTGGCCGAACGCGACGTCGAAGCCCTTTGCGCCGTACGCGCGGAAGCCCTCGAGATTCTCCGCGGGCGACTTCGTCTCCTGATGCGAGATCTCCGCGCCGAGCTCCGACTTCGCGCGCTGCAGGCCTTCGTAGGCGATGGCGTTCCATCCGCCGTCGTTGATCGAGCCCGGAGTGAGCAGTCCGACGCGCAGCGGCTTGGCCGCGGTCGCGGTGTTCGTCGCGGGCGCCGGCGCCTCGCGTTGCTGGCAGGCTGCGAGAGTGAAGACAGTGATCGCTAGAAGAGCCCTTTTCATCGTGCGCGGATTTTACGGGTTGCCAGTTGGCGGTGGCCAGTGGTACACGGAGCAGTCGGCAGTTTGCAGTTGACAGTTGGCAGGAGTTTTTTCTTTCTCCTGTCGACTGCCAACTGAAAACTGCCAACCGAAGGAGGGAGCACCATGGTGGACGACATCGAACGCGGCAATGAGGCCGAATACGACGAGGACGACGAGCAGATCGAGCAGATGATCATCGAGAACGGCATCCTGCTGCACAGCCTCGCGGCGCTGCTGGTTCGCAAAGGCGTGCTGACGCAGGAAGAGATCGACTCGGAGATGGACCGTCTCTACGACCAGATGGAGAATTTCGAACAGCAGTAAGCCTGTTTCGACCGGCCGAGTCAGTTCACGAGTTGGAGAACCCATGAAATTGCGTATGTTTGTGACGGCAGCCGTCCTGGTTTGCCTCGCGGTGACCGCCATCGCTGATCTCTCTCCCACCTTCATCGAGTGGGCGCAGGGACCGTATCAGTTCCTGATGACCAAGGAAGAAGCCGCCACCTGGAAGACGCTCAAGACCGACGCCGAAGCGAAGGCGTTCATCGACCTCTTCTGGGCTCGTCGCGATCCGACGCCGGCCACGCCGGCGAATGAGTACCGCATGGAGGTCGAAGCCCGCATCCAGAACGCGGACAAGAACCTCGCCGGCGCCGAGCGGATCAAGGGCTCGATGACCGATCGCGGCAAGACGTTCATCATCTACGGCTCGCCCAAGCGCATGGAGCGCTCCGGCGATGCGCGGACTCCCGCCCTGACGGAAGAGAACCGCGACCTGCAGGAAACGCAGCGCGAGACGCAGAACTGGATCAACTGGATCTACGAGGACGCCACGACGAAGGAGATCTTCGGCGTGGGCCGCGCGCAGGTTCGCTTCGTCGACCGCTTCTCGCGCGACGAGTTCAAGCTCGAGCGGAGCAGCATCGACTTCGCCAAGTCGCAGGCCCGCATGATCGCGAAGACGATCACGCAGCCCGACCTGAAGGCAGCGCCGACGCTCGCTGCCGCCGCGGCTCAGGCGCCGCAGCCTGCTGCAGCCCCGGCCGCGCCTGTCATCCAGACAGAGCTCACGACCGATGCGTTCAAGAGCGCGGTCGCGGATCTCGAGGCCAAGAAGAATCCGTTCGACAACAAGGCTTACGCCACCTGGGGCGAGTACGTGACCTCCTACGGTCAGACGTTCGTTCCGATCGGTCTCTACGTTCCGAAAGCCTCGGGCATCAGCGGCGACGTCACGTTCTTCGGAGTCGTCAAGGACGCGACGGGCAAGAACGTGCTCGCGTTCGAGCAGCCGGCGATGCTGGTTGCCACGAAGGACGACTTCTTCATCGACAAGTCGCTCAGCCTTCCCGCGGGCAAGCACCGCGGCGTCTTCGGCCTCGCCAAGAGCGGCGCGGTCGTCGCGCTCACGAGCGCGGATATGGATCTCGTGGGGACGCTCGACAAGGACGCCACTGCGATCTCGCAGCTCATCCTCTCGAACAACATCTATCCGCTGACCGAGTCGCAGAAGGCCGACGATCCGTTCGCGTTCGGCGGAGTGCGCGTCGTGCCGAAGGCCGACCGCGTCTTCCGTCCGTCCGACGAGCTCTGGTTCTTCTTCGAGCTGCGCAACCCCGGGCTCGCCGAGCCGGCGCTCCCCGAGGGCACGGTGCCGGTGAATACCGCCGAAGTGCCGCGCATGCCGAAGATCCAGGTGAAGATGGACGTCGCCGGAACGACGGCCGACGGCAAGCCGGTGAAGATGGCGGCGCCGCCGCGCGAAGCGGAAGCGGTCGAGATGAAGGGCGTCCCGGGCCACTACGGCCTCGGCAACGCCATTCCGCTGGAGACGTTCAAGCCGGGCGACTACACGTTCACCATCAAGGTGATCGACACGATCAAGAAGACTTCGTATACGCTGACCGACAAGTTCAAAGTTGTCCAGTAAGCCGGAACTCGAAATGCCGTTCGCCAGCATTCAGGAAGCCGCCGAGCTCTATCGCCGCGGAGAGCTCGTCATCATCGTCGATGACGAAGACCGCGAGAACGAGGGAGATCTCTGCATCGCCGCGGAGCGGGTCACGCCCGAGACGATCAACTTCATGTCGAAGTTCGGGCGGGGACTGATCTGCCTGGCGCTCACCGAGGAGCGATGCAAGGAGCTCGACCTGCCGCTGATGGTCGAGAACAACACCACGAACTTCGGCACGGCCTTCACGGTGTCGATCGAGGCGCGCGGCCGCGTGACCACCGGCATCTCCGCGCACGATCGCGCCGAGACGGTGCGCGTCGCGATCGATCCGAAGACGCGGCCGCACGACCTCGCGCGTCCGGGGCACGTGTTTCCGCTGCGCGCGAAAAAGGGCGGAGTGCTCAAGCGCGCAGGGCAGACCGAGGCTTCGATCGATCTCGCGCTCATCGCGGGCATGACGCCCGCAGCGGTGATCTGCGAGATCATGAATGAAGACGGCACGATGGCGCGCCTGCCAGACCTGCGCGAGTTCGCCGTCCGTCACGGCCTGAAGATCATCTCCGTCGCCGACATCATCAAATACAGGATGCACAACGAGAAGCACGTGCATTGCCTCGCGGCGCCCGTGCTTCCCACCGAGTACGGCGAGTTCCGCGTGCACGCCTACCGGAGCGACATCACCGGCGAAGAGCATGTCGCGCTGGTGAAGGGTGAGATCACCGAGGACGACGACGTGCTCGTGCGCGTCCACTCGTCGTGTCTCACCGGCGACGTCTTCCACTCCAGCCGCTGCGACTGCGGCGATCAGCTCTCGCGTGCATTCGCGCTGATCGAGACGGAAGGGAAGGGGATCATCCTCTATCTTCTCCAGGAAGGCCGCGGCATCGGTCTGATCAACAAGCTGCGCGCGTACGAGCTGCAGGACGCGGGCGCGGACACGATCGAGGCGAACGCGAAGCTCGGCTTCGCTCCCGACATCCGCGACTACGGCACCGGCTCGCAGATCCTTCGCGACCTCGGCGTCCGCAAGATCCGCCTGATGACGAACAACCCGGCCAAGTACGTCGCGATCGAAGGCTTCGGCCTCCAGATCGTCGAACGCGTCCCGCTCGAGATCGCGCCGTCGCTGACGACGCGGAAGTATCTCGAGGCGAAGAAGACGAAGTTGGGGCACATCTTAGAGCTCGTTTAGTTGGCGGTTGGCGGTTGGCGGGAGACCTCCACCCTTCCACGTCGTTCTCCCGCCAACCGACAACCGTCAACCGCCAACCGTCGAGTATCATCCGCGCCCATGCCGCATACCGGTCCCATCCTCGAAGGAAGAGGCAATTCCGACTACGAGCGCTACGTGCGCGTTCCCGAGCTGCTCGAGCTGCAGAAGCCGGTCGAGCTGCTCTCCAACCCTGAAGAACGACTGTTCCAGGTCACGCACCAGACCGCCGAGCTCTGGCTGCATCACATCGACTACGAGATCGACCGCGCCGTCGTGCATCTCGAGAGCGACCAGCCCGAGCTCGCTGCCGACCTGCTCCATCGCTCGCGGCTGATCATCGATCTCCTGCGCGAGCAGATCATCATCCTCGAGACCATGGCGCCGGTGGACTATCACGTGCTCCGCACCACGTCCCTGGGGCGGGGGAGCGGACAGGAGTCGCCGGGCTTTCGCCGACTGCTCGATGTTGGCAAGCGCATCTGGCCGCGGTTCGAGGCGCTGCTCGGAAAACACTCGGTCACCGTGATCGAGCTGGAGCGGGCACCAAAAGAGCACTACGCTCTGTTCCGACTCCTGCAGGCCATGATGGATTACGACGAGGCATTCATGAAGTGGCGGTTCACTCACATGCGCCTGGCATTCCGGATCATCGGCGATCGCGTCATGTCGCTCAAGGGCGTGCCTGCCGCTCAGCTCGAGGCCGGCACACGCGAGCCGTTGTTTCCAGAGTTGTGGTCAGCGATTAGCGATCTGACCGCGGAATGGAAGCCCACCTATTGACCTGGTCACGAAATTTGAATCATTCTGGTTTCTTTCGAGTTGGAACGAGTGTCGAATGGCTTCAGACGAGAAGACCGCGAACCGGGATCGGCAGGGACCGGAGATGCGCTTTTTTCGGGCGGCTTTTTTCGGCTAAAACTTTCGGTTTCAGGTACTAACTAGAAGGTTGACGGTGATGCGACCCATCTGTATATTCGCTGGCCATTGCCTGACGCGGGCCGGGAAGCACCCTGACAGCGCACCCTGCACAGTTCTGCGATCACTCATCTGGGAGTTCGGAATCACATGAAAAAGAAGTTGTGCCTAATTGCGGCACTTTCTCTTTCCCTATTGTCTCTGGTCGGTTGTCAGAAAGTGCAGGCCCGCGTGGAGATTCGCAACGCGAACGACGCGTACGCGAAAGAAGACTACGCGACGGCCCTCGAGCACTACAAGAAAGCGCGAGAGATCGACTCTCAGAACTTTCCTGACCTCGACCGGATGATCGGGTATTCGCTGATCGGTCTTTACGTACCGGAGGACAAGTCGCCGGCGAACGTGAAGAACGCCGACGCTGCGATCGTCGAGCTGCGCAAGTACCTGCGCAAGAAACCCGACGACCGCATCGCCCGCGAGGCGCTGATCAATCTCTACCTCAACGCCGATCGCATCACCGAGGCGATCAACTACTTCCGCGAGTGGCTCAAGGACCATCCGGCCGACATCGAGGCCGTGCGCTCCATCGCCACGCTCTACGCGAAGCAAGGCGACTTCAACGAGTCGTTGAACTGGTACGAGAAGATCACCCTCCTCGACTCGAAGAATCCCGAGGCCTTCTACACCTACGGCGTGGTCTGCTACGAGAAGATCGCGAAGAACCCGCCGCAGGACGTGGCCGAGCGCCTCGCGATCATCGAGAGAGGCAAGTCCGCGCTGCGGCGCGCGGCGAACATGCGCACCGATTACTTCGAGGCGCTGGTTTACCTCAGCCTCCTGTACCGCCAGCAGGCGCCGCTCGAGACCGATCCTGCCAAGCAGCAGCAGCTCGTCGCCGAGGCAGATCGCATCCGTAACGAAGCGGTTGCGATCGTGAAGAAGAAGAAGGCCGAAGCCGCTGCCGCGGCCGCCGGCAAGAAGAGCTAACACACGGGATACGACATGTTCGAAACCACAGTCGTCGAATCAAGAAAGCAAAAAGTCGGGATCCAGAAGTACCTGACGCTCCCGGTGTCGCTGGGGCTCCACGTAGTGGTCGCCGCCGGTGCCATCTTCGGGTCGTTGTGGAACGTCGACTTCCCTGAGAACTCGCCCGCTCAGGTCGCGCAGTACTCGGTGGCCGCCGCTCCGCCTCCGCCTCCGCCGCCTCCGCCACCGCCGGCCAGAGCCGCGACGGTGAAGCCGGTCGAGGTGAAGCCGGTCGACGTCCCGGCGGACATCCAGAACCTCGCTCCCACCGTCGTTCCTGACACCGTGAAGCCGGTCGAATCCGCCTCCTCCGACGTCGGAGTCGAGGGCGGAGTCGAAGGCGGCGTCGAGGGCGGTGTTCTCGGCGGCGTGGTCGGAGGAGTGGTCGGTGGCATCGTCACCGAGGCGCCTCCGCCGGCACAAACCGCGCCGCTGCGCGTCGGTGGCGACGTCAAGGCGCCGGTCATCATCAGCCGCGTCGAGCCGCACTATCCCGAGGTGGCGCGTAAGGCCCGAGTGGCGGGCATCGTCATCGTCGAGTGCATCATCGACAAGAGCGGCAACGTCCGCGATGTCCGCGTCCTCAAACCGCTTCCGTTCGGCCTCGACCAGGCCGCCGCGGATGCGGTCCAGAAATGGAAGTTCCGTCCGGGTACTCTCAATGGGCAGCCGGTCGACGTCATCTTCAACCTTACCGTCAACTTCAAATTGAATTAAAAGATAGGCGGTGCCGGTTGGCCGGCGTCGCACGAGGAGGAATTAGTCATGGATTTGGCTCACATGTTTCGCGAGATGACGATCGTCGGCTATATCGTCATCGCCGTCATGGCTCTGATGTCGATCTACTCGTTATGGGTCATGGTCGAGCGGTATCTCACCTTTTCGAAGGCGAAGAACCAGTCGCTGAAACTGCTCGGCGCGCTCTCGAACCTGCTCACCAAGGGCGACTACGGTCAGGCCATCGAAGTCACCAAGAAGTACAAGCAGAGCCACCTGGCGAAGGTCATCGCCGCGGGTCTGCTCGAGTTCGAGGCCTCGCGCCGTGACAAACGGATCACGGACAAGGAGCTCGCCGTCGAAGCCGCGCGTCAGGGCATGGACCGTACGGCCATGATCACCGTCGCGGAGCTGAAGGAGAACCTCGGCGTTCTCGCGACCATCGGCGCCACGGCGCCGTTCGTCGGACTGTTCGGCACGGTCGTCGGCATCATCAACGCCTTCACCGGCATGGCCAAGGGCGGCGGCGGTATCGCCTCGGTCTCCGCGGGTATCGCCGAAGCGCTGTTCACGACCGCCGGCGGCCTGCTCGTGGCCATCCCCGCGGTTTGGGCTTACAACTACTTCCAGAACCGCGTCGACCGCTTCACCGTCGAGATGTCGAATTCCGGTTCGGAAATGGCGATCTACTTCATGAAGGAAGTGGGTGTCGGCGATGAAAAAGCTGCCGGGTAGCTCGCTCCAGAAACTGAGCCACGCGGCGCTGACCTCGGACATCAACGTTACTCCGCTCGTCGACGTCTGCCTCGTGCTCCTGATCATCTTCATGGTCGTCACGCCCATGCTGCAGAAGGGCGTGCCCGTGAATTTGCCGGTCACCGAGGATCCGGAGAAGACGCCCGACACCGAGAAGCAGCTCCAGATCTCGGTCAAGGCGGACGGCTCGGTCTACCTCGGTCCGAACGTGGTTCGGAAAGACCAGGTCGAAACGTCGCTCAAGGAGATCTTCGAGCGGACACCCGATCGCGAGATTGCGGTCAAGGGCGACCGTCTGGTGAAGTACGGCGACGTGCTCGACGTGCTCAAGGCCTGCCGCGAAGTCGGCTTCAACGATGTCGGGCTGATCTCGCAGCCGAAGAAATCCCCGGGAGAGGGAGCCTAGTCCCATGCAAGTAGGTGGCAGTGGTTCGATGCGGTCGGATATCAACGTCACACCGTTGGTGGACGTTGTTCTCGTGCTCCTGATCATCTTCATGGTTCTCACGCCGGTCATTCAGATGGGATACCTGGTCAAGGTTCCACCCAAGGCGCCTTCGAATCTCCCACCGTCCGCGGTGCAGGACCAGATCGTCCTCCGTCTCGTCGCGGGTCCGCGTGTGCTGATCAACAAGGAAGAGATGACGATGGAGCAGTTCCCGAATCGGATTCGTGAGATCCTCAAGGGGAACTCTTCCAAGATGGTCTTCTTCGCCGGCGCGCGCGACATCGACTACGACGCGGCAATCAAGTTCCTCGATCTCGCCCGCGCCAGCGGCGCGAAGAACATCGGCATCATCGTCGAGGACCCGACGTCCGGCGGCGCGGCCGCGGCGATCAGCCAGTAAAGACCCCCTGGACGGGCTGAAGCCCGTCCTACGTGAGAGCGGCGGCTTCGGCCGCCGCTTTCTTTTTGCCGAAGAAACTCCGCAGCACGGCGTCGAGCGAGAAGCGCCCGCCGCCCGTCAACACGAGCGCGCAGCAGATCGCGAACAATGCCAGCGGGGTCTCGATCCCGCGGATGGCCACGAAGGCCCTGTTAGCATTCGGCGGGACTTCGAACAAAGCATCGGGGAGTTGGACCACGAAGGCCGCGACGAACATCACGCCGGCCAGGAGGAGCGCATCGACACGGGTGAGCAATCCGACGAGGAGCAGAATGGCGCCGATGAGCTCCACGTACGCCGCGAGGTGGCCGAGGAACAGCGGGATCCCGTAACTCTCGGCGAGTCCGGCGGCGAACGCGGCGGAGCCTCCCTCGCCGGCGATCTTCGACCAGCCGTGGGGGAGGAAGATCAATCCCGCCACGACGCGCAACAGCAACGCGGCGACGTCGGCAGCGATCCTGTTCATGCGGCCTCCCTTTCGATGACTCGGACCCTGAAACAGCACGCGGGCACGCTCGACCGTGTCGTGGCACCACTTGCACTGTTCGTGTGCTTCTATGTTGCCACACTCATCGTTTTGTCGTTGCTCCGTTTTCCGTTCATCCAGTGGATGGGACTGATCTCCGTCAGCGTCGCCACCGCGGCGACCGTCGCGATCTGGGACCGCGGACGCTGGCCACTCGGCCTGTTCGTCTCGCCGCGTCTTGCCGCGCCGGAGTTTCTCTTCGGCATCGCCTTCGGCGTCGTTCTGATCAGCATGTGCGCGGCGCTGGTCGTCCTCTCGACGAACGTCTGGCACGAACGCGGCGCCGGATTTCCGTGGATCGAGGTCCTCGTGGTCTTTCTTCCGGCGGCGGTTCACGAAGAGCTGCTGTTCCGCGGCTACGCGTTCCAGAAACTCCATCGCTGGCACCGGGGCTTCGCTCTGTTCTTCGTCGCCTTCGTCTTCGCGGCGCTGCACGCGGGCAACGCAGCCGTGTCGTGGCTCGGCCTCATGAACGTGTTCCTGGGCGGCGTTCTGCTCGGGCTCGCGTACGAAAAATACGGACGCCTGTGGCTCCCGATCGGGCTGCATCTCGCTTGGAACGTGATGTCCGGCCCGATCCTCGGGCACGAGGTCAGCGGCTACGATTTGATGGCGACGGTCTTCGTCGAGCGCGGCAATGGGCCGTCGTGGCTGACCGGAGGGGAGTTCGGCATCGAGGGGAGCGTCTGGATGACCATGACCGAGCTGACGGCAATCGCTTTTCTGGCAATACGATCGCCAGGGCAAACGTTTGCCATCGCGGCAGATAAGGAGCATCCAGAGTGAAAGACATCGTGATCGTCGACGGCGCGCGGACGCCGATGGCGGAGTACAACGGACACTTCAATGACATCAGCGCGATCGACCTCGCGGTCGTCGCCGCCAAAGGCGCGCTCGAGCGCAGCGGCTTCGCTCCCGAGGAGATGGACCACGTGATCGTCGGCAATGCCCTGCAGACCTCGGGCGACGCGATCTACGGCGCACGCCACGTCGGTCTCAAGGCCGGCGTGCCGAAGCAGGTGCCCGCGCTCACGGTGAACCGACTCTGCGGCTCGGGCATCCAGTCCATCGTCAGCGCGGCGGAGCAGATCCACCTCGACGAAGCGACGACGGTCCTCGCGGGCGGGATGGAGAACATGTCCCAGGCTCCGTTCGTCATCCGCGGCGCGCGCAAGGGTCTCAAGCTCGGCGCCGGCAACATGGAAGACTCGCTGATGGTCGCGCTCCTCGACACGTACGCGGGCCTGTACATGGCCCAGACCTCGGACAATCTCGCGCGCAAGTACGAGATCTCGCGCGAGGAGCAGGACGAGTTCGCACTGCGCAGTCAGAAGTGCGCGGGCGAGGCGTTGAAGGCGGGTCGTCTGCAGGAGGAGATCGTGCCCGTGGCCGTGGGCCGCAAGGGCGAATTGATCTCCGAGGACGATCACATTCGTCAGGACACGACCAAGGACGGACTCGCGAAACTGAAGCCCGCGTTCGCGAAAGATGGATTCGTCACCGCCGGCAACGCGTCCGGCATCGTCGACGGCGCAGCGATGCTCGTCATCACGACCGCGGAGAAGGCGAAAGAAAAAGGCAAACAGCCCCTCGGCCGCATCGTGTCCTGGGGCATCGCCGGATGTGATCCGGAGATCATGGGCATCGGTCCCGTTCCCGCGACGCAGATCGCACTCGAGAAGGCGGGACTGAAGCTCGAGGACATCGATCTCGTCGAGATCAACGAGGCATTCGCGGGACAGATCCTCGCGGTCGCGAAGGAGCTCGGTCTGGACATGAACAAGCTGAACGTGAACGGCGGCGCAATCGCGCTCGGCCATCCGCTCGGCGCCACCGGCACGCGCCTCGTGCTCACGCTGCTCTACGAGCTGCGCCGCCGCAAGCTGCGCTATGGCCTCGCCACTGCGTGCATCGGCGGGGGACAGGGAATCGCGATGATCGTGGAGAGCCTGGCGTCGTGACGCTCGCGCTGATTCTTGCTGCCGCGCTCTCCGCGCGCACCGTGACCATCGACGTCAAAGACGCCGAGCCGCGCGTCGTGCTCAAAGAGATGCAGAAACAGTGCGGCATCAAGAACATGATCCTCGATCCCGAGGTCGACAAGGCGAAGACCGGCGCGACGTTTTACTTCCGCGAGGTTCCGTGCGAAACGGCGTTCCGCGTGGTGTTGCGGACCTACGGTCTCGGATCGCAAGTGCAGGTGCTCCCCTGATGTTGCGAACGATGTCGCGACGCACGCTCATCAAAATCGTGGTCTTCCTGCTGCTCGCCGCAGCGGTGGTGGCGATCTACCTCTCGCCCGCGCGCGATTACCTCACGCGGGAAAACGTGCGCGTGTTCGTCGAGCATCTGCGCGGCGTCTGGTACGGTCCGGTGATCTTCATCGTCGCGTTCGTGCTCGCATGCGTGCTCGCGTTGCCGGCGTCGCTGTTCGTTCTGGCGGCGGGCTTCATCTGGGGATGGCTCCTCGGCAGTGTCTACTCGATCGTCGGCGGCATCCTCGGCGCGCTCGCGTCGTTTTATCTCGGCCGGTTCGTGGGGGAGGGGATGCTTGCGAAGTTCGGCCGCGTCGGCCGCGCCGTCGCGAAGCAGGTCGATCACGCGAGCTTCGGCTCGCTGCTCGCGCTGCGCTTCATCCCCGGCATTCCGTTCGCGGTCCTGAATTACGGCGCCGGCGTCGCGGGAGTCCGCGTGCGCGACTTCTTCCTGTCGACGCTCGTCGGCGTAACTCCGGCGATGTTCGTCTTCGCCTACTCCGCGGACGCGCTGTTCAACGGCAAGATGAGCGAGGGCGACGCCGCGAAGCGGTTTCTGATCGTGTGCGGGCTCATGCTCGCGATCACGCTCCTGCCGCTGGCGGTCAAGCGGATGGTCAAGCGGGAAGTGATGCCGGTCGAACAGGACCCATAGAACGGCTCGACGCACGGCCCACGCCACGCCGTAAGAGATCGTTCCAGAGGCCGAGATCGTAATCGACGACAATGACCAGCGAACCTTCAGAGAGGAAAACGCCATGGTCGCCAAGGGAGTCGATTATTTTCTCTACTCCGGTGCGGACGAGATCGTCACCGAGGTCACCGCGCCGAAGATCGGGAACACGTACGGCCCGGCGGCCAACTTCCGCCGCAACAACCTGCAGATCTCGTCGAGCAACATCCGCGGCATCGGGAGCTACACCGGCACGCTCGCATTTGTCACGCGCCGCAGCGGCCGCGAGGTGGAGCGGCGGCACCAGGACATCAACTCCTGGGACGGCCAGCTCAAGCGCGGCACCATGCACAACATGTTCAACACTCCGCCCCGGATCGGTGAGGAGGCGACCGTCTGCTGGGCCCTTTACGACGCGGGCTCCGGTAAGGGCGTATCGGCGGGGCTCACCAACCAGCATCAGCTCTATGTCTATGCGACGCGCAACCACCGCCGCTGGATGAGCGAGCTGGCCGCAAGAGACCCGCGTGTCGCGCGTGGGGCGTTCGCTCGCTTCGCGCTGCCCGGGGCGCACGACGCGGGCATGTTCGACATGCGCGCGACGATGAAGCTCCTCAACACCCCCGCGCTCTACGCCGCCCTGGCCGGGTCGTTCGCCCTCATCCCGGTCTGGGGGGTGTTCGTCGCCGCCGCCGGCGGCCTCGCCCGCGGCTTCGCGCCGCGCGCCATCGCCAATCTCTCGATGACGTAGAAGGACAATGTAGGCACGATGCTCGACATCGGTACCCGCTATTTCGACTTCCGCCCGGGCACGATGCATCCCTCGCTCAAGGCCTTCGCGCCGGGCATGCGCTATCACCAGCATGGGCTGATCCCCGGCTATCCCTATGTCGCGTTTCTCGAGGAGGTGCTGCGCTGGCTCGACGCCAATCCCGGCGAGATCGTGGTGGTCAGCGCCAACACCCAGGGCTTCTCATCCGACGCGATGAAGCCGAGCGCGGCGGACGTGCAGAAGGATTTCGAGACCGCGCTCGCCAACGTCCGGCTGCCCAAGCCGATCGACATCGGCGACAAGAACTGGCTCTCGCGCAGCTATGACGACCTGATTCGCACCAACACGCGGCTCTTTTTCCTCAACCAGATCGAGAAGGAGACGACCAAATATGATTCCTATTACGGCCCGGCCTATACCACGCTCAGGCCCGAGCCCATCATCCGCTCCTTCGAGGCGATGAGACGGGAGTTTCGCGAAGACGAACACTATGACTATGTCGTGATGCAGATGCAGGCGACGGCGCCTGGCATCAGCAAGAACCTCGTCGCGGCCGCGGTCATGACGACGAGCGACGCCAGCTCGCCCCTGCTCATGACCAAGCCGGTGATGGATGCCGCGACCAATCCCTGGCTGCGCACCAATGCCGCCAATCGGCTGCCGCCGGAACACCTGCTCGTGCTGCTCAACGATTTCGTTGACAATTGCATGGTCGAGACCGCGATCCAGGTGACCGAGCAGCGCGCGCGCAATTGAGCGCGGCGCTGAAGCCCGGCTTCCGCTCCGCCCGTCCCCGCGCTAGCCTCGGCGCATTTTCCACGTGTTCCACGCGCGAGCTTATGAGCTTCGAAGCTGACAAGGTGCCTCACAAGATCGGCCCTTTTCGGCGCAAAGCAGCGAGCAAAGGCAGTTAGCCCTCCGGCCTGTCACGCCGAAGGTCGCGGGTTCGAGCCCGTCGGCCCCGCCAAACCTAAACTCTCATGCGCCGCGACTTCGCGGCCTTTCGTGTTTTCAGAGGGTCGGTTGGAAGGATCCGCGCCGTACGTTCGATCGGTACAACGCGGCACTGGACGCAAAGCCGAAGGAGCTCGCCGGTTGCAATCGCATTCCGGAGATATTCGCGCAACAGGCGTTGTCGATCGGCCGCGCTCACACCCCGCCTTGGGACGAGGCCTGCGCGGCTTTTTGAGGGACGTCCCAGAGGTTGAGCCCGCGGAATCGCGCCGCTCCTTCGCGGCGCCACATCGTCACGCACTCCGACTCCTGCCAGCTCTGCGAGTCGAGGTCGACGCCGCGCCGCCACGGCTCGTAGCCAGCCCACCACTCGCGCGGCACCGGCACCGTGCGCACACACTCGTCGACGTCGCGGCTGTAGCGCCGATCGATCTCGGCGACCTCGCTGTACTCGGAGAATCGCAGCACTTCGATCATCTTGTACCAGGCCATCTTCGAGACCAGCCGCCTCCAGCTCGCGAAGGCGAGATGGAGCAGGCCTCCGTCGCGAAACGTGCGCGGGAACTTGCGCTGCCGTCCCGTGCCGACGGGCTCGCGGCGATGAATGTCGTAGCCGCGATTGTCGACGAAGTGGATCTCCGGCGCGTCGCGGAAGCCGGCGATCATCCGATGGCTGGAAATGCCGCTGTCGTCGTCGCGCAGGCGGTCGAGTCCGTCCCAGAGGTGCAGCCACGGCATCCAGAGCGTTTCTCCCGGTGCGAGCCGCGAGAAGGCACGACGGACGCGCGGAACGAGATTCGCCGTGATCACTTCGTCGGCATCGATCTGCAGAAAATGCGTCGCCCCGATCTCGCGCCCGCGATCGAGCATCCGCTGCCGGAGCCTCGCTTCATGCACCACCGGATCGTTCTCGCGCAGGACGTGCACGCGACGCCGATCCGCACGGGCTAGGATCTCCGTACGGCTGTCGCTGGACGCATGTTCGATCACCACGAGCCCATCGACGATCAGCAGCGCGGCCGGAAGCGAGAGCGGCAGCACCCACTCCTCGCTCCGTACCGGCATGAGTCCGATGAGCTTCACATTGGCAAGACGATCGCGAGGCGCCCGCTGTGAAGCCTCGCCGAGCAGAACGGCGTTCGGCTCCGACGATCGCCAGTTCTCCGTTCGCGCATGGCGGACCGGCGGGCAGAAGGAAGGACGCGAGTACGTCGTGACGTATTCAGCGAGTTATCCCACCCGCTGGAGATCGCCTCCTCTCGAAATACCCGCGACCTCCGGCCTGTCACGCCGGAGGTCGCGGGTTCGAGTGACGTCGGCCCCGCCAAACCAAAGCTTTCATGCGCCGCGACTTCGCGGCGTTTCGTGTTTTCATTCCGGACCGAGAAAAGTCATTCGCGCCTTGTGCGCAGGACGGCTTTCAACACTTCCACCTCGATCAAATCCTTCGCGCGGCCGGCGGCTTGTTTCATGCGGATGAGATCTTCCACGGAACAGACGAGGACCTGTGCGTCGGCAATGGTTACGGTTTGAGCGTTCTTCGTCAGTTCGTCATAGCCCGTGGCCGCGCCTCGCTCGGGAGAAGCGAGACAGTCGAAGAATCCCGCTTCGGTGACGAACGTGAAGTTGTGTCCCTGCCAGATCGATCTCGCATCGATCGTCGACGGCAGGCTCGGCGGAAAATCGCGTAGCCTCGCGCCAAGCTCGCGGAGCGTATTCGCCAGCCGCTCACAATTGGCCTTCGTTCGGCGATAGCAGATGTCGAGATCGTTGGTGACGGTCGGCGATCCGTGGACGCGCGCCGCGATTCCTCCGATGAGCACGAACTCGACTCCGTCGGCGCTGAGCTGCTGAAGAATCCGGATCGGGTCGAACGACATCACCGGATCCGTCACCATCAACGTCCCTTCGACTTCTCTACCTCGAGATCGAACCGGTGGAGGTTGCGCGCGTCGGCAGCCGCGAGACGGATGCGCTCTTCGGGCGTGAGCGTGAGCAGGTAGCGGATCGCGGATCGATCGATCTCGGCGACCTTGTTCTCGATCTTCTTCCGCATGGCCATGACGGCATTGTAGTAACTTACCGAGGCCGGCGGGCCTGTCGGCCCGGCCGGTTTCTTCCCTCAATTGCACCGATTCCTGTGCACTTTCCCTGTGCTACACTGCCTGACCCGCGCTTTGGCCAGCGCGGTTTCTGACCATGATCGAGATCCAGATCCATCCGAGCGACATCCGCCGGCGCGTGCGGTACTTTTTCTTTGACCGCCGCCGTGTGGTTGTAGGACTGATCGTCCTGTCGTTCGTGCTCGCGGGTCTGATCGGGTCGATGGCCGCCGCGCCCACCGTCATCCGTCGCGTTTACAAGACGAACTTCCTCTTCCACCAGCGCCAGGAGCGAGACATCCAGCGCGAGCGGTTGCGCGAGAACGTCGTCCAGATGACCTCTCTCGAGCGGAGCCTGGAAGAGCATCGCATCCGCGTCGAGAAGCTCATCACCGTCTATGGCCTCGACCGCACCCTCGGCCAGGGCGGATTCTCCACGCCCAACCGCATCGGCGACATGCCGCTCGACGACGCGCGCCGCCGCGAGATCTCGTTGAAGAACGCGATGCGCCGGCTGCAGCAACAACTCGACGTTCTCGCCGCCTACGAGGCCGCGAACCGCGAGCTCGTTCGGCACACGCCGTCGATCCTGCCCGTCCCCGACGATCGCTTCGTCCTCACGTCACCGTTCGGCAATCGCGTCTCGCCGTTCACGCGCGCGACCGACTTCCACAAGGGGCTCGACCTCTCCGCGCCGACCGGCACGCCGGTCTACGCAACCGCCGACGGCGTGGTCACGTTCGCGGGACGCTATCCGCTCCGGCAGAGCGTCGCCTGGTGGCGCTTCGGCAACGTCGTCACGATCAAGCACGCGGACCGATTCGTCACCATCTACGCGCACTGCGACACCGTGCGCGTGCGCGTCGGCCAGAACGTGAAGCAGGGTGAAGTGATCGCCACGGTGGGCAACACCGGCTGGAGCACGAACGCACACCTGCACTACGAGATCCGCAGCGATCTCGAACAGCCCGGGACCTACGTCCCGATCGATCCGCGCATCTACATCCTCAATTATCAGTGGAGCAACGAAGCCCTCCTGCTCATGCGCGCGCGCACGAGCAAGGACTACAGGAACTTCGAACCGCTGCCGTCGGCCTTCGTGGGCTCAGCGAGTGGTGGGAGTGGCATGGGTGGGAAGAGGAGGTCGTGATGAGTGCAGCGGCAGATCAAGCAAATTTCCCGACGATGATCATCCCGCGCGGGACCGAGATTCGGGTCAACGCGCACGGACAACTCTCCATCAAAACCCCAGGAAACCTCGTCATCCAGAACTCGGGCATCTACTCCGAGATCGAGTCGACGAACGGCTCGATTCGCATCGAGGAGAACGTCACGGTCGAAGCGGTGAGCATCCGCGCCGGCCAGGCCTGTTTCATCCAGGGCACGCTCACCGCGTGGAAGGTGCACGCGAAGCGCATCGCCCTCGAGGACCGCGCCCGCGCGTTCATCATGCTCCAGGAGTCGGAGCACCTCGAGCTCGCCAAGAGCGCGCGTCTCGTCGGCAACTTCGCGAACGAGAAAGAGCTCTTCTTCATGATGGGCAAGTTCGGCCCGCAGCTCAAAGAGCTTCCGGGAGCCGTCGACGTCGGCGGCACGCAGCCGGGTCTCCATCGTGAGATCACGACCGAGCGTCCGACGACGATGAAGATCCCGGCGATGACCGCGTCCGCATTGGCGCAGGCGAGTAGCGACGAAGAGCACTTGCGAATCGCGCAGTCGATGCTCGAGCGCGAGGTCGCGCGTCCCGATCTCACCGGCGCCGAAGCCGATGCGCTTCGCGAAGTGCTGTTTGGACTCCGCGAGCGCAATCTCCAGCGCGTCGGCCTGATCTGGCGCGATGCATTCGCCGAGGTGAAGTCGCGCAGCGAGAACCTGCAGCAGGCGTACGAGCATCTTGCGCAAGGGCTGAAGTGAGGAGTTGCTCGTTGCTCGTGACTAGTGCGAGATCGCCCTAGAAACGAGCAACCAGAAACGAGCAACGCCGTATCAACGCCATGCGCAAAGTCGCCTGGTCGATCGTTCTCTCGATCGCTGCCATCAAATTCGCGTTCGCTCTCTACGCGTCCGGCTTCTATCACTACTTCCGCGATGAGCTGTACTTCATCGCCTGCGGGCGGCATCTCGACTGGGGATACGTCGATCATCCGCCGCTGATCGCGATCTACGCGTGGCTAGGTGAATGGATGGCTGAGCACCTCGGCGGTTCTTTGCGCGGCTTCCGCTTTCTCGCGACTCTCTCCGGCACGCTGCGCATCGTCCTCACCGGCGTCATCACCGCGCGCCTCGGCGGCGGACGCGCGGCGCAGGCGCTCGCATGCACGGCCGTCCTGCTCGCGCCGATCTATCTCGGCATCGATTCCATCCTGAGCATGAACACGTTCGAGCATCTCTTCTGGCTCGCGTGTCTGCTCGTCGTGATCGAGATCGCGAACGGCGCGAACGAGAAATGGTGGCTTGCGTTCGGCGTGTTCGCAGGCCTCGGACTGCAGAACAAGCATTCGATGGTCTTCCTCGGCGCGGCCCTCGTGATCGCGATGTTCTTCACGCCGATGCGCCGTTCGCTCGCGCGGCCATGGATCTGGCTCGGCGGCGCGATCGCTCTCGTGATCTTCCTGCCGAATCTGATCTGGCAGATCCAGCGCGACTTCCCGACGCTGGAGTTGCTGCGCAACGTCAAGGAGACCGGAAAAAACGTCGTCCTCGCTCCCGGCCCCTTCATCGGACAGCAGGTGATGATGCTCAATCCCTTCATGGCGCCGCTCTGGATCGCGGGGCTGGTCTGGTTGTTCCGCAAGCGCGAGTATCGCGTGCTCGCGTGGACCTACGTCGTCGTGCTCGCGCTGTTCATCTATCTCGAAGGGAAGGACTATTACGTCGCGCCGATCTATCCCGTGCTGTTTGCCGCCGGCGCGGTGTGGTTCGCATCGCTGCGTCGTGCTGTGTACGCGAGCGTCTTCGCGCTCGTCATCGTCGGCGGACTGATCTCGTTGCCGCTCGCGACGCCGATTCTCCCGCCGTCGCGCTACCTCGCATATCAGCGTGCGCTGGGCATCAAGCCGCAGGCGACCGAGGTCTCGCACACCTCGGAATTGCCGCAACTGTTCGCGGACCAGTTCGGATGGGAGGAGACCGTGGCGAAGGTCGCGCGTTACTACCATTCGCTGTCGCCCGCGGAGAAAGCGAAGACGGTCATCTACGGCAGCAACTACGGCGAAGCCGGTGCGATCGACTTCTACGGACCGAAGTACGGTCTGCCGCCGGCGATCAGCGGACATCAGAACTATTTCTACTGGGGTCACCGCAATGCGACCGGCGAGTCCGTGATCCTGGTCGGAGACGACGATCCCGATCCCGCGATGTGGCAATCGGTGCACCTCTTCGATCGCACGTTTCATCCCTACGCCATGCCCGAGGAGAACATGCCGCTCTTTCACGCGCGCGGCTTGAAGATGCCGCTCGAGCAAGTGTGGCCGAGGGTCAAGAACTGGCGCTGATCAGGTCTCCATCCACCACGGTGGCGGCGGCTCTCGCCGGCGCGGTCGTCGGAATCCTCCGAATACCGCGATCAGCAGCATGCCCGCGAGGAAGCCGCCGATGTGCGCGAAGTAGGCGACGCCGCCGATGTCCTGCGCATCGCGAACGCCGAGGGATCCGACGCCGTTGAAGAACTGCAGCACGAACCAGAGTCCGAGGATGATCACCGCGGGAAGCTCGCGCACCGTGATGAAGAAGATGATCGGGATGAGCGTCAGCACGCGGGCGTGCGGCCAGAGGATCAGGTACGCGCCGAGGACGCCGGCGATCGCGCCCGACGCGCCGATCGCGGGGACGCGCGAGCCGGGGCTGAACGCGGCGTGCGCGAATGTCGCGACGAATCCGCACAGCAGATAGAACAGCAGGTATCTGCCGTGGCCGAGGCGGTCTTCCACGTTGTCGCCGAAGATCCAGAGATAGAGCATGTTGCTGCCGATGTGCATCAAGCCGCCGTGCAGGAACATCGACGCGACGATGGTGAAGAGATCGAAGCCCCAGTGTCCCGGCAGCCAGTAGCGCGCGGGGATGAAGGCGAGCGATGACAACGCGGGCTCGAGCCGCGGGCCGAGCGACAGCTCCCATAGGAACGCGAGGACGTTCAGCGCGATCAAGACGTACGTGACGACCGGAACGGTGCGGCGAGGATTGTCGTCTCGAAGTGGAATCATTGCGTATTGCGTAACCGGCGCGCGGCAGCGTCGGGGTCGATGATCTCAACAAACGTGCCCGTGTTCATCTCGAATCCCGCGATCGCGGCCAGGCGCGGGACGAGATCGATGTAGAAGTGAGCATCCGCACGCGGAAAGTTCATGAACATCCAGTTGAATGCGCTCGCGATCTTTCGCGTGGACGCGGTCGCGGCGCGGAGCAAAGATGCGAGCTCTCGCAGCTCCTCGTCATGCAGCGCGCTGATCTCGGACACGTGCCGCTTCGGCACGATCCACTGCTGATACGCGAACGCCGAGGCGAAGGGCGCGAGCCAGAGGAAAGAGTCGGTCTCGCGAATGATGGTGTGTTGTTTCTCGCACAACGGACACCCTTTCGCGAATCCCGCCAGTTCCCGCGCGATCCGCGGCGGTACGAATGGCAGCGGCACGATCTGCGAGTGCACGTGCGGGATCGATGCACCCGCGCGCATCCCTTCGTTCTTGAAGATCGACACGTACGCCGCATCCGCGTGCGCGCGGTAGCGATCGACATACATGCGCACGACGTCCTCCGCGTGCTCGTTCGTCGCGAACGACTCCTCGTGACGCGGCGACTCGACGATCACCTCCGCGCCGTCGATGGGCGGGTATTTGTTCGGAAAGACGCGCACGCGCCACGGATCGCCGAAACGTGCAAGCTCCGGTGGCGTGTCGCTCTCATGGCCGGGACAGAAAGGGCAGCGCTCTTCCGATTCGTCTCCGAAGGCGCGAGGCCGTGCGGCGCGGTCGGGCGCGAAGAGGACGCGCTCGCCCGTCAGCGGATTCGTGCGAAACACAGCGAGAATCGTACAATCAGGCATGCCCGAAACAACTTCCGAGGCCGTCGCGCCTGTCGCGACGATGTCCTCAACGTCCCTGACCAAGGGTCAGAAGCGTGCGGTCATCCTGCTCGCGCTGCTCTTCGCGCTCTTCCCGCTCGTCTTCATCGGCGATGTGAGCCTGCGCGGAGTGCACCTCTCCGACCTCGACGCCTCCGGGTTCTTCTTCTCCCTCGGCGCGTTGCCCGGCGCGATCGCGATCATCTATCACCTGCTGCTGGCGAACACGCGCCGCGCGCAGGGACGCGAGCTGCTCGAGGGGTACTACAAGTTCCGGAATACGCGCGAGTCCGTGCGCGTGCAGGACTCGGCAATCGCCGTGGCCGGACAGGACAACAGTCCGGTCGGCGCGATCGCGGCATCGCTCTTTCTCACCGGCATCTTCCTGCTCATCGCCGTCTTCGCGGGCTACGAAACCTTGTCGGAGCGCGGCGCGACCGCGAATGGCGTGCAAGGGATGATGTACGCGGGCCTCGGCGCGTACGTGGCTGTGCTGTACTACATGGTCGCGCGTCTGTACGCGAACGCGCTGTCGTCGCGCTTCATCGTCACGAGCGCGTTGCGCACGGCATCGGCCGTCGCCCTCGGATGGGTATTTGGCATCGTCGGCGTCACGGCGTTTGCCGGTGCGCCCACCGCGGCGGGCGCCGCGGGAGCAAGCAGCCCGGCGCTCGCCGGGAACGCCGTGCTGTTCCTCGTCGGTCTCTTCCACAACATGGCCATCGAAGCGCTGCGCTCCCGCGCGCAGAAACTGTTCGGCGCGGCGTCGATGAACGCAAATGACGTCCCGCTGACTGCAGTGGAAGGGATCGACGACACGACCGCGGAACTGCTCGCGGAGCACGGCGTCGCGACGATCCAACATCTCGCGACGAGCGAGCCGGGCGATCTTTGCGATCGTACGATTCTGCCGCTCGATCGCGTCATCGACTGGATCGATCAGGCGCTGCTCATTCGATACCTGAAGATGTCGATCACCTTTTCGCGAGGGCTCGGCATCCGCGCCGCGACCGATCTCGCGCTCGTGCACATGCGCGGTGATACGGCGCTGCTCAACAGCCTCGCGGAGAAGAGCGGAATGCCTCCCGCGGCGATCGACCACATCGCACGCGAGCTGCGCGAGGACTACATGTGCGGGCTGATCTACGAGCTCGAACAAGGCGAGGAGTTCCCCGCGTCGACGCGCAAAGCCTTGGCGGCTCCGACGCTGGCTGCGACGCCGGCTGCTGCCGAACCGATGATTCGGATCACGAAGGAAACAACCACCTCAGCGGCCCCGCTCCAGACGTGACGCGAGCGCGAACCTCTGCACGATGCCGAGGATCGCGAAGAGGAGAAGCAGGAGCGACATCCACTCGACGATGCGCAGCGTGTAGGGCGCGATCGCGTCCCAACCGTTGTCGGCGAGGATGTGCGACACGATCGGGAAGACGATGAGCGCGAGCACGAACTCGCCGCGGCCGAGGGAGTCGTAATTGCGCTCGCGCCAGGTTGCCTCGATCTGCGTGCCGATGTAGCCGTTGAGCATCACCGCGAGCACCACGGCCATCGCGATCTCCACGCGCACGCGATTGCCGAGAAGCCAGCCGATCACGAGAAGGAGATCACTCATGCGATCGCAGACGTGATCGAGGAAATCGCCGTAGCGCGAGCTCTTCTCCTGCACGCGCGCGACGATGCCGTCGAACGCATCCGCCAGTCCGCCGACGGCGATGAACACGAGCGCGATGAGAAACTGCCGCTCGTACAGCAGCCACGCCGCAAAGACGTTGATCAGCAAAGCGAGAATCGTGATTGCGTTCGGCGAGAGCGGGCATCGCCGCGCCGCGGGGGCGAACCAGCGGTGGAGGCGGTCACGCCAGACGTGCATGGCCGCGATTCTATGTGGAGTGCGGAGGCAAGGCCTCCGCTTTCGTATTCACGCGAATAGGAAAGCGGAGGCGCTGCCTCCGCACTCCACATTCAGTAAATCACGACTTCATCTCCCACGCTCGCCATCGCGTACAACATTGCGATGTCGTCGTTGTGCAACCGCACGCACCCGTGGGACACGTTCTGGCCGAGCTGCTGGACCTGCTGTGTGCCGTGCAGCGCGTAGCCGTCGCCGAGGTTGAGGCGGTGCGTGCCGAGGACGTCGGGGAACTGGCGGGCGCGCGTGCCGACGGGCGGGATCACGATCGCGCCGCCGCGGACGATCACCTGTCCGCCTTCGACCGGCAAGCCGTTCGAGTACACCTCGTTGCCGCTCACGTACAAATCCGCGAGGCGTTGTCCGCGCTGCAGGCGCACCACTGCCAGCCCTTCCTTGCGCGCCTGCTCGATGTAGTGCCAGTCCGGCGGTACCCACATCGGGTTCTCTTCCTTCGATCGGATGCGGAAGCGGCCGATCGGCGTGCGGAACACCATCGTCTGTCCCTCCGTGTGCAGTACCTCGTTCTTGCCCGTCGAGCAGACGGCCTCGAACACGAGCTGACCGTTACTGCGCGCATAGACCTTGTTCTCGGCGGTCGAGACCGTGATCACGAAGGCGCTGTCTTGCAGGTCCTCGATGACTTTCTCCGTCGACGCGAGCTCGGACTGGAGATGCGTCATCTGCGTCGACGTCTGCGACATCGTCTTCCGCAGTTGCTCCAGCTGCTGCTCGATCTGCTGCTGGATCATGCGGTCGATGGTCTGGACGCGATGGAGCTTGCGCGCGTCGGAAATCGTGATCGCCTCCGCCGCCACCGCGTACCCGAGGATCCCCAGTGCCAGCACCAGCAACGCCCACGATCCCAGTAATCCAATCCACCTCGGCATGTCGTCTCCTCAGAAGATGTACACCTGCGTTCCCTTGTGAATGCGCGGCCAGATCGCGCGCAGTACGTCCTCCGACACCATGTACGAGCCCGGCTTCGCGCCCTGCAGCGGGCTCCCTTCGGCCGGCGGTGAGTGAATGGCGTATCCGTTCGGCAGGAAGATCGCGTACTTGCCGAGACCGTTCCGGATCGCCGGACGCTCCGCGGGGATTGGTTCGTTCCTCAGCACGTAAATCCACTCCGGCACGCGCCAGTCGTAGTCGACGAGCTTCGCCTCGACGGGGAACGCGCCTTTGAGAGGGATGAACGTCCACTGCTTCCCAGGACCGGTGATCGTGCGCGCTTCGCCGATCACGACGTCCGCTTCGCGCAGGACCGTTCCACCGTAGTAGAGGCGGAGCTTGCGCGCCTTCGTATCGATCGAGAGGTAGAAGTCCTCGGACTTCAGGCCCACAACGAACTTCGCACGCCCTTCGAGCTCGTGTTGGAGTTGCTCGCGGTCGATGTCCATCGCGGCCAGTTCTTCCTTGGCCTTCCTGACGTCCGCGGGCGTGCGCGCCTCCTCGGCGATGACCTCCGCGAATCGAGTAGAGACCTGCTGGCGGTGGTAGCGCGCGAAGAGCACGCCTCCGATTCCGAGGAGGAGAAGGGCGAGATTCAACCAGAGCGGGGGCCGTGGAAAAGAGCGCCGTTCGAGCATTGCTGCCCGAGGGTTATCGCGAGGGACGTGCCAGATTCAGTTTATCCCGCGCGTAGACGCGGGATCTCCGGTGGCGCCGCGCGGACCGCGCCTCAGGCGTCGCACCTGCCGGTATCACCAGAGAGATCCCGCGTCTACGCGCGGGATAAACTTTTAGCGGGCCGCAGCACCCGCACGAACGCCAGCAACGCCAGCGCAGCGCCGAATGTGCACACGATCGTCGCGCCGGTCGGCAGGTCGTACTGGAACGAGAGGAACACGCCGGCCGCGCTCACGAGCGCGCCCACCGTCCATCCGAACGCGAGGCGCGTCCCGACGCGCCTCGCGAACAACATCGCCGCGACCGAGGGCACGATCAGGTACGAGAACACCAGCAGCACGCCCGCAATCACGACCGACGACGTCACCACGAATCCGAACGACGTGTAGAACAGAAAGTCCCACAGACGCACGTGCGGGATCTCCTCGCCGAGGGAGATGGCGAGAAACTTCTTGCGGAAGATCCAGTGGAACAGGCCCACGCCCGCGTACAACACGGCGGTCGTGAAGACCGTGTTCCACGACACCGTCAGGATGTTCCCCACGAGCATGTCCTTCAGATGTTCCGTCCCCTCGGGCGCCTTGCTCATCGCGAGAATCGCCGCCGCCGCGGAAACGGCGTAGACGATGCCGATGATCGCCTCCTGCGGGATGCGCGTTTGCGCGTGATGGGGCTGGCGCGTGATCGCGAAGATCGCCGCGCCCGCAATCGTAAAGCCGAGCGACCAGAAGTACGTCACCGGATCGTGCAGATCGTGTCCGGCGAGATACGCGATGGTCGTCCCGAGCGCGGCGATCTGCGCGAGCGAGAGGTCGACGAAGATGACCCCTCGCTCGACCACGTGCAGGCCGAGGTAGGCGTGAATGCCGGTCAGGATCAGACCGGCGACGAACGGCACGGCGAGAAAAGCGAGAACGTCCATCTATTTCTTCAAAGCCTCCACGAGCGTGGCGATGTTGGTGTCGAAGAGTTGGAAGTAGTCGTCGGTGCCGGTCTTCGCGCCGCCGACGGAAGGATAGAGCACGATCAACTGCGCGCCGGTGCGGTCCGCGACGGACTGCGGCGTCTTGTGATCGAAGTACGGCTCCATGATGATCACCTTCACCTTCTGCTCCTTCATCGTCGAGATGAGCTGGAACAGATGCGACGGCGACGGCGGCACGCCCGGCTTCGGCTCGACGTAGTCGACGACGTTGAGACCGTAGCGGCGCATGAAGTTCGGCCAGGAGTTGTGATACGTGACGACCTTCGCGCCCTTGAACGGTGCGAGCATCGCCGTCCAGCGTTTGTTCGCGTCGTTCATCCGCGCCTTGAAATCGTTCAGCCGCTTCTGAAAGTACGCGGCGTTCGCTGGCTGCAACTGCTCGAGTTTTTTCTCGACCTGAATGCCGATGCGCACCGCGTTCGCGGGGTCGAGCCAGTAATGCGGATTGCCGAGCGGGTGGACGTCGCCCATCGAGCGATTCACGCCCCCCGTCGGACGATCGAGGATCTCGACGCCTTTCGAGAGGTCGAGATAGCCGGCCGCTCCTGGGCGGATGCTCGCGTTGCGGCACTGGTCGATGAGCGGTGGCAGCCAGCCGATCTCGAGATCGAGTCCGACGACTTCGAGGAGATCGGCGCCCTTGAGCAGCAGAAGAAAGCTCGGTTTCGGCTCGACGAAATGCGGGTCCTGATAGCCGCGGGCGACGGAGGTGACGTCGACGAAGTCGCCGCCGACTTCGCGCGTGATCGACGCAAGATCCGCGGTGGTGGTGACGACATTGAGCTTGCCGTGCGCCGCGAAGGCGTTGCCGGCGAGCAGGGTGAGTGCGAGTGCGAAGAGTGTTCTTTTCATGATTTAGAAGACATGGGCGCCGTGCGCGCCGATCGCGAATTGCAGTTGGAAGAGGAGCTCGTTGAACGTCGGTCCGTTGCCGAACTTCGTGCGGCGGTATTGGCCGCGGACCTGACTGAACTCGGAGGGCCAGAAGGTGATCGTGCCGGAGACGCCGTGATCGCGGAAGTGTGCGTCCTCGAAAAAGCGGTCGGCTCGATCGACGCGTGCGCCGACGAACCACCGCCGCGCGACCTGGTAGTCGGCGGAGGCGTAGTAGCCGTACAGCGTGCGGTCGAAGTCAGAGCGCTCGTTGGCCAGTGCTTCGACGCGCGCGATGAAGGAGTTGTAGATCGAGCGCGAGAGCGGCTTCCAGCGATACGTCACGTCGACGCCCGCAAGCCGGTTGTGTCCCTCGCCCTCGGGCAGCGTTCCGCGCGCCCAGCTCGTGCCGACCTCCACGTTGCTGTTCTCGCCCAGGTCGCGGAAGAACTTCAGGTGCGCGTTGTAGAGAAGATCGTTGTCCGCGCCGCGGCCGAACGTCCCTTCCGCGTCGCCGCTGTACACCTCGCCGGTTGCTTCGATGAACGCGCCGAACGGATTGCCGATCGACTTGCTGACGGAAACGCCGACGTCGGCAAGACCTTCCTCGCCGAGGAAACGTGTGAGCATCATCGGCTGATCGATCCAGGGACGCGTGTGCGTGTGCCACGTGTTCGCCTTGCCGAACGTCGCCTTGGTCTTGCCGGCCTTCGCGGTGAGTCCCCACGGCAACGTGACGAACTGCGCGTAGCCTTCCTCGACGTCGACTTCCTCCGGCGTGACGGCGATGAAGAACTTGCCCTTCGCGTATGGATCGATGAACGCCTCGTACGCGAGCTCCACCTCGTCGAGAGCGATCGGATCGCGCTCCTCGAAATTGTCGCCGGCATGGGAGAGGAACGTGCCGACGACGGAGATGTCGGGGTTCAGCGCATTCCCTGCCGCGGGGGCGGAGGGGGTTGGGACGGTGCCGGCCGTGTCGGCGTTCGTAACGTCGATGGCGGTGAGATCGGTGACTTCAACTTCGGGCGTCGGTGTTGACGGGGCACCGCCCTTCAATGCGTCGAGCTCCTTGCGGATCGTGTCCGCCTGGAGGAGCAGTTCATCGAGTTTCTGTTCGAGGCGGGTGATGCGCTCGTCGTTTTGCGCCGCCATCGGGAAGGCGACGAAAAGGATGACGAGAAAAGCGGAAAACCATGGACCGGGTCGGGCCATCGGAAAATCCTCCGTTCTGCAGTGATTCGTGCGGCGGAGCGCGCGGGATCAGAGCGAACGGGGAGGAGCGCGGCCGGCCGTGGTGACGAGCACGGCGGACGCGACGGGGGTGTGCGTGCGGACGGCGACGAGTCCGAGGAGGACGAGGGCCGCGGCGAAGAGGGGGGTGTCGAGTGTCGGTCGGTCGGCACTGAAAGCGCAGACAGAACAGGCGAGGGGCGGTGCGCCGCCATCCTCGGGAATAAGAGAATGGTTATGAAGGGTGAGCTGTGCCGCGAACAGCAGCACAAACACCACCAAAGCAGACACCCGAAGGCGATGCATCGACACTGAGGAACGCATGATACAGCCTCCGCTATGCCATCCCGCTGTGTGGAATTTGTGTCGACAGGCTCGACTTTGAGATCCATCGTGAGGAGATCTTCCAGATGCCAGAAACCAAATCAGTACAGCAGATCACGGACACCGATTTCGAGCAGATTCTGAACGGCGGGAAGCCCGTCTTCATCGATTTCTGGGCTCCGTGGTGCGGCCCCTGCCGCATCGTCGGTCCGATCATCGAGGAGCTCGCTCCGTCGTATGACGGAAAGGCAGTCATCGGAAAGCTGAACGTGGACGACAACCCGATGGTGGCGCAGCGCTTCGGCGTGACGTCGATTCCGACCATGATGATGTTCAAGGACGGCAAGCTGGTCGACCGCATGGTCGGCGCCGCGCCCAAAGGTGCGCTCCAGCAGTTCATCGACCGCAATTTGTAATGTTCTCCGCGTCGGGGTGCGGGCATCCTGCCCGCGCCTCTTACGGCGCCAATCCGTAGTCCCCGCGACACAACGTCTCGACTCCGCTCGCCGTCACGACGAACGTATCCTCGATCCGCACTCCGAGCTCCCGATCGGGAAAGTACAACCCCGGCTCGATCGTGAGGACGTCGCCTTCTTCGATCACATCCCGCTGCGTCAGCGAGAACGAAGGCTGCTCGTGGATGTCCAATCCCACGCCGTGTCCGAGGCCGTGCACGTAGCCTTCGAACGACTTCGGATTCGAGCACTGCGTCGAGTAGCCGAGCGACTCGAAGAAATCGCACACGAGCGCCTGGTAGGACAACGCGAGCGTTCCCGGACGCATCGCATCGCGCGCGCGAGTGAACGCCTCGAGCACCTGCCCGTGGATCCGCGCCAGCTCGTCGGGAACCGGTCCGATGCAGAACGTGCGTGTGAGGTCGAAGTAATAGCCGCTGGTCTTGTCAGCGGGGAAGATGTCGAGCACGAGCGGCACGGACAACCGCAGCGGCGCGCTCGCGTCGCCGCGAGAATGCGGCACGCCGGCGTCGCGGCCCTGCGAGAGGATCGTCTCGTGGTCCTCGACCATGCCGAGGCGCGCGATCTCCTGCGAGACGAACGCTTTCAGATCGCCGAGCGTCATCGCGCGTCCGCGCTCCGCCTCACGCAGCAGCGCGCGGACTCCGTCGACCACTTGCTCCGTGCGTGCGCCGACGGAGCGGATCAAGTCGATCTCCCACGGCTCCTTTCGCTTGCGCGCGAGCTGGATGAGGTCTTCGCCGTTCGAGCGATGCACGCGCCATCCGCGACGCGCGAGCGAGTCCGCGATGCCGAGGTAGAGCTGGATGGGAACGTTGCCGAAGAACGCGATCGACTCGATATTGATCGACTGACATAGACCGAGCGCCCGAAGCATGTTCGCGAAGAGCTCATCGTAATCGTCGGGAATGCTGCAGTACTCGTGCGCGAGATGCACCTCGAGTCCCGTCGCCAGCGCCTCTTCGCGCTCCATCGGATACGTGACGAGGACCGGCTCCCGATCGAGCAGCTTGACGGCGTAACCGCGCGTGATCTTCGCGCCGCGGGAGAGCCACCGAAATGACGAGTGCATTGCCTCGTGCATCGGGACGATGACCGCGTCGATGGCGCGCTCGCGCATCAGGCGATCGAGATCGCTCAGCATGGTGGCAGGGCGCAGGGGACAGGGCGCAGGGGGCAGGAGAACAGCGTGGTGCGGGTCATGTGGACTACTGCGCCCTGCGCCCTGCCCTCTGCGCCCTGAAAAGATGGGTCGCCCTCGCCACCGGAGTGGCATGGGCACGCGGAAGCGTCGGACGAAAGCTCCGGGGCGAGGACGACACCGCCGCGAGCATACTCTGAAACGTAGGGCGTGGCTTCAGCCCGCCTCTTCGCGGTGCGTGCGGGCGGGCTGAAGCCACGCCCTACGTTCAGGCTGCATGAATGTTGCTGAGTGAGGACATGGTGAAATTCATGTCGTACAACATCCAGGGACACGCGGCGGCACGGCGTCCCGACTTCCTGCCGAAGCTCGCGGAGGTGATCGTTTCGGTGGGCCCCGACATCGTCGGCCTGCAGGAAGTCCACTGCCGCACGCGCGCCGGGGCCGTCGATCAGGCCGAAGTCCTCGCGTCGCTGACGGGCCTCAACGTCTCGTTCGGCCGAAGTTGCGCGATGGACGGCGGCGACTACGGCAACGCCGTGCTCACGCGCGGCACGATCAAGTCCACGTTCACGCATCCGCTGCCGGGATCGGGCGAGCCGCGCTCGCTGCTGCAGGCCGAGATCTCGCTGAACGGCGACGACGTCACGTTCTTCGTTACGCACCTGGCCGCGTGGGGACGTCTCCTGCGCATGGCGCGCATGCGCCAGGTCGCCGAGCTCGGCGACATCACCGCGCGCGGATCGGTGCCGCACGTGCTCGTCGGCGACTTCAACGTTCCGCCGGGTGCGGAGGAGATCCGCACACTCCTCTCGCACGGTCACCTGCACGTGATCGGCGATCCGCGCGAGACGACGTTTCCGATGACGCGTCAACGCCTCGACTACATCTTCGCCGACCCGCGATGGGAGACGCTCGGCACGGACGTCGTCCGCCGCGGTCCATCCGACCACTGGCCCATCGTGGCCGAGTTGAAACTCCGATGAGGATCGCGATTCCGATTTGGGTTCTTGCGCTGATGGCCCTCGCGATCGTCGCGCTGGTGCTGATCCTCTGGTCCGTGAAGCGCCGCCGGCGTCCGCATTTGAAGCTCGAGCCGACGGGACTCGACGATCTCGTTCCATCGATCGCGGGGCTGACGCAAGGTACGTGCGTCCACGGCAATCGCGTGGAGCTCCTGCACAACGGCGCGCTGTGGGACCGGCTCTTCGACGACATCGCCGCGGGGAAGGAGACCGTCAACTGCGAGACGTTCCTCTGCAAGGAAGGGGCATTGACGCACCGCCTTGCCCACGCGTTGGCCGCGAAGGCGCGCGAGGGCCTGCAGGTGCGGCTGATGCTCGATGCGAGCGGCGGCAAGAAGTTCGGCAAGGAGGGACTGAAGGAAATGCGCGACGCGGGTGTGCACGTCCGCACCTACCACCCCTTCCGCATCTCCAACCTCGGACTGCTGAACAATCGCGATCACCGAAAGATCGTCGTCGTCGACGGGCGCCTCGGCTACGTGGGAGGCCATTGTTTTACCGACCACTGGCTCGGCGAGGCGCAGGACAAGCAGCACTTCCGCGACATCACCGCGCGCGTGGAAGGACCGGTCGTCGCGCAGTTGCAGTCGGCGTTCGCCGAGAATTGGGTGGAAGAGACGGGCGAGGTGCCGGGCGGATCGAATTTCTTTCCGAAGCTCGAGAAGGCGGGGGAGACCGCCGCGCACGTGGTGTGGCTGTCGCCCTCGGGGAGTCCTTCGTCGCTCAAGCTCCTGCACTACATTCTGATCCGGGCCGCGCAGAAGAGGATCACGGTGCAGAACCCGTACTTCCTTCCCGATCCCGACGCGCGGAAAGCATTGCTCGAAGCGGTGAAGCGCGGCGTGGAGGTGCGGGTCATGATTCCGTCCGCGCAAGCGAGCGACGCGCCGTTCACGCAGCACGCGAGCCACCACCACTTCGGGACGCTGCTGAAAGGCGGCGTGAAGCTGTTCGAGTACAACCGCACGCTGCTGCATCAGAAGATCATCGTCGTCGACGGGAGTTGCGCGTCGGTCGGGTCGACGAACTTCGACGACCGCTCCTTCGAGATCAACGACGAGGTGTCGCTGGTGGTCTATGACGAGACGATCGCGCGCGAGCTGGAGGAGACGTTCGCGAAGGACCTCGAGGACGCGACGCCCGTGGAATTCGAGAAGTGGAAGCACCGACCGATCCTGCACAAGCTGCGGGACTTCGTGTCGTTCGCGTTCAACGAGCAGTTGTAGCGTTGCTACAGCACTTCCCGGAACACTTCCAGAAATCGCTGCATCTCTTCGCGCGTGCCGACGGTGACCCGCAGATGCTGCGGCATCGCGGGGAAGCGCCTGCCGATGCGGACGCCGCGCTCGCGGAACGCGTCGATCACCGGCCGCACTTCCTTGCGCACATCGACCATGAAGAAGTTCGCCTCGCTCGGGAGCGTGCGGTAGCCGAGGCTTTCGAGCTCGCCCGCGAGCCACGCGCGCGTCTCGCGGTTCTTCTTCTTCGATGCGGTCGCGTGCTCGTTGTCGAGCAGCGACGCTCGCGCCGCGACGCAGGCCATCAGGTTCATCGCGTTGTACGCCTGATGCGCGAGCATTTTGTCGACGACCGGCTTCTGCGCGATCGCGTAGCCGCAGCGCAAGCCCGCCATCCCGTAGATCTTCGAGAACGTCCGCGCGACGACGAGGTTCGCCTTCTTCGCCACGAGCGGGATCACGCTCTCGTAGTCGTTGCTGTCGACGTAGTGGTGATAGGCCTCGTCGACGAGAACGATCGTCTCCGCCGGAACCGCGTCGAGAAACGCGCGGACGGCCGCTTTGGTCGTGATCGTCGCGGTGGGATTATTCGGATTGCAGAGGTAGACGAGCGATGCGCCGCGCGCGGCCTCGAGCATTTTCTCGAGATCGTGCGCATGCTTCGCGTCGAGCGCGATGCGCACGACTTCGTTGCCCCGCGCATGAGACCAGAGCGACTCGAAAGTCGGCACGGCGGTGACGAGCTTCTTTCCTCCCGGGAGGAACGCCGCTGCCGCGAGCCGCAGCACGTCGCTCGATCCGTTCGCGAGCAGAACTTCACTCGTGGTGACGCCATGCAGGCGCGCGACCGCTTCGCCGAGCGCGGCCTCCGCGTCGTCCGGATAGCGAGCCGACTCCGCCATCGCGTCCCGCATCGCCTGCCGCGCGGCAGGCGAGGGGCCGTAGGGATTTTCGTTGGAGTTGAGCAGGATCGGCGCTGCCGTGGCAGTCTTGGCGAGGACCTCCGGGAACGTCGCGACCGCGGCACCCGCGCCGAGGAGTTTCGCGAAGGAGCGGCGCGAGACGGTCATGCTTCGAAGATCTCCGTGAGCGGCATTTTCCATCCGGGAACGAGGTCGTCGACTGCGAGCGTGCTGGACACCGATTTGCTGCCGTCAGCACGATGCACTGAGACCATCTCCGGCTGCGGAGTGATCACGATGACTGCCGATGTTCCTCCGCGCAGCCAATCGCGAATCTTCTCGGCGACATCCGCATACTTGTCTGAAACGGCCGTCACCTCGATGGCGAGATCGGGTGCGCCGGGATAATAGCGATTGGTCCGGAGAGCGCGCTCTTTGCGAACGAATGCGATGTCGGGTGCACGGACGGTGTCTGGATTCCGCTCGAGGATGAAACCGCAAGGGCCGAGGACATCGCCGAGGTGCTGGTCCCTCGCCCATAGGCCGAGACTGCAGGCGATCCGCGCGCTGATGAGGGCCTCGTCCGCGTACGCGAACGGCGCCAAACGCAACTCCCCGCGCACCAGCTCGAATCGATGATCGGCATCGCGATGCCAGAAAAGCTCCTCTGCCGTCACGCGAATATCCTACGCCAGTCGCCGGTCGGGCGCGTCTTGTGCTACGGTTCGCCGTCGTCTGCATGGAGCCGTCAGAGCAGCAGCACAGCCCTCGGTACCTCCTCACGCTTTCCCTCGGTGCGTTGGGCGTTGTCTATGGCGACATCGGCACGAGTCCTCTCTACGCCTTCCGCGAATGCTTCTCCAAGGAGCACCACCTCCCGGTCAGCCAGACCAACATCTTCGGGATCCTTTCCCTGATCACCTGGTCGCTGGTGATCGTCATCTCGATCAAATATCTGCTGATCGTGATGCGCGCGGACAACCGCGGAGAGGGCGGCATCCTGGCGCTCATGTCCCTGGTGCGCCCGCGCAAGTCGAAGCGGCGAGGCGCGCTGCTCGGTCTCGCGCTGTTCGGTTCCGCGCTGCTGTACGGCGACGGCATGATCACTCCGGCGATCACGGTTCTCAGCGCGGTCGAAGGACTGAAGGTCGCGACGCCCGTGTTCGAGCCGTACATCATCCTCATCGCGGTGGTCATCCTCATCGGACTGTTCTGGGTGCAGAAGCACGGCACGGCGAGGATCGGGGCGATGTTCGGACCCGTGATGCTGGTGTGGTTCGCGACCCTGGCCGTAATGGGCGTCTGGCAGATCAGTCACGACCCGCGCGTGCTCCTGGCCGTTCTGCCGCATCACGCCGTCCGCTTCTTCATCGAGAATCAGCTCACCGGCTTCCTCGTCCTCGGCTCGGTCTTCCTCGTCGTGACGGGTGGCGAGGCGCTGTACGCGGACATGGGACATTTCGGCATCCGACCGATCCGCATCGCATGGTTCTACTTCGTCTTTCCCGCATTGCTGCTGAACTATTTCGGCCAGGGTGCGTTCCTCATGCACACACCGGGAGGAGCGGACGAGCCGTTCTTCAAGATGGCGCCGCAGTGGTCGATCTACCCGCTCGTCGTGCTGGCGACCCTCGCCTCGGTCATCGCATCGCAGGCCGTCATCTCCGGCGCTTTTTCACTGACGCGTCAAGCGGTGCAGCTCGGATACCTGCCTCGTATTCGCATCCGTCACACGTCCGAGCGTGAGATCGGGCAGATCTACATCACCTCGATCAACTTTGGACTGATGTTCGCCGCGATCGGGCTTGTCCTCGCGTTCCGGGAGTCGACGAACCTTGCCGCGGCGTACGGCGTGGCGGTCACCGCGACCATGGGCATTACCACCATGCTCTTTGCCGCGTTCGCGCGGGAGCGGTGGGGCTGGACCTACGGCCGCGTGTCGCTGTTCGTGATTCCGATGCTGATCATCGACCTCGCGTTCTTCGGCGCGAACATCGTCAAGATCGTGGACGGAGGGTGGTTCCCGCTCGTGGTCGGCCTGTTCATCTTCACGTTGATGTCGACGTGGCGCGTGGGACGCACGATCCTCAGCAGCCGGCTCGCGGAGCAGGGGATGACCATCGAGGACTTTCTGCGCGAGCTCGCGAACAACCGCATTCCGCGAGTCCCCGGCACGGCGATTTTCATGTCCCGCAATCCCGAGGGCGTGCCGACGACGCTGCTGCACAACATCAAGCACAACAAGATCGTGCACAAGACGGTCGTGCTGCTCACCGTCGAGACCGAAGACCGGCCGCGCCTCGAGAAGAAGGAACGCTACGAGTGGGCCGAGCTCGGGCACGGCGTGTATCGGCTGACGATCCATTTCGGGTTCATGGAAGATCCGGACATCCCTTACGCGCTCGAGCGCGTCGGGACGCAGCACGTCTCGTTCAACCCCATGGCCACCAGCTATTTCCTCGGACGCGAGACGCTCATCCCGACGAAGCATCCGGGCATGGCCATCTGGCGCGAGTACCTATTCGCCTGGATGATGCGCAACTCGTCGAGCGCGTCGCAGTTCTTCAGTCTCCCGCCCAATCAGGTCATCGAGCTGGGCGCGCAGGTCGAGTTGTAGATGGACCGGAGCTTGAATGGGATGTGACCGCCTGGTGAAAGGCGACGTCGATGGCCTGTGGCGCCGGAAAAGCCGTGATACCCTGCGTTTTTGTTGAGGCTGAGCGTCCCGGCCCGAGCCTTGCGAAGTAGTGATCGCCGGGTGGAAACCCACCCGGGCAGAAAGTGATGGAGATTGGATGGGCTCAAAAGTTTTTGTTGGAAACCTGGACTACAACACGCGGCGCGAGGAAGTGCAGGGACTCTTCGCTCAGGTAGGGACGATTCGTGACGTCTTCCTGCCGACGGACCGTGAGACCGGGCGGCCCCGCGGGTTTGCATTCGTCGAGTTCGAGAACGAAGAGGATGCGGCCAAGGCAATCGAGAAGTTCAACGGCTATCAGCTCGGCGGACGCGCGCTTCGCGTGAATGCGGCCGAGGATCGTCCGCGCACCACGGGCGGCGGCGGTGGTCGCGGCTTCGGCGGCGGTGGCCGTGGATTTGGCGGCGGCGGTCGCGGCGGTGAAGGCGGCGGCTACGGCGGCGGCGAAGGCGGCGGTTACGGCGGTGGCGGCGGCGACGACTACAGCGGCGGTTGGGGTGGCGGCGGTGGCGCCGCACCGGGCAAAGCCAAAGGCAGCCGGCGCAACATCCGCGGCAAAAAGCGCAGCCTCTAGCGTCAACTCCCGGTGTCCGAGCAGGTCATTCCCGATCCGCCCAGCGACAACTACTGGGAACACTGTCCCGACTTCCGCGCGCTCTGCAAACGCAAGCTCTCTCCCGAGGCGTTTGCGTGGGCAGAGCCGCAGTTGTCGGCGATGGGCGAGCAGGCGGCGAAGGTCGTCGCACCTCTTGCGGCGACCGCCGATCGCGAGCTGCCGCGCCTCGTGACGCACGACGCGCGCGGTGAGCGCATCAGCCGCGTCGACTACCACCCCGCGTACCGCGAGATGGAGCGCATCGCCTACGGCTCGAACATGATCGGGATGAAGTACCAGACCCACGAGCACTCGCGGGAATCGCACTTCATCGGCTTCGCTCTCGGCTACATGTTCGCGATGGCGGAGTGCGGCCTCTATTGCCCGCTCTGCATGACCGACGGCGTCGCGCGCGTGCTGACGCGCCACGGTACGCACGAGCAGGTCATGCGTGTCGTGCCGCACCTCACCTCGAACGATCCTCGCACGCTCTGGACCGGCGGCATGTTCCTCACCGAGCGCGCCGGAGGTTCGGACGTCGGCGCGAATCAGACCGTCGCGCGCAAAGACGCCGACGGCACGTGGCGTCTCACCGGCCACAAGTGGTTTTGCTCGAACGTCGACGCGCAGGCCGTGCTCGTCACCGCGCGCGTGAATGGCGAGGGAACGAAAGGTCTGCGCACGTTCCTCGTCGAGACGCGCGACGAGGATGGTGCGATCGTCAAAGGCTTCACGATCGAGCGTCTCAAGGCGAAGCTCGGCGTCCGCTCGATGGCCACGGGCGAGGTGACGCTCACGGACGTGCGCGCAGAGGAAGTCGGCGGCTTCGCGGCCATGACCGACATGCTCAATCTCTCGCGTCTCTACAACGCCGTCGCGTCGGTGGCGCTCATCTCGCGCGCGGTGCTCGAGTCGCGGCACTACATCGAGCGACGTTACGCATTCGGGCGTCCGGTGATCGAGTTCCCGCTGGCGCAGGAAACGTTCTTCGACATCGAGGCGGAGCACGTGGGCGCGATGCTGCTGACGTTCGAAGCGGTCGACGCCCTCGGACGCGCCGACGCCGGCGACGAGGAAGCGGCGAAGCTGCTGCGCATCCTCACGCCGATCGTGAAGGCGGTGACGGGGAAGCTCGCGGTGCCGTGCGTTTCCGAGGCGATGGAGCTGATGGGCGGGAACGGATACATCGAGGACAGCGCGATGCCGCGCCTCCTGCGCGATGCGCAGGTGCTCCCGATCTGGGAAGGCACGACGAACATTCTCGTCCTCGATGCATTGCGCGTGATGCACAAGGACTCGACGCAGGAGCTCCTGCTCTCGCGTATCCGCAAGCAGTTCCCCCGCGAAGCGGACGCGCTCGCGTACACGTTCGCGTCACTCGACGAGCACGACGCGCGCTGCTGGATCGATCGGCTCGCACGCCTGCTCGAGCTGACGCTGCTGCTGGAAGCAGGACATGGCGAGTACGCGGATCGATTGAAGAACCGCCCGTTAGGCATGCTCCCCGGCGCGCGCAGCTTCTAACGTAGGGCGTGGCTTTAGCCCGCCGCTCCCGTGCGCACGTGCAACCCGAGGGGGCGGGCTAAAGCCACGCCCTACGTTGTCACCGTCGTATCCGCGAACGCCACCTGCAGGGTTGCGCGCGCTCCGCCGGACCGCTCGAGCTGCGCAGCGCGTCGGCGATCTTCGCGAAATCGCCGTTGAGAACGAGCGTGTAATCGTCGGCGAGGCGGTTTCCTGAGGCGCGAACGTCGACGACAACGTTGCTGGCATGTATCATGTCAACGTTCGTGTTATGAGGGATGTCATGGCAACTGCACTTGCACGCAAGATCGACAGCATTCGACGCCAGGCCGGCGTCACCAATCGCGATATTGCCGAATTGCTCGACACGACCCCGGAGACAGTGTCGCGATGGGTCAACGGAAAGGTGGATCCCAAGCGAGAGAGTCTCCAGCGCCTGCTCGAACTGGAGTTCTTCGTTTCGGAGCTCGCGGAGTTCTACGAGCCCGATGAGGCGCATCTCTGGCTGCTGTCGCCGAACAAACTTCTCGGCGGCACGTCGCCCGCCGACAAGATCCGAACGGGGCGCGCGGAAGAAGTCTCCGCCCTGCTCGACCAGTTGCGCAGCGGCGCTTACGTGTAATGCATTCTGTCGCTGCTGAAGCGAATCGCGATTCAGAAATTCTCGACAGCCTCGGAGTGCCGGATGTGGCGCTGCCCTATCTCACCGCGTGCCAGCGAGTCGGTGGTGCAGTTGCGCACCTCGGCTGCGATGGACTCATCGTTCCCTCTGCGCGGCGAGACGCGGCGCTCAACCTCGTCATCTACCCTGACCAATCGGGGATCGAGACCGCACGGTTCGAAATTCTTGATTTCGAGATTGTGCGCTGAGTGTCACGATCTTAATGATCTCTTAATGCGCCTTGGCGCAACCCTCGCCATACACTCCGCCGTCGCGTCATTGCGCGCGGAGGAAACAGCGTGTCCGAGGAAGTCGCATCAACCCATCGCGAAGAGCCGACAGGCAAACGGCTCTTCGCGCTCTCGCTTCTGGCTCTTGGGATCGTATACGGCGACATCGGCACGAGCCCGCTGTACGCGGTTCGCGAGTGCTTCTACGGCTCGCATGCGGTGGAGCTCACGCGAGCCAACATCTTCGGCGTCCTTTCGCTGATCTTCTGGTCGCTCGTCGTCGTCGTGACGCTCAAGTATCACGTGTACGTCATTCGCTTCGACAACCGCGGCGAGGGCGGCATCCTGGCGCTGATGGGTCTCGTAGGGATGGACAAGAAGCGGCGCGCGGGCGTGCATGCGACGCTCATCGCGATGGGAGTCTTCGGTGCCGCGTTGCTCTATGGCGACGGCATGATCACGCCCGCGATCTCCGTGCTCAGCGCGATCGAAGGCCTCGAGGTCGCGACGCCGTTCTTCAAGCCGTACGTCCTGCCGATCACGATCGTCATACTCGTTCTGCTGTTCATGTTTCAGCGCAAGGGGACCGCGGGTGTCGGCGCCGTCTTCGGGCCGATCATGATTCTCTGGTTCTCGACGCTCGCGGTGCTTGGAATCCGCGGCATTCTCTGGGAGCCCTCCGTTCTGCTATCGCTCAATCCGTGGTACGCGATCCGTTTCTTCATCTCCAACGGCATGCACGGTTTTCTCGTTCTGGGCGCGGTCTTCCTCGTCACGACCGGCGGCGAGGCGCTCTACGCAGACCTTGGACACTTCGGCGAGAAACCGATTCAGGTCGATTGGTTCAACCTGGTCGGACCTGCGCTCATGCTCCAGTATCTCGGACAGGGCGCACTTCTGCTCCGGCACCCCGAGGCCGCGCACAATCCGTTTTATCTGCTCGCGCCGAAGTGGGCGCTCTATCCGCTCGTCGGACTGGCTGCGATGGCGACCGTCATCGCGTCGCAGGCGATCATCTCCGGTGTCTTCTCTCTGACGCGACAGGCGATCCAGCTCGGCTATCTCCCGCGCATGGAGATCATCCACACCTCGCGCGCCGAGATCGGGCAGATCTACATGCCCTCGGTGAACTGGATGCTGATGGTGGCCACGATCGCGCTGGTCCTCGGCTTCCGCAGCTCGACGAATCTCGCCGCGGCGTATGGCGTCGCGGTGAGCACGACGATGCTCATCACGACCATCCTTGCTTACGTCGTCGCCCGCGATCTCCTCGGCTGGAGTGCTCTGCGCGCGGGCCTCATCACCGCCGCATTCCTCGTCGGCGATCTGGCGTTCCTCACGGCGAATTACTTCAAGATCATTCACGGCGGTTGGTTTCCGCTTCTCATCGCGGCGGTGGTCTTCACGATCATGACGACGTGGCGGAAGGGGAGGGAGATTCTCAACGCGCGGCTCGCCGAAGGTGCGCTCTCGCCCGACGATTTCGTCACGTCGCTGCGGCATCGCGGGCCGGTACGCGTTCCCGGGACCGCTGTGTTCATGCACCGCTCGCGGGAAGTGATTCCGTCCGCGCTGCTGCACAGCCTGAAGCACTACAAAGCGCTTCACGAACGGGTCATTCTGCTCACGGTTGTTACCGAAGAGGTCTCTCACCTTCGCGACGAGGAGCGCCTCGAGGTCGAGGAGATCGGCGAAGGGATGTTCCAGGTCACCGCACGGTATGGCTACATGGAGGAGCCGGACATTCCGGCGCTCCTCGCGCGCGTCGACAGCGAGCACGGAATCGCAATTCCACCGATGGACACGACCTACTTCCTCGGCCGGGAAACGCTCATCGTTACTGCGCGTGCGAGCGGGATGGCCACGTGGCGCGAGAAACTCTTCGTGTCGATGATGCGCAACGCGCAGGGCGCGGCGCGTTTCTTCGGGCTTCCGCCGAATCGGGTGGTGGAGCTCGGCGCACAAATCGAGTTCTAGCAGGCGGTTCATTTCCTCGCGCTCAAAGGACTCGAATCGGAAGCACCATGGCTTGAATGCCCTGGAACTGCAGTCGTCGCTGAATGGCGTGCGGTGTCTCGTTATGGAGCAGCCGGTGGTACCACTTCTCTTCGCGGAAAATCAGGCGGCCCATGAAGAAGATCGCGCGTGGGAACTGCTCCGAGAGCGTTAGACATAGGTCCTCGATCGTCGCTACGGCTTCGGTGCCGACCGCCATCCGGTAATCGGCCTTCAGGTTGTTCGCCCGCGACCATGCGATGTACTGGCGCAGATGTTCTTCGGTCGTCCGCTCCAGGCCTTCGAGCTCTTCGGCGCCTTTGAACGTACCGGAGTCGATGACCGCTGCAGAGATGAAGAGGAACTGCCTGAAGTATCCCGGAAACGACTTGTGAATGGAGAGGATTTGATGGAGGCCGAATCCGGAGAATGAGGCCACACTGATGACGGCCGTCGGCGCGTTCGGATCGAGATCCGAAGGCTCGGCCGATTCGACATGCCTCGGCAGCGGTACCGTCGTCAGGATGTCGTCGAGTCGCTTCAGTCCCGCCTTGACCCGCTGATAGTGCTTGTGGACCCAGAACGCGAAGGTGATCACGATGCTCGTCACCACCACCGTGATCCATCCTCCCTGCGCGAACTTCTCGAAGATGATGACCACCAGAATGGTCACGCACAGGACCAGGCCCGTGCCGTGAATGGCGAGCTGGCTCTTCCACCGGGGCTCTTTCGCCCGATCCTTGATCCAGTGGCGCGCCATTCCGAGCTCGGTCAACGAGAAAGTGATGAAGACGTTGATCGAATACATGACGACCAGCGTCAGGATGTTGCCTCGGGTGTACGCAAGCGCCGCGATCGCCGCGAATCCCATGAGGTAGATGCCGTTCTTCGTCACCAGGCGGTCGGAGAGCTGGCTGAATCGATGCGGCATCCACGAGTCGACAGCCATGTTCGCGAGAACACGCGGCCCATCGAGAAAGCCCGCCTGCGCCGCGACGACGAGCAGGAAGCCCTCGGCGACCAGACTGATGATCACCAACGCCGGCCCCACAGCAACACCTCCCATCTCCCATGAGCCGAACAGGTTCCGCAGCAGAACAGCATTCATTGTCTGGCCGGTCATCGGCTCAGATCGAGTGAGCAAATAGCCGAACATGATCCCGCCGGCGGTGAACGCAAGCGAAAACGCCATCAATGCCATCGTTCGTTTGCCTGTTCGCACTCGCGGCTCGCGCAGCATCGATACGCCGTTCGACACGGCCTCGATGCCGGTGTACGTTCCGCCGCCGAGCGAATAGGCACGCAGGAGAATCAGCGCCACCGGCCAGAAGCCCAGTGTGTGAACGGATTGCTGAAAGTCGGCGCTTGCGTCGCGAAACACCGCTGGAAGCCCGGTGAGGTGGGATCCGATCGCCCAGAAGATCGCTACCGCATGCGTCACGATGAAAAGGAGAAAGATCGGCGTGAGGACGTTGACCGACTCCTTGACTCCTCGCAGGTTGAGAATGATCAGCGCCGCAATCAACGCGAACTCGGTTGGCAACTTGTACAGGGACCAATGCAGCGGAAGGAAAGACCAGATCTGATCGCATGCAGCCGCGATCGACACGGTGATCGTGAGGACGTAATCGACGAGCAGCGCACACCCCGAGACCACACCCACCCGGTTGCCCAGGAGCTTTGAGGCGACGAGATATCCGCCGCCGCCGCCGGGAAAGTGCTGGATCAGATTCGAATAGGCGATGGCGATGACCGTGATCGTGATCGCTGTCATCGCCACGAGAATGATCGAGAGGTGGTAGTGGGTGCCGAGCGCCTTGTAGGCTTCTTCCGGTCCGTACGCCGACGACGAGAGGCCGTCCGCACCAAGTCCTACCCACGCGAAGAAAGCGATCAGCGAGATGTGATGAAAAATCTGCGGGTCGGAGACGTCGCGCGGTGGACCGATGATGAGGCGGCGGATGCGTTGAATCTTCGATGGCTCTTGGTCGTCAATGTGATTCTGCATTAGAAGGTCACCACCGCTCCGGCGAGCGCCAGAAACTGATCGCGTTGCTCGCCCGCGAACACCGCGGCCGTGGAGCGGTCGTAGCGCGTTTCGAGTTTCAGGATGAGGTGCTCGCGCGGGCGCAACTCGTACGTCAGCGTCATTTCGCGCAGGGTCTGCGGCGTGCCGGTGATGCCGTTGTCGGGATCGCGGAATTGCTCGGCGCGTACGGCGACTGCATGGTGATCGTCGACGGCGAACCGCGCATATGCCCCGGCGCCGCGCCAGTCCGCATGATCCTGTGTCCCAAGGTCCACGGACCCGCCGAGTTGAAGGCGAGGACGCACGCGATAGAGCACGACCACATCGCCGAACTTGCGGTCCGCATCGAAGTAGGTGTTGAACGACGCGCTGATCGGACCGTTCGCGTACGCGAGCTGCGTTCCGATCGCCTTGCCGTCGTTGTTGTCGTGGATGATCTGCCAGCCATTCAGGACGTGGAGCTGGCCGGACCAGCGTGCGTTGAACGCGTAGCTGGCCTTGATCCCTGCCTGGTAGTACGGGGAAAACTCGCCTAACCACGAACGGGTGTAATTCCAGTTGTCCTTCGAGTAGAAGCCTTCCACGCCGATGTGCGACGGATAGACGCCGGCTTCGAGCGCGACGCCGTTGCGGAGGCGCCAGGCGAGCGACGCTTGATAGATGTGGCGGAACTCGTCGCCTCCGTCCGGCTCGCCCGCGTGCACGACCTCGGTTCCGTCGCCGGCAACGAGCGAGAGCGTGAAGCCGATCGGATTCTCTTCGGATACCGCGCGCGACCACTGCACCTGCGCGAGGTTGAGCGATAGTTCGTTGCCTCGCTTGCCGGACGTGCCGGTGCCGGGGACGAAGTTCTCATGATTCGAGGGATGGTTTCGATTCCAGATGTACGCGGCATCGATGAACCCGGTGAACGAGATCGGCTCTTCGGCGTGCGCGGCTGTGGCCATCAATAGAAACGAGACGAGCAGCCACTTCACTCTTCGGCCTCGCGATGCGCGAAGAACGCTGGTGCGAACACCCAGACGAACAGGAAGACGTTGCGGAGCAAGGGGCGATCCGGCGTGCCGATCAGGTCATACCAGCTGCGCCCGAGATGGGCCGTCATCGCGATCTCGGTTGCGATCGCCAGGACGAGCCACGTGATTCCGACGCCCAGCGCGTGCGTAATGCCCGCGTATCGCGCGCAAAAGCGCGTGTAGCAATACGCGCAGACGAACACCGCGGCGATCGCCGCGGCCGAGCCGCCCCAGACCGAAAGCGAATCGATGTTCTCGTGCGCCGTGCCTGCCAGCGCGGCTGCCGCCAGCCAGAACAAGCCCACGAGAACCGCGGTCGTCAAAGGATGGTGGCGAGAGTCGGCGAAGGAAGTGGCTGGATGAGTCATGGTGGTCATCTCGACCTCCTGACTCATCGCAACAGGCGTCTCGAAGGGTCATCGCTAAGGAAGGCGAAGGATCGTCCGGGGAAAACCGAAAAGCTGTCTAAAGAGATCGTGAAGACAGGCTCATACCGGCTCGGCGATAAACCGATAACCGACCCATGGCTCGGTCACGATGTAGCGCGGCGACGACGGATCGGGCTCGATCTTCTTGCGCAGTGCGCTCATGTGAACGCGCACGGTGTCGGCGGTCGTCCCTGGCGCATCGCGCCAGACGCGCGCGATCACGGTGTCGGTGAAGATCGGTTTGCCGGCGTTGCTCGCGAGCAGCTCGAGCAGCAGGTATTCCGTGGGTGTGAGACGGATCTCCCGTCCACCTTGCACCACGCGGCGACGTTCGAGATCGATGGAGAGATCGTCGAAGGTGAGCGTGGTCGTGGCTGCGCCGCCGGTGCGCCGCAGTTGTGCACGGATGCGCGCGAGCAGCTCGCCGACGGAAAACGGCTTGGTCACGAAGTCGTCGGCGCCGAGGTCGAGCGCGCGAATCTTGTCGGCGTCATTGCCGCGCACCGAGAGCACGATGATCGGCGTCCGCGACTTCGCGCGGATCGCGGAGATCAGCTCGAATCCGTCCGAACGCGGCATGGAGAGATCGGTCAGAACGAGCTCGGGCGCATGGCTGTCGAATGCTCGCATCCCATCGACTCCATCGCTCCCGCTTGCGGTGGTGTAGCCGCTTGCGTGCAGCTCGCGCTCCAACGATTCACGAATGGATGGATCGTCGTCCACGACGAGGATGACCGGCGCGATGGTCATGAGCGTGCCTCGACAGAAGCCGTGTCGGGGAGGGGGGCGGCGGGAAAATCGACGCGGGCCACGGTGCCGCCGCCTTGGCGCGGCGTGACTCCGATGCTGCCGCCGTTCGCCGCGGCGAGACTCCGCGCGATCTCCAGTCCGAGGCCGCCGATGTCGCTCGTCCCGCCAGGGAGCAGATTGCCTTCCGCATCCGCAACGCCGGCCGGCAGGCCCGGCCCGCGGTCGAGCACTTCGAGGCGCACCTGAGCCGCATCGAGCGGATGCTTACGCGCGACCAACTCCAGCGGAGCATCCGGCGGCGAGACGCGGTGCGCGTTCTCGATCAGGTTGACGAGGATCTCCAGCGCGAGCGACGGATCGACGTTCGCGTCGGGGCAATCCTCGTCGACGTGGATCGTGACCGGCCGCGACTCGAACACCAGCGGCAGGTTTTCGCGTGCGGCCCGAAACAGATCGGCCGGAGGAGTCGGCTCGCGGTGTGGCTTCGCCTTCCCCGCTTCCAGCCGCGCCATCGAGAGCAGATTGTTGATGCGCCGGTGAAGGCGTCCGGTCTCGTCGGCGATGCCGGCGACGGAGCTCTTCATCTCACGATCCGTCTCCGCCTTTCGCCGCAGCGCTTCCGTATGAATGGTGATCGCGGTCAGTGGTGTGGTCAGGTCGTGCGAGATCGCGCGCAGCAACGACGTCTTCAGCGTCTCGCTTTCGCGCAATGCCTGCACGTGCGCGTTCTCCTCGATGAAGCGCTCGCGCTCCGCGTACAACGTCTCCAGCTCGTTCCGCCGCTGCTCCGCGCGTTCCGCCTGAATCCGTGCCGCGATGACGAGGCGGCTGACGATGACCGACGTCACCAGAAACACCGCGAGCGCGACCCAGTTGGCCGCTTCATGAATCGTGAACGTGTACAGCGGCGGGAAGAAGAAGAAGTTGTAGCAGAGCGTCGCCACGATCGATGCGACGGTTCCCACGAGAAGCCCGCCGCGCAGGGACGAGAGGAGAACGACGATCAGAAATGCGAACCCGGTCGTGTTCGGGTTGAGGTTCATCGCCCGGCCGATCGCCGTCACCGCGGCCGTGCCGCCGAATGCGATGAGCCACGGAACGACCGCGCTCAGCATGCGGGACTTCATCCGAGTACGGATAACACGAATGGGAGGTGTGTGTCGTTAAGAGAGGCTAAAGATGTCATGGGTGGGCGGGGCGGCGAACGAGTCGACGAGTCGACGAGTCGACAAGTCGTCGAGCTTTCAAGGCTCATAGCCTCATAGGCTCACAGTCTCATAGAGGCTATGAGGCTATGCGCCTGTGAGACTCGAAGACTCGTCGACTCGAAGACTCGTCGACTCGTTCGCAGCCCACCCGCCCCAACGCGCCGGCTCAGAACAACTTCACGCCCTTCGCCTGCATCTCGGCGAGCAGGTCGAGAAACTGCGCGCGGGTGATCTCCCTTGCGCCGAGGGCCTCCATGTGTGGGGTCATGACCTGGCAGTCGAGGAAGATCGAGCCGCGGGCGCGGAGGTGGTCGACGAGGAACAGCAGCGCGAGCTTCGACGCGTCCCGGCGGAGGTGAAACATCGATTCGCCGGTGAAGACGCCGCCGGCGTCTACGCCATACAGGCCGCCGACGAGCGTGTCTTCCTCCCACACCTCCACGCTGTGCGCGTCACCCGCCGCGTGCAGGCGCGAGTACGCGGTGACGATGGTCGGCGCGATCCACGTCCCGTCCTGCTCCGGGCGAACCGCTTCCGCGCAGGCCGCGATCACGCTGCGAAAATCGCGATCGATCGTGAATGTGAAGCGAGCGCTCTTCGAAACCTTCCGCAGCGAGCGCCCGACGTGCAGCTCATCGAAGAAGATCACCGCGCGGCGCCGCGGCGAGAACCACGGCAACGGCAGCCCGTCGTGCGGCCACGGAAAGATTCCCTTGCGATACGCCTCGCGCAGCGTGTCGATGCGCAGGTCTTCGCCCATCGCGACGACGTCGCTGGGGGCGTAACGCGGATCGGGAAACGTCGACACGGGGGCCCATTATCGCCTCGCAAGGATCTCGCGGCAGACCGGCAACTCCGACTGCGTCCGCGAGCACACTTCCGCAGCCAGCGCGCGCACGTCGAAATTGCCGCCGCGGCTCACGTCCCGGTCCCTCTCCGCCCCGGCGAGCGGCTCGAGGGAGAGCGCCGTCGCCGCCGCCAACAGCGGGACGTAGACGAACGCGCGCGCCGACTCCAGCACGATCGTGCGCCGTTCGTTCGGATCGTGCGCATTCACCAGCCGCGGATCGGGCATCGTGTACGCCCAGCCATCCACGCCGCCGACCTGCACGCGCAAGTCCGCGAATGCGCTGTTCGCGATCGGCGGCGCCTGCACGATCTTCGCGCTGATCGGCTTCACACCGTCGGCCGTGATCTCCACTTCGATCGCGAGCAGCGGGATCCGGAGCGGAGGTTTGCCGGACGGGACTGCGACAGCGATCGAGCTCGCGGTCGCGTTTGCAAGTTCGGCCGGCGTTTGCTCTTCGGACGGAGCGCTCGTCGTCGTTGCGCAATACGGAAGGAGCAGAGAGGCGAGCAGTGCGATCAGTTTCTTTTCGAACATGGCGGTCCTCCTGTTCACGGACATTCCGTCGAAGGGAAACAAGTCCCGCCGACGCACTTGCCATAGCGCCAGTTCAGCCGCCGCTCGCAGGCGGCGCGGAACAGCGACGTCTTCTTGTTCTGGTTCGGCCCCATGATGCACGCCGGCTCGGTGCTCGGATCGATCCGCCAGATGTCGTAGGTGGCCGTGTCGCTCTTCAACTGAATGCAGTTCGACGTCGGATATCCGAGCGCCGCCGCGTCGGCCTCACAATCGGCGAGCGATCCGTAGATGTTCGGCGCGCACGCCTGTGGTTTGTACTTGGTATTGCAGCAGTACTCGTCCTGCAGTCCGTACAGCGTGTGGGCGGTCTCGTGGACGATCGTCTTTTCGTCGTCGATCTCCGACGACATGCGCGGGATGTTGCTGCAATCGCGCAGGACCGTCGTGTGAAGGAACGCCACCGCATCCGCGATCGCGGTGAGGTTGGCCATGTTCGGAGGGTTGGTGAACTTGCAGAATTCCTCGTAATTTCCCTGCTGACCCGAATACCAGAAGTTGTGCATCCCTCGCCACGTGCGGATCGGGTCGTAGCGGAAGAACAATTCGATCACCTCGTCGAGCTGGTCGCGAAAAGTCGCCACGCTGATGTCGGTGTCAGGGATGAACACCGTGTCGAGCTTGCTCACCGTGTCACCCTTCAGACGGATCGGGATCGGATCGTCCGGCCACGGAAAGTCGCCGGCGGCGAACGCGTAAGTCTCCGTCGAAGTGCCTTCCACGTCGATGGCGCGTGCCGTATATGTGATGAGCGAATTCGCGGGAAATGCAAACGCCATCGTGTGCGTGCAGGTGAAGCTCGACGACGAGCCCCGCGGGTCGCACACCTTGACCGTCGTTTCCGGCTCGGCCGGCGTCTGCACGTGAGTTCCGTCGGCGGCCGTGCTGAGAACGGAACGCGCGTAAGACAGCATCACGCGATCGGCCATCGTGGCCGAGGCCTCGAAGGTCACGGTCTGCGTGTTGTCCGGATGCATCGGTCGATGCCGCGCGATGACCGACGCGGAACTGTTCGCAACCATCAGGAGCAGGACGACGAGCAGGATCCCCGATCGAATCATGCGCATGCCGCATGTTCCCATGGGAAGGTGCGCTGAAGCCACGCCCTCCGTTTTCAAATCCCGCTTCCACGTCCAAGCGTTCTTATCGCTGTCGAACGACATTGTGATGCATGAACGCTCGAATGAGACAGCTCCTCTGCCTGTGTCTGTTCGTTGTGTCTCTGCCGCTTTCAGCGGATGAGACGCAACGAGGTGCATTGCGCGTGCGACTCGTTCGCGGCGCGGAGAAGGGCGCGATCACCGTTCGCGTCTCGCGGTCGGGAGAACGTGAGGCGATCGCGGTGAAGACGGTCCCGCGATCGCAGACCGCGGTGACGTTCGATGCGCTGGAGGTCGGTCGGTACGAGTTGCTCGTCGAGGGCGATGAGCCGCTGAAGCGGCTCGCGTCGTTCGCGCGCGTGAAGGCCGGGAAAACGGAGACGAGTATCGAGCTTCCGGGCGGGATGGTCTTCGGCCGGTTCACCCTCGGCGGATCCCCCTTCAAGACGGAGATCACGCTGACTCATGCCGTCGAGTCGTGGTCGACGAAACTGATGACGGATGACGACGGCATCTTCGACAGCGTGGTGTGGCGCCGCGGCGACTTCGACGTCGCGGTGAGCGGACCCGGGATCGAGTCGACGACGGTCGGCACGGTGACCATTCCGGAAGGGCCCACGTCGCGCGTCGACTTCGACGTGCCCGATCGGCAGGTCACGGGCCGTGTCACGACCGCGGACGGTACGCCGGTCAGCGGCGCGGTCGTCGCGCTCGAAACAACGGCGCCCGGTTTCCGACGCGTCGCGCGCCGGACCACCGACGCAAACGGGGAGTTCCTCTACTTCGGCGTGGGCGCGGGATCGCAGTCGCTGCGGGTCGCGTCGGCAGCAGGTCATGTGCGCCCCGACGCGGTGCAATTCGACCTCGGCGCCGCCGACACGCAGCGCGAAGTCGCAGTCGTGTTGAAGGCAGGCCTCCGCCGCCACATCGAAGTCGTCGATCATCACGAGGTCCCGAGCGCGGGCACGATGATCGTCTGCGTCACGAACGGCGAGATCCGTTCGGAGGCGACAACGGACGCGAAAGGCGGAGCCGACATCGCGACGCCGCTCGGTGAGCCATCGATTCTCTACGCGCTTCCGGACGAAGGCTCCCTCGGCGTCCATCGAATCGATGGCAGCCGCCGTGACCCATCGATCCGAATCCGAGTTCCTCCCGGAACCGCGGCGATCGATCTTCTTGCGAGAGTCACGGACGGAACGGCGATTCCGGAGGTCGCGTTCGTGATGGGCTTCAACGGCGACATCATCCCTCCCGGAGTCGTACGCGAAATGCAGCGGCATCAGGGCGTGCGGCTGCTGACGGACGAACGGGGAATGGCGCGCCTCCCGAGCGTCCCTCCCGGCTACTACGAGTTCTGGCCGGTTCGGAGCGATGACGAGATCCTGGCGATCGTGGAGATGGCCGGAGCCATCGATCCTCCCATTCGTCTCAACGCGCGAGTCGGCGAGAACCGCGTCACGGTGCGCTTCGAGAAACGTCACTGACAACTCATTCGGCGGTGGTCGGAAACCAACCAACTGGAGGTGTGTCCAATGAAACGTATGGTTCGTTCTCTCCTCGTTCTCACAGTCCTTCTCGTCGTCGCGCAGCCGACGTTCGCCTGTCTCGTGTGCAACTGGGATGGCCGCTGCGTCTGGGGCGCCGGCCCCAAGTGCAAGATCCTAGCCGGCGGCGGTTGTACTGACGGCGTTTATGAGTGCGGCCCCGCACTCACCGAGCCGCTCGCGGCCGACTACAGCGTCGCGTCCGTCGAGATCTCGCACGAATCGGACGTGCAGGTCGCGGCAGTCACGAAGCAGGAAAGCCCCCAAGCCCCGGCGGCCGTCGCCGAGGCGCGCATCGATCGCATGCAGAAGTAATCGACCGATCCGACCGGCCGCCACTCGGGCGTGCTTCGGCACGCCCGAGTTTTTGTCAGCCGCGGCGGAATTGACCCGGCGTGATGCCGGTGCGTCGCTTGAAGAGCCTGCAGAAATGCGCGTGATCGTAGAAGCCGCATTGCGCCGCGATCTCCGACGACGACAGCGCGGTCTCGCTCAGCAGTGTCTCGGCGCGCTCGAGACGCAGGTTGCGCAGATACTCCATCGGAGTCGCACCGAGCTCCGCGCTGAACTGCTCGTGCAGCCGACGAACGGAAACGTTCGCCGCATCGGCCAGTTCGGCAAGCGTGATCGGATCGGCGAGGTACTCGCGCGCGTAGCGCATGGCCTGAGTGACCGCGAAACTCTCCGGGCGGGCGTTCGTCGTCAGCCGCGCGGCTCTCGCCACGATCTCGTACACCGCGCCCAGCAATGCCAGCGGCGAAGCCTCGTCGAAGCGTTCGATCTCCTCGAGCAGCCGCTCCGTCGCTCCTTCGAATCGATCGCCGGCGATGGGGGAGGGAGACGGCGGCATGTACGGCGCGAGATGGCGGTAGACGTCGTGCGAGAGCTCGATCTGCAGCGACCGCGTGTCCGCCGCGAAGACGTCGCTGTGCGTCGAGCCTTCGCCCCAGAACGTGAACTGTCCTTTCTCGATCACGTCGACACGCTCGTCCGAGATCTCGGTGACGCTGCCCTCGAGCATCAGCGCAATGCGTGCGCTCTCGTGCGAGTGCCTCGGCAGCTCCCCCGCGGCGTGGGTCACGTGAAATACCGAAAGCTCCTTCGTGCAAAACTTCACTTCCATCACTATGCCTGCATGCATCGATGGAAGAACGTCTCCGCATCCGAACGTCACCGATTCGTAGCCGGACGGATGGATCCCCGATGAAGTTCTACAAGCTGCTCTCGCGCAACGACGCCACGACCGCGATCTGGGTGTACGAGATCCTTTACGAGCGAGGCATGATCGCCGCGCCGTACTTTCACGATCGACCGGAGCTCGTGGCCATTCTCTGCGGCGAGGTGTTCATGACCTTCGACGGAACGCGGCACCACTTCACGAAAGGCGACGTCGTGTTCATCACCTCCGGCATCACCCATCGCAACGTGGAGATCAAGCGGCCGGCGAGGATCTTCCGATGCACGGTCAACGACGCTCTGTTCGCGCGGGCCGAGCTCGATGCTCCGATCACCGTGGTGCGATCCGAGTTGCTGGAAGGCGCGCTCTCGCGTCTCGTGAGCGAAGCGCGTCAGAGCGATCACGGGATGCCGCTCGCGCTCGAGGCCGCGGCGCTGGCCGTGCTCGCCGCCGCGCGGCGCCGCAGGCTCGCGCGAGAGCCGCTGACCGAACGCGAATCGAGAATGGAGGACGCGATCCGTCTCGTGCGCGACACGAGCTACACGCTCGCCGAGATCGCCGATCGCTCCGGCTTCTCCGATCAGGCCCATCTCTCCCGCGCGTTCCGCCGCGGTCTCGGCGTCACACCGACGGAGTACCGGCGCCGACACACGTTTGCGGTGTGAAACGTAGGGCGTGGCTTCAGCCCGCCCGCCCACGGGGGAGGCGGGCTGAAGCCACGCCCTACGTTCCTCAGAACTGCAGCTTCAGTTCCTTCTCGTCCGCATCCACCACTACCGTGCCGCCCAACGCGAGCTTCCCGAACAGGATCGCGTCCACCAGCGGCTCCTTGACCTTCTGCGAGATCAGTCGCGCCATTGGACGCGCGCCGAACGATTTGTCGTAGCCGTTCTTCGCGAGCCATTCGCGGCCGCCGTCGCGCAACTCCAGCGTCACGCTCTTGGGCGCGAGCTGCGTCTGCAGCTCGGCGATGAACTTGTCGACGACCTGCAGGATCACGTCGAACGACAGCGGCTGGAACGGGATCCAGGCGTCGAGGCGATTGCGGAACTCCGGCGCGAACGTCCGCTCGATCACACCGCGGCCCTGGCCGCTCGCCGCGTTCGGCATGAAGCCCGGCGCGGCGTCCGTCATCTCGCGACCGCCCGCGTTCGTGGTCATGATCAGCACGACGTTGCGGAAGTCGGCCTTCTTGCCGTTGTTGTCCGTGAGCGTCGCGTGATCCATCACCTGCAGCAGGATCGAGAAGAGATTCGGATGCGCCTTCTCGATCTCGTCGAGCACGAGCACGGCGTACGGCGTCTTCTGGATCGCGTCCGTCAGCAGGCCGCCCTGATCGAAGCCGACGTAGCCCGGAGGTGCGCCGATGAGCCGCGACACCGTGTGCGGCTCCATGTACTCGCTCATGTCGAAGCGGATGAACTCCACGCCGAGGGAGTGGGCGAGCTGCTTGGCGAGCTCGGTTTTGCCGACTCCGGTCGGGCCGGAGAAGAGGAACGATCCGATTGGTTTCTCCGGACTGCCGAGGCCGGAGCGCGAGAGCTTGATCGCGTTGACGATCTGCTGAATCGCGTGATCCTGGCCGAAGATCACGCGCCGCAGGTCCGCGTCGAGATGCTGCAGGCGATCCCGCTCGCTCACGGCAACCGTGCGCGGCGGGATCTTGGCGATCCGCGCGACGACCATCTCCACGTCCGCGATGTCGATCGTCTGCGTCTCCGTCGAATCCTCCGCGCGATGCATGCGCGCGCGGGCACCGGCTTCATCGAGAACGTCGATGGCCTTGTCCGGCAGATGCCGGTCGTGGATGTACTTCGCGGACAACTCCGCCGCGAGGCGAATGGCCTCGGGCGTAAACGTCACGTGATGGTGTTCCTCGTAGTACTTCTTCAGGCCCGTGAGGATCTCGATGGTTTCCTCGACCGTCGGCTCGCCGATCTCGATTCTCTGGAAGCGGCGCGCGAGCGCACGGTCGCGCTCGAAGGATTGCTTGTACTCGCCGTACGTCGTCGAGCCGATCACGCGCAGCTTGCCCGACGCGATCGCGGGCTTGAGCAGGTTCGACGCGTCCATCGTGCCGCCGCTCACCGCGCCCGCGCCGACGATCGTGTGGATCTCGTCGATGAAGAGGATCGCGTCCTTCTTCTCCACGAGCGCCGCGATCACGGCCTTCAGCCGCTGCTCGAACTCGCCGCGGTACTTCGTCCCCGCGATCACGGAGCCCATGTCGAGCGACCACACCTCCACGTTCTTGAGCACGTGCGGCACGTCGCCTTCGTGGATTTTCAACGCCAGCCCTTCGGCGATCGCGGTCTTCCCGACGCCCGGCTCGCCGACGAACAGCGGATTGTTCTTGCGGCGGCGGCAGAGGATCTGGATCGTGCGCTCGAGCTCCGGGATGCGGCCGATGACCGGATCGATCTCGCCCTTGTTCGCGCGCTCGAGCAGGTTGACGGCGAAGCTCTTCAGCGGATCGCGCGACGGCGTCGTTCCTTCCTCGTCGGTGCCGACGCCCGCGGGCTCGTGCGCCGGTCCGTCTTTCGGGATGCCGTGCGACAGGTAAGTGAGGACGTCGAGCTTGGTGATGTTCTGGCTGCGCAGCAGATAGACCGCGTGCGATTTCTCGGCTTGGAACACAGCGGCGAGCATCTGACCCGTATCGACTTCCTTGCGCCCCGAGCTCTGCGCGTGCAGTTGCGCGTACTGGATGACGCGCTGCAGCATCGTCGTCAGCGTCGGTTGGACGTCCTCTTCCTCGACCTGCTCGTAGGTCTTTTGGATGAAGTCGTCGAGCTGTTTCTTGAGGTCTTCGACCTCGCCGCCACACGCGCGGATGACGTCCACGACTTCGCGATCGTGCAGCAACGCGAAGAGGAGGTGCTCGAGCGTGACGTACTCGTTCCGCCGCCGAACCGCCTCGGCGACGGCGAACTCGAAGGATGCTTGCAGTGCTTTGGCGATCATGCCTGTTCCATAGTAACCAACAGCGGGAATTCCTGTTCGCGCGCGAGCGCGCTCGCTTTGTCGACCTTCGTTTCGGCGATCTCGTACGTGTAAATGCCGGCGACGCCGAGGCCTCGCAGGTGGACGTTGAGCATCACCTGGATGGCCTCTTCCTCGGGCATGTTGAACACCGACTCGAGCACCCAGACCACGAATTCCATGGTCGTGAAGTCGTCGTTGTGGAGGAGGACTTTGAAGAGCGGAGGCTCTTCGACTTTTTCCCTGGTTTCCGCAACGGCGGCTTCCTCGAAGTCGGGCAACATGCGCGGGTTGAGGAACGCAAGAACCGGGCGCGAAATTCATGTGGAGTGCGGCGTCGGCGAGTCGCCGCTTTCCATTGCGGCAGCGTCGAGCTGCCGCGGGTGGGGCGTCGGCGATGGAAAGCGGCAACTAGCCGTTGCCGCACTCCACAATCAGAGCGCGGAGGGCGGAGCGCGGAGGGCAGAAGCTTGCCGTCGTTCTCCTGCGCTCTGCGCTCTGCGCCCTGCCCTCTGGGCTATTCTTCGCCCCGGTGGCTGTCCCGGAGAGAGTCCGTCATACGTACGAGCGCGTCCGGCCGTGGGTGCCGGCCGTCTTTTTCATCGGCGGGTTTGCGTGGGACGCGTTGACGCTCGGGCAGAAGATCAAGTCCGTCGATCTCTTCATCCTGCTCGCGTATCTCTCCGGCGCGGCGGCGATCCTCGTCGCCCTCGGACGCGGCGTAGAGTTTCGCGGCTCGCAGTACCTCAACTCCGTCCTCCAGTTCTTCTACGGCGGCATCTTCAGCGCGCTGTTCATCTTCTATTTCCTCAGCTCGAGCGACCTTCCCGGTTACCTGGTCGTCCTCGCGCTCGCGGCGCTGCTCATCGGCAACGAGTTCCTGGAGAGCCGCTACAGCGAGCTCACGCTGTCGTGGGTGCTCTTCACGATGAGCGCGACGATGTTCTTCAACTTCGCGCTCGCGCACCTCTTCCGCAGCATCTCCACGTTCTGGTTCTACCTCGGTACGCTCGTCGCGGTGCTGCTCGTGCTGGTGCTGCGGCGCGTGTCGCGGCACGAGTCGGCGTCCATCGTGCCGTCCCTCGTCGTGGCCGGGCTGCTGCTCGTTCTGCACGCGTTCAACTTCATCCCGCCGGTGCCGCTGGTGAAGAAGGAGATGCTGATCGCGCACGACATGCACAGGCGCGGCGGCGACTACGACGCTCTCATCGAGTCGCCGGGCAGGCGCTTCTGGCGCTCGTCGTCGCCGGTCTTTCATCGCACGGGCGGAGAGCGCGTCTACTGTTTCACGTCGGTGTTCGTGCCGAACGGAATCCGCACGACGATCCGCCATCGCTGGCTGTTTTACGATCCGAAGGCCGAGAAGTGGCAGACGACGAGCGTCGTTCCGTTCACGATCAGCGGCGGACGCTCGGGCGGCTATCGCGGACTGACGTACAAGCAGAACGTCGTGCCGGGCGAATGGCGCGTGATCGCGGAGTCGGAGACCGGCGCCGCGCTGGGGATCATCGATTTCGAGATCGTGAACGGAGAGGCGAAGAAGGTGCGGAGAGTGCGGCTCTAGGTGAATGAGTTTATCCCGCGCGGAGACGCGGGATCTCCGGTGACACCGCGCGAGTCACGCCTGTGGCGATGCTGGATCCCGTATGACCTGAGATCCCGCGTCTACGCGCGGGATAAACTGAAATTAGCCGAACCGCTCCGCGGCCCGCCGCCGCGCGCGCTCGGCTTCGATCTCGCGGTCGCGCGGCTCCGCGGTGGTGACCAAGGATTCGATCAGCGTTCGCGCGACCTGAGCGACGTCGTCGATGGCCTGATCGAAAGCGGCCTCGTTCGCCTTGGAGGGCTTGTTGAAGCCCGACAGTTTCCGGACGAACTGCAGCGATGCGGCGCGGATCTCATCCTCGGTGGCAGGAGGATCGAAATTGAAGAGCGTTTTGATGTTGCGACACATGAGCTTTCCTCCGAACACGTCCGTTTGCTGATCACTTCCGTGGTCCGCATCCTGCACGCTTTCCTTCATGAACGAGGAGGCATGACGATATGAAAATGAACCCGGTAGTCCACTTTGAAATGCCGGCGGAAGATCGCTCGCGCATGGCCAAGTTTTACACGAAAGCATTCGGATGGCAGACGCAAGTGCTCGGTCCGGAAATGGGAGATTACGTTCTGGTGACAACGACAGAATCGGACGACGGCACGCCGAAGAAACCCGGCGCCATCAACGGCGGGTTCTTCCCGAAGAAGGAAGATTATCCGGCGCAGTATCCGTCCGTCGTCATCGGCGTGGACGATATTCAGAAGTCGATGAAGACCGTCGCAGAGGCCGGCGGCAAGGTCCTCGGCGAGCCCATGGAAATCCCCGGTGTCGGTCAATACGTCTCGTTCTTCGACACCGAAGGCAACCGCGTGAGCATGCTGCAGCCTCTGCCGGGCATGTCCGAACGATCGAAATCGAAATAAGCGCCATGTGGAGTGCGGCAGCGTCGCGAGGCGATGCTGCCGCTTTCCTTTGCGGCAGCGACTATTTGACAGCGAGATCGTGTAAGAGCTGCTCGACATTCTCTGGAACGGCGACGGGCACGAACCAGGACCGAGGGTAGAGATAGTCTTCGCCGGATTCGTCGATGACGCGCACGTAGTTTCGCTTCTCGGCCAATGCGTCATCGAGCACCTCGTAAACTTTGCGGAGCTCGAGTGTGCCGGCGTATTCGCCGTTATGAATGCAAATTGCGAAGTGTTTGGTTTCACTCATTTCGTTAGTCGAGATAGCGCTTAATCTTCATCCAGTGCTTGCCGATTCCATGCGCCTCGTACCAGTGAACTTGATGCCACCGTACGTCGGATGCTGAAACTCAGTCGCCGCGAACAGCCGCGACATCCACCGCGGCCGCGGATGCGAGCCAAAGGACAGGGCCACGCTCGACAGCCGCCTCACCGCGGAAGTCGCCAGCGAGTTCGCGTCCATCGCCGCTCAGCGTGAGCCGCAGCACCGCATCGCGGGTTACGTAAGTGCCATCCCCCACCGGTTTCGTAACACGAAGCTGGATCCGCACGTTATCACCGCGGACGGTCCCGAAACCGATCGGCTGCTCAACGGGCCCAGTAACATCGCGGACCACGAATGTGCCGTCGGTTCCTGCGATCGGCTGCAGCCGCACGTAGCGGTTCGAGAGCGGCAGGTGCCACTGCTGGCGAAAGAGCGGCGACGCCGGCGGTAGGGAGGGGGGCTCCGTCTCGACGGCCTGCAGCCTCGGCGGCGCAGTTACCGGCGGCGCGGTTGGCACGTTCACAGGCTGTGGGAGCCGGCTGGCCGTCACGGTAACGGTGGCAGTCGCCGGGCCGACGTCGGTCGCGCTAACCTCGACGGTTGCGGCCTTTCGTCGGGTTTGCTCCTGCAGAGTGTTTATGTACGTCAGGTACGTGAACACCGCAACAGTGACGGCCGCGACGAGGCTAATGACTCCGCGAATGGCGCTCCACATAGCTAGGACACATCAAAGCTAGAGAGAAAGACGTTCTTCGGCGGCAGCTGGCTCGGTGCCCCGTCGTTCCGCGTCACGCCGAAGCCGAGGTAGCTGTTCTTCCCGTTCGTGAAGTTGCGGACGTACTGCGGCGTGTAGGCGGCGCGATCTACGTGGTACTCGCGCGCGGCTGTCCGCTCGTAGAGATCGCGGTCGTCCGCGGTGAGAGCGCGCCGCTCGCTGCACGGGGACATGATCCCGCCGTAGTACGCGCGCTCCGAGGGTTCGAGGAGCCGCGCAATCTCTGCCGCATTTAGGTCTTTTGTCCGGCGGCACGGATTCATCCGGTCGTAATACGGCAGTTCATCGATCTCGAAGGTACAGTCCTCATAGCGCGTGACAATCGGCTCAATGCGCAAAACAAACCGCACCGGCGATGCGAACTGGTCGCTGAAGCTCCGTGGCGATGATGCCGTGACGCACCGCGCACCGCTGACGTAGCGCAGCACGGCGGGAACGACGTCGTTCGGGACGACTTCGCGAACGAAGATCGTCGTCCGCTCTTTCCACACCGAAGGCGCGTAGTCGGACGTCGTCGTCCATGGGTACGTGCTCGCGCGCAATGACCGCGGGATCGCAGCACCGATCGCAGCGAGACCACAAAGCCGAAGAACGGCGCGACGCGACGCGACACGTTCTCCGGAGTCGGAGAGGAGGGGGAGAGCCGGCGTCTTCATGGGATGCTCCGAAGCCCGGGGGTTAGGACGGGCTAGCTGTCCGATCAGCCTTTCGAGAAGCGTGCCAGCGAACGGCAAAGAATTGGCGCCGCGCTAACCCACGCGGCGCCCTGTAAGTGGGGTGGTAGACGCGTCATGGGCGTCTTCGGAGCACCCCTGAAAGATCATTGCCCGCGTGGATGGCGGGCAGACGGCTCATGCCGCGCGCTTACTCTTATGCCGGCCGCCGCACTCTGTCAACGGGTGGTGGAAAAACTTTCCTCATCGGTCGCGCGTCGAGTACGGCTTTAACCTCGTCGCCGTCGTGGTAGATGCGCTTGAGAGCTGCATCTTCGGCCGGGGGAACCAGGCTGCTCGCTCCCAATGCGCGTTGGGCTGGGATTACACGCTGAGTTTGCGGCGATCTCGATGGGCGAGATCAGGGTCGTGTGATCCATGCCATTTCAGTACGCTACCAGGCTGCGCTCCTGCCCGTACCGGGACGACCGGTTGCCTCCAGCGACTCGGCGACGACGCGCGTTTCGATTTCGACCTCGACGATCCCGGCGGCGAAGCCTCCGATCGCTTCTCGGCGTTCCGATTCGAGAGGGCCGCTGCCCGCACTCCACACATGATGTTTTTACAAAGCGAGCAGCGATCCCGCGGCGAGCTCCTCCGGCTCGGCGCCGCGGCGGAAGATGCGCGCGGGTTTCAGCCCCACGAGCGTGACCGCGTCGTCGACGACGCGGAGCATCGTGCCTTCGCGGAGGCCTACGACGGGCGTGTCGTTCTCTTCGAGAAACTCGCGGATGCGCTCTTCGCGCGTTTCGCCTTTGTGTGTGGTATTCGGGTCGGGATCGAGATAGTGCGGGTTGATCTGAAAAGGCACGAGCGCGAGCGCGTCGAACGACGGCGGATAGACGATCGGCATGTCGTTCGACGTCTTGATCGTCGGCATGGCCATGTTCGTTCCCGCGCTGGAGCCGATGTAGGGGATGCCGTCCTGCAGCACGCGATTGCGGATCGGATTCAGGAGATCGAGCTCATAGAGCACTTTGAGGAGACGGAACGTATTGCCGCCGCCGACGAAAATCGCTTCCGCGGAATCGATCTCGGCGTGGCCGCGGACCTGGGTGACGGCGAATCCCATGCGGCCGAGGCGCTCGCGGACTTTTTCGGTGTAGGCGTCGTGGTTTTGCAGTGCGAACGGCACGAACGCGACCGTGCGGATGCGTTCCAGCACGCTGCGAATTTCCGGCTCGGCATGATCGAGATAGCCGTAGCCGTGGACATTGGAACTGGAGATGAGCAGCAGACGCATCGTGACCATCACTCCTTGCCAGCCACCAGCCGTACGGACCGGGATTCCATAAAAACAAGCCCAGACCCTTCGCGACGCGCACGTTCTTCACGCGCTTGTCCACGGCCCACTTGTATCCGACCTGCACGGTGAACAGGTAGGGCTGGTCGGACGCGATGACGTCGTGAAGCTGGTGGTAGATCTCCACCCTCCGCGCACGGTCGAATGTCGTCCGTCCGCGCTCGAGGAGTCGATCGACGTCTGCGTTCGCGTAATGCACGATATTCAATCCGGCCGGCGGCTGCTGGCTGGAATGAAACAGCGAGTACGGATCGGGATCGGGGTCGATGCTCCACGACATCATCGCGGACTGGTAATTCCCTTTGAGAAGGCGATCGAAGAACGCCGAGCCGTCGAGCGTCAAAATCGACATCTGCACGCCGATCTTTTTCAGCGCGTCCTGATAGATCTGCGATTGATCGGCGGACGGTTTATTGCCGGCCGGGACGAGCATTGTGAGCTCAAAACGTTTTCCCTCGTGGTCGAGCGTGCCGTCCTTGTCGGAATCCGTCCAGCCCGCCGACGTCAGTAGCGCCGCTGCGCCCTGCAAATTGAACTCGACTGGGAGCACATCCGGGTTGTACGCCCAGCTGTCGGGTGTGAATGGACCGGACAACGCGCGCGCCTCACCATGATAGAGGCGATCGATGACCGCCTGCCGGTCGAACGCCATCGCCAATGCCCGGCGAACCCTCGCGTCTTTGAGCAACGGGTCCTGTAGGTTCCAGGCAGTGCAGTTGTAGGACAGGGTATAAATGTTGTGAAACTCGAAGCGGTCCTTGACGGTGTCCTTTTCCCGCGCCCACGTGTCGTTGTTCACGCGGGCGACGTGGACGTCACCGTGCTTCAATGCGTTCCAGGCGACGTTGTCGTCTGCAATGACGCGGAACAGGACGGAGTCGATGTACGGTTTCTCGCGCCAGTAATTCTCATTTCGCTTCAGAGAGATCGTCTTACCCGTCTCGCGGCGCTCCAGCACGTATGGACCATTGCCGATGACGGCGTTGTTCCTCTGAAAATTGCCTTTGCCGTACACGTGCTGCGGCATGACGCCGATGTTGAACGAGATGAGCTGCGTCACGCGCGGTTCTTTGAAGACCACGCGCACGGTCTTGTCATCGATGGCTTTTGTCAGCTTGCGATCCAATCCCTCGAACCATGCGGCGAACTGGATCGACTCCTCGTCGATGATTTTCTCGAGCGTGAAGATGACGTCGGCGGCGGTGACGGGTGTGCCATCGCTGAATTTCGCGCGCGGATCGATGTGCAGGACGTAGGCCTTGCCACCGTCCTCGACTTCCCACTTCGCGACCGTGCCGGGAATCGGCTCGAGGTTCGCGTCGAAGTCGATCATCGGATCGTAGAGGTACTGCAGCACCTGCCGCTCATCCTCGGAACTGTGCAGGACGAAGTTGAGCGAGTTGACGTCGGTCTCGAGCCGGCGCACGAGGCGGCCGCCGGCGACCGGCCCGCTCGGCTGCCCGCTTGGTACAAGGGCCTGGGTGGTCGTCGCCGGCGCAGGAGGCGCGGGAGTCTCACGGCCTTTGCAGGCCCCGAGGACGAACCAGGCGGCGACTACGCACCACGCGAGCTTGCGCATGCGGCGCATTCTATGGGAGTGCTCAACGCTGCGCGAGGAAGGTGCGGATGACTGCCTGTTCGTCTTCTTTCTTGATCCGCGTGAAGAGCTTCGTGCCGAGCTTGTGAATCGTCTCCGGCTTGTCGAACGGCAGCCGCTCGTACATCTTGCCGCCGGTGAAGTGGCAGGGCTGGCAGCGCTTCTCGAGGATGGGCCGGACGTCGCGGGCGAACTCGACGGTCGGTTGGCGGTTGGCGGTTGCCGGTTGGCGGGAAGCCGTTTCCTCGACTCCGTTCCAAAGCACCGTGAGCATCAGCCAAAGGAAAAAGTCCAGCACGTACTCAAGGTAGAGCCGGAGCGTCGCCGAGTCTTGTCAGGACGGTAAACAGTGTGGAGTGCGGCGGCAACGCCGCCGCTTTCGAATTCGCGTATTGGAAAGCGGAGGCGTTGCCTCCGCACTCCACATCATTCACTCCCGATCACCCACTTCTCGTAGACATCGCCCGGGAGCTCGCGCACGAATCGCGACGGCTCCATCAGCACGTCCATTCCTCCGCGGTCGCGGCTCATCACCGGGAACACGAGATAGAGCTCCTGCATCGCGCGCGTGATGGCCACGTAGAACAGACGGCGCTCTTCCTCCTCGCCGGGAATCACCAGCTCAATCGGATTTTCGGCCGGGCCTTCGATGCCTTCCAGGAGCGGCAGTGCTTCATGCACGCGGTTCGGCGGAATGCGCACGATGCCGCCGGGCACGCGCAGCGCGCGCTGAGACGGGAAGCGTCCGTCGGCGAGCCAGATGACGAACACCGCGCGCCACTCCAATCCCTTGGCCTGATGCACCGACGACAGCACGATCTTCTCGTCCTCGGGGCCGACGACGGCGACGTCTTCTCCGGAGATCGGGTTCGCGAGCGCGACCTCATCGAGGAACTCCTCTACATCGCCGTAACGCAGCGCGTACTGCGAGAGCTGTTCGAGATCGTCCAGCCGCGCCTGCGCGTTCGGGAACTTCGCGCGTGCGTAGTCCGCGTAGCCGCGCTCGACGACCAGGCGGATGGATTCGGACGGATTGCGCTTCATCGAGTCGCCGGAGATCAGACGCAGCACGTCGCGCGCGCTGTCGAGCGATGGCGCGACGCCGCGGCCCGGTGGGTACGCGCCCGCGGCGGGTCCGCGCAGAAACGCTTCCAGCGGATTCGGCGCCGTGCTGATTCGCGCCCACACCTCGGCCGCGTTCTTCTCGCCGATCTTCGGATAGAGCTTCAGCGTCCGCTTCCATGACAGCTCGTCGCGCGGATTCGTCGCCACCTTCAGATACGCGAGCACGTCCTTGATGTGCGCCTGCTCGAAGAAGCGCACGCCGGAGCGGATCTCGTACGGGATGTTGCGGCGGGTAAGCTCCATCTGCAGCTCCAGCGACTGGTAGTGCGAGCGGTACAGCACCGCGATCTCGTCCAGCTTCTCGCCTTCGTCGCGGAGCTCGAGGATGCGCTGGGCGATGAATGACGCCTGCTCGTACACATCGTCGACGCCGACCACCGCGGGATCCGGACCGTCGCCGCGGACGGCGTGCAGCTCCTTCCGGAATTGAAAGCGATTTGCGGCGATCGAGGCATTGGCGAGATTCAGGATCTGCCGCGTCGAGCGGTAGTTGGTCTCCAGCTTGTAGATCGTCGTTTCGGCGAATCGCAGCGGAAACGTGAGGATGTTTTCGAACGACGCGCCGCGGAAGGAGTAGATCGACTGCGCGTCGTCGCCGACCACCATCACGTTGCGGCGCTCCGAGGCCATGGCGTCGATGATGTCGGCCTGGAGCTTGTTCGTGTCCTGATATTCGTCGACGAGGATGTGCCGGAAGCGGCGCTTGAGCGCGGCCGAGATTTCTTCGTGATCGTCGAGCAGCACCTTCCAGAACACGAGCAGGTCGTCGAAGTCCATCGTGTTCGCGTCGCGCTTGCGTTCCTTGTAGCGGCGGAACACGTTCACGATCTCGGCCGAGAACATCGAAAAGTGCGGGTAGTTGTTTTCGAGGTGCAGCTCGAGCGGCGTGCGCGTGTTGATGAGGAACGAATAGACGTCGAGGAGCACGTCGCCTTTCGGGAAGCGCTTCTCCAGAGTGTTGATCCCCAGCGACGAGATCGCGGACTCCATCATTTCCTTCGAGTCTTCGTCGTCGAGGATGGTGAAATTCGAGCGGTATCCCAGGGTGTCGGCGTATTTGCGGAGGAGTCGGTTGCCGATCGAGTGGAACGTGCCGCCCCAGATGCGGCGCGTGTCGGTGGTGACGAGCTGCTCGACGCGGCTGAGCATCTCGCGCGAGGCCTTGTTGGTGAAGGTGACGATGAGGATGTCGCTCGGATCGACGCCGTCTTCGATCAGGCGCGACACGCGATAGGTGAGGGTGCGCGTCTTCCCGCTGCCCGCACCGGCGATGACCAGCATCGGCCCGTCGCCGGCCATGACCACTTCGAGTTGTTCGTGATTGAGCTGGTCTTCGTACGCGACCTTGTACTGCTTCTGCGGTTTGTCGGGGCGTTTGAGGGTGTAGCGGCGGACCTTCGTGGACATGGACGGTTGGAACGTTACTACGGACTGTCGCAGTCTCCGATGTGGAGAACGTACGCCATGCGCCCGCGGATGTCCTCTTCCGCGGTGAAGCCCTGGAAGCGCGAGTCGTTCGCGTTGTCGCGGTTGTCGCCGAGGAAGAAGTAGTGCCCTGGCGGAACTTTGACGGGACCGAACGAACGAACCGCGGGAATCTCGGGGGTGAGCATGATGTACGGCTCGTCGACTCGCGTGCCGTTCCGGAACAAGACGTTGTCGCGCATCTCGAGCGTGTCGCCCGGCCCGCCGACGATGCGGTGGATGAAGCGTTCACCGTTGAGGCTCCGATAGGACGCGACGTCGCCGACGCGCGGCTTCCTGCCGAACGAGTACGCTGCGCGGTTGATCGAGACACGGTCGTCCTTGTGGATCGTCGGTGCCATGGAACTGGCGCGCACCCGCGAAAATCCCACCACGAACTTGAGCGTGAGCCAGAGGCCGAGAAGGCCCGACACCAGAACGATCGACACGATTACGCCGATGCGCCTCTCGCGGCGCAGTTCGTCAGCGGTCTTCATCCGGACATGCTATTAGACTGTGGTCCGTCCATGCTCTCCCCCCGCGCCGCGGCCGCGCTGGCCGTCGTTTTCTGGGGCGTCTCCTTCGTCGCCACGAAGGCCGCGCTCGCGGAAGTCGCGCCGGTCACGCTGATTTTCTTGCGCTTCGCCATCGGTGCGGTGGTGCTGCTGGCGATCGTGCGCGAGCTGCCGCCGCGCGAGGCGTGGCCTGCGCTCGCGCTGATGGGCTTCATCGGCGTGTTCGTCCACCAGATGCTGCAGGCGTACGCCCTCACGATGACCAGCGCGACGAACTCAGGCTGGCTGATCGGAGTCACGCCGATCTGGTCCGCGGTGCTCGCCGCGATCGTCCTGCGCGAGCGGTTCGGCTTCTGGAAAGTCGTCGGACTCGCCGGCGGCTTCGCGGGTGCGCTGCTCGTCGTGACGAAGGGCGACTTCAGCTCGCGCGTTTTCGGACGTCCGTCGACGACCGGCGATCTTTTGATCCTGATCAGCACGGTCAACTGGGCGATCTACTCCGTCCTCGGTCACCGCACCATCCGCACCCTCGGCCCGCGCCGAGCGACCTCGGGTGCAATGCTCTTCGGCGCCGCGATGCTCGCGCCGTTCTTCATCGCGCAGAAGGGGTGGCGCCAGATCCCGAGCCTCACCGTCACCGGATGGTCTGCGCTGCTATTCCTTGCCGTTTGTTGTTCCGCGCTCGGGTATCTCTTCTGGTACGGTGCGTTGGAACGGATCGAGGTCTCGCGGGTGGCGGCTCTGCTGTATGCCGAGCCGCTGGTGACCTTCGTCGCCGCGGCGTTGCTCCTCGGCGAGCGCGTGAGCGGCGTCGTCATCGCCGGGGGAATTCTCGTTCTGATCAGCGTTCTCATTGCGCAGTACGCGCCTCGTGCCGTGCAAACTGTGGAGGAAGCATGAATCGTCGTCGGATGGTCTTGATGGTTTCTGTGCTTGGGATCGCATGTGCGACGGGCGTCGCCGCGCAGCGGCCCGAGCCCCCCAGCAGCAACGAGCGCACACGCTATTCCGGGATCGAGGTCGGGCCCACTCCTGTCGGCGCGATTCCCGACGTCATCATTCGCGACAACGATCGCAACAAAGACGTCCAGGTGACGATCGAGTACCCGACGCGGGGCGGCCCGCATCCTTTGATCGTCATCTCGCCGGGCTTCGGCGGTACCAACCGCGGCTACATCGGTCTCAGCTCGTACTGGACCGCAAACAACTACGTCGTCATCCGTGTGAATCACGGCGACCGAACCGCGAACGTGGAGAATGCCGAGGACATCTGGGCCAAGGCGACGCCGGCGGACTGGCGCAATCGCGTCCGCGACCTGAGCTTCGTGCTCGATTCGATCGAGTCGCTGACGAAGCGCTTCCCCGAATTGGAGGGGAAGATCGACATGACGAAGATCGGCGTGGCCGGACATTCGTATGGAGCGCAGACCGCGATGCTCGCCGCGGGCGTGCGGACGTTCCCCGGCGCCGTGAGCTATTCGGACCCGCGCATCAAGGCCGTCATTGCGATGTCTCCGCAGGGTCCATCGGACTCGCGCGGACTCACGAATGAGTCCTGGACCGAGCTTCGCGTGCCGGCGCTTTTCATGACGGGCACGAAAGATCAGGGGACGACGGAGCTCGAGACGCCGGAGTGGCGCGCCGAGTCTTTCAAGCTGTCGCCTGCAGGCGATAAATGGCTCGTGACCGTGGAGGGCGCGGGACACGCGACGTTCGGAGGAGGCAGCGGGCGGTCGATCGAACAGGTCGCGCGCGAGCAAGCCGATCGGGGGCCCGTGACCATCCCGCTGCCACCCGATCCCGATGATCCACGCGTTCCCGGCGCCGGCAGAAACCCGCGGGACACGCGAATGTCCGGTCCCCCTCTCAACGCGCGAGGCGCTCGCGCGGAGAACGCGGCCCTGCGCCAGCAGGAGATGATGGCGATCATCCGCGGCGTCGCGCTGTCGTTCTTCGACACCTACCTGCGCGCCGATGCCGCTGGCCGCGAGGCGCTCGAGAAAGCGAGCACGCGCAAGGGTGTGGTCGTGGAGAAGAAGTAACGTTCTAGGAGTGCGGTGGCGTGGTGGATCGGGCGGCGGGAAGCCACCGCTCTGGTAGGGCGCCGTGCGGAGCTGCGAACGTATCAGAGCGGCGGCTCCCGCGCCGCCCATCCGCCCACGCCACCGCACTCCTAGATCTCCCCCAGCCTCGTCCGTGGCCGAAGTGGGAGTAAAATCCCCCATCCACGCCTTCAGGGAGTCACAAATCATGATCCGTACGCTTGCCGCTCTGCTTGCTTTATGTCCGCTCGCTGCCTTCGCGGCCCAGGGACACATCTTCCGTTTTGGCGGCAACGTGCCCGCGACCTTCTCGTCCGCCGTGCAGGCCGCCGGTGGCACCGTCGTCTCCGAGCATCCCCAGGCCGGCATTGCCGTCGTCCAGGGATTGAGCGACAGCGACGCGGCGATGCTCGCGAAAACCACCGGCGCCGCGGAAGCGCTGCCGGATGCGCGAGTCGACCTGCGCCTCGGTACTCTCGGCGATCAGGTCGAAGATGAGAGCCTCCCGTCCGACTTCGTTTCGCCCGCCGACGCGATCATGTATCCGTACCAGTGGCACCTCCGCGCCATCGGCGCCGAACAGGCGTGGGATGCCGGCCGTCTCGGTTCGCCGAAAGTCACCGTCGCCGTCATCGACACCGGCGTCGACTACCAGCACATCGATCTCGTGGGACGCGTCGACCTCGCCCGCAGCGTCTCGTTCGTTCCCAGCGACGATGCCGACGTCGACACGATCTTCCCCGGCACGCACCACGTGACCGATCTCTACTACCACGGCACGCACGTCGCCGCGACGATCTCCAGCAACGCGCACGTGGCCGCGGGCGTCACCGCGAGAGTCACGATCATGGGCGTGAAAGTCCTCTCCCGCTGGGGCGAGGGCACGTTCAGCGCCGTCCTCGACGGCGTGGTCTGGGCCGCCGATCACGGCGCCGACGTCGCGAACATGAGCATCGGCGACACGCTGTTCAAAACCGGCAACGGCAGATACGCAGCGTTGATGCAGCAAGCCTTCAACTACGCGCACCGCAAGGGCACGCTCGTGGTCGTCTCCGCTGGCAACGAGGGACGCGATCTCGATTCCGACCGCAACGCGTACAAGATGTACTGCGACGCGCCGAACGTCGTCTGCGTCTCCGCGACCGGTCCCGACGACCAGATCACGTGGTACTCGAACTACGGCCGTTCCGCGATCACCGTCGCCGCGCCCGGCGGCACGATTCCGGACCGCGTCTGGGCCGCGTGCTCGCGCACGTCGCTGCTCGTTCCCTTCTGTCAGAACAGCGACGAAGTGCTCGGACTCCTCGGTACGTCGATGGCCACACCGCACGTGTCGGGTCTCGCCGCGTTGATCGTCGAGGACGTCGGCCACGGCAAGCCGTCGCAGGTGAAAGCGCGTCTGCAGCAGAGCGCCGAAGACCTCGGCACGCCGGGAACGGACCCGTTCTACGGAAAGGGACGGATCAGCGTCCCTCGCGCACTCGGCCTGCCGTAGGTAATAATCTCCGTCCAGATGTCCGAAAAAGTCCCGGAGTCCGTGACTTCCTTGCGCACGGATTGGACGACCACTCTCGACTGGAAGCTCACCGAGCAGCGACTCCAGAGCGAGCAGCTGCAGCTCATCGGCACCGCGGTGCACGTCACCGCGCAAGGCATCGCCATCCTCACGCCGGCGGTCGAGGCCGTGGGTCCGCGCATCGCCTTCGTGAATGACGGCTTCTGCGCGATCTACGGTCGCCGCCACGAGGACGTCATCGGCCAGACGCCGGAGATCTTCGGCATCGTCGAACGGCAGCAGGCCATCGTCGATTCGTTGCTGCAGCACGTCTTCGAGCAGCGCCCGTTCGAAGCCGAGGCCACGGCGCGGCGCGCGAATGGCGCGGAGTTCGAGCTCGACCTGCAGCTCGTGCCGGTCGAGGACGGCGGACAGCTCTCGCACTGGGTCGCGTTTCTGCGCGACATCACCGAGACCAAGCATCAGGTCACGGCGCTGCGCCATCAGGCGATGCACGACGCGCTCACGGGACTCCCGAATCGCACGCTGCTCTTCGAATCGCTCGAGCAGGCGATCGACGCGGCGCGCGCGAACGGAACGATGCTCGCGCTGATGCTGATGGATCTCGATCGCTTCAAGGAAGTGAACGACACCTTCGGCCATCACTTCGGCGACGCTCTGCTCAAGCAGGTGTCGTTTCGTCTGCGGAACCAGATTCGCGGCGACGGTGACGTCAACGACATGGTCGCGCGTCTCGGCGGCGACGAGTTCGCGCTGCTCCTGCCGCGGACACCCGACACGACCACCGTTGCCGCGACCGCGCGCCGCATTCTCGGAACGCTCGAGCAGCCGTTCGTGATCGAGGGACAGGTGCTCGAAGTCGGCGCAAGCATCGGCATCGCGCTCTTTCCCGAGCACGGCACCGACGCGCGGACACTGCTGCGCCGCGCGGACGTTGCGATGTACGCCGCAAAGCAGAGACAGAGCGGATTCAGCTTCCATCGCGAGGACGTGGAATCGCGCTCGTCGCCCGATCAGCTCGCGCTGGTGGTCGAATTGCGCGGCGCGGTCGAGCGCAACGAGCTCGTGGCGCACTACCAGCCGAAGCTGCACATGCGCAGCGGCCTGATGACGCGCGCCGAGGTGCTGATCCGGTGGGAGCATCCGCAGCGCGGACATCTCGCGCCGGGGATGTTCATCCCGCTAGCCGAGCGCACGGGTCTGATCCGCGGAGTGACCGACTGGCTGCTCGATCACGCGATCGGTCAGTGCCGCGTGTGGCAGGACGCGGGTGCGCCGATCCACATCGCCGCGAACGTCTCCGCGCGCAGCCTGCTCGACCCGGAATTGCCGCGAAAGGTGCAGAGCACGCTCGACCGCTGGGGCGTCGACCCGCGCTTCCTCAAGATCGAGATCACCGAGAGCAGCATCATGGCCGATCCGGCGCACGCGCTGGCGATCCTCGCGATGCTGCAGTCGATGGGCGTGCGTTTGTCGGTCGACGATTTCGGCACGGGCTATTCGTCGCTGACGCACCTGCGCGAGCTGCCGATCGACGAGATCAAGATCGACAAGTCGTTCGTGATCGGGATGCGCAACAGCGAGGCCGACGCGGCAATCGTCCGCACGGTGATCGATCTCGCGCACAACCTCGGCAAGCAGGTGTGCGCCGAGGGAGTGGAGGACGAGGCGACCTGGCGGTTGCTGAAAGACCTCGGCTGCGATCTCGCGCAGGGATTCTGGATCGCGAAGCCGATGGCGGCGGATGACCTGATGGAGTGGCTGACGGATACGAGTTGGGGGCTTGGCCGCCGAACGTAGGGCGTGGCTTCAGCCCGCCCTCCGGGGAGGCGGGCTGAAGCCACGCCCTACATTACTTCGTCTTCACCTTGATCTTCGCGCGTTCCGTTTTCTCGATCCGCTTCATCTCCGCGTTGACTTTCCGGTTGGTCCTCCACGCGCGGGGCGGCGTCGCGATCTGGGTGTTCGTGAGCGAGAACGGGTCCGGCCACTGCCGCGAGGTCGTGAGCTGCGTGCCGGAGAAGGGCATGACCGGATAGGCGAAGCGCCAGCGCTGGCCTATCGCGGCGAATTCGACGGCGCCGATGTAGAAGCGGATTTTGCGCTCGTGCTTCGGCTCCTCGGGGATGGCCGCGACAAAGCGCTGCAGGTTCTCGCGCGAGTAGTCGGGCTTCGTTTCCTGCGCGACGGCCGGGAACGTGGCCAGGGCGGCGAAGAGAACGAAGGTCGCAGTGCTCGCTTTCATGGGCGTCTCCCTGATTCTACGACGATCCTCTCCTGCAAAAGTTCCACCGCTACTCCACCATCCTGATCTCCCGCAACAACTCCTCCAGATGCTCGCGCCCGAGGCGCGACCAGACGTTGTACAAACAGTCCTGTCCCGCGACGCGGAGGTACGCCAGCTGATTCGGACCATCGCCGCCTTCGGGGCCGTATTCGACCTTGCTGCCGTCGCCCCACTCGTATGCGTACGGCCACTTGTCGTACGACGGGTCGTCCGCCTTCACGCCCGCGCCGGCGATGCCGAACGCGCTGCGGAGGTGCGAGAAGTCGTACGCGACCGCCCAGCCGCCCGCGAACTTCGCGGCGCGTGCCTGCGCACCTTTGCCTGCTTCGCCGAGGGTGCGGAAGGCGACGAGCGCGCAGGTGTCGCGGTTCTCCGCCTTCGACCACTCCTCGACATAGATGGTCTGGACCTCGAGCCGCGGGATCGGCGTCGATCGCCACGGCGCGGTGCGCGGCAAAGGAGTCGGGGACGAGGTCGCGCAGGCGACGAAGAGAAGCGAGAGGAGAGCGGCGCGCATCATTTCAGATACCGCGCCAGGAAATCCCACATCTCCTTGCGCGACTCCTTCGCCAGCTTCGTGTCGATGCGGTTGAAGCGATGCGCACCCGGCGCGTTCTGGTAGATCTTGTACTCGAATTGCTTTCCCGCGGCCTTCAGCGCCGCGATCATGTGCTCGACCTCGAGCACGTTCACGTCCTCGTCGTTCGTGGTCGTGTGGATGAGCAGCGGGGTGCGCAGCTTGTCGGCGTGCATGACCGGCGAGCGGCGGCGGTACTCCATCACGTCATCCTCGGGCGGCTTGCCGATGAACACCTCGAACGTGTCGCGGTAGCTCTGGCCCGTGTAGCCCATCCGCGCGACGAGGTCGCTCACCGGCACGCCGGCGTACGCGACCTTGTAGTCGTCCGGCCACTGGAAGATGTTCATCAGCGTGTGATAGCCGCCGTGGCTCCAACCGAAGATGCCCACGCGGCTGCCGTCGACGAAGGGAAGATTCTCAACCGCCCAGTTGCGCGCGTCGTGCGTGTCGTCGATCTCCGCGCCGCCGTAGTCGATCTGGCCGTACAGGTCGTTGCCGTGTCCGATCGAGCCGCGGTACTCCGGCGAGACGATGACGAAACCGCGCTCGAGCGCCTCGCGGAAGATGTGCGCGTAGTTCGTCGTGAGACGTCCGTGCACGCCGCCGTGTGCGAACACGAGCATCGGCGCCTTGCCCTTCAGGTTCTTCGGCGAGAAGACGTACACCGGAAAGATGATCGGATTCCCGGCATTGACGTCGGTCGGGTTCTTCTCCCGCCGCGGCTTGCTCGACGCGATCTCGAACTTGTCGATGTTCGCCACGTCGCCCAGCCGGAAGTACCAGACCGCGTCGTCGACCATCCGCTGCGTGTCCTCGAACGAACGCTCGGCGCTCTTGAGGTTCGCGTCGAGTTGCTTCGAGAGATCGGGCGGCTGTTGGGCGGCGGCGGGAATCGCGATCAGCGCGAGGAGGAGTGTGAGGCGTTTCATGGCGGGGATTCTAGCTCGACGACTTGAAGACTCGACGGCTCGACGACTACCATGTTCCCTGCCATGAACGATCCCATCACGATTACCATCGATCGCGTCGGCCGCCTGGTCATTCCGAAGGAAATCCGCGACGAGGCGGGAATCGAGCCGGGCATGGTGCTGGAAGTGCGTTGCCGCGAGGGACGCATCGAGATCGAGCCGCGCCGGCGGCCGATCCGGATCGTGAAGAAGGGCCGGCTGCAGGTCGCGGAGTCGGTCGAAATGGGCGCACCGCTGACGCGGAAGGTCGTGAGCAAGACCGGAGAGCGGGCCTGATGGCGGCCCTCACCGCTGCCGACGCGTCCGTGCTCGTCGCCGCCGTCGTCTCCTGGCACGAGCGCCATCGCGCCGCGGCCAGCGCGGTCGAGGCGGCGCTCGCGCGCAAAGCGCTGATCATCCCGTCGACCGCGTTGATCGACGCCTACGCAATTCTCACTCGCTTGCCGGCGCAGCACCGCCTCGCACATGCGGATGCGTTTCATCTCCTGCGCAGCAGCTTCGGCACCGCGCGCGTCGCGGGACCGCGTACGCGCGATGCGTGGTCTATGTTGCGGCGCTGGTCCGTCGCGCCCGTAGGAGGCAGCGACGCGTACGACGCGCAGCTTCTCGAGATCGCGAAGGAAGCGGGCGCGAAAACGCTGTTGACGTTCCGGAGGAGTGAGCTCGAACGGCTGGCGGTCCCCGGCATCGAGATCGTAGAGCCGGTGTAGTGTTTTTGCGTTTTAGCCCTGAGCGAGCGGAGCGAGTCGAAGGGCCGGGTTAGCAGCAACGCAGCGCGTGCACGAAGCACGGTGGGCGTACAGTCGCACCAGGGGTCACTCAACGTTGGTGCTAAGTTGGCCCCTTCGACTCGCTGTCGCTCGCTCAGGGCTAAGAGGGACGACATCAATGCAGAAACATCGGCATGCCGAGCACCTCGGCCACCTTGGGCCGGTACTCCTGCGGATCGTAGAAGCGAGCGATGTCGACGCGCTTCCTGCCTTTGCCCGTGATCTCGATCGGCACCGCGTTGTAGCGCCCGTCCACCACCGCGACCAGCATCCCGGACTCACCGCGCCGCAGCAAATCAGCGGCGGCCGAGCCGTAGTTGCGCGCGACGATGAGGTCGAGCGAGTCGGGCGCGCCGGAGCGCATCAGGTAGGCGAGGCGCTGGTAGATCACTTTCTCGCGTCCGAGTTTCTCGAGGTGCTCCGCGAGCATGCCGCCGATGCCGCCGAGTCTGCGCTGTCCCGCGGCGTCGGCGGGGCCGCTCTCGACGAGCACTCCCGACGTCGTGCGCGCTCCCTCGGAGATCGCGACGACCGCGTAGTTGCTCGGGTTCTCTGCTTTGTCGCGCACGAGCATGTCGTAAAGCAGATCGGGATCGAACGGCACCTCGGCGATGAGAGCGCGGTCGACGCCGCTGAGATACGACGCGAGCAAACACGTCTCGCCGGAGTTGCGTCCGAACAGCTCGACCACGAGAAACCGCTCGTGCGATCCGGCGCTGGTGCGCAGATCGTTGATGAACATCACCGAGCGCGTGACCGCGGTCGAGAATCCGAGGCAGTAGTCCGTGCCGAAGACGTCGTTGTCCATCGTCTTCGGGATCGCCAGAAGCGGGACACCTTCCTGGTGCAGGCGACGCGCGAAGGTGAGCGTGCCGTCGCCGCCGAGGGCGACGAGACCATCGAGCTTCAGGAATTCGACCACGCGCAGCGCCGCGCGCGTGAGGTCGTAACGACCTCGGTCATCCATTTCACCGCGCTCGCCGAGGAGATGCGAAGGGATGTCCTCGGCTTTCGTGATCTCCGGATTGATGCGCGAGGTATGGAGGATCGTGCCGCCCGTGCGATCGATCGCGCGCGTGAGCACTTTGTTCAGCGGCAGGATCCATTCGGAGTTGTCGGCGGTCGGGTCGGGGATGATGTTCAACAGCGACGCCCACCCGCGCCGCAGTCCGATGATCTCGCACGGCTCGTCGAGCATGCGCCAGACGAAGGCCTTGATGGCCGCGTTGAGTCCGGGGACGTCGCCGCCGCCGGTGAGGATGCCGACGCGTTTCATAACGATGAGCGATGAACGATGAACGATGAACAAAAGCGGGTCATCAGTTCATCGCTCATCGTTCATCGTTCATCGTTTCAGCCGCGAAGCGGCCTTGTCTTCGCCCTCGGGGAAGAAAACCACTTTCAGCGCCTCATGTCGATCGAATCGGCCGATCCCCTCGTGAAAGTCCTGCAACGAGTCGAACGTCGCCTGCACGACCCATTCGACGTCGAGGCCGGAGCGGAGCATGCCGAGCATGCGCTGCCAGGTCGAGTACATGCGGCGGCCGATGATGCCGTGCATGGTCACGCCTTTGAAGATCACGTTGCGCGTGTAGTCGTCGATCGTCACCGCGTGACCCGCGGGGAGTCCGAGGAGCGAGAGCGTGCCGCCCATGCGCGCGATGTCGAGGCCGAAGTTGATCGCGGCGGAGGAACCGGACATCTCGCAGACAACGTCGACGCCGACTCCGTCGGTAATCGCGTCGATCGCCTTCTTCACCTCGCGCGGATCGGTCGTGCGCACGTTGAACGCGTGCAGGTTCTCGTAGTTCCGCGACGCGGCCCAGCGGCGCGCGGTCTCGAGCGCGTGATCGCTGACGTCGGTGACGATGACCACCGAGGCGCCGCTGTGCTCCGCGATCGCCGCCGACATCGCGCCGATCGGACCGAAGCCGGTGATCGCCACGGACTTGCCCGCGAGGTCGACGACTTGCGTCGTGTGGATCGCGTTACCGAGGGCGTCGAGGAACGCGCCGACGCGCAGCGGGACGAACCGAGGCAGCTTCAACACGTTCGACGCCGGCACCTTCACGAATTCCGCGAAGCAGCCGTCCTCGTGGAGACCGTAGATTTGCGTGCGGATGCAGATGTGCCCATTGCCCGAGCGGCACTGCGGACACTCGCCGCAGATGATGTGCATCTCCGCGGAGACGTAGTCGCCGATCGCCAGCGCGCCCTCGTACGCGCGCTCGCCGCCGGGACCGATCTCCTCGACGAAGCCGCAGAACTCGTGGCCGTAGGTGCGCGGCGGCTTCACCGAATTCTGGATCGACGGATCCCAGTGATAGATGTGCTTGTCGGTGCCGCAGATCGCAGTTGCGGCGACGCGGATCAGCACTTCACCGGGGCCGGGTTTCGGAACGGGGACTTCGCGGACTGCGGTCCCTTCGGGACCATCGAGCGGAGCGGATTTGACGACGGCAATCATGGTTCAGAGCGCAGAGCGCGGAGGGCAGGGCGCAGAAGCCCGCGGCGGCGGATGCTATCACGCGGGTACTTTGCGAAGGGCGCGTCGCAACGCGCGCAGCGCCGAGTCCGTCCACTGCTCGATCACCGGCGCCTCCTCGACGGAAAACGTCCGGTGCGTGTGCTGCGGGAGATCGGCGATGAACTGCGAGATCGCCCAGATCAGCGAGTCGGGGTCGATCACGTAGAGGTTCTTGTGCAGGCCGCCCTCGATGATGTGGATTCGTTTTTCGGTCGTGCACGCACTGAAGATCTCGTGCCCCATCCAGCAGGGGATGGTCTCGTCGGCGGTCCCGTGCATCACGAGCAGCGGCACCTGGAGTCGATTGACCACGCTGACGGTGTCGAACAGATCGCCCACGAACCAGTGCAGCGGCAGGCGTGGGAAGAGCACGCGAGTGATCCGTGGGAGGCTCGTGAACGTCGACTGCAGAATGAGGCCGTCGAACGGATGCCGGCGGATCACCTGCGCTGCGACACCGCCGCCGAGGGAGTAGCCGTAGAGGATGCAGGGGAGATTTTTCGGGCGAATCTTGTCGTGGTAGCGCGACGCGGTGACGCCGTCCGCGATCACGCCGCGGTACGTCGGGATGCCTGTGCTCCTGCCGAAGCCGCGGTAATCAAAGAACAAGACGTTGAAGCCGGCGTTGAGCAGATGCGGGATGACGTCCGCGCTGGTGGTCAGGTTGCCGGTGTTGCCGTGGCAGAAAACGCCACTCGCCTTCGGATGCTCCGCGCGGCAATACCACGCGTGCAGCACCTCGCCGTCGGGTGTGTCGATCCAGTGCTCTTCCACCGCGCCGGCGGGGATCCCATAGTCGACGGGGTCCCACGTGCGGAACGGTTTGTCATCGGGACAGAAGATCTGCGTGTGGCGGTAAATGCGGCGGCCGATGTCGAATGCGGCCACGGCGATGCCGCCAAAGACGAACGGCATGACCGTCGAAGCGCGATTTCGTCGGAATCGCATGGTACTCAGGATACGCCTGGAGCAAGAGTTCTGCCGTGCTACAGTTCGCGCCAGTGCGGTACGTCGAATCACGCACCCGTGTGCGCTACAAGGAGACGGACCAGATGGGGATCGCCCATCACTCGAATTACGTAGTGTGGTTCGAGATCGGACGCACGGACCTCTGTCGCGCCACCGGAATCTCGTACGCCGACATCGAATCGCGTGGATTCCTCCTCGTCGTGACCGAGATCGCCTGCCGCTACCGCACGCCTTTCCGCTACGACGACGATGTCCTGATCCGCACGTCCGTCTCCAGCGCCGCCAGCCGCGCGATGAAGTTCGCCTACGAGCTGTACGACGGCGCGGGCCAGGAGCTGCGTGCGACGGGGTTCTCATCGCACATGTGGCTCGATCGCAACACGCGCAAGCCCGCGAGGGCGGACGCGGATGTGATGAAGGCGTTCGAAGCGTTTTTGTAGTGTGGAGTGCGGCGGCAACGCCGCCGCTTTCCAATCGCGCATTCGAAAGCGGAGGCGTTGCCGCCGCACTCCACATTACAGCCTCATGAACCCACCCTTGAGCGCCTGTTCCGGGCTGGCCATGAAGATCCGCTTGTTCGCCTCGTTCGAGAAGTAATAGATCTTTCCCTTGTACTCGTACGTCGGCGTCGTGGCGGTCATCGAGATCTTGCTGCCGTCGATCGGGTCCATGGCGATGGCGGGGCTGAAGGGGAGGGACGCACGCAACTTCTCGTCTTCGGGCGTCAGGACGATTGGCTTCGACGCCAACGCCTTCGGTTTCGGCGGCGGTGCTTCGTCCTGCAGCATTGGCGGTTGCTCGAGCGGCGCGGGGCGCGGAGGCACCGTGTTGATCGTGGCGACGTTTGCGGACTGCGTGCGCGTCGGCGGCGGCGCGGCGTCGCAAGCGACCAGCAGGAGCAGCGCGGGAAGCGCGCGAAGACACTTCATCGAGGAGTCAGTTTTGCGAAGGACGGGCCATCGGTCAAGCTTCGCCGGACGGCGTGAGCTCGGCGAGCACCGCCAGCACGTCGATCGCGATTGGCACCATGTCCGCCGCGGCGGTCGTGCTCTCGGTGAAGGCCCACTCCGCCTGCTGCCAGGCCGTGGCATCGGCGATCTCGTTCTTCGCCTTCATGCGGATGATCTCCGCGACGTCGTCCTCGGTCGCGAGCCCGAGCTTCACGATGCTGCTGCCGAACGGCACGCCGGTGGCGCGATGCGACTCCAGCGCCGCACTGCGCTGGGTCTCGTCGATCACGCCGGCGTCCACGAGCAACTGGCCGAGGAGACGCTCGTCGTGGTCCGAGGAGCAGGCGATGAGCTGTCCGTTCTCGAAGACGAATCGTTTCTCGCCGTGGTCACTGCGCAGGTGAAGCACGCCGCTGCGCGCCTCCTCGGCGACGGCGGCGAGCGTGTTGCCGAAATCCTCTCCGGCCACGCGGCGCCAGGTCAGCTCGGCGAGTCTCTGATCGACATTCGCCTCGGTGGCCGCGGCGACGTCGGCGATCTGCGGCTCGTCCGGTTTGCGCGCCGGCAGCATCTTCCGGAGCGCGCTGGAGAGCAGCCGCACCTTGCGCGACAGATCCACGTTCGTGGCCTTCAGTGACGTTACGCTCTGCCCCAACTCGGCCACGGAGGATTCCGCGCGCGCGAGCGCACCGCGCAACGCCGCGTTCTCCTCGAGAGTCTTCGCGAGCGCGGAATCGCTCTCGCGTCCCGCCGGAGCCGCCGTGCGTGCGGCCGCGGTTTCCTCGTGACAGATCTCGAGGAAGCCGCTCGCATCACCGCGCATGAGATCGGGGATGATCACGCTGCGCACGACGACGTGCGAGCCGTCGCGAAGAACGCGCTTGTTGAGGGCGCGCGCGAAGCCGTTCTGCGCCGCGGTGCCGATCAGGCGGGTGAGGCTCTCCTTCGTTTCGCCGACGTGGAGCTTCATCCAGGGCGTGGAGAGCATCTCCTCCGCCTCGTAGCCGAAGAGCTGCTCGGCACCTTTGTTCCAGCCGGTGATGAGTCCCGTGGCGTCGCAAAGAATGGCCGTGCTGTTCGGCACATCGGCCATCGCCGCGAAGAGCGACTCGACCGGCGACGACTGATGTCCCGCGTCGTCGATGACGCACTGATACAACGGCTGCGGACTCTCCGCGCAGCGCAGCATGTGCACGCGCGCGTTGCGATACTCGCCGCCCTTTCGCAGCAGGCGTTTCGTCATCGCGTAGGCGGTGCGTTTGCCGGCGCGGATCTCCGCGAGCAGCGGTGCTTCGCGTTTGCGATCGTCGGGGTGGGTGAGGAAGCGCAGCGGAAGGCTGCCGAGCTCGGAAAACGAGTAACCGAGGATCGAGAGGAGGCGGCGGTTCGCCTCGAGCCACTGACCGTCGCCGGTCACGAATCCGACGCCGACATTTGCGCGCTCGAAGGCGGCCTGGAGCATCTCCGGGCGGTCGAGAGGAAGCGCAGTGACGGGCCTGCGCGGCGACGCTCGCTTGCGGCGCTGATACCACACGGCTCCGAGCACGACGAGGAGCACGGGCAGCAGCCAGAGAGAGAAACGCAGCACGCCTTCGGGAGTGATCGCCAAGGCCGCGAGTGTAAACAAAAAAAGGCGGCGTGGGCACGCCGCCTTTGGTTTTTGTCGTTTGGTGCCCGGGACTGGAATCGAACCAGCACCCTCTAATGAGGACAGGCTTCTGAGACCTGCGCGTCTACCAATTCCGCCACCCGGGCAAAGGGATCGCGATTGTATTGGCTGGGAAAGGAATGTCAAAGCGCGGACTGAAATTCCGCGCGATGCTTCCCACGCCTCAGCGAAACGAATATCCTGCCAGGGAAGACGCCGCAATTCCTTCCGAGTGAACCATTGTCGACCGAGATCTGGAACCTGCCGAACGCGCTGACGCTGCTCCGGATCTTTCTCGTTCCGTTCCTCGTCGTCGTTCTGCTCACGAAGTTCACCGGCCGTGAGTTCGTGGGCCTGGCGATCTTCCTCGTCGCCGCGATCACGGATTTTCTCGACGGCTGGATCGCGCGGCGCCGCAACCAGACCACGCGCCTCGGCGCGCTGCTCGACCCGATCGCGGACAAGCTGTTGATGTCCGCGGCGTTCATCTCGCTCGTGGAGATGGATCCGAAGCACGTCCCCGCCTGGATGGTCGTGATCGTGATCGGCCGCGAGTTCGCGGTGTCGGGCCTGCGCTCGATCGCCGCGCAGCAGGGCGTGACCATCGCCGCCTCGCCGCTGGGCAAGGGAAAGATGGTCTCGCAGGTGATCGCGATCTCGCTGCTGATCCTCGGGTACGAGCTCGGTCAGTTCCGCATCATCGGCACGGTCGCGCTGTGGGCGGTGATGCTGTTCGCGCTAGCCTCGGGCGTGGACTATTTCGCGAAATTCGCCCGGGCGATCCTCATCGAGAAGAAATAAGGGCGTCTCCCTTTTCTGCCGTCAGTAAAAGATGACGGCGCACCGTGCGTGCTGCCCAGATTCCGGTGCTATGATCCCGCGGGTTCCAACCAACAAGCGATCGATCCGGTGGAGCATGTACAACGCGTACTACGGCTTCCGTGAGGCACCTTTCAACATTACGCCTGACACGCGTCTGTTCTACTTCAGCCATACCCACCGCGAAGCCTTCGACCACCTCCTGTTCGGCATCCACGAGCGCAAGGGCTTCATCCTTCTCACAGGTGAAGTGGGATCGGGCAAGACCACGATCTGCCGCGCGTTGCTCGATCACCTCGATCCGCGCTTCAAGACCGCGCTGATTCTGAATCCGTGCATGACCGTGACGCAGTTGCTGCGCACGATCGTCACGGAGCTCGGCCTGAAGCCGAAGCGCGACCGCGTGCAGAACCTGCACCTTCTGAACGAGTTTCTGCTCGAGCAGGTCACCACCGGGAACGACGTCGTGCTGATCATCGACGAGGCTCAGGACATGTCTCCCGAGCTGCTCGAAGAGGTGCGGCTGCTCTCCAATCTCGAGACGAGCTCGCGCAAGCTGCTGCAGATCATCCTCGTCGGACAGCCGGAACTGCGGGAGAAGCTCGATCGCAAGGACCTGCGCCAGCTCCGGCAGCGCATCACCGTTCGGTACCACATCCAGCCGCTTTCGTTCGCCGAGATGCGAAGTTACATCGGGCATCGAATCTCCGCGTGCCGCAGCAACGGCGAGCCGACGTTCAACTGGCTGGCGATGCGCGCGATCTACGCGTACTCCGGCGGCATCCCGCGGCTCGTCAACGCGGCATGCGACAAGCTGCTGTTGTACGGATACGTTCGCGGGAAGCATCACTTCACCGGACTGCACGCGTACCGCAGCATCCGTGAGCTGGAAGGGCGGCCGACGTGAGTCTGATCAGCGACGCGCTCAAGAAGGCTCACGTCGAGGCGGCCCATCAGGACCGCACTCGATATCGCGACTACATGAACAACGCCGGGCGTGTCTCGGCGGCTTTACCGATGTCGCACGGCACTGTGGTGCTGGCGGCCGTGTTGGGAGGGTGTGTCACCGCGGGCGCGGGCGTGCTGTATCTGATGCGGACCGTTCGTGCGCCGGCGCTGCCGGTGCGTGATGGGCGTGTGGAGGCGCGTGTGGAGGCAATCGCTCCGCGGCCGGCCGTGCAACGGCCTGCCGAAGGATTGCCGGCGCCTACGGTCCCCACGCCTGCGCCTGCGCCCGTGGTGGTTGTACGTTCCTCCCCGAAACCCGTGGCCGAGGCGACTGCGCCCGCGCCTGCGCCGCGAAAGACGACCCGCGCGGCGGTGGCCACGCCGCCGTCCGCGCCGAAATCGCGCGATCACTTCGTCGACGGCGAGACCTACGCAAGCCCGATCCTCGGACCGCTCGGCGTGGAGTTGAAGTTGAACGGGATCTCGTCCACGCGCGGCGACGCCGTCGCAATCATCAACGGAATGCTGATGCGCGTCGGCGCCACGGTCGGGCCGTTCGTCATCGAAGAGATCGAGTCGCGCCGCATTCGCGTGCGGTACGTCGACGTGCGGTTCTGGGTTACGTATTGATCTAGATCAATAAACGGTACACGTCGTTTTTGCGGAGGCTGAATTTTTCCGCCACCGCTTTCACGGCGTCGTTTCGGCGCATTCCTGTGGAACGCAAGCGCTCGAATTCCGCGCGGATTTCGTCGGGTGACACCTCGGCGGGGGGCCGGGCGGGGGCGGCGAAGACGAGGGTGATCTCGCCATGCACGCGCTCGCGATCTCGCAATCGCTCGAGCACCTCGGACACGCGGCCGCTGACGAATTCCTCGTGCATCTTCGTCATCTCACGCGCGACGGTCACTTCCGTGTCGCCGAGGACCTCCAATGCGTCTTCGAGCGACGCGACGACGCGCTCCGGTGATTCGTACATCACCGTCGTGTGCGCGAGCTCGGCGGCGCTGCGATAGAAATCGAGGCGCTCGCTCTGGCGGTGCGGTGTGAATCCGAGGAATGTGAACGGCAGCGGCGCGATGCCGCTGGTGACGAGCGCGAGGACGCCGGCGAATGGCCCCGGGATCGGCTCGACGGTCAACTCGCGCTCGCGCGCGAGCCGCACGATCCGATATCCGGGATCGGAGATCACCGGCATCCCGGCATCGCTCACGAGCGCCAGCGTCTCGCCGGCCTCGATCCGCTCGATCAGCGACAACGCCTTCGCGTCCTCGTTGTGCTCGTGATAGCTGTCGGTCGGACGATCGATGCCGAAGTGCGTCAGCAGCTTGCGCGTATGCCGCGTGTCCTCGCACAGAATCAGATCCGCGGACTTCAACGCCGCCACCGCGCGCGGGGACATGTCCTGCAGATTGCCGAGGGGCGTGCCGACGATGAAGAGCTTTCCACTCATCGCAGCGCGAAGCTCCTAAAAAGCAAAATCGCAGCGCTCGAAGCGACATTCAGCGATTCCACGCGACCCGACATCGGAATCGCGATCGGCGTTGCGTGACGCAACAGCTCTTCCGAAACACCCGCACCTTCATTCCCGAACACGAGCACTGCACCAGCGGATGGCGGATCGATCGCGTTCCCCGAGGCGTCCGCGGCGAACAAGGGAACGCCCGCGTCGATCAGCTCCCGTGCGGTGATCGATGCGACTGGCACGTTCAGGATCGCGCCTGCGGAGGAACGGATCGCTTTCGGTCCGAGCGCGTCCGCGCAGCCGGGGAGGAGCAACACCCCCGCGGCATCGAACGCCGCGGCGAGTCGCACGATCGTTCCGACATTGCCCGGGTCCTGCACAGCATCCAGTGCAATCGCCACCGTGTCCCGCCGCGCCAGAATGTCCTCGAAACGCGCGCGCGGACGCTCGAACAATCCGATCACGCCCTGCGGTTGTTTCGTCTCACTAACGAAATCGAAGACATCTTCGGTAAGATCCGCGCCGCGTTCGAGCACCGCAATCGCCTTCCAGCCGCTCGCGATGGCATCCGCCACGTGTTTCGGTCCTTCGAGGACGATCTCGGTCTCGTGCTCCCGGATAGCTTCCCGAATGCGTTTAACCAATGAATTCTGTCGACTGCTGATGATCGGCATGAGAATGCGAGGCCGATCATACTGAAGCTCGTTCGCATGGCCACCGAGGCCGCGGCGGAACATTCCGCGTGGTCCGCGATCTGGACCTTCCCCAGCATCCTCGCTTCCGCGTTCGTCATCGCCTGGGGCGCGGAGGGCGCGCAGTTCCTCATCTCGCAGGGTCTGGCGCTGGCGATCCTGGCCTGGCTGCAGACACTCCCCGAGTTCGCGGTCGAGGCGGTGATCGCGTGGAACGCCGGCAAAGACCCGACGCAGACCCATCTCGCGATTGCGAATTTCACCGGCAGCCTGCGCCTGCTCGTCGGCCTCGGATGGCCGATGATCTATTTCGTCGCCGCGGGTTTCGGGTGGAAGCGCGCGGGCCGGCGCTTCGTCACGCTCCATCTCGAGGAAGAGCACTCCATCGAAGTCTTCGGACTGTTACTACCGATTTTGTATTTCGTGTTCATCTGGTGGAAGGGATCGCTCTCGCTGTGGGACGCGTTCCCGCTCACGTTCTTCTACGTCGCCTACCTCTGGGTGTTGTGGAAGATCCCGCCGAAGGAAACGTCGGAAGAGTCGCTCGACGATCTCGGCGTGGTGCCGCGCAAGATCCTCTCGCTCGAGCCGAGAATGCGCAACGCCGCGATCTGGGGACTCTTCCTCGTCGGCGGGGTCATCCTCTTCTTCTCCGCGCATCCGTTCCTGAATTCGATGCTCGGCATCGCGACGTCTCTCAATGTGCCGACGTTCGTCTTCGTGCAGTGGGTGGCGCCGTTTCTCTCCGAGTTCCCGGAGAAACTGAGCGCGTTCTACTGGGCGCGCAAGGTGACCGCGGCGCCGATCGCGCTCATGAACATGGTCTCGTCGAACATCAATCAGTGGAGCATCCTCTCGGCGATGATCCCGATCCTGTTCGTCATCAGCGCGGGCGAGATCCGGCCGCTCATGTTCGACGATTTCCAGCGCCACGAGATCCTCCTCACCATCCTCCAGAGCTTCCTCGGCTTTCTCCTGCTGATGAATCTCCGGCTGGCGATGTTCGAGGCGTTGATCATCTTCGTCTTCTGGGTCGTGCAGTTCGCGGTTCCCTCGATTCGCGAGGAGATGATCTGGGTCTACGCGATCTGGTGCGCGATCGAGATCGTGAAGATGATCGCGGCCCGCAAAGCCCCTCGGGCCTGGACCGGAATGAAGAAGACCCTCGCGTTGCGCTTCGCCCCGCCGACCGAAGGGTGATACAAAGGCCCCGTTCCGATGACCACGACCGCGCGATCCACGATCCGCTTCGCCGACCGCGTCACCTCGATGCAGGAGTCGCCGACGCTGGCCGTCTTGAATCGCGCGACGTCGCTCATCGCCAGCGGTGTCGACATCGTCGACTTCGGACCCGGCGAGCCGGATTTCGCCACACCGCGGGCCGTGGCCGAGGCGGGCAAGCGCGCGATCGACAAGGGGTTCACGAAGTACACGAACGCAAGCGGCATCAAGACCCTGCGTGAAGCAATCGCCGCGCGCTACAACCAGCGTTACGGCATGCAGCTCCGGCAGGAGCACGTCATCGCCGGGAACGGCGGCAAGCAGGAGCTCTTCAACATCATGCTCGCCCTGGTGAGCAACGGCGACGAGGTGATCATCCCCGCGCCGTACTGGGTGAGCTTTCCCGATCAGGTCTCATTCGCGGGCGGCACGCCGGTATTCGCGAAGCTCGATCCGGCGAATCTGTTTCGCCCGCGTCTCGTCGACATCGAGGCCGTGGCGACCGAGCGCACGCGCGGCGTGATCCTCAACTCGCCGTGCAATCCGACCGGCGCCGTGATCCGCGCATCCGAGCTCGAACAGATCGTCGAGTGGTGCGTTGCGCGCGATGCGTTTCTCATCTTCGACGAGACCTACGAGCTGTTCGTCTACGACGGCAACGAGCACGCGTCGGCGATCCGCTGGTTCGAGCGCTATCCGGAAACCGTGATCGTCGTGAACTCGATGTCGAAGACCTTCGCGATGACCGGCTGGCGCCTCGGCTACGCGATCGCGCATCCGGACGTCATCTCGGCCCTGGCCAAGATCCAGAGCCATTCGACGTCGAATCCGAGCACCATCGCGCAACACGCGGCGCTCGAGGCGCTCAGCGGCGTCGAGGCGGACGTGCAGCGGATGTACGACGCCTACTGCGAGCGCCGCGCGTGGCTCGTCCCCGCGCTCAACAGCGTGCCGGGTATTTGTTGCACCGATCCCGACGGCGCGTTCTACGTGTTTCCCGACATCAGCGCTCACTTCGGCAAGAGCGGGATCACCGACTCTTCGTCGTTCGCGACGTACCTTCTCGACGAGGCGCGCGTTGCGGTCGTGCCCGGCTTCGCGTTCGGAGCCGATGAGTTCGTCCGCATCAGCTACGCCACCTCGATGGAGCGAATTCGCGAGGGCGTGGCGCGGATCGAGGCAGCGCTGCGAAAACTCGTTTAACTCCGTAGGAATCTCCCTCCCGCGCGGTCCGTTCCGAATCCAGATTCAGCATGATTTCGTAAGGAGCTCTCGTGAAAAAGACCATTTTGATGATTGCGCTGACGGCGATCGCCACGATCGCGGTCGCGCAGGAAAAGCCGGCGGCAGCGCCGGCGGCGAGCGCGGATCCGATCGTCGTCGCCGCGGGCGACGTGGCGATCCGCCAGTCGGAGTTCGAGAACGCGCTCAAGACGCTTCCCGAGCAGTACCAGCAGTACGCGATGGGACCCGGCAAGAAGCAGTTCGCCGAGGACTATCTGCGCATGAAGATGCTCGCCGCGGCGGGCACCAAGGCCGGCCTCGACAAGGATCCGGAAGTCCTCTCGCAGCTTGCCCTGATGCGGGAGAACCTCGTCGCGAACGCGCAGCTTCAGAAGATCGAAGCGGGGATCAAGATCTCCGACGAGGATCTGAAGAAGGTGTACGAGACGAACAAGGGGCAGTACGAGCAGGTGAAGGCGCGCCACATCCTGATTGCGTTCAAGGGCAGCCCGGCCGCGCAGCAGGGCAAGCCTGAGCTGACCGAAGAGCAGGCGAAGGCGAAGGCCGACGATCTGCACAAGCAGATCGTTGCCGGCGCGAAGTTCGAGGAGCTGGCCCAGAAGGAATCCGACGACGTCGGCTCCGGCAGCCGCGGCGGCGACCTCGGCGAGTTCGGCCGCGGCCAGATGGTTCCTGAATTCGAAAAGGCCGCGTTCGAGACGAAAGCCGGCGACGTCACGCCGGTCGTCCGCACGCAGTTCGGCTATCACATCATCAAGGTCGACGAGCACGCCTCCACGCCGTTCGAAGAGGTCAAGCCGACTCTCGAGAAGAGCGAGCGCCAGACGCGCCTGCAGGCCGAGCTGGAGAAGATGAAGACCGCCGCGAAGCCGACGTTCAACGAGACGTACTTCGCGCCGCCTGCTCCTCCGCCCGCCGCGGAAGCGCCGCCCGCGAAGCAGTAACGGCCAAACCCACGGATCCAATCAGGGCGGGCTATCAGCCCGCCCTTTTCTTTTGCTATCGTGCGCGGCCATGGACATTCCGTCGAAGGTATCGATCTTCAACCGCACGCTGGAGATCAAAGGGAAGGCCGGGACGCTGATCGCCGTCAACGAAGACGGCGGGTTTTACGAGATCGTCCTCGAGGTGCAGCAGCGCAACCACACCGTCCTCCTCCCCATCGCCGAGACGGTGCTCATCTTCACCGAAGCCCTCCCCACGATCGCCGCCGATTTCGAGGTCGAACGGTGATGTTAGCCCCCGGCTTCAGCCGGGGGTACGCGGCGGTGACGTCGATTCCCGAGCCCGCGTAGCGGGCGATAGATGCGCCCTGCCGGCCGCTACGCGGACTCCAATCGGGAACCGCGCCGAATCCCCCGGCTGAAGCCGGGGGCTATTACCGGGGGCTATCCGACGGTCAGAAACGCGATCGCCTGCGTCCGCAACGTGCATGCCGCAAACGCAGCCTCACGCGTCGTGCGTTTTCCCGAACAAATACGCCACGGCCACGCCGATCAGGTACAGCAGGATCATCGGCACAGCGAGCGCGGCCTGCGTGACGATGTCCGGGGTCGGCGTCACGATCGCGGCGACGACGAACGACAGCACGATCGCGTACTTGAACTTCTGCATCAGGAACGCCGGCGTCACGATGCCGAGGCGGGCCAGGAAGAAGATCAGGATCGGCGTCTCGAACACGAGACCCGTCGCGAGGATGATCATGCTCGCGAACGAGAAGTAGTCGTCCACCGTGACCATCTGCTTGAACTGCTTACCCGTCTCCACGAAAAACGCGCAGGTCGCGGGGAGCAGGAAGCGATAGCCGAAGTAGCCGCCCATGATGAAGAAGAGCGAGCCGGAGATGATGAACGGCGCGGCGAGGCGGCGCTCCTTCTTGTACAGCCCCGGCGCGATGAACAGCCAGAGCTGGAGCAGGATCACCGGCGCCGCGACGAAGAGTCCCGCGAAGAACGCGACCTTCATGTAGAGGAAGAACGGCGCGGTCAGCCGCGTGTACGCGAGCTTGTCACCCTTCGGCAGGAACTTCGTCAGCGGCTCCTGCAGCTTCGCGAAGATCGGCTCGGCGAACGCCCAGCAGGCGAGGAAGCCCACTGCAGCGGCGATGAACGAGATCAGCAGCCGCTTGCGCAGTTCCTCGAGATGATCGAGGAACGACATCTTCGGCAAGTCGGCTTCGGGATCGACGATCGGCTCCGTCATCGTGCGCTCGGTCACGCGTTCTCCGGGGGAGCGGGGGGAGGCGGAGTCGTCGAGTCGGAAAGCTCCGGTTGCGAGCTCGTCGACTCGTCGACTGGAAGACTCGACGACTCGTCGGCTTGAAGACTCACTGGCGCAGTCCTTGATATCGACTCGAACGGCGAAGTGAACTCTTCGACCGTCGGGGTGATCTTTTTCAGCTCTTCGAGGCGCACCTCGCGCTCGATCGTGTTCTTGAGGTCGTCGGTCGCTTTTCGGAACTCGCCCAGCGCTTTGCCGAGCGTGCGGCCGATCTCCGGAATCCGGCGAGGGCCAAACACGATCAGGATGACGGCGAAGATGAGCAGGAGCTCGGGGACTCCGAGTGAACCGAACATTGTTTCAGCGGACCTCGAAACGCGGGGTGACAGCGAAGTGAACACCGACGGAACGTCACGAGGGAGGCGAATAGTCCGCCTCTATAATGGCGTTACGACCTCCACAGTGTAACGCGAGCCGCAAAAGGGGCGCGAACGACAATGGCCAAATTGCAGAACACCCAGAAGTGGACCTTCTCCCTGACACTCGTCGTGGCGATGACCGCCGCGACACTGTTCGGAGGTTTCTACGGCAACCGCCTCTTCGGCGCAACCGCCGCCAACGCCGAGCTGACCAAGCGGATGAAGGAGTACACCGACCTCCTCAACGCCGTGACGACCTGGTCCGCCGAGGACATCGGCTCCGACAAGTTCGTGTACGCGTCGATCGACGGCATGCTTCGCGAGCTCGATCCGCACACCTCCTTCCTCGAGCCGAAGGAGTATTCGGACATGCAGGATCGCCAGAAAGGCACGTTCTACGGCCTCGGCATCCTGGTGACGAAGCGCAACGATCAGGTCACGGTCATCACCCCGCTCGAAGGCACTCCCGCCGCGCGCCTCGGCATCCGCGCCGGCGATGTGATCGCCGAGGTCGAGGGCGTGAACACCGACGACCTCTCGCTCGACGAAGTCGTCAAGCGACTCAAGGGCCCGAAGGGCACGACCGTTCACATCAAGATCAAGCGCGTCGGGATGAAAGAGGCGATCCCTCTGACCATCACCCGCGCCGCGATCCCGACCAACTCGATCTCCAACGTGCTGATGCTCAACCCGGGCACCGGCTACATCCGCATCAAAGACTTCACCTCGACTACCGTGCGCGAGCTCGACGACGCGATCGCGAAGCTCGAGCAGCAGGGCATGCAGCGTCTCGTCCTCGACCTGCGCATGAATCCGGGCGGTCTGCTCGACGCCGCCGTCGGCGTGTCCGATCACTTCCTCGACAAGGGACAGATGATCGTCTTCACGAAGGGCCGCACCGCGGACTCGATGCAGGAGTACACCGCGCCGGGCAAGCACGAGAAGTTCGACAAGCCGGTGGTCGTGCTCGTGAACCGCGGCAGCGCCTCGGCCTCGGAGATCGTGGCCGGAGCCATCCAGGACCATGACCGCGGACTCGTCGTCGGTGAGACGAGCTGGGGCAAGGGCCTCGTGCAAAGCGTCTACACGCTGCAGTACGGCGCCGGCCTCGCGCTCACGACGTCGAAGTACTACACGCCGGCGGGCCGCAACATCCAGCGCGACTACAGCTCCGTGTACGACTACTACATGGCCGACGAGACCGAAAACGGTCCGGAAGTGCCGCTCACGCAACGCGAGAAATTCACGACTGACACCGGCCGCGTCGTCTACGGCGGCGGCGGAATCACGCCGGACGTGCTGGTCAAACAGCCGCAGCTCTCCCGCACGACGCAGCTCCTCGAGGTGCGCAGCGCGATCTTCAACTACGCGGTCGAGTACGCGGCCAAGCACCCCGAGCTGACCAAGGACGTGCAGGTGACGCCGGCGATGATCGAGGAGTTCGTGCGCCACGCCGCGGCGGCGGAGATCGCGAACGAAAGCGACATCCGCGACGCGCTCACGAAGCCGGAAGACCGCAAGTACATCAACCGTGCGCTGAAGGCGGAGATCGTCGCCGCGAAGTTCGGCTTCGACGCGTCGTATCCGTTCCGCCTGCAGGGCGACGCGCAGGTCGAGAAGGCGCTGGAAGTGTTCCCCGAGGCGCAGAAGCTCGCGACGATGGCGGCGGATGTCCGCTCGCGCGGCATCGACACGCGGCCGACCGAAGCCGGCACCCGCGCGGCACACGCGAATCCGAAGACGCGATAGTTCGGTTGGCGGTTGGCAGTTGGCGGTTGGCGGGAGATCGGTTTCTGGCGGTTTTCCCGCCAACCGTCAACCGCCAACCGCCAACTGTTTTTTGTGCTAAGGTTTCGCCGCTTTTTCGAGGGGAGATCCGGAACTACATGCCTGAGCTGGGAAAGAAGTACACCTGTTACAGCTGCCACACCAAGTTCTACGACCTTGGCAAGCCTGAGCCTCTCTGCCCGAAGTGCGGGGCGGACCAGCGCGATGCCGATGAAGCGCCCGTGTACACCGCACCTCGCGGCCGCGCGCGCGTGGTCGAAGAGCCGCCGCCTGACGAAGAAGAGTTCACGCCCGCGGCGACCGCCGAGCCCGCGGACGAGGAAGGCGAAGAAGCCTTCGTCGCCACGGACGAGGATCGCGAAGAAGAAGCGGACGAGGAAGAAGAAGAGTACTAGCGGGGGTCACCATGAAGAACGTCGGTCTTCTCGGTTGTGTGGGAGTGCTCATTCTGGTCCTGATCGTCGGGGGTGCGTACTTCGTCAGCGTGCGCAACAACCTGGTCGGGCTCGACGAGAACGTGAATCAGCATTGGGCGCAGGTCGAGAGCCAGTACCAGCGGCGCTTCGATCTGATCCCGAACCTCGTGCGCACCGTGCAAGGCGCGGCGAACTTCGAGAAGTCGACGCTCGAGGCCGTGGTCAACGCGCGCGCGCGCGTTGGCCAGGTCGCGATGCCCGGAGGTCCTCCGGGCGCCGCTTCCGACATCACCACCAACCCGCAGCAGATGGAACAGTTCGCGGCGGCGCAGCAGGGCCTGAGCAATGCACTCTCGCGACTGCTCGTCGTCGTCGAGCGCTATCCCGATCTGAAGTCGAACCAGAACTTCCTCGAGCTCCAGTCGCAGCTCGAAGGGACGGAGAACCGCATCGCAGTCGAGCGCCAGCGCTACAACGAGTCGGCGCAGGGCTACAACACCGCGATCCGGCGCTTCCCGGCGAGTCTCGTGGCGAGCATGAGCGGCTTCAAGGCGAAGGCGTACTTCAAAGGACAGGCCGGCAGCGATAAGGCGCCGGAAGTGAACTTCGACTTCGGCACCACCGCCACCACGGCGACTCGGTGAAGCAGATCCTTCTTGCGCTCCTCCTGGCCGCGGCGATTCCGGTCGCCGCGCTGGAGGTCCCTCCACCGCCCACGCAGTGGGTGACGGATCGCGCGAACCTTCTTGGCGGGACGGAAGCGGATCTGCTCAACCGCAAGCTTTCGGATTTCGAGCAGGCCAGCGGCGCGCAGTTCATCATCTACACGTTCCCGTCGCTGGAAGGGGAGTCCGTCGAGGACTTCACCATTCGCTGCGCCGAGCGGTGGAAGGTCGGCCAGAAGAAGTACGACAACGGTCTGATTCTCTTCGTGTTCGCGAAGGAGAGGGTCGTGCGCGTCGAGGTCGGGTACGGCCTCGAGGGAACGGTCACCGACGCGTTTTCGTCACGCGTGATCCGCGAGCAGATCGCGCCGCACTTCCAGAAGAACGATTACGCCGGAGGATTGAACGCCGCCGCCGACGCGATCATGACCAAGATCCGCACTGGCGAAGAGCCGGTGCCGCCGCTGCAGCCTCGCGGCAGCGAGAGCGGCCAGCAGGAAGATCTCAATCCGTTCACGATCCTGATCATCCTCTTCGTCATCTTCTTCATCGTCGTTCCGATGATCACGCGCCGGCGCAGCGGATGCGGCGGATGCATTCTTCCGTTTTTCTTTTCCGGCGGCGGAACCACGTTCGGTGGCGGCGGATTCAGTAGCGGAGGCTTCGGCGGCGGTGGCGGGTTCTCGGGCGGCGGTGGTAGCTTTGGCGGAGGCGGAGCCACAGGAGGCTGGTGATGCGGCAGAAGGAGTTTCTCGCAGCACTCGATCGCCCGCGAATCGTCGACGCCATCGGCAGCGCGGAGAGGATGACTTCCGGCGAGATCCGCGTGCACATCCAGCCGAAGGCTTACGGCGAGATCCGCTACGTGGCCGAGAAGACGTTCGAACGTCTCGGCATGACCAAGACCGCGGAGCGCATCGGCGTGCTGCTCTTCATCGCCTGCGAGGAGCAGCGCTTCGTGATCCTCGGCGACCAGGGCATCGATTCGCGCGTGCCGGCCGGATTCTGGGACGACATCGCGGCGAAGCTGCACGACCGTTTTCAGCGCAGCGAATTCACCGACGGCATCGTCGACGCGATCCACAGCGCGGGCGAGGAACTGCGGACGTACTTCCCGAGGGCGCACGATGACGTCGACGAGCTCGCGAACGAGATCAACGTCGAGGATTAGCACCGTCGTCATCGCCCTCGGCTCCAACCTCGGCGACCGCGCGTACCACCTTCGCCGCGCGATTCATCACCTGCCGATCCGCGTCGTGCGCATCAGCGAGTTCCTCGAGACCGAACCTGTCGACGCGCCGCCGCCGATGTTCCTCAACGCCGTCGTCACCGGCTACACGAGCCTCGAGCCTCAGGCTTTGATGAACGAGCTCCTTGCGCTCGAGAAGCGCCTCGGACGCGCGCGGCGCGGCGTGCGTAACGAGCCGCGCATCATCGATCTCGATCTGATCGCCTACGGCGCGACGCGCATGCGCACGCCATCACTCACGCTGCCGCATCCGCGCGCGCACGAACGCGAGTTCGTCATGAAACCGCTGCGCACAATTTCCGATGTGGAGTGCGGCAGAGGAGCGTAGCGGGACTGCCGCTTTCTATCGGGCGGCGCCGGCCGTGCCGGCTACCGCGTGCCGAGCGACGCGCCGCCGCCTTCGAGCGCGACGCGCGCACGCCTGACGGGATTCGCCTTCGTCAGGATCGGATACGGGTTCACCATCTCGTCGTTGTCGTTGACGGCGAAGTGCAGGTGCGACGGCGTGGTCTTCGCGTTGCCGGTGTTGCCGACGTAGCCGAGAAGATCGCCCTTCGTCACTTCCATCCCTTCGAACAAACCCGCGGCCCAGCGGTCGAGATGCGCGTAATAGAACGACGTCCCGTTCTCCGTCGTGAGCCAGAGACAGAGACCGCCCTTCGGCTGCTCGCCGATGTAGCTGACGATGCCGTCCGCGACCGCGACCACGCCGGTGCCTTTCCGCGCGAAGATGTCGATGCCCTTGTGCTTGCGACGTCCGCCGTCGCGCGAGTCGCCCCAGCTGTTGGAGAGATCGTGCGGCAGCACGCCGACGACCGGCATGTAGAGCGCCGTCCCATGCAGCGGCGCGAAGAGCGCCGTGGCGCGCGTGGCGAACTCCTTGTCGCGCTCCTTCTTCGTCTCCGCGGTCGCCGTGAGCGCCGGCGTCTTCTCGATCTGGCGCCCGTTGTGGCGGTTCAGGTCGGAGCGAAGCTGCGCAATGAGCTCGCTGAAATCCTCATCCTCGGATTGCGCGGAGAGGGAAGTCGGCGTGGTGGCGACGACCACGGTCGTGGTCGAGCAGGCCGAAAGGAAAAAGAGGGCACCGAGCACGGCCGTCAGCCGGCTCACCCACCCACAGCGTACACGAGAGGCGTTCATGGTTCCTGGGGGACGTAGACGCGGGGAGTGTAAGCGGCAGCGGATCAGCTTGTAAAGAGATACGGCGGGATGTCCTCGACGCGGCGCACCGGGATCACGTCGATGTCCGCGCGGATCTCGGCCGCGTTCGACTGCGGCACCATGACCCGGCGGAAGCCGAGCGCGGCCGCTTCGCGCGCGCGCAGATCGGGCTGCGAGACGCTGCGGATCTCCCCAAGGAGACCGACTTCGCCGAAGAGGGCGAGGTCGTGCGGGAGCGGCACGTTGCGCTGCGACGACAGCACCGCCGCGATGACTCCGAGGTCGAGCGCGGGCTCGTCGATCTGCAGACCGCCGGCGACGTTCACGTAAATGTCGTGTTGCACGAACGTCCCCGCGCCCTTGCGCTCCAGCACGGCCAGGAGCAGCGAGACGCGGTTCGCGTCGATGCCCATCGCCATCCGCCGCGGCGACGGGAAATGCGTCGGCGAGACGAGCGCCTGCACTTCGATGAGCAGCGGCCGCGTCCCCTCGACCGCGGCGAGAATCGCGGAACCGGGAGACTGACTGCGCTGCGAGATCAGCGCAGCGGAAGGATTCGGGACTTCTTCGAGTCCGTCGTCGTGCATCTCGAAGATCGCCACCTCGTTCGCGGGGCCGAAGCGGTTCTTGTACGCGCGCACGACGCGGTAGTTCTGAAACTTCTCGCCCTCGAAGTAGAGCACCGTGTCGACGATGTGCTCGAGCGTCTTCGGTCCGGCGATCGTCCCTTCCTTGGTGATGTGGCCGATCAGAAAGACGGGGAGGGAGAGTCGCTTCGCCGCGGCCATCAGCACGCCCGCGGAGTCGCGCACCTGGCCGATCGAGCCGGGCATCGACTGGTTGGAGGTCGTGTGCACGGTCTGGATCGAGTCGACGATCACCGCCACGGGCTTCATCTTGTCGACCTCGTGGAGAATGCGCTCGATCGAGGTCTCGCTGAAGAGGCGGATGTTCTCGTTCATCGTTCCGAGGCGTCGCGCGCGCATGGCGATCTGTCTCGGCGACTCTTCGCCGGAGACATAGAGCACCGGACCGCCGCTCGCGAGCTCCTCGGCGACCTGCAGCAGGAGCGTCGACTTGCCGATGCCCGGCTCGCCGCCGACGAGCGTGACCGCGCCGATGACGAGACCTCCGCCGAGAACGCGGTCGAGGCTGGGGATGCGTGTGGTGATGCGCGGGGCGCTGTCGAAGTCGATCGCGTCGATCGGCATCGGGCCGCCGGCGACGCTCAGCGCCGACGCGTGCACCACGACGGCCGGCGCGTCTTCCTGCGCGTACGAGTTCCACGCGTTGCAGTCGGGACAGCGGCCGAGCCACTTCGATGCTTGTGCCCCGCATTCGGTGCAGGAGTAGATGACCGCCTTCTTCGCCACGCGCCGCGATTGTAGCAACGCGGTCCTCGCGTCGCGGTTCTTCCACAACTCGTAGAATGCGCAGCGTGATCACACACGATTGTCCCAACTGCGGCGCGAGCCTTCGTCTCGACGGCACGGATGATCTCGCGCGCTGCAGGTTCTGCGGAACGCAGATCGAGCTCCCGGGCCGCGCCGTCACGCGCAACGAGCTGGAGATGGAACGCGATCAGCTCCTCGCGCTCGAGCAGCAGGAGGCAGCGCAGATCCGGCAGGAGAGAAGGCGTGGCGTCGGAGACTTCCTCCTTCCGCCCGTCGGCTGCTGCGGCCTTTACTTTGGCCTCTTCATCGTCGGTTCATTGATCCTCGGCAGCCTCGGACTGAAGGACGCGGAACCGCACAGCACCATCGTCGCGGCGATCGCGATCAGCGCCGCGCTCGTCGGCGTCGTGTTGATCATCTGGCGGCGTGAACGTCGGCGCACGGAACGGATCGTCGCGGCTGAGCGCGAGTGGACAACGGACCGCACCCTTCGCGAAAAGCGTCTGCGCGAGATCGAAGCGGAGCTGGAAGCGCTCGGTGAGTGATCCACAGAACGTAGATCGCCGTCATGCGATGATTACGGCATGCCGAAGAAGACCTTGGACTCTCTCGAACGCGAGCTGCGCGACTTCGCGATGGGCTACCCCGAGGCGACGGAAGACCACCCGTGGGGCCACATCGCCATCAAGGTGAAAGGAAAAGCGTTCATCTTTCTCGGCGGCGACAAGGACGCGAAGGAGCTCAGTCTCTCGTTGAAGCTCCCGCAGTCCCGCGACATGGCCGTCGACCTCCCGTTCGCCGAGCCCACCGGCTACGGCCTCGGCAAGAGCGGCTGGGTCTCAGCGCGATTCAAGAAGGTGAGCGAAGTGCCGCTGCCGCTGCTGAAGCAGTGGATCGACGAGAGCTACCGCGCGATCGCGCCGAAGAAGTTGGTGAAGACGCTGGGTTGAGCCAGCCATTGATTCAGATCACCCGCGGCGTCCGTTGACATATTGATGTCTGCCCCGTATGTTCTGATGCACGTGAGAACCACCGTACGACTGGATCCTCATCTCCTGGCCGAAGCAAAGAGAGTCGCGGCAGCGAATGGGAGGACGCTCACCTCCGTGATCGAAGACGCGCTGCGCGAGTCACTCAGCAGGCGTCGAGGGCGGCGGGCAGGACCTGTCGCCAAACTCCCGACATTCCGCGGGCAGGGGCTGTATCCCGGCGTCAACCTTGACGACAGCGCCAGCCTTCTCGAACTGATGGAAGGGGATCGTGATTCTAGCCGACGTGAACGTGCTGATCTTCGCTCACCGCGAAGACGCCGCTGATCATTCCCGCTTTCGTGATTGGATCGAAGGAGTCATCGCCGGTCCAGAGGCATTTGGGGTCGCCGATCTGGTATTGAGCGGGTTCCTGCGGGTCGTCACGCATCCGCGAATTTTTCATCCGCCGACACCGCTCCCGCGCGCACTCGAGTTTTGCGCCTTCCTTCGCGGTCAACCGAACGCTGTTTCGATTCACCCAGGCGAGCGGCATTGGGAGATTTTCACCGATCTCTGTTCGCGGGCTCGCGCCGGAGGCAACCTCGTCGCCGACGCGTATCTTGCAGCGCTGGCGATCGAGTCGGGTTGCGAGTGGATTACGACCGATCGCGACTACAGCCGATTTCCCGGCCTTCGCTGGCGACATCCGTTCTGAGAGTTTGTTCTCCCTGAATGGCATTCAAACTACTTCGCGTTGGCCGACGCGATGAGGATCTTCCAGTTCTCCATTGGCCTTGATGCCACCGTGAACGAATCCGATCAGCGTGAAGGCAACCATCGCGTATAACCGTCACAGGTCGCTGACCTGCTCATTAGCCGACGTAGTGACGTTAAAACGCTTCCGACCCGCTGCTCGCGCGATGACTATCGTGCAATTCAATTGCCCCGCACAAATCGCGCTACGTCGTCGACCAACTCTTCGGCGGCGCTTTCAAATGTCTCACCTTCCCTGCCGGAATGACGAATTTTCGCAACGATCTCGTCTTTGTCGTTCTTGAAAACCAATTCGATGCCAAGTCCCGCCTGACCGAGATGTCCACCAACATATGGAATCCAGCGCTTTGAGCTGCTCGCCCGCTGTGCCCAGTAGATCGCGCCTTCTATGTGGAGTACCGGAGCATCGGCAACCTTGGAGCCGGCGCGCTGGAGTGTCTTGGGGAGGCCGGTATCGAATACTTCATCCATGGCCTCATCCGTCATCACAGTCAGGTTCTCGAACGATGAGAGCTTGAACTGATACGAAGAAAGATCGACACCCGGGGCAACCCATACCCACTCGATCTCGTCAGTCTCTTTCATGTCGGTGTAGTCTTTGATGATTCCGCGGCCATACTCCTTGAGATTGTCCTTGTCGACACCCTTTTCCCGCGCAGCGTGAAGCGAGGTGACCACAAAGAAGGCGAGCGAAAATACTGCTAGTCCACGTTTGGACATAACTTGACTCCTGCTGACTCTTGCAACTGATCAAAAAATGGCAAAGCTGACGTCTTGCGTGCGCCAGCCACGATGAACCGCAATTTTGGTAAAAGACCCGGACTTTGAGTGATTTAGTATCACATACTTCCGGTTTTCCGCAATGCAGCAAAGGCTCGGTTGTGGCCGACAAGTGGCAATCGGCTAACTCACACGCTCCACTCCGCGTGCCGGAGCCCCACATTCCCGGGAACGCCCGGCCGGCAGGATGCCGGCGGACCGGCCGGCTGGAAGCCGGCGCTCCGATGACGGCGCTCCGATGCTCCGATGACGGCGCGCTTGCTGCTACTTCGCGTTAGTTGACCCGATTAGGATCTTCCAGTTCTCCATCGGCGATCCGTTCAGGTTCAGGTTCGACGCGATGTAGTACAGGCGTCGCGTCGCCTCGCCTTTACCGATCGTGAAGCGTTGTTGCAGGTAGTACGGTGGGACGTTCTGGTAGTACAGCGACGCGCGGACGCTCACGTTCTGCGGGTCGACGTCGGGCGGGAGGGCGATGCGGTATTGCACGCGATCGGTGCCTTTGCCGTTCTTGTAGTCGGGGTCGTCCTTTGCGTTGCCGTGCGGGTACGTCGCGTGGAGGTAGCGGCCATTGAGCGAGGGGTCGGGACCTTCCTTCGTCCAGCCGAGGGGGAGGAGGCGGTTGTCCTTCACGTCGGAATCGCGGCGGATAAAGCTCGTCGTGAAATTGCCGTCCGTGTCTTTCGTCAGCTCCTCGTAGATCTGCACCTGGTCGTCGGTCGTGATGACCTCATAGTGTTTTTGATACGGACCGTTCGTGAGGAACTCCGTCTCCAGCGGGCGACCTTCGCCGTCTACGATCACGCCGACGCTGTTGGTGCGGCCCGAGCTCCAGACCACGCGCTCGCGGCCGTCGCGGTTCTCGAGCACGAGCAACTCGATCCATGCGCGGCGGAAGCCGACGCCGCTCGGGAGACGATGTCCGGTGAGATTCGTGACGGTGACGTTCGCGGTCACCGTTCCGTCCTTCACGCTCACGTCGGCCGCGACATTCGCAGTGCGGTTGCGCGCCTGTTCGAAAAGATTCGACTGCGTGTGCTCGAGATTGTCCGACGTGCCGGTCATGTAATCGCTCTTGCGCACGCCGAGGACGTCGTTGAACTGCTTGAACATCTCGAGGAGGAACGCGTTCATGCCGAGCAATTCGTGGCGCGCGAAGCCGGTCTGACGGAAGCGCACGCGGATGTCGTCCGTCGGCGCGCGGTGCTCGGCCGCGGGATAGGAATCATCCTCGACGATCGCAATGCGGGTCTGGACCGGATCGACGTTCGCGCCGAGCTGCTCGTTCACGAGCTTGCGCGGCATGTGGCAGTCCTGACAGCTTTGCGCGTTCTTGCCGGGCTTGCCGAACTCGTTCTGGTAAGCGCTGTTCAGCCACTCGAGGTACGTCGCCTGCTCGATCGAGTGTGGCGTCGAAGGGTTGATCGGCTGGATCGGCTTGTTCTTGTCGACCACCGGCAGATCGATCGTGTGGCAGCTGCCGCACATGCGCGAGCTCTGGACGTACTCGTTGTGCTTCGGCTTCGCGCCGGTGGCGTTGTCCATCGGTACGGTGACGATCTCGTCGTCCTTGAACGGGCCGAAGATCTCGTCGGCGGCGCCGGTCTGGAACTGTCCCGTGATCGTGTTCGTGAGGAAGAACTCCAGCGGCGACTTCTTCCACGTCGGAGGAATGACGTCGCGCCGGATGTGGTGACACGAGCCGCAACTGATGCCGTCGCGAGACAGCGCGCCGTACTTTGCCCCCGGCTCGCTGCCGGTGCGGTAGATGAACTCGGGATCGTAGTTCGTGTCGGGATGATCGATGTCGTGCTGGCGCTTGCCCATGACGCCGTGGCAGCGGAAGCAGGTGTTGATCACCGAGTGCTTGAGGCTCACGCGAGTCGGCTCGTCGGGGATCGTATCGAGATACGAGAGCTCGCTGTCGAGTTGCGCGAAGAAGATCGGATCGCGTCCGGCGAGGCCCATCGGCGACCAGCGCCATTCCGTGTACGGCGAGACGTTGATCCCGTTGCCGCTCTTGCCCTTCAGCCACATCACCGGACCGAACGGACTGATGGCTGCGCTGTGGCACGACTGGCACTGGTCCGAGGTCATGAACATCTGGTTGTTGGCCGGGACGTGATCCCACGACTCGTTCGGAATGCGCTGCACCGTGTTCGCGTCGATCGGTCCGAGGGAGCGGAAGGTCTGGAGAAATGAGGGATTCGGCGCGACGATGGGAGTGGGCGGCGCGGCCGCGGCGGTCACTGCATGGCGCGCTTGACGCGCGGTTTCGTCGCGCCAGGAATCGTCGACGCGAAACGTCAGCGGATCGCCGGGGAAGCCTTCGATGTTGTTCAGCGCGGAGAAGGTCGACTCCTTTTCCGCGGACGCGTGGCAGCGTGTGCAATAGATGCCGAAGCCGGCGTTCGGGTATTGGAACGGCCACTGGTGATCGTCGAAGGACATGCCGACCCACAGCTCGGCCCACCACCAGCCGTCGACGGACCCTTTCGAGTCCTTGATCATGATCGTCCAGTCGCTGACCGCGGGCGGCGTCGCGTTCTCCCACTGCGCGGCGGGCGCGGGGATGCCTTCCTTGATGATCATCGCACCGTCGGGGATCGCGCTTTCGCGGTTGCCGGTGAGCCAGGTCATCACGGCGGGCGAGTAGTAGACCTTCGCGGCCTTGTGCGTGCCGTAGTAGATGTCGTTGATCCACGGACCGGTGTCGCGGATGCCTTTGTCGCCGCACCAAGAGAGGTCGGTCGCGTACGCGCGGCGTTTCAGCCAGCCAAGGATCTCGCCTTCGTACTTCGCGAGTCCCTCGGCCGCGACGGTGCTCGGCAGCGCGAAGGGAAACTCGCCCGTGCCTTTGCAGGGTTTGCTCGCGGTGCCGTTCGTGCCGCCGAGGGGCGTGGCGAGTGCGAGGATGAGGAGCAGGGATACGATCAACGTGAGTTGGCGAATCACGAGCGGACCTCCGCGGGCCAAGGTAGCACAGGTATCGCGTCACTCCGGCAGCAGGAAGGGCGCGACGTTCATCGAGAGAAGGATCTCGACGACGCCGGGGATGTCGGGGTAGAGCGTCTCCAGGCGCCCGAAGTGCTCCGCCGCGCGATCGAGATCACCGCGACGGCGCGCGACTTCGCCGCGCAGGTAATGGATGTAGCGCTCGAACCGCGTGCCTGCGACGAGATCCGAGGCGCGATCGGCGAGCCGCTCGGTATCGGCGAGCCGTTCGCTGCAGAGACTCGCGAAGGCGGCGGTCAGCAGGATCTGGCCCAGGAAATCGGAACGGCCGAGACGCTCGCCGGCCGCGAGGCTCGCATTCGCATACTGCAGCGCTTCGTCGTAGCGATTCGCGGCGAGGCAACTGTAGGCGAGGTTGTGCGCGTAAGTCGTTTCGAGCAACAGCGCGTCCGGGCCGTCGTACTCTTCGAGCTCCGCGAGAGCGGCGCGCTGCCGCTCGATCGCGGCATCGTGGTCGCCGCGCAGGGACTCGAGCGTCGCAACGATGTCCTGCGCGACGTTGTCGAAGTACGGATCGCCCATCTCGCGAACGGCGTCGAGGAACGGCACGAGATAGCGTTCGGCTGCGTCCCGATCGCGTTTCTCGAGGACGTGCACGAGGATGTAGTAACCAGCGATGACGACGTGGCGCGCGCTGTGGCGGCGGACGATGTTCTCGCGGAAGACGAGGAGATCCGGATCCGCGTCGCCGCGCAGCACCGCAATGCTCGCGCGATGCATCGCGACGAGCGCTTGCTGCGAATCGTCCGCCGCAACCGATTCGGCGTGGTCGAGCACACGTCGCGCCTCGTCCCATTCGGCCCGGCCGAGCATGGCCCTCGCGGCGTCGAGCGATTCCTGAAAGTTCATCTCAGACTGCAGTCCGACCCGCCGTCAGGCGCCGATTCTTCGTTCGGCGTCGTGAGGTCGTGAGATTCCGTGTCGCTCCAGCTCCGCGCGCAACGCGCGTACTTCTTCCACCAGCGCCACCATCTCCTCGTTCTCTTTCGGCGCTTGCATGAAGAAGGTCGCGACGAATGCGGTGAAGGTGCTGAAGAGCGCCGCGCCCGCAATCATCAGCGACACGGCCAGCACCCGTCCCTCGGTCGTAACGGGGTAGCGATCGCCGTAGCCGACGGTGGTGATGGTCGTGAGCGACCACCACAGCGCGTCTCCGGGCGTGCGGATGTTCGACTGCGCGTCGTTCTCGAGGTTGAGGATCGCCAGCGAGCTGAAGATCACGAGCGCGATGCCGAGCGCGGTGACCGTCGCGAGCGCGCTCTCGGCGCGGCGGCGGAGGAAGAACGTGGCGAAGACGCGCGCCGAACGGAACGCGCGCAGGACGCGCACGACGCGGACGAGGCGTCCCCATCGCAGCGCGTCGAGCATCGGAATGCTGGCGAGGAGGTCGATCCATCCCCAGCGCATGAACTTCGCCTTCGACTCCGCACGCGCGAACCGAATGCCGAAGTCGACGAGGAACACGACGCAGATGAGCGTGTCGATCATCTCGAGGAGGGAGGCGGTGGCGGGCGTGAGCTTGACGAGGCTCTCGAGGAAGAGCGCGGCGACGACGTACACGGACAATACGATCATCACGAGTTGGAAGGGACTCGTGCGGTCGGGGGGAGGAGCGGTGGTTTCTGTCACGGTACGAGAAAAGAATACACGCGGGGGCTACCATGTCGCCGATGAAGCGTCTCTTAGCCGCGATCTCGATCGTGATCTTTGCTTGCGCGACGACCGCCGATCCGCAAGCGGCCGTCAACGCGTTCTACACTACCTATCTCCAAGTGCATCCCGCCGGACTGCCGGAGGGAGCGGATCTCGAGCGGCTCAAACCTTTCCTCAGCACGCGCCTCACCGGTCTCATCGTGGATGCCTTGCAGTATCGGGACGCGTACATCGCGAGCCACTCCGCCGACGAGAAGCCGCCATTCGTCGACGGCGACCATTTCACGAGTCTCTTCGAAGGTCCGAAATCGTTCGAGGTGACGCGAGCGATTGCGGAGCCGAACGGTAGTTGGAACGTGCGCGTGCGGTTCTCGCACGACTCGGTGCGGTGGGAGGATGCGGTGGTCGTCGTCCAGGAGGACGGGCGTTACGTGATCGACGACGTTCTCTTCTCCGGCGCGGGTGAGTTCAATCCGAGTGGACGACTCTCGGAACGATTGACGTGGAGGGAGGAGAACTGACCTGCCGCCATGCTCACCGCTGATGACATTAGGGACGCGTTCGCGGCACTTTCGAAAGAACTCGAGCGCCGACAGCGCCCGGCCGAGATCGTGGTTGTCGGCGGCGCTGCATGACGATGGGGGAGTTACTTTTCGAATCGCCCGCATTGACCGTTCGGGCGGCTTCAACGGCTCAGCTCCTGGCGATGAAACTAGCTGCATGGCGCGATGCGGTTGACCGCGGTGATGCAAAGCTGTTGCTTTCGCATCTCTCCGGTTCGCAGAACGAGATATGGTCTGCCGTGAAGCCGTTCGTACCATCGCACCAGATCGACAAAGCCTCGTATGCCTTCGAGGATTTGTGGGAAACACTCCATGGACGTTCCTGACCTCGTTCACGCGCTGCTCGCCGGCGATCTGCTGGTCGCTCGGCAATGGGTGGCGGATGCTCACCGCGTGCATCTGCAGTGGGAGCGATTGGAACGGCCCGATGGCCTGGATGATCGGGCCATGTCGGTCGCGGCGGCAGTCATCGAACTGCTTGCGTCGCGAACGGGCTCCGTTCCGCCGGCCTGGACGCGAACCGTTGGCGCGTTGCAAGAGATCCTGATTCTCGACCCGGGTCTGGAACAGATGCCGCGGTCATTCGCCCGCGCGAAGATCGCCGCGCCGGAACCGCTTCGCAGACGCAACATCATCACGCTGCCCGATTTCCTCGACGTGGCGTAGTGGTGATGTGCAACCACGCGCCGCTCACCTCATTGACGGAAGATCGCGTTTGCCACGCCGACGAACGCGATCGCGGCGGCGATCAGCGCCACGGCGGCGGCTTCGAAGCGCACGCTCGTCGTGCTGATGACGGCGAGAATGAGCGCGGCGGTACCGCTGACCATGGCCGCCGCCACGGCGCCGCCTCCGAGGTTTCTGCCACGATTCAAGTCGCTCATGATCGAGTGATTGTACGTTGCGCGCCCTGTTGCTGCAGCCACCGCACCAGATCGTCCGCGCCGCCTTCCGATGCCGCGTCGAGTGGCGTCTTGTGATCGTGGCCGACCCAGTTCAGGTTCGCGCCGCGCCCGAGGAGAAACTCCGCGGTGCGCAGTTGCCCGCCACGGCACGCGTGCCAGAACGCATTGGTGATTTCATCCGCGTTTGCTGCGCGACAACACTCCTCGACCCGCTCCAGGAGTCCGAGGGCTGCGGCTTGCCAGATCGTCGTTTGCGCTCCGCGCTCGAGCAGCCGTCGCGCGGCGTTCCATTGTGCGAACACCACCGCGTCCGACATCGGTGCGCCGCCGGTGAAAATCGCGCCCGGAACTTCGATGTCCGCGCCGCCATCGAGAAGCGCGTCGAGCACGGCGACGTCATCGCTGCTCGCCGCCCAGTGCAATGGCGTCTCGCGCGAGTCCCGTGGACCCTCGACCGACGCGTTCGCGTCCGCGCCGGCGGCAATCAACGCCGCAACCGTCGCTGCACCGTTGGGAAAGTGACCGGGCCAGTCCGCCGCGACGTGAAGCAGCGTCCGTTTCACTCCGCGGTCGTCGACGATGCGGGATCTGGCGAGAGCGGGCGTCGCCGAGAGGAGTTGCTGCAGTTGATCGACCGCGCCGCTGTGGATCGCGGATGTGACCGCGACCACCGTTGGATCACCGGAGGAGAATTCCATCGGCGAGACGGTATCAGAGGGGATTCATCCTCGCTGTGAACTCGTATTTGCCGCCCGCTGCGAGTTTCTTGCGCCCGTCGCCGAGTCCGCCGATGACGTCGCGGTATCCGTCTTTGTGCAAATAGATACTGATGCCTCCGCCGGCATTCACATCGTAGTCATGGAGGGTCACTTCACATGGAGTATGGCCAGCAGGTCGACCGGTCGATGCATCCAGGATCTGGCCTTCCAGCTGAGCTCTGACATGGACCCTGGCTCCTGGCGGATCCGAGGTGACGACGAGAATCGCGGGCATGACGACAGGCGGCGCTTGCGTGTCGACGGGAGGCACCGGCGCCGCAGTAGCTGCCGACTCTGTTGTGTCCACAGGCGTTGCCTCGACCGTGGCATCCGTGGTGCTCGAGTCCGGGTGTTTCTGCTCGTTGCAGGAGGTGACGAACGATGCAGTGAGCAACAGAAGTGCGATTCCCAGTGCGCGAGGACGTAGAGCGCCGACCATACTCCCTCCAGAACCGTTGAGGTTCCGATTGTACGGCAGCCCGCGCCTTACGGCTGTGTATGATCGACACGTGCTCGCGCCCGAGATCGAAGCCACCTACGAAGTCCTCGCCAAAATGGGCGAGGGCGGGATGGGTGCGGTCTACAAAGTCCGGCACAAGTTCTTCGACGAAGTGCGCGTCGTCAAAGTCATGCACCCGCAGCTCGTCGCGACGGAGTCGCTCCAGGAGCGCTTCCTCAGCGAGGCGAAGCGCGGCAAGCAGCTTCGCCATCCGAATCTCGCCGAGGTGCTCGACGTCAGCATCGCGGCGGACGGCACGCTGTACATGGTCATGGAGTACATCGAGGGCATCAACCTGCGCGAAGTTTTGGCGCGCAACGGCGGGCCGCTCGATTATCGGATCGTCGTCTCGATCGCGGAGCAGGCCCTCGACGCCCTCGGCTACCTGCACAGCCGCAAGTTCGTGCACCGCGACATCTCGCCGGACAACCTCATGCTCACACGCGAGGGCGACGAGGCGCCGCGCGTAAAGCTGATCGACCTCGGCATCGCGAAGTCGCTCGACACCACGCATCGGCTCACGATGGCCGGCAAGTTCCTCGGCAAGGTGAAGTACGCCGCGCCCGAGCAGTTCTCCGGCGAAGTCGACGGCCGCAGCGATCTCTACTCCCTCGGCGTCGTGCTGTACGAGCTCCTCACCGGCGTCATGCCGATCACCGGCAAGGACAACATGTCGCTCATCGCCGGCGTGGTCACGCGGCCGCCGCGCGATTTCGCGGAGACCGATCCATCGGGACTCGTGCCGCCGCGCATCCGCGCCGCGGTCATGAAGTCGCTGGAGAAGAATCCGAACGATCGCTTCGCAACTGCCGCGGAGTTCGCTGGCGCGTTGCAGGCCGCGGTCGCGCCGGAAGAGCGACGCACGCTCGAGCAGAAGATCTTCACCGAGCCCGCGGTGGAATTGCCGGCGGCGCGTACCGAGGTGACCGGCTCGCGCGAGAGATCGCGTTCGTTGGTCCCCGTCGCGATTGTGGCCGGACTGCTTCTGATCGCCGCGGTCGTCGCGTTGTGGTTGATGAGACGCAAGCCCGACGTCGTTCCCGCGGAAACGACGCAGACGGTGACCAACACCGCAACCTCGGGAACGACGGTCGCAGTCGAGGTTCCGGTCGAGACCGGACAACTTCTGATCAACGCGTTGCCGTGGGGAGAGGTGACGTCGGTGAAGAACGCTGCCGGCGAAGAACAACTCACGGATGGAAACGTCGAGACGCCGCTCGCGTTGTCATTGCCGGTGGGCGACTACAAAGTGGCTCTCACGAATCCGAACTCGAACCGCTCCGTCGTGCTCGACGCGAAGGTGAGCGCGAACGCGGTGACGCACTGCGAGGCGGAGCTCGATCGCGTCGACGCGGACGCGTACGTCGAAGGCCTCGGCATCGGAAGGTAGATCATGCGCTCCATCGCTCTCGCTCTCTGTCTGCTGATCGCCGCCGCCGCTCGAGCGCAGGCGCCGGTGATGTTCAAGGAAGGCGTGATCGCGTTCGAGAAACAGGAGTGGGCGAAGGCGGAGCGATTGATGCGCGAGACGATCGCCGGCAATCCGAACGAATCGGAAGGAACGGTGAGCATCGCCGGCGCGTGGCACGAGACGTATGTGCCGCACTACTTCCTCGCGCGCGCTCTCGCGAAGCAGGGGAAGTGCGCCGAGGCACTGAAGGCATTCGCGGAGACGGAGCGTCAGGGCGTGACGCCGAACATCCCCGATTTCGCGCGGCATCTCCGCACGCGCGGCGGATGCAAGCCGGCGCCGAAAGGGGAGAAGCCGGGTCGCGTGGTCGGTGAAGTGGAGGTGCCGTTCGAGGATGTGCCTCAGCCGGCCAAGCCGAAGCCGATCGAAGAGAAACCAAAACCAAAACCGATCGAGCCGAAGCCGAAACCGATCGTCGTAGAACCGAAACCTGTCGAGCAGAAGCCGCGCGTCGCGGACGTCGAGACACGCGTGCGCCTCACCAGCGCGGTCCGCGCGTACCTCGAGGGACAGTACGACGTGACCGTGTCCGTGCTCAGCGGGAAACCGTTCACCGATCGCGCCGCTGCCGCCGAGGCCGCGCTGTTCCGCGCCGCGGCGCGCGATGCGCTGTATCGCATCGGAGGCGAGAAGGACGACGAGCTGCGGGTTGCGGTCGAGAACGACTTGCGGATCTACCGCGAGCTGCGTCCCAACCGCCAACCCGATGCGCGCATCTTTGCGCCGCGCTTCATCGCGAAGGTGAGATAGGGGCTATGGAGTGCGGAGGCAACGCCTCCGCTTTCGTATTCGCGCGAATGGAAAAGCGGAGGCGTTGCCTCCGCACTCCACACAGATCACCGCAGCCGCAGGAATGCGAGCAGCGCGAGCGCCGCCGCCGCGAGGCCGAGGCCGATCTCGCTCAGCGTCGGGATCGGCGTCGCCGCGGGTGCCGCCCCTCCGTCGTCGTTCGTGATCGTCACCGTGGCCGTGCCGTCATCGATCGTCGCGTTTGACGGCGAGGAGAGCGTGACCGTGAAGGTCTCGTCCGATTCCGGCGTTGGATCTCCGAAGATCGGGATGGCGAACGTCTGCGAGGTGGAGCCGATCGGGAACGTCACAGTGCCGGTCTTGGTCGCGTAATCCGAGGGCGCCGTCGCGGTGCCATCGCTCGTCGCATACGAGACCTGCACGGGGCTGGACGAGACACCGGAGAGCGTGACGGTCATGATCACGTTGCTCGCTCCGGAGTTGCCCTCGACCTTGGTCGCGTCGGCGATCGAAGCGGCCGGTGTGATCGCGCCGAACGCGAAGCACGCGGAGAACTCGGAGGTGTTCGCGGTGTCGCTCGACGCCGTGGCCGTGATGACGCCGGTCGTCTGCGCGAGCGGACCGATGAACGTGAAAGTGGCCGCGCCGGTGCCGTCGGTCAGGACTTCCTGCTCGCCGAGGAACAATTCGCCTTCGCCGAAGCCGCTCGGATCGCACGAAGCGCTGTAGAAGAACTGCACGCCGTGATCGAGGTTCGGCGCCGAGCTCAATGTGCCCATGATCGTCACCTGCCCCGACGCGACCGTGGCCGAGGTGATGACGGGAAAATTCTGCAGAGCGTTCGGACCCGTGTCGGCGTCGAGCGCGTCATTCGGCGTCGGCCCGTCGTTCGCGAGGTCGATGGCGAGCGCCGAGTTGGCGTAGATCGCGTTCTGCGTGATCAGCGCCGTTTGCGTATTGCCGGTGATGGTGATGCCGTCGAGAAAGTTGCGGGCGATGATGTTCAGATCGATTTCTGTCCCGGTGGGGCCGGCGACAGGCCCTTCGTCGTGCAGATAGATCGCGCGGATGTTGGGAATCGCGGTGAGATTGTCGATGGCGAGGCCGAGGATGTTCTGAAAGATCTGCGTGCTTTGGACGGGACCGGCCAGCTCGATGCCGGCGGAGAACGTGCTGCTGACGGCGTTGCCGGAGATGATGTTGAACGGTCCGATGACGTTGTTGGCGGGGCTGGCGACGCCGTTGATGAAAATGCCGCGCGTGTTCCCGATTGCGGCGGTGCCGGCGGCGTTCGTGCCGATCAGATTCCCGATGACGGCGTTGCTCGAGGTCTCCAGCCAGATGCCGTAGTCGTTTCCGCTGATCACGTTTCGGTCGGCGACGGCCGCCGACCCGATGGCCGCGACGGCGCCGGTTTGCGTAAGGACGCCGACGGTATTCGGCCGCGCCGTCGTTCCCGCAGAATCGGTGCCGATGAAGTTTCCGGAGATCTGGACGCCCACATTTCCGGTGACGAAGATGCCGCGCGTGAAGCGTCCGATGGCCATGCCCCTCACGACCGAGTCGTTGGCGCCAGTTCCGAAGATGAGTCCGTGATTGCCGGACGGCGCGACGCCATCGAGCTCGATCCGGAGGACGGCGTTCGATCCCGCGGCCAGCGTGTTCGTCGAAGCACCGGGTTGCGTGTAGGCGTCGATGAACACGGTCCGCGCGATCGTCGGTAGCTGCGTGACCGGCGTGATCGTGTGCACGCCTGCTCCGGGGATGTTGAACATGATGGAGTTCGAGCCCGCGTTGGCGTTGGAGTCGAGGATGGCTTGTCGCAGCGAGCCCGGCCCCGAATCGTTCGTGTTCGTGACGGTGAAAGTGGCCGCGAGCGACGGCAGCGCGACGAGCAGAAACACGACTGCCAGGACGGGAATGCGTCGATTCATCTTCGGATCTCCTCCAGAAACCGCGGGGAGAGTAGAAGGTGCGGGCATCGTCACAAAAGAGCATGCGCATGCGCCTTTACAATGCTGGCCGTGCTCCTCAGACACGCCGGCGTGCTTCTGCTGCTGATGGCGAATGCCGCATTCGCCGCCGTGCCGGGCCGTTTACCGCTGCATTTGTTCTCCGCGGCCGACGGCCTCGCAGCAGATAGCGTCGTGGGGATCTTCCGCGACTCGCGCGGTTACCTGTGGCTCTCGACGATCGACGGATTGAGCCGCTATGACGGACGCCGCTTCGTCAGCTACTCGACCGATGACGGCCTGCCGCATCGCAGGGTCGGCGACATGGTCGAGGATCGCCACGGCGCGCTGTGGATCGGCACCGCGGGCGGTGTGGTGCGCATGGATCCCGATGCGCCCGTGGGCCGACCGTTCACTCGCGTGCCGGCGCCGAAGATGTCTTATCCCTTCATGCCCACCGTGTTCATCGATCGTCGCGGCGTGCCCTGGGCCGCTTGCGGCCTCGATCTCTGCGTCTACGAGCGCGACCACTTCGTCGTCGACGGATCGTTCCGCGCCGGCGGCGGAAAGGGCGAGGTCCTCTCGATCGTCGACACGTCCGCAGGCGAGATGTGGGTGGGAACGCGTCACGGCGTCATGCATCGAACGGCAAAGGGAGTCTGGCGGCATTACGACATCGATCCGAGGGTCGACACCGACGACACGGACGTCGTCTTCGATCGCGAAGGCCGGATGTGGATCACGACGCCCATCCAGACGTTCGTCCTCGCGTCGCCGGACGATCTCGATGACGACGCGCTCGCGCGCCGCGAGCACAAGGTCTACCTGCCGGGGATGACGTACGCGTTTCCCGAGCGCGGCCAGGTGATCTCGTTTCGCGCTCCGTGGCAATGGCCGGTCATCCATCTGATCCGGCCGTTCTGGGCCAGGGACGGCGCCGTGTGGATCGGCACCGGCCTGGGGTTGCTTCGACTGAAAGAAGGCCGCTTCGATCACTTCGATGACCGCGCCGGATTGCCGCGCATCGGAATCACCGCCGTGGGGGAAGACGCCGCGGGCAATCTCTGGATCGGCTGCGGGTATGGAGTGCTGCGGCTGACGACGCGCGGCGCGATCACGATCACGCGCGACAACGGGTTGAGCGACGATCGCATCACTTCCATCGTGGAGACCGAGAAAGAGCTCTGCGTGACCAACGCCGTGGGCATCTCCTGCGTCAATCATGACGGCGTCGTGCACAACGCGCCCGCGTCGCCGGGCTCGGTCCATTACGCGGGGTGGGGGTGGAACCAGGTCGCCGTGCACGACGCGCGGAAACAGTGGTGGGTCGCCACGGGCGAAGGACTCGTGCAGTGGCCGCCCGCCGAGACGCTCGATCAGTTGAAGGGCGCGAAAGCGCGGATCTACACGAAGAGCGACGGTCTCGCGAGCAGCGATCTCTTTCGCGTCTGGCAGGACTCGAAGGGCGATCTCTGGATCGGCGGCTTCGGCAAACACTCGCTGACTCGCCGTGACGCCGCGACGGGCCGCTTCACGGTCTATCGCGATTTTCCGGTCAGCGCACCGACGGCATTCGCCGAGGATCGCGCCGGCAATGTCTGGGTGGGCTTGTACGACGGCAGCCTGATGCGTCATCGCAACGGGCGCTTCGAGCGTGTCGACGAAGGACTGCCGAAGGGGTTCGTGCGCGATGTGCACGTCGACAAAAAGGGCCGCTTGTGGATGGCGACCTCCGGCGGAGGCGTGGCACGCGTCGACGATCCGACGGCGACGCGAATCACGGCGATTCTCTACACGCGCGCGAAAGGACTCGCTTCCGACGTCTCGCGCTGTCTCGCCGAGACGGCCGACGGACGCATCGCGATCGGCTCCATTCGCGGACTGGACCTGCTCGATCCGGAGACGGGCCGCATCTCTCATCTCACGACCGCCGACGGATTGCCGTCGAATGAGATCGTCGTTGCGCACTCCGATCGCTTTGGAACGTTGTGGCTCGGCACGCAGCGCGGAGTGGCGCGTCTATCGCTGATTCCGGACGGACGTTCGCACCCTCCGGAGCAGCCGCGCATTCTGTCGGTTGCGATCAACGGGGTGCCTGCGCGCATGCCGGCGCTGGGGACCGTCGCGAGGGCGGGACTGCGCCTGCAGTATCCGCAGCGGCGGATGGCGATCACATTCGGGGCGCCGCACTTCGATCTCGCGCAGCCGATCCGTTTCGAGTACCGCCTCGGCGACGATCCGCAATGGACGGCCGCGGGCGCCGTGCGCGAAGCCGTTTATGACCGCCTGCCGTTCGGCAAGCAGACGTTCGAGGTGCGTACCGTCAACAGCGCGGGCGTGAGCTCTCCGGTCTCTCGCGTCACATTCGACGTCATCGCACCGTACTGGCTGCGGCCGTGGTTTCTGGTGGTCGCGTCGATGATCGTGATCGGCGTCTTCATCGTCATTCACCGCTATCGCGTCGCACACGTGCTCGCGCTCGAGCGACTGCGCAGGCGCGTCGCGACGGACCTCCACGACGACCTCGGATCGAGTCTTTCTCGCATCTCGATCCTGTCCGAGGTGGCGAAAGAGAACGCCGATCAACGGCTGCTCGACGAGATCGGCGACACGGCGCGCGATCTCGTGGACGCGCTAGGCGACAGCATCTGGTCCGTCGATCCGCAACGCGACGATGTCCAGAGTCTGCTGTCGCGCGTGCGCCATTTCGCCGCGGATCTGCTCGAGGCAAAGTCGATGGTGCTCGAGTTCCGCGTGGCGCCCGATCTCGCGTCCATCCCGCTCGATCCCGAGCGTCGCCGCGAGCTCTATCTGATTTTGAAAGAGGCGCTCAACAACACCGCGAAGCATTCGGACGCGCGTCGCGTCGTCGTCGCCGGAGACGTCGAGCACGGCCACCTTCGCATCATGGTCGAAGACGATGGAAAGGGCTTCGCGTTGCTGCCCGCCGAACAGGGTGAGAACGGCGGCCGCGGCGTGACGAACATGAGCGAGCGCGCGCGGCGCGTCGGCGGCACGGTGTCGGTGGTGTCGGAGCCGGGTGTGGGAACGCGCGTGTCGGTGGCGGTGCCGGTGTAAGAGCGCATGCACATGCGCTGGCCGCGCGCTTGCGCGATCGCGTACATTGAGCGCATGAGCCGGCGCATCCTTGCAGTCTTCGTATTCGCGGCGTTCGCGCGCTGCGGCACGGTTGTCGATCATCACATCGTCACGTTGAAAGTGAACGATCCGGCGAAACGACTCGGCTCGTCCGTCGAAGCCGTGATCGTCGAGCGGACGTCGACCGAGCTCCTGGAGAGCGAGGCGCGGAAGCGCCTGGCGCCGCTGCCTCTGCGCGACGAAGTCACGGGAACGCGCGTCGTCGCGGGATTGAGTGCCGGCGACGCACCGACCGTGACCTTCGGCGCCATCATTCCGAAGCTCTCTCCGGATGGGTACTTTCTGTTCGAGCTCACTCCCGAGAAAGGCGTGGAGAAAACTGCGCGCGCTCCGCTCGTTCGCTATGGCCAGTACTTTGCCGACGACGGCGCGATGAGCGTGCCGGTGCGATTCACCGGCAGGTCGGGGGAGCGCGGCTGGTTGCTCGACGTCACGATCGAGGCTCCTCGGTAATAGGTAAGTAGCCTCGGAGCGACCGTACGTGCCCAAGGCCAGGCCAATCAGCGCAGCCGGCCGTGCCGGCCTATGTCGCGCGCGTGAAGATCTGCCGCTGGCTCACCTGATACGCGCGCGAGCGGATCAACTCGCGCACGGCACGCGGATCGCGCACGGAGCGCAGCATGTACGTCGGCGTGTTCTTGTCGGTCGAGATGAGCGTGACGTTGCCGATGCCCAGGATGCGGTCGGTGAGGCCCTGGAAGAACTGCGAGTCGTCGACGTAGCGAAGATCGATCTCGTTGACGCTCTTCGAGAGAATGCCCTGCTCGATCATCACGCGCTGATTCGTCACGACGTACATCGTCGAGCGGAGCTTCAGCCACGCGACGATCAGGAGCACGAGTTGCACGGCGACGATGGCCGCCGTGATCAGCCATCCGGCCAGGCGGATGTTGCTCGCGCTCAGCGGATCGATCATGGTCGACGCGAAGAAATTCGCGCCCAGCGGCACCACGATCAGGACGAGGACCAGCACCGCGATCTTGCCGATCAACAGGATCGGCGACGGCGTGCCGCGCCAGAGCGTCTCCTCGCGCGCGGCCTGCGGCGCGGATGCCGCCGTGATGGGAGTGGTTCCCGCGGGCGAAGGACGTCCGCAATGCGGACAGACAGGAGCGAGCGTCGAGACGTCGCGGCCGCAGTCGGGGCAGGCGATCACCGGCATGGCGGGATTGTACGCGAACGGCGCAGGGTCAAATGATCCCGTGCCGCAGCGCCTTGCTCACGGCCTCGGAGCGCGAATGCACGTGCAGCTTCTCGTAGATCGAGCGGATGCGGTTGCGCACCGTGTTGATGCTGATGGTCATCTCCGCGGCGGCGGAGTGGTAACTGTGGCCGTCTGCGAGAAGCGCGAGCATCTGAATCTCCGCGCGCGTCAGCGCGGTCGCGCCCTTCGGCGCGGGACGCATCGCGCGGAACAGCTCCACGACGCGACGCGCGATGTCGGGGGACATCGGCGCGCCGCCCGCGTGCGCTTCGCGAATCGCCTCGATCAATCGCGCGGGCTCGGTCTTCTTGAGGAGATATCCGGTCGCGCCGTTGCAGAGCGATTCGAAGACGCGTGCGTCGTTCTCGAAGACGGTGAACATGAGAATCGCCATCGACGGCCAGCGTTGATGAAAGGTCTGCACGGCCTCGCTGCCGCTGACGCCGGGAAGATGGATGTCGAGCAGCAGGACGTCCACCGGCGCAGCGATGAGATCGCGCAGCGCATCCTCGGCCATCCGCCACGTGGCGATGCATCGCATCCCGTCCGCGCGGTCGATGAGCTGCGCGACGGTCTCGCGAATCCGGCGGTCGTCCTCGACGATCGCGACACGAATGACATCCGAATCGGTCATGCGACGGCGACAAGGGTAAACGCGCGCGCCAGCCGGACCAAGAGCATGCACATGCGCTTCATCGTACGATCACGGCCACGCACGGGGAGAGCTCCGAGGTCTCCCGGAGGACATCACTCGTGGCCGTCGCGGAGAAGACGCCGCTCGTGATCGGCGAGGCGAACGTGACCGTGAACGGTACGGGGCCGGTGCCGGCATCCACGTTCGTTCGTCCGAGCCCACGTCCTTCGCCGTGGCCGCTCGGGTCACACGCGTCGTCGTGAAAGAACTGGATCATGTATCCGCCGCTGCCGGGGAGCGCGTCGAGTGTGCCGCGGATCGTGAGTTGTCCCTCCGACGCGACGACCGACTCGAGCACGGGATAGTTCTGTAGGTGATTCGGTCCCGTGTCGGCATCACCGTCGTCGTTCAGGGTGACTCCGTCGTCTCCGAGGTCGATGCCGAGCGCGCCGTTTTCGGCAAACGTGTTTCCGGAGAAGCGATTGCCGAGCGGATCGCTGGTGGATCGCGTGATGACGATCCCGTCCTCGAGGTTGTGCTCGATTCGGTTCAGCGCGACTTCGCTCAACGTCGGGGCGGCGCCGGCCTTCATATTCAAGAAATCGTCGAGAATCCAGACGCCCTTGCGATTCGGAAGGGGCGTCCTGCCATTCGCGGCGATGCCGATGAAGTTCGCGATGACCGAGTTCGAGCTCGACGCACCGGCGATCATGATCCCGCATGCATTCCGGCCGACGGTGTTGCCGGAGATCACGTTGTCCGATCCGATGGTGTTCCCGTTGCCGTTCAGGATCGAAACGCCGGTCGTGTTCGAAGCGGGCGAGATTCCGTCGGGCCTCGTGCCGATGAGATTGTTCTCGATGTCGTGATAGTCGCTCGTCACGAAGACGCCTATGTCGTTGCTGCCGATGACGTTGCGATCGTAGAGATCCGGCGCGCCGACGATGCACCGGTTCGCCCCGTTCTGCAACGCGACGCCGATGGAGCTCGAGAGCGGCGAGCCCGACGGATCGATCCCGATGTAGTTGCCGATGACGGAGACCTCGGATGCGCCGTCGATCGAGATCGCGCTGCTGAAGTTTCCGAGCGAGACGCCGCGCACGACCGATCCGCCCGCAGCCGCGGAGAACACGAGACCGTGAAACAACTGCGACCGGCCCACGAGCACGATGCGGATCTTCGCGTTGGAATAGAGCGCCGACGTGTTCGCGGATGCTCCCGTCTGCGTATAGCCGTCGATCCTCAGCGGATCGGTGATCGCCGGCAGGGCGGTCGCCAGCGCTATCGCATGCGGACCGGGGCCTTGGATGTCGAAGTGGATGGTGTCGAATCCCGGATTCGCATTGGCCAGCGTGATCTTTTCGCGGAGCGAGCCTTTGCCGGCGTCCGCGGCGGTGCTCACGGTGTACACATCGCCGAACATCGGCATCCCAATGAGCAGACACGCCACGAGCCGTTTCTTCATCGCAACCTCATGAAGGCGAAGAGCGCGATCGCGATGCCGAGCAGCGCGAGGCCGATCTCGCTGACCGTCGGGATTGGCGCGACTGCAGCCGCGGCGTCGTCGTTGGTGATCGTCAACGTCGCGGTGTCGTCGGAGATCGTCGCGTTCACGGGCGACGACAGCGTCACGTTCAAGGTCTCATTCGGTTCGAGAGCGACGTCACCGACGATCGGTACGAAGATCGTGAGCGTCGTCTGTCCGGCGGCAAAGGTGTCCGTGCCGTTTACCGTGATGTAGTCGTTCGGCGTTGTCGCAATGCCGTTGCTCGTTGCATACGTCACCTGCACAGGGAACTGCGACGCGGCCGAAAGCGTGATCGTGAGCGCTGCGTTGCTCGTCCCGGCATTGCCTTCCGTGACGGACAGATCCGCGATCGACAGAGTCGGCGCGGCTGCGGCGGTCACGATGAAGCACGGCGAGAATTCGGAGGTGTCGCCGGTCGCGACGCGAATCGCCGTCGCGGAAACGGAGCCCGGCGGATTTGCGGTCGGCAGAGTGACCAAGAAGGTCGCGTTGCCGGCGCCGTCCGTCGCCACCGTCGTTTCGCCGATCGACACGCCCTGACCAAATCCATTCGCGCCGCAAGCGTCGTCGACAAAGATCTGAATGCGGAAGGACTCGCTCGCGATCGAGCTCAGCGTGCCGCTCACCGCGACGAAGTTCATCGACGGCGACGCGACCGCGCTCGTGATCGCGGGCGCATTCTGGAGACTGTTTGCGCCGATGTCCGTATCGCCGGCATCGTTTGTGGTCGGGCCGTCGTCGCCGAGGTCGATGCTCATTTGTCCGTTGTCGAGGATGTCGTTGTCGTCGACGCGATTGCCGTCACCCGGGACGCCAATCGGCACCTCGAACGTCACGCCCTCCTCCTGGTTGAAGCGGATGACGTTGTTCTGAACGACGTTCGCCGATGGCGAGACGAGGAAGTAGAAGAAGTGAACGCCGATGACGTTGGGGATGGGAGCGGTGCCGTTGATGTCCGTTCCGATGCGATTGCCGATGATCTGATTCAGCGTCGACCCGCTGGAGACGGCGACTCCGGCGGCTGTGTTGCCGGAGATCACGTTGCCGGGTCCGACGATGTTGCCGTTCGCGGAGTTGATGCCGATTCCCGCTACGGTGTTTCCCAACGAGGCGGTGCCGGATGGGTTCGTTCCGATCAGGTTGCCGATGACGGAGTTGCCGTCCGAGGAATCGATCAAGATTCCTCGAAAGTTGGCACTCACGAGATTGCGCTGAGCCGGCGCTGCGCCTCCGACGGTGTTTCCCGTCGAACCGAGGAGCATCATCACCCCCGCGTCGTTTTCCTTCGCGACGCCCAATGGGTCCGTGCCGATGTAGTTCCCTTCGATGTCGACGTTCGATGCGGTGAGCAGTTGGATGCCGAAATCGAAGTTGCCGATGGCGAGACCGCGCACGGTCGATCCCGATCCGCCCGTGGCGAAGGTCAGTCCGTGAAACGCATCGGTCACGCCATCGAGCTCGATCAGCACGACGGCGTTCATTGCGAGGGCCGAGGGGTTCACCGCGCTGCCGGGCTGCGTGTAGCCGTCGATCAGGAGCGGATCGGTGATGGTCGGAAGCGCGGTCGCGGGCGTGATCGTGTGAACGCCGCCTCCGGCGATGTTGAACGCGATCGTGTCGCTGCCGGCGTTGCCGTTGGCGTCGAGAATTCCCTGACGCAGAGAGCCGGCGCCGCCGTCGTTCGTGTTGATGACTGTGTAGGTGAGGCCGAAAATCGGGAGCGAAACGAATAGACACACCACGACCAGGACGGAAACGCGCCGCACCATCAGAACCTCACCCTCGTTGTTGTTGATCGAGAGAAAAACGTTTGATCGAACGCGGCGAAGGGTATGCAATCAAGAACTTTGCGAAAAGAGCATGCGCATGCGCCCGTGTTGTGGAGTGCGGAGGCAGCGCCTCCGCTTTCCTATTCGCGCGGATTCGAAAGCGGAGGCGCTGCCTCCGCACTCCAAAGCCCGCGCTAGGTCGGCGTAAAGAACCGGAGCGCGATCCAGACGATGCCGAGCCCTACCAACGTGAGCATCGTCGCCGTGACGAGGTAGGTGAGCATGCTCTTGTTCGCCACGGCATCTTCCGGGATCGACTGTGGACCGCCCTTGGACACCGTGACTCCGAGGACGCCTTTCAGGCCGTCGCCGGAGACGATCGCGTTCCGCGTCCGGGACCACGTGCCGCAGACCGCCGCCTGCTGACCGACCGGCACGACCACTTCCTCGAAAAGGAGCTTGGACACATCGCGATTCACACTGGCGAGACGCCAATCACGGCGAGTCGCTCCGTCTTCATCGCTGAGCATCTCTCCTGCAATGCTGAATGCGGCACCGATGGAACTGAGGACCGCGTTCTCCTCCGCAGCGAACGTCGTCGAGTCGATCCATGACCTTGCCGCGTTGCGCGCCATCTCTCCGGTCAGCGGAGTCGGTTCGATCTGCAGGCGGGGCACCGCTGCGACACGACGAGACTCCCTCGTTCCGTCGAGAGCAAACGGACGGGACGCCAGTCCCCAATAAACGACGACCTGCACCGGCCGGTTCGATCTGAAGGACTCTCCCCAGTAGTACATCCGGTAGAAGTACGCGACACACGGTGTCCCGCTGAGCGGCGCGGTGAGCGCGTCTCCCTCCGCCCGCACCACTCCGCTGCTGATGATGGGCTGTCCGTCTTCGACCGGGCCGCCGCTCTCCGCGCGGCGAATGAGCGCGCTGCGCGTGTGAGGCGAGCTCCCACCGCCGGTCAGCAGTCCCCAGAAGCTGAAACCGCCGAGGGCGAGGAAGAAGGACGCCAACGCCGCGAAGACGTTGCGGGGCGGGTCGGGGACCGCGGTGAGAAAACGGCCGATCCCGAACCACGCAGCTGCTGCGAAGACGAGAAAAATCAGGCAGCTGCTCAACAGCCGCCGGCCGAGTTTGGCTCTGTCCGGCCCAGCCATCGATGAAG